>Ga0190361_1000045_pt1 | contig 50428 bp, 54 predicted proteins | sample 48721845_MG_FD_161273 | JGI IMG/M metagenome (GOLD analysis project Ga0190361, IMG submission 161273) | Hydrothermal vent microbial mat bacterial communities from Southern Trench, Guaymas Basin, Mexico - 4872-18-4-5_MG | ecosystem: Environmental > Aquatic > Marine > Hydrothermal vents >... | reverse complement strand
GGCTGTTAAATTTGAATGTGGTGAATTTCCCAGTGATAACGCTTGAGAGTTTAGCAAGTAGGGTCCATTCCGCTTTCTCTTGGCTCACTAATTTTGAACCATTATATCTCCTGCTCTTTGGTGGTAAGTATCTTCTTGTCAGGTGCCGTTAAAATTTGAAAGGCTATGTTCTATATGCAGAAATTCTGTTGGGACGATCATCCCTCCTCGCCTGATATATCTGACTCATACGGGATAATTGTGTATCTTTCAAACTTTAGGTAAATACGATCTCCCACTTTCAGTGCGATATCTTCAAGCGTTTCAACCAGAATTTCTAAATTATTATTCGCACACACAGTTATTCTTTTAAGCCCTCCCAGAAAAGATATGTCCTTTACAACTCCCTCACAATGCCATTCTTCATCTCTAGAAACGATCTTCACATCCTCAGGCCTAATGACAGCTACCATTTCCATTTCTGAAGATTGCAGATCTATCCTGCTTAGATTCACATCCAGTGGTTTAAAGCCCTCGATTAAGAAAACATTCTCATTCAGTTTTCCTTTTAAATAATTAGCTTTCCCAACAAAATCAGCAACAAAGAGGTTCACAGGATTTCTATATATTTCAACAGGCTTTCCTATTTGCTGAACTTTCCCTTTCCTTAAAATCACCACTCTGTCTGAGATGTCAAAAGCTTCTTCCTGATCATGAGTAACGTATATAGTCGTTATCGAGAGTTGTTTTTGTATGCGCTTTATCTCCTTTCGCAGTGCAACTCGAAGTTTAGCGTCGAGATTCGAAAGAGGCTCATCGAGAAGTAATAAAGGGGGATTTATCACCAATGCTCTTGCTAATGCTACTCTTTGTTGCATGCCTCCACTCAATTCACCAGGATATTTATTTTCTACACCTGGCAGTCCTACTAGGTCTAAAACTTTGGTGACTAATTCATGTATGGTAGCTTTATCTAACTTTCTAAGTTTCAATCCATAAGCAATGTTTTCGAAGACAGTCATATTGGGCCATAATGCATAGTTTTGAAAGACAAAACCAATATTTCTTTCCCACGGTGGTAAGTCTGTTACGTCTTTTTCATTAAAAAATACTCTTCCTTGATCAGGTTTGACAAATCCGGCTATTATCCTCAAAAGAGTGGTTTTTCCACATCCTGATGGTCCCAATAAGGTAAAGAATTCTCCTTTTTTTATCTCAAGTGATACGTTATCAACTGCTAAGACTTTGCCAAATTTTTTACTTATATTGACCAACTTAACAGAAACACTTTCTTTGCTTTCAAAAACTTGCAAGTTCTCCCCCTCCTTTAATCTGTCTTGTTTGTATCGTCAGATAGTAGAGGGGTATATAAAGCATCAGCATGAGAATCACCGTCATAGCACTTGCAACGCCGTAATCTGCTCCTGCTCTCATGGTATTCTCAAAAATAACCGCCGTCATTGGACGCCATGGTGGTTTATACAGCACGACAGTTGAACTTATCTCTGTCATGATTTGCAAGAAGGTTAAAGTCGCTCCACTTACAACCCCCCCGCTAATTAACCGCAGGGTGATTGTGATGAAAGTTTTAATGGGTTTAGCTCCCAAACTCATTGCTGCTTCTTCTAAAGCGGGATGAACTTGATAAAGATTTGATTCGGCGGCTTTTACAGAAAATGGTAATTTCCTAACAAAATATGCTATAACTAGTATTACCCATGTTCCTGTCAATTGAAGTGGAGGGTTGTTGAAGAGCAGTATCAAACCTATGGCCAAGACTGTTCCAGGTATTATGTACGGAACCATGACCAACGTGTTTAAGAAATCGGTGATGAACTTGTACCTCTTTCTGACGATGACATAAGCTATACCTACTCCAACAGCTATCGTTATGATACTGGCAACAGTTCCTATGAAAAAGGTTATTCCTATCGTATAAGACTCCCTTGCAAATGCTCTCAAATAATTTTGGAAAGTAAAGTGAGTGGTGACAACACCTGCCTCCCATCTAAGGAAAGATGTAATGAAAACAGTTATATGAGGTATGAAAGCCATCGTCAATACAAATAGAGTGAAAATTCTCACTCCTATTTTAAGTGAACGCCAGGGTTGGACTAATGCGAGCCGGGTTGTTGAAATGGATGCAAAACTTTTTAAAGCTAAATATATTCTCTGCGCGGTGAGAACCAAACTTGCAATTGAAATCATCACAACACTACCAACACTTGCTACAGTTGGATTTGCTCCAATTTCGTTCATGAATTCATTGTAGACTAAAACAGGTAGGATTTTCATACTCGGTGAAAGAATATAAGGAGTCCCAAAATCCACGAAAGCTGTCATGGCTGCCATGTACATTCCTGTAAGGATTCCTGGCATAGCTAAAGGTATTTCCACAGTCCAGAATGTTTTCCATCTATTAGCTCCTAAACTCATGGCAACTTCTTTCAAAGACGGATCTATAGAAGTGAAAGCATCATACGTTATTAAGAAAACCAGAGGAAAAGTGAGCCAACTTATCACCCAGATAACACCGTGTATTCCCACTATTGAGAAGTCAAGATGCAGCAAACGTGTCAATACACCATATTTTCCTAAGAGAATCCGCCAAGCATAAGCACCCAAAAATGGAGGAGAAATAGATGCTAAAGTTATTAATGAAATAACAATGCCCCTCATAGGAAGGTCATATTTAGAGTAAAAGTATGCTAGTGTGACACCCAAAAAGGTTGCAAAAATAGACGTTAGCAGAGTGACTATCAAACTATTTTTTACAGCTGATATGTAACCTTTATTGGAAAAGAACTTTAAATAGTTACCTGGTGAAAAAACCAAGGACGTATCTTTAAAACTCAAATAAGCACCGGGTGTGTATGTCAAGTAAAGATTTCCTTCATTATCCTGCTGAAGCCTTAGTTCCTGAAATTTTTGTTCCTTTTTTCCGGTCAACCCTTTTAGAAACGAGAACGAACTTATGACCTCCTGTTTGATTTTAAGGACAGTCTTCCCAATCTCAAACTTAAGAGTTGAAGGTCCTATAACCTCCACATCAACATTCTCTCCGCAGGAAAAATGTAGCTTTAGAGTGCCAGGTCTAACACTGATAGTTGTCAAGAACTCTTCCTTACCTTTTTGCACAACCAATTTATCTTCAGTTTCTAATGAGATTTGGTAAATTCCTTTTACTGTCTCAGGTGGACATGATATACGACCATCAGGATCAGTTGCTATTTGGAATCCTCCACTTTCTGAAGTCAAAGAAGCGAGCACAATACGTACAACAGGTATTATCATGAGATAAATTAAAACTAGCAGTATGATGAGACTGAAAATGATCCAAGGATCTCTTAATTTTTGAAGTAGGAACTTCATACTTCACACCTCTGATTTTCTTCTATCCTTTTAAAGAGATGCCGGCTTCTGAGCCGGCATCTCTTTCTTTAAGCTTTCTCACTTGCCAAGCTCTTCAAGGATCTTGTTGAATTTGCTGACCACAATCTCTCTAGATTCACTTTGAGTATAGAGTCTTAGGTTACCAAGTGGTGGAAGTTCTCCTGGAGGAGGCACATCTTTTCGCACGGATCTTCTCTTTATGACTTTCGATAATATCTCATGGGCCTCTTTGGATCCAAGGAAATTGATGAAGATTTTAGCCAGTTCTGGATGAGGAGCCCCTTTTACTAGTCCATAAGCATCTATCTGAACAGTGCACACGTCCTTGGGATAAACTATCTTGACCGGTAGGCCCGCCAGTTCCCACTTTATTCCTAAATCCTCATTAACCCACCCTACAGGAACTTCTCCATCTTTTATCGCATTGAACATAGCATCTGAGCCAGGCGTTACCGTTGCATATTTGAGTAACTCCCTAACAAAATTCCAGGAGTAAGCGCTAGCGATACCTGAGATGATCGTCCAACCAGTACTGGATTTACTTGGATCTGCGATTGCTATTCCTCCCATTTTTTGCCACTTTTCACCATTCGCCACAAGTTTGATGATTGTATCGACCATTTCCTCTTCCTTGACAAGATTTGTATTGTACATCAACGGTTGGACAAATATTGAAAATGGTTGCCAAATGTTATTAGGATCTGAGATGATGAAATTCTCTTTTTCCGGATGCACATAGGGTTCAAAAAGGTCACTCTCACGTTCGTATATTATAGGGGCTCCACCAAACATCACATCCGCAACCGGTTTATCTTTCTCTGCTCTCAATCGTGCAAATAACTCAGGGGTTTTACCATAGACGAATGTGATCTGGATGTCGGGGTATTTCTCATGAAACAGCTTATAGAGAGGTTCTATTATCTCTGGGCCAGAGGGTGAATAAACGACTAGTTTTCCAGAAGGTCCTTTGGCGATTAATGAAACTGTTAATAGCAAGAAAATGATTAAAACGCTGAAGATTCGCCTCATAATCGACACCTCCTAACATCTTTTGATCATATGTGATCATAAATGATCACTATATTTATTATACATTCACGGATTCTTTAAAGAAGAAAATTTTAACGAAAAAGAGTAAGATATACTCGAGTATAGATTGTGAGGTGAGACGATGCCATGGGTTAAGAAAGAAGATTGTATCAAGTGCAAAATATGTGTGAATGTGTGCCCTGTGGAAGGTGCCATAAAGGTTGATCAGGAAGGGTATCCTGAGATAGACAACGATGTATGTCCAAGATGTGGTTTATGCATGGAGAAGTGTCCTAAGAATGCCATCAGGCCGAATTATGAAAATCCCTTGTTGAGAGGCCGTGGTAGATTTAGGAGAGGATGGGGAAGAGGTTTTGGAAGAGGTATGGGAAGAGGTAGAAAGAGGTTTTGGGAAAGGTAATCCCTCTTTCCCTTAAATCGTTCTAAGATATCCTCCTGGTGATAAAATTTCATAGCGATTTGATCTCGCTGGAGGTGAATGAACTGATCAAATTTTTTAGTGTTCTGCTTGTCGTGATTATTTATATAATATCCCAGTTCATCATCGCCATTCTCAGAATTCGTAGTGTAACGATTTCAATATTTTGTCAATCCGTTCTAGGAGTGTTTCTTGGTTTAGTTTTATCATTCTTTTTACTCGATCTTCCTTCATTTTCCTTCTCTTTAGTCAATTTTCATTGGTTTCTTATAGTTCTTCTGCTATCCGCTTTTATAATGAAAAGTCAAAAGGGTTTAAGACTGAGATACTACATTGACCGGAAGGTTCTCTTCTTTGTGACGGCAGGTTTCATTGCACCGCTGTCTGAGGAGATATTCTTTAGATGGCTCGTTCTCTTTTTAAGTGGATCCATCTTCGTGAGCTCATTGCTTTTCTCTTTGATGCACGTTATGAACGTCATATCACGTCTTGAAAGATTTTCAATGATAAATTTTCTATACAGATTCATCATAGGTTTGATACTGTCCGATTCAGTCGTAAGGTCACAAAGCCTTTTCCCAGCTGTTTTATATCATTCCATAAACAACATCATCGCCTTTTTGACGATATTCGGGAGGGATGCAGATGTTGATAACATTCGAAGGTATAGATGGTTGTGGGAAGACAACACAGGTGAATCTTCTAAGCGAGTATCTGAAAAGGAAAGGGGTGGAACACCTGGTGACAAGGGAGCCGGGGGGGACGAAGGAAGGGGAGAAAATCAGGGAGATTCTGATGAAAGAGGATCTAATCCCTCTTGCTGAACTTTTTCTGTTTCTCGCATCGCGCGCTCAGCACGTTGAAAGACTCATTATACCAGCTCTCGAAGCTGGTAAAATCGTTCTTGTGGATCGATTCATGGACTCGAGTGTGGCCTATCAAGGTTTCGGCCGAGGTATTGGAAAAGATACTGTGAAGAGGTTGAACACCATGGCCGTGAAAGGGATCAAACCGGATCTAACATTTTACATAGATATCGAAGTTGAAGAAGCCTTAAGAAGGAAGAAAGTTACAGACAGATTCGAGGAAGAGAAGGATTTCCTTGAAAGAGTACGAAGAGGTTATCTTATACTCTCAAGAGAAGAGAGAGAGAGGATAGTTGTGATAGATGGTAATATGAAACCGGAAGAGATTCACAGAAAAATCGTTGAAGAATTCGAGAAAAGGTGGAGGGATCGCTCTTGATGGTTTTTTACATCATGTTTTATGAACTAAAGAGAATTTTCAAGCGTTTTGGATCGATCATGGTGGTGTTCATCGCCCCCGCTCTTGTGGTGATACTGGCTTCCGCCTTTTTTTCGGGTTACGAATTCCAAACTATGAAACTGGGTATATACCTCGAGGATAAAAGTCTTCCAGCTCAGCTCACAATGAAGCTTTTGACGAGTTTTTTCAAAGGAAAGAGTGTGGTCGAAGTCTCGAAAAATTTCGATGATCTTCTGATAAAGGGAGAACTGAATGCTGTGGTCGTCATTCCAAAAGGTTTTACCCAGCAGTTGTATAAAAAGCAGCGAACCTACCTTCCTTTTATACCGAGTCCCGTGGATCTTCAGGTGGCCTCTGCAATATACAGAGTGGTGAATTCTCTTTTTGCTGATCTTGAAGGAAGCGCATTCTTTGACCCTCAGATTTTGAAATATCTGTTTGTTGATAAAGGGTATCCCTCCCCCAGGCTCGTTATGGAAAATTCGAAAAAATCCATAGACTTTGAATCCCTGATCTCACCTTCGGTGATATTCTTCTCGAGTGTACTCGTCGTGATATCTTTACTCTCGTTATCCGTTGTGAGTGATGGTGAAAAGGGAATACTGGATCTTTACATATCCATGGATTTGAAATGGTGGGAATACTCCCTGGGAAAGATAGTTTCCTATACCATCCTTGGCTTCACCATATCTATGCTGGCGTGTGTCATACTTCTTCTGGTAACGAACATCAACATTCCTGTTGAATGGGTTTTGATTCTTTCTTTACTCAACGCTCTCTTTCACTCATCGGTTGGTTTCATTGTGTCAAGTCTTTCACCAACCAGGAACACCGCAAGTCTCGTGGCGGTGTCTTTGATAGGACTATTCTTCTTCATGAGTGGAACGATAGTTCCTGTGAGTTCTCTTCCCGAATCCTTCAAGATGGTATCTGTAAGAACTCTTCCTTTCAAAATCGTTTATGTCCTCAGAAAGATACAGCTTTACGGTACTTCCGGCATATCCAAAGAAATTCTGTATCTTCTTTTGTGGTGCTCCGTATCCCTAGTCCTGGCCATCTTTCTTGGTAAAATTCCTTTGAAAAGGAAGTGATCATATGAATATACTGGTGATCTCAGATACACATGGATCACTGGACAGAACAGTGAAGATCTTCTCTTTAGTGAAGGATCCTGACCTTGTGTTTCATATGGGAGATGTTCTGTACCATGGCCCACGAAACCCTATTCCTGAGGATTACAACCCTTCGAAACTGGCTGAGTTTTTGAAGGGGAAAAATATAAGTTACGTGAGGGGAAATTGTGATGCAGATGTGGATATAATGCTTCTGGGTCTGTCTGAAATTCCCAGGATAAGTGTGGAATACATAGGAAATTTTAAGATACTGAGAATGCATGGAGATCAATTCAACGAAAACGACCTTTTGGATGTTTTAAAACGCCACGAGTGCAACGTCCTCATATACGGTCATACCCATATTCCTAGAATAGAAAAGAGAGAAGAGTTCGTTATTTTCAACCCTGGAAGTCCTTCTCTTCCAAAAAAAGGAGATGGAGGTTTCGGGATCATAGAGGTTCTTGGGGACTCCATGATTTTCAGGTTGTTGAATCTGGAAGGGAGAGTTCTAGAGGAGGTTACTTTCCCCTGAGGGGAGGAAGAAAATTGAACGACATCGAGAGAAAAATCGTTGAGGATCTTCAAAATAAGTTGAACATAACCTTTTCCAAAAAGGAACTTCTGTTTGAAGCTCTGGTTCATACATCCTACTACAACGAGCAGAGGCAAAGTGGTAGAGTGGAAATTAAGTCAAACGAAAGGTTGGAGTTTTTAGGGGACGCTGTTGTGGATCTCCTGATATGTGAAATCCTGTACAAAGAGTATCCAAATCTGGATGAAGGTATGATGGCGAAGATAAAAGCAGCTGTCGCAAGTGAGGAAGTTCTTTCCGATATTGCTCGTTCTTTGGAACTGGGTAGTTTCTTGTTCCTTGGAAAGGGAGAGGAGAAGAGTGGGGGTAGGATGAGAAATTCGATACTTGCAGACACTCTGGAGTCTTTGATGGCAGCCATATACATGGATTTGGGGTATGAAAAGGTAAAAGATCTCTTCTGGGAGAGATTCAGATTCTATATAAACGAGGTCCTTGAAGGAAGGAAACTCTTCGACTACAAAACAGCACTTCAAGAGATCACACAAAAAAGGTATCACGTTATACCAGAGTACGCTTTGATCAGAACAGAGGGCAAGGGGCACGATAAGGTTTTCTTTGTTGAAGTGAGAGTGAAGGGGGAAACGTATGGAAGGGGTATTGGGAAGTCGAAGAAAGAAGCCGAAAAGAAAGCCGCAAAAGAAGCATATGAAAAGCTGGTGAGAAATCATGAAGATAATACCGGTCTTCCTTCCCTACGCAGGATGTAAGAGAAGATGCGTGTTCTGCGATCAGATAAGTGCAACCGGTGTGAGGAGAATTCCCACCTTGGAAGAATTGGACAGTTTAGTAAGGGAATACGAAAAGACAGGTAAGGGATACGAGCTCGCGTTCTATGGAGGAACGTTCACTGGTCTTCCTGAAGATAAGCAAAAAGAATATCTAAAGTGGGCTCAAAAATGGATAAATGAAGGTTTAGTGGAAAGCATAAGGATCTCAACTAGACCAGATGAGATAGATGAAGAGAAGTTGCTCTTTCTGAGAGACAATCACGTGAAGATCGTAGAGATCGGGGTTCAATCGTTCTTTGATGACGTTCTTGAAGCTTCAAAGAGAGGGTACTCAGCTGAAGATGCTCTAAAGGCTTGTCACTTGGTAAAAAAAATGGGATTTGTTTTAGGAATACACCTAATGATAGGGCTTCCAAAGGATAGTAGAGCCAAAGATATCGTTTCGGCTTTGAAATGTGTCGAAGTAGGAGCAGATCTTGTAAGAATTCATCCAACGTTGGTGTTCAAAGGTGCTGAACTCCTTCGAATGATGGAAAAAGGGCTTTACACTCCCATGAATTTGGAAGAGGCTTTGGATATAACCTCAGATATGGTGATAATTCTAGAAGGCCATAGTGTGAAGGTCATAAGACTGGGATATTATGTTCCGCAGGAGCAAGTTCAGACTGTGATGGGAGGACCGTACCATCCCTCCTTTGGTGATATGGTGAGAGCACGTGTTGTGAGAAAGGTTATAGAGTACGTTAAACCGGAATCCTTGAGGGTACCCCAAAGATACATCAGCTGGTTCTTCTCGTATGGAAATAAAAATTTGGTCGAAGGGAAACTTCAAAAGGGAACAGATGAAATTGTGTTCTTGAAGAAGGGAAAACAGTTATCTTTCAGAGAAGCTTTGAAAATCGTTTCGGGGGTGATCTTATCTCAGGTTACCTGATAATGGGAATAATCTTTATAGGCATCTTGGGGTTACTCATCAGAAGAAACATAATAATGAAGCTGTTGTCCTTGGATATAATGGGAACAGGTGTCGTCAGTTATTTCGTCTATATCTCATCCGAGACCGGTACCGTCCCCCCTATCACTCTAAATTGGAACTTAGGAAATGCGGATCCAGTTCCTCAAGCTGTGATAATCACATCGATTGTGATAAACTTTGCAACCCTTGCTCTTGCGATCCTAATAACCATGATTCTGGCAACCAAGGCTCTGTCTTTAGATTCAACCAAGCTCGATAAGAAGGTGGTAGATTGAGTTTTGTGATCTACAACCTCATCATGATACTCTTCTCATTCATCTACATCTTCTTGAAAAGATACTCTAGATCGATCTTCCTTGTTCAAAATACTCTGAATCTCTCCATAGCGCTTTTAATCTTCATAAAGAAATTCTCTTTCGATATCGTTCTCATGGATCTCTTCGGCGTACATCTAATCTTGGATGAAATATCCATGTACTTCATACTCTTGAACGCCATCGTTTTTCTGGGGATATCTTTAAAGGGTGTGAAGGATAAGACCCTCATTTTCCTCTTGTCCACTACATCGTTTTCTCTAAATCTACTCTTCCTATCCTACGATCTCTTCAATCTCTATGTCATGATAGAACTCGTGTCTCTTTTGACATTCCTTCTGATTGTACACGGAAGAAAAATCTCTCAATACTGGGCAGCTTTGAAATACATCATTCTGGGATCTCTTGGAATGAATCTATACCTTGTAGGTGTTGCCATAGTGTATCGTTCTAACTATTCTTTTTCCATACAGGATGTAAAGAGCATACCAACGATAGCCCTCTCTCTCATGTTAACCGGTGTTATGATAAGAAGCGGTGTTTTTCTGTTCAGTATGTGGCTCCCTCAGGCCCATACTGAAGCAGAAACAGTTGTTTCAGCTGTTTTGTCAGGTGTTGTTGTGAAAACTGGTGTCTACACTCTTTTAAGGCTTGCAACATTCTCCAAAAGTGAGCACATTGTATCCTACTTTGGAGCAGTCTCAGCGGTTCTTGGAGTGATATTCGCTTTTCTTTCCGATGATTACAAAAAATTCCTTTCTTACTCTACACTTTCACAAGTTGGTGTCATTTTATCATCCCTCAAAATAGCACCACTCTATTCTCTCGCACATGGAGTGTTCAAATCGTGGCTCTTTCTTCTAAAAGATGACCTTCCAACCAGGAAGGTAAGTGAGATCAAAAGACTCAACTTCGATACCTGGATTTTTCTCATCTTGGCGAGTCTTTCTATATCGGGACTTCCAGGGACCTCTGGTTACATAAAAAGCTTGGTTCTGAAAAACGCTCCCTTTATCAGCAAAATATTATTGGAAGTAGCGTTTGTGGGTACTTGTGCTTCTTTCGCCAAATTCTTTTTCATAAAGGTTGGGAAATCCAAGGATCGAATGACATTCCACCACATATTTCTTCTAACAGTTTCCACCATACTAGGTATTCTGTTTTTCGATATCAAATATGCCTTCTCATCCATTCTCATATTCCTGGTAGGTATATTTATACACTTGGTTGTACATGGTAAATTCAAAGTACGAAAGATCGTGCTGGAGGAACTTGAGGTATCTCTATCCATGATCATAATCTTAACGGTGGTGATATCTTGGTTGATGTTCTTACAGCGATAACACTTGGGATACTTTTTCTCATAGTACTATCAGGGAGCCATTCTTTGAATTCTCTGTTGTTCTTTGCCATCATGTCTTTCATATCTTATAGAATAGTTGCAATACAAGGGTTCAAGCGATCTCTGTTGATCTTAAAAACGATCGTCTACTATCCCAAAGCTCTCTTTGAATCTGTCTCCCTTATTTTAAAGACACGTAGAAAAAGAATTATAGAGAATGTGAACGTGTACGATGAATGGGAGGAACTGACAGAAACTTTGATAATAACCATGACACCCAAGAGTCTCGTCATAGATTCGGAAGAGGGTTATATGACTGTTCACAAGGTGGTGTGATGATTGGAGATATTCATGATAGTAGTTGTGGTTGGGGTGATCTATCTCATATTCGAAAAAAAGGTTTGGGGAAAACTTCTTGCACTTTCATCTCTGTCGCTCAAAGTATCTCTTCTTATAGCTCTCGTATCTTTCTCGAAATCTTTGGATTATCTGAACGATGTTGCTATAATGTACCTTCTTGTGAGTGGTTCTGGCATCGTCCTTCTTGCGTATTTTCTGAGTGGAAGGAGAGAGGAATGATGCTCTTCTGGATAGGTTTTTCTCTCATGATAATCGGTACCATCCTTTCTTTTAAAGAAGGAGATTTCTTCTTGAAACTGCATTTCATAGGAATCTCAGACACTGTTGGAGCGGTTCTCATCATTCTTCACCTGATATTCAAAGGGTGGGATGTTTTTAAATTGATCCTGATGATGATTCTGGTGTTAATCTGGAGTCCTTTCCTCTCCCATGTTCTAGCGAGAACATATGTGAGGACGGGGAAAAAGTGAGAGAGGCTATCATTCTTTCGATGCTAGCAATCGCTTTCTACACCGTGTTTCAGAAAAGATTCATACAGGGAGTGCTCGGAAGGACAGCTTTGAGCATATTGGCGGTCGCTTTGTATGTATTCTTAGGTGCGCCAGATGTTGCAATAGCCGAGGCACTTCTTGGAGCGCTCCTCACAACTTTCGTCTATATCCTCGTTATCAAAAATCCAGGTGTTTTAACTGTGGGCATGACACCTGTTAGAGTTCTTTTCGAAAAAAGAGAAAATGCCTATATGGGACTTGAGTACGAGGTTATACACAGATTCTGTAGGGAATACGGGTACACTCTAAAGATAATGGAATTTGAGAGACCAGAGGAAGTAATGGAAGCGGTTAGAGAAGGAATAGTGGATATAGGATGTGGTGGTTTGGTATCTGAGGAAGGAATAAAGTATTTGGAGACACGCTTATTGAACATCGGAGGAAAGATGATGGATCTTCTCAGATACCAAGATAAAGCTTTTAAAGGTGAGATTAAAGAAGGTCCCGAAGATGTAAGAAAGGGATATTACGTTTTCTTGGTGTCGGATAAAGCTGGGGAAATAGGAGACAGGTTCATTGAATTCGTAGAAAGAGAAGATCTAAAAACCCTTATTAAAAAGTATCTAGGAGGGGAATGATCCTGAAGATATTAGGAGTTGTATTTCTCATAGTACTCTTCATAACCATGATCATGCACTTTCCAAGTTTCTCAAAGGTTGATTACGAGAAAATTGATAAATTGAAGACTTCTATACCCAATCTCGTAACGTTGATTTATCTGAGAAATAGGTTCTACGACACCATATTCGAGGTCATGGTGTTTTCATTGGCGATTCTGGGTATAGGACTCCATTCGTCCAACCTGATGCCACCTATCAATCGAAGAGTGATAAGAGATGTTTCAACGAGACTTTTCACAAGATACATATCGTTCTTCGTATTCCTGGGATCAGCGTACCTTGCACTGTGGGGCCACAAAAGCCCTGGAGGTGGATTCTCAGCTGGTGTTGCCGGAGGAACGGGGTTGCTGCTTCTTGGTATGACAGAAGAATTCGATGTTTTCGAGAAAAAACTCGAAAAATTTCATGTTCATGTTATGGAGAGGATTTTCCTCTTTTTTGTTATACTTTCCTTCATAATAACATCTTTGCAGGGAATAGATCTAATAGTCCCAACTAATTTCATGATATATTTAAAAGTGAGTTTCGGAACATGGATTTTAATATATTCACTCATAAAACATAGGGGGATATTCTAACATGGAAGAGTACAGACTCCTTGTCAAAAGAATAATAATGTTTATAGGACTCATCGCCATCGTGTTTGCTCTTGGAACCATCGGTTACATGATAATTGAAAAGTGGCCTTTCATCGAATCACTTTTCATGACGGCTATAACGATATCGACCGTTGGATATAGCTTACCGGAGCAGATAAGCAACGCCGGTAAGATATTCTCAATGATACTCATATTGAGTGGCGTTAGTATCGTCCTGTATGGTATATCCAGTGTTACTTCGATATTCCTGGAAGGAGACTTACAAAAGTACCTCACTTTGAGGAGGAGGATGAAGATGATAGAGAAACTGAAGGATCATCATATAATCGTCGGTGTTGGAAGAACGGGAAGACATATCGTTTCAGAATTTCTGAGATCCGGAGAACCATTTGTCGTCATCGATGTGGACGAAGAGAAAATAAAACACCTGGAAACGCTCTTTGATAAGGAATTTCCCTACGTTGTCGGGGATGCATCTGACGAAGATACACTCGTTAAAGCGGGAGTGAGACGTGCAAAATCCTTGATAACAACGTTACCCGACGATACAAAAAACGTTTTCGTTGTTTTGAGTGCAAGGACCATGAACCCAAGGCTGAACATAATTTCAAGGGCATCTGATGCTTCTGCCATGAGAAAACTCCTCTATGCGGGCGTTACAAGCGTGGTTACCATATCGGAGATAGCAGGAGTTAGAATGGCTATGATGGCGGTCAATCCCGATCTTATATCGTTCTTGGATGTTGTCACGTTCTCTGGTGAAAGGAATTTGAGGATGGAACTCATAAAGGTGCCAGAGAATAGTCCCATTGTTGGGAAGACCCTGGCGGAACTTCAGATACCGCAGCGAACGGGATTGATCATAATCTCAATGAGAAAGGGGGGAAACTACATATTCAATCCAAAGGGAGATACTAAAATCGAAGCGGGGAACGCTCTGGTCGTTCTCGGTGATCTTGAGGGTGTGAACAAGATGAAAGAGATTGTGGAAAAGGGATAATCGGAAATTCAAAAGAGTGTTTGCCCACGTTCAAACGCCACAGGTATTCGACTAGACTGAAAGATACAGACTCTTCACCTTCATACAGGACGTTGTTTCCTTCTCCATCTGATTTTCTAACCACTTTCCAAGTATCTCCCACGTTTTTAACAACGTATGTTATCCGTTTTCCAGATTTGCTCAGGAAATGAAGCGAATCATCCGTTATTTCCAAGAATTTAGAGCACTCTTTCATATATTCCGTTCCAACATAGTCTATGAGAAACATCTTATCCATGATCTTCTGAGTTTTATTTATCACCAGAAACGATCCTTTCAGCACCGTTCTTATGAGCAGGAGAGATACGAATGTGAAGATGAGGGATAAAAACAACACGATGAGGATCTCAACGTAGGTGAAACCAAGATGCACCACGCTCCCACCCTCGACCTCTCCGAACCGGCCCGTACACGACCCAGAAGCTCCAGTTGGGCTACCCCACGGCACACAGGGAATCCCGCTTATGGCTGCTCCCTCCCGGGCCTGACCAGGTTCACGGGCCCCTGTTGCGTGGGACCCAACCTTCATCACCCCCAGGTCGTGCCGTTTTCCGACCCGGAGGGCCTCAGGTGGGCTGTCGGCCCCGCATATGGCGGATTTCGGGTTCAGGGGACCGCCAACCCCCCGCCTAGCGTGGTGCAAATATATTTTACTCCAGCACAAAAGTTTTTCAAGGATCAGAAAAGATTGTAGTGTTTTCTCACGGGTTCTATGACCTTCCATCTGCACTTCAATCCTTTGGGAAAAGTCACGAGATCTCCTTTCCCCACGACCACTTTCTTTCCATCTTCAGTCGTAACTTCCACTTTCCCTTCGAGGAAGTAGCAGGTTTCGTTCGTATCGTAGTACCAGTCGAATTCACTCACTTCCTTCTCCCAAATGGGCCAATTCTTCACTCCCATCTCTTCTAACTTCTTTTCATTCGGTTTTTCAACCTTTATTTCCATTCTCCCACCTCCTGTATCCTACTACTTGGAAAGTTCTCAATCTATTGTTTTTAGATTCTCTCCATCTTACCACAACTTTTCGAGAAAATTCTGGTTGCAACCTTCCTTTCAATATCCACTCTCTGGATGATTCATTCCTGTATATTGAGGGACTCGCTACTACATCTAGCTCTATGGAAGTATCCACAAAAAACACTTCGTCTATCACTTCTACACTCTTCAGCGCTTCTTTCACTTTGTCTTTCAAAAAATCAGGAGGGTCGGGTTTCAAATTAACAAGCGCTATGTTCTTCGAAAGGGGCCCTATTATCTTGACGTTGGCTAAATCTGCTTTGAATCCCTCCTCATTCAGAATGGATAGGAGCAACTCGTTTGCCACAGAAACCGCTCGTCCATGATACTCTTGTTTCACCAGCATCTTCAGAAGATGTTTCAGCTTGCAACCTTCTCTATTTCTGGATTCTCCAATTTTCTTTATCTGAACACCAAAGTAATCCAACATTTCTCTTATATCTTTTTTATCGAATTCCAGGAGGGGAGTATAAACCCCTTGATGGAACTTTAAATTGGTTTTTCCCCAGCTGTCGGATTTGTTCGCTCCACTTACAACGATTCTTCCCTTGGCATACTCCTTTACGAGGCCCAGTTTTACGAGTTTGGTACAGGCGTTACATGACGGTCCATGCTTCCATATGGATCTCTGTCTTTCACTACCATCTATGTAGGTGTGTTTAAAACCGTATTTTCCTGAAAATTCTCTGATGATATCTTCTGTCCTGCTGTACGTGAATTCTCCAAAATGGACTGTTACGAGCTCTACTCTATCCTTTCCCAAAGCTTCTTTCATAAGGAGAGCAACGAGTGAACTATCCTCGCCTCCTGAAAATGCAACGATGACTTTTTCATCCTTCACCGTCTCTCTTATCTCATCTATCAATTTCTCTATATTTTCTTTAGCTCGAATTTCACATTCCTCCCATCGATCGTCAGGATCCCGAATGTTCCTCTTTTAGTTGCAGCACCTGGATTTAGGAATCGAACCCCGTTTTCTATGCTGTCTTCGAATTCATGTGTATGACCGAAAAGTATGATATCGGGTTTCTCTTTGAAATGAGATAATATCCTTTTTTTAATACCCCATGGTGCTCCCCATCCATGACACAATCCTAGAGTTACCCCTTCAATCTGAAGAAGAGTGGAAAAGGGTAGATAATCTTTGACATCCGGGAAATCCATGTTACCGTGAACTCCGTAAAAATTTTTTGTGCTTTTTTTGAGAATCATCACGGTGTCTATATCGACGAAATCACCGAGGGCTATGATACCATCACAGTTCTCGAGCTCTTCAAAAACGATAGCAGGTATCTCATCTTGCCTTGTTGGTATATGGGTATCCGATATCACGAGATATCTCTTCATGGAATCACCCCTGAACGATCACGTTATCTATCAATCTGGCTTTCCCAACCCAACATGCGATAGCTACGATCACTTTCCCCTCAATGTGTTTCACAGGTTCCAGAGTTTCTTCATCAACTATCTCAACGTAATCTATTTTTACCTTATCGTACCTGGAGAGAAATTCTTTCATGGCGCTCTTTACAACCCCTGCATCTCTTTCTCCACTTTTTATAAGATTCTCGGCCAGTTTCAAAGAGTTGTAAAGGGCAAGAGCTTGTACTCTTTCATCATCGGAAAGGTAAATGTTCCGTGAGCTCATAGCAAGGCCATCATGTTCTCTCACTATCGGGCATTCCACCAGTTCAACATCCATGTTCAGATCTCTAACCATTCTCTTTATGACTCTGAATTGTTGAGCGTCTTTTTGACCGAAATACGCTCTGGTGGGGTGAACTATGTTGAAAAGCTTCGTAACGATGGTACATACCCCTCTGAAATGGCCAGGCCTTGATTTTCCACAAAGATACCTGGAAAGTTTTGTTTCCTCGACGTACGTTGAGAAATCCTTTGGATACATCTCCTCAACTGGTGGGTGGAATACAACATCAACGTTTAATTCTTTCAGAAGCTTCACATCTCTTTCGAAATCCCTTGGATAACTTTCATAATCCTCGTTGGGGCCAAATTGGGTAGGGTTTACGAATATACTCACAACCACTATATCGTTTTCTTCCCGCGCCCTTTTCACAAGCGAAAGATGTCCTTCGTGAAGAAAACCCATGGTTGGTACGAATCCTATCGTTTTATTCTCTTTCAAATACTTTTTGGAGAGCTCTTTCATATCCTTGACCTTCTCCACGATTACCAATCCGATCACCCCTTGTTGTACTTTTCACATATTATCTCATCGGGATCACATTCGGTTTTTTCTAGCATCTTCAAAACCATCTCGCCTATTGGATTCTCTATCCCCGCCAGAAAATCCGCGGTATGAAGGTGCAGACATTTAACGATTCTGGGATCTTTTATACCACCAGTTCCAGATTTTACAAGGACATCCCATTGAACCTCCTTCGGCAGAATCTTCACTCTCTTTCTCCTCACCTCTTCATGAGCTTTTCTCACTTTTTCGAAGAATTCTTTATCGCTCTTTATCCTATCTTCAAATTTCTTTATCCATCCTTCACTCTCCAGTCTGGATATCTCCCTTCTCAAGAAGATACATGTCAGCCAGTATAGAGTAGGAAAAGGCTTCCCATCTTTCAGAGGGAAACTCTCTACAACGACTGGATATCCATATTTACATCTCTTCACCACTCTTCTCAGATTCGTCACCTTTCTCCCAAGCTGCTTTTCGACGATCTCTTCATCAGAAAGCAAATCCAATCATCCTCCACTTTTTTATCTGCAAGTGTCCACCCCTTCGACCTCGCCTTATCAAGTAAAATCTTCTCCTTCTCTTTAGTTATGCCAGATAATATAAGAATCGTCTTGCTATGGGACACTCTGTGAACATCCTCTAGCAACTCGAGTAAGATCTCTGGCAATATGTTGGCTGCTATCATATCGTATTTCCCTTTTACTTTCTCGAGCAGGTTGGATTCCAGCACGTCTATTTTAACGTCGTTTCTGAGCGCATTTTCAATAGCAATCCCCACAACTTGCGGATCTATATCCACAGCCAAAACTTTTCCTGCTCCAAGCTTTTTCGCAACAATCGATAATATCCCTGTTCCGCATCCAACATCAAGGAAAGTCATACCATTCTTGATATTCTCCACGATAAATGATAAAGCCATCCTTGTGGTGGGATGATATCCTGTTCCAAAAGCGAGGCCAGGCGTCAGTTTGATAACAATTCTGTCCTCGTCTTCCAATACATCTGAAGGATCGACAACGATGTTTGGTGCCACTTCGAAGGGCTTCAAAAGGTCTTTGGGGAACCAGTCACTAGGAAGGATTTCTTTTTCCTGAACGAATTCGAGGTTCATTTCTCTCAAAAAATCAGGAATGTCTTCTCCAGAATTCAGATAGATTTTTAAAAATGTTCCCTCTTCTTCCTCCTCTATGGAAAATATAAAAAAATTCTCTTCATACATACGCTCCACTACTCTTTCAATCTCATCTGATACCTTGAAAACGATCTCCCTAAACATACTATTCAGATAACCCTGCAAAGAACTTCATAGCTGCCCTACCACAAGCTTTAGGGTTGTAACCTCCCTCCTGAACCACCAATTTGGGCACATCCAACTGGGCTATCACGTGTCCCATTCTATAGAAATCCTCATCTTCCAGCTCAAATTTTCCCAAAGGATCCTCTTTGTGTGTGTCAAAACCCATGGATATGAGAAGAATTTCAGGTTCGAAATCCTCTATCTCGTTAAGGGCTTTCTCAAGAGCTTTAGAATACTCCTTCCACGAAGCTCTTTCATTCAGTGGAAGGTTTAGGTTATAGCCCTCCCCTTCTCCTTCCCCTATCTCCCACGGAAATCCTGAAATCCAGGGATAAAACTCTTTTGGATCACCGTGAATCGAAATGTAATAGACTTCCTTTGAAAAATAGAATATGTCTTGTGTTCCGTTTCCATGGTGAAAATCCAAATCCAAAATACTAATCCTTGAGGAACCATGCTTTAGAAAGTAAAATGCAGAAATAGCCACGTTGTTGAAATAACAATACCCTCCACAGCTTTCAAAACTTGCATGATGCCCCGGAGGCCTGCAAAGAGCGTAGACAACGTTCTCTCCTCTCATGATGTGCTTTGACGCTGTCAAAACAACATCGACAGCTGTTCTCGCTGCTTTAAAAGTCCATGAACTTATGGGAGTTCCCGTGTCAAAGCACATATCGTGTCCGAAAACCTCGGGGAAATACTCTTCGTTTTCCTCCATTTCTTCACTTTTTCTTCTGAGCCACTCGACATATTCTGGACTGTGGACCATGTAAATGTAGGAATCGGGAAACGAAAGTGGAGGAGAGATGTCCTCGAAACCACTGAGTATAAGCATATCTTTGATCGCTTCAATTCTCTCAGGTTTTTCAGGATTTTCGATCCATTTTCCTCTATCCAGTTCTTTCATCGGAACGTGCATCCTATGTTCTGGTGTGTAGACTATCTTCATGATCCGTAATCCTCCAATTTTTTTATTCTCCTCTCGTGTCTACCACCTTCAAATTTCGTTTCCAAGAAAGCAGACATTACCCACTCAGCGAGTTCAATTCCCATGAATCTTCCAGGAAGTACCAATATGTTGGCATTATTATGCTTTCGTGCAAGGCGCGCCATTTCAGGGAAGAAACAGAGGGCCGCTCGTATTCCTTTGAACTTGTTGGCAGTTATTGACATACCGAGTCCGGTTCCGCATATCAGAACACCAAAATCAGCACATCCATTCCTTATGCAGTCAACTACTTTCTTCGCAAAATCGGGGTAATCCACAGAAGCTGTTGAATCAGTGCCAAAATCTATGTAATCGATATTATTCCTTTCAAAAAACGCTTTCAAACCCTCCTTGAGATGAAAACCAGCATGATCCGATGCTATAGCGATCTTCACTCTTTCACCTTCCTGAGAGCCTCAGAGACTGTACCAGCTATCTTCAAAATTTTATCAAGAGATGTGAGTTCCAATACTTTTCTCACGGACTCGTTCGGAGAGCAGAGAACGAAATCCCCCCCTTCTGATGTGGAATTTTTAAGTATACTAACGAGTATTCCAAGAGCAAAACTATCCAGTTTATCGACATCGGAGAGATCTAAAATAATCTTGTTGTAACCCTTTCTCAAGAATTCATTAAATACCCACCTTTTGAATATGTGGGCATTATCTACACTTATACTTCCTGATGGTTTCAAAACCACGATATCATCCACAAAAGTGTATGGAAACATCTTACCCCTCCATATCCTTTAAAAACTCGTCCAGACTCTCATATATCGGGATGATAGAATCCAGCTGGGTTAACTTGAAGAGACGCTTTAGAGATTTATCCATTTTTATCAGGATCAACATTCCACCGTTCAACTTGCAGCTTTTATGAAGGCTTATCATAGCACCAAGTGCAGAGCTGTCCATGTAGTGAACATCCGAAAGATCTATGATCAACTTGTTTTTTCCCTTATTCAAAAAATTATCCAAGAGCTGTTTTTTGAAATTGAAAGCGTTGGACAAGTCCAGCTCTCCTTTCGGCTTTACTATGACGTAGCCTTCTATTTCCTCGTATTGGTACATCCCAACCCCCCCTCAACGGAAGAGCCTGATCAATCCTATGGCCTTTCCTACGATCCTTATGTCACCGGTTTTAACTAGTTTCCCAATATTCCCCCCATCCGTGTATTTTAAAACTTCCAAATCTGTCCCTTCCCTCACGACTATAACGATATCTCCGTTTTCAGCTTCTCGTTGCCTTTTAATTACCAAATAGTCCCCCTTCATTACATTTTCTTCTTTAAGAGAATCGTCTTTAACCTTATACACAAAATGGTCACACCCAGGTTCCAACATATCTCTTGGAACAGAAAGAAATCCCACAGCGTTCTCTACAGCGTTCACCGGCATATCGAACGGCATCTTCTCAACTATCGGGAGTTTTATGGCATCGGATCTGTAGACCAGTTTAATTCCCCTTGCCTTTCCCGTTCTTTTCACATAACCTTTCCTTTCCAAAGCCACAAGGTGTATAACTGCCCCTCGAGGCGTTATCTTGAATTTCTTGGAGATATCTCTTATAGAAGGGGGGAAACCGTTCTTCTCATAATACTCCTCGATGAACTTGAGTATCTCCTCCTGACGCCTCGTTAACCCTCTCAAATGTCAAACACCACCTTTGTGCGAATTTTCTCTCCCCGCTTTTCCAATCTCAGAAGGTGATATGTTAAAGCTTTTATTTCTTCCCCTTTCCTTTCCAACACCTTTTTAAATTTTACTACTATTTCCTCATCTTTTCTAATCATATCATGAGGAAAATGTCCCACAGAAATTTCAAATATCCAATCGTTTACCGCATCGAATATGAAATCCTCAAGTGGTTCATAGATATTGTAAACTTTCTCTTTTGAGAAATTCCCCAATTTAGGTTTATAGTGTTCAAAGAGGATATCTATTATCTCTTTCAACAACCCAATTATATCGTTGGATTCTATCTCATAAGCTAAATCCGCTGTGTGATCTATTTGTTTTCTCATGACACCACCGCCATCTGAGCTATTTCGTCATCGACCAGCTCTATGAGTTTCACACCTTTAGTTATTCTACCCACAACACCTATGTCTGAAACTGGTATCCTAACACTCATACCGTTCTTTGTGAGAACTATCAGCTCCTCATCACCTTTGACGAATCCTATGCCAACAATTTCCCCTGCTTTATCAACGCTAGATATGTTCTTTAAACCACTTCCACCTCTTCTTTGAATCCTGTACATGGAGACAGGGGTTCTCTTGCCAAAACCTTTTTTGGTGACTGTAAGTACATTTCCTTCCTCATCGGGCACTATTATCATTCCAACGACCTCATCGTTTTTCGATAGCTTTATACCGATGACGCCCATCGCACTTCTACCCATTCTTCTCAAGTCGTTTGCAGAAAATCTTATTATGAATCCCTTCTTCGTTGCGAGGAGTATCGTTGAGTCCTCTTTATTCAAAACACCTCCTGCTACAACTCTGTCGTCTTCATCTTCGTAAGATATGGCTCTTATTCCCTTCGTGGAAGCTCTCGCAAATTCAGAAAGAGGCGTTCTCTTTATCTTACCTTTTTTGGTAACAAGCACGAGATCTCCCATCTCTCCATTTGAGGGGATCAAAGCGACTATCTTCTCGTCGTCTTGAAGTTTGAGATAAGCAGTTATGTGCTTCCCTTTGGCAGCTCTTCCACTACTCTCTATTTCGTAATTTTTTATCATGTAGGCCTTGCCAAGATTTGATATGAAGATCGTGGAAGCTTTGTTTTTGCTCACAACAACGAATATGATCTCATCACCTTCTGAAACTTTTGAACCAATAACGCCCTTTCCTCCTCTTCTTTGAAGTCTGTAGTTCTTCAATGGTGTACTTTTCAGATATCCCTTGAGGCTCAAGGTTATTACAACATCTTCCTCAACTATCAAGTCTTCAAGATTGTAAGATCTCACTTCAAGATCCATGAGCTTTGTCCTTCTTTCGTCTCCGTATTTTCTCCCCAGTTCCTCGAATTCCCTTATCATAACATCGTATACTCTCTCATCTTTCTCCAGGATTTCTTTCACTTCTTCTATTTTATCTATAAGATTTCTGTACTCTCTCTGAAGTTTTTCAAATTCCAATGATGTTAGACGTGAAAGTCTCATATCCAGAATGGCATCTGCCTGAGCGTCCGTAACTTCCAGAACATCCATTAATTCCTTTTTAGCCTCCTCTACCGTTCTGCTGGTTCTAACGATATCGACGACGGTTCCTATCGCTCTGGATGCTTTCATAAGGCCTTCCAGGATATGAGCTCTCCTAGAGTAAGTTCTATACTCGTGTTCTGCTCTTCTTCTGATTATCTGGAATCTATGATTTATGAAAGCATTCAAAAGTTCTTTTATATTCATGAGTCTTGGCCTTTTTCTCTCATCTATCACAAGCATCTGAACGTTGTAAGTATCCTGAAGCGACGTGTGCTTATACAGATTGTTCAAAATGATGTTCTCATCTATATTTTTTGGTATTTCTACAACGATTCTGATACCTCTTTTATCCGACTCATCTCTGACATTTCTTATGGGAACATTTTCATTATTTTGAGCGTATTTTGCTATCTGTTCTATCAAACTAGCTTTACTGACCATGTAGGGTATTTCCGTTATGACTATCTTCTTATCCCTCTTCCCTTCTTCAACATGTACCTTTCCTCTTATAACGATTGAACCTTTCCCTGTGGAATATATCTTCAACAGGTTCGATGCGTTTATCACCACCCCACCTGTTGGAAAGTCCGGACCTTTCAAGTATTTCATGATCTCTTCAATCGTGGCATCCGGTTTCTTTATCAGAAGGATGAGGGCGGATATAAGCTCCTTCAGGTTGTGGGAAGGAATGTTCGTTGTCATACCGACAGCTATACCCGAAGATCCATTTGCAAGTAAATTCGGGAATTTTGATGGAAGAACCGTCGGCTCGAACAGACTACCATCGAAGTTCGGTATCATGTCGACGGTTTCTTTATCTATATCCTCAAGCATTTCTTCCGCTATCATAGTCAATCGGGCTTCGGTATACCTCATTGCAGCTGGTGGATCTCTATCTATCGAGCCGAAATTCCCCTGACCATCAACTAGGGGATATCTCGTTGAAAAAGGTTGAGCCATCCTGACGAGTGCTTCATAGACCGGGGCATCACCATGGGGGTGATACTTTCCCATGACTTCTCCAACGATTCTAGCACTCTTCTTAAAAGACGATTTGTGGGACAATCCAAGTTCCATCATTCCGTAAAGTATCCTTCTTTGAACAGGCTTCAGACCATCCCTGACATCAGGGATGGCTCTTCCAACGATGACACTCATCGAATACGTAAGGTACGATTCGACGAGTTCATCTTCTATGGGTTTGTTTATAACCACCTCAGCCATTTCATCACCTTCTTACTCAGGATACCTTCGCTCCTGGTGTTATATCACCATCAATTGTTATCAATTTCAAATCATCCCCGTACTGGGCTGCTAAAAGCATTCCTTGAGATTCGTATCCCATCAATTTCGCTGGCTTCAGATTCGCAACCACCACTATGAGTTTTCCGATGAGATCTTCAGGTTTGTAAAATTCCGCTATACCAGCAACTATCTGTCTTTTCCCTAGATCCCCAAGGTCTATCTCCAGTCTCACGAGTTTTTTCGATTTCGGTATTCTCTCAGCCACCAATATTTTCGCAACTCTTAGATCCACCTTTGAAAAATCTTCTATTGTTATCATGTTTGTTTCTTTCTCCACACTCACTGTTCTCACCACCTTTTCGAATTTTTCAAGATCTATTTTTTCAAACAAAGGTTTACCATGTGAAACAGGAGAGCTAGATTTCAATACTCCCCATTTTTCTAAATGTTCTTTGTTTTCACTTTCATGGAAACCAATTCTTTTGAAAACCTCCCTGGCGGTGTCAGGCATGATGGGAAGTGTCATGAGAGAAACCTTCAAGAGTGCTTCTAGCGTGTTGTAGAGAACTGTTCCCAATCTTTCCATGTTTCCTTCTTTTGCTAGGACCCAAGGCTTTGTTTCATCGAAATACTTGTTCACGTCAGCTATGAAGGCCCAAACCTTTTCCAAGGCTTCTGTCAGCTTGTACGAATCCATGAGCGATATGAAAGTTTCCAAAGTTTCATCATATCTTTCCAGAAGCCAATTATCAATACTTTGAAGTGTTCCTGGCTTTGGGACCTTTGAATCGAAATGCTTCTTCACCATCGCGGTCGTTCTGTGAAGGAGATTCCCGTAATCATTGGCAAGATCCGCATTCAACCTTTTAACCAGATTTTCCTCCGAGAAATCCCCATCTTTTCCAAAAACTATATCCCTGACGAGATAGTATCTGATGACATCGTTTCCGTACCTTTCGACGAATGCTCTGGGATCTATGGCATTACCCAAAGACTTTGAAATCTTTTGACCGTTGACTGTTAACCATCCGTGAGCGAAGATCTTCTTGGGAGGCTCCAAACCAACTGAAAGTAACATGGCAGGCCATATTATCGAGTGGAACCTGTTTATCTCTTTCCCTATCAGATGGACATCTGCCGGCCAGAACTCTTCGAATCTCTCCATATCATCAGGGTAACCTATCGCTGAGACGTAGTTTATCAACGCATCCACCCACACGTATATGACGTGATCTGGATCGCCCGGCATGGGGACACCCCATTTGAAGGTGGTCCTTGTTATACTTAAATCCTCCAATCCCCCTTCTAGTATCCTCAGCATTTCATTTCTTCTGAAATCCGGTTCCACGAATTCAGGATTGCTGTTGAAAATATCGAGCAGAACATCTCTGTACTTTGACAACTTGAAAAAGTAATTCTCCTCGCTGACCCATTTGACGGGTCTTTTACATTGAGGACATATCTTCTCGCCATCTCGTGTTTCAACCTCACTTTCCTTCCAAAAAGTCTCACATGGAACGCAGTACCACCCCTCGTACCTTCCTTTGTAGATATCACCATTTTCTACCATCTTCTTCACGAAGTACTGAACCGTCTTCATGTGGGAATCATCCGTCGTCCTTATGAAGTAATCGTTGGTTATCTTCAAATCCTTCCAGAGTTTCTTGAATTTTTCCGCAAGTTCATCACAAAACTCCTGGGGGTCTTTCCCGGCTTCACGAGCTGCTTGTAATATCTTCTGCCCGTGTTCGTCGGTCCCTGTGAGGAAGAAAACTTCGTACCCCATGAACCTCTTGTATCTAGCGATGATATCGGCTATGATCGTTGTGTAAGCGCTACCTATATGAGGCTCTGAGTTGACATAATAAATAGGAGTGGTGATGTAAAACTTCAAAACCTTGCACCCCCTCTTGGTATTCTGTTCGATTTTTCAGTAGAATGATATCATAAACATGTGTACGTAACTTTTCATTGAGAAAAAAATAGGGGGGATCGATGTGATTCCTCTCTACGATATCCTCCCGAGTAGAAGGAAACCTTATGTCATGTGGTGTATCATACTCATAAACGTCATCGTTTATGTCTACGAGTTAACCTTGGGTTCACGTGGTATGAGAGTTTTCTTCTACCTTTATGGTCTTGTACCTGCAAGATACACTGTAGAGCAATTTCAAGTTATGACAGGGCTTGAACCATCTTTTCTGCCATTCATATCTCATATGTTCATTCACGGAAGTTTCCTTCATATACTGGGTAACATGTGGTTTCTATGGATCTTTGGTGATAACGTGGAGGATATCATGGGGCACACCAGGTTCGCTATTTTCTACATGAGTAGTGGTATCATGGCATCACTCTTTCATTTCCTTCTCAACGTACATTCCACAGTACCGATGGTCGGTGCTTCCGGTGCGATATCTGCAGTAATGGGAAGTTACTTCGTTTTGTTTCCGTACTCAAGGATCGTGACACTTCTTCCTCTGATCTTCTTTTTCACCCTGGTAGAAATTCCAGCATACTTTTTCCTGTTCATATGGTTTATACTTCAACTTGTGAATGGTTTGAGTTCTTCCATCATGTATTCCAGTGTTGCTTGGTGGGCACATGTTGGTGGATTCGCTGTGGGAACGATCTGGGGATGGTTTTTTAGGAGGAGAGTGTATTGGTTGTGATATGATATATTAGGAGGTGCTCCTTGTGGCCAAAGTCCTTTGTGTGGATGATGAAAGGAACGTGAGAAACCTCATGAAGAAAGTCCTGGAAGACGAAGGTTACGAAGTGGTCGCAGTATCGTCTGGTGAAGAAGCCCAGGAGCTTTTGAACAAAGAAAGATTCAATATTTTAACTTTGGATTTGAAGCTTCCTGGAATATCGGGTATCGATCTTCTCAGAAAGCTTCAGGAAAAGGGAATGGAAGTACCTGCTATAGTAATCAGCGCCATAGCAACTCCAGAAGCCATCGTGGAAGCTATGAAGAACGGTGCAGTTGATTTTCTCTCAAAACCCTTCTCCCCAGAAGAACTTTTGGAAAAAGTAAAAGGTGCCCTCGAGATGGAAAAAATGACTTTCAACAAGATGGAAAGAATTGCGAAGAATTTGATAGAAAAAGGAAAATACGACGAATCCGAGAAAATTGTTAGGAAGATGTTCTCTTTGGTACCCTCCTCCCCAATCCCCCATTATCTCTACTCTCTAATACTCTCTTCAAGAGGTAATAAAGATCTTGCTTTAAGACATCTAAAGGCAGCTTTGATCTTAGATGAGAACTATCATCTTGCCAGGGAGGAACTGAAGAAGTATGAAGAAAAAAACTAAAATACTCTACGTTATAGTCGTTGGATGTGGAAAGATGGGATCGATCATAGCAAATTACGCCTCATCGGAAGGGCACAACGTGGTCGTGATCGATAAAGATGAAAAAGCTTTCGATATGCTTTCACCTGAGTTTTCCGGTTTCACCATCCTGGGAGATGCGACAGAAGTTGAGAATTTAAAAGCAGCCAAGGTTGACAGGGCGGATGTTCTCTTTTCACTCACAACCGATGACAACACGAACTTTATGATATCCATGGTGGCAAAACATGTTTTTGGTGTCAAGAGAGTCGTTTCAAGGGTTTACGATCCGGACAACCTTCCCGTTTTCCAAGAATTTGGAATAGATGCGATATGTCCTATTCTTTTGATGGTAGAATCTTTGAAAGGGCTCCTTCTTGGGGAGTGATTCAATGAAAGTTGTGATAATAGGAGGAGAAAAGACAGCTTATTACCTTGCAAGGTCACTGATATCGAAAGGATACAGAGTTATGATCATAAACAAGGATCCTGTCTTCTGCCAAGAACTTGCAAAAAAGTTAAAGGCGATCGTCATAAACGGTGATGGAAGCAGAAGATACATCTTGGAAGAAGCAGAACTCATGAGGAACGATGTGGTCGTTATTCTAACTCCTAGAGATCACGATAACTTGATAATCTCACAACTTGCTAAAAACCTTTTTGGAGTTGAAAGGATTGTCTCACTCGTGAACGATCCTGAGAATGTTGAGATATTCCAAAAACTTGGTATAAACGTTGTTTTGAACCTGACAAGTATGATAACGACAACCATAGAAAACCTGATGTTTCCTGAAGAGATGGAAAAGAGATTTCCCGTAGAGAAGGGAATTTCTTTTTTGACACTCGAGATCACGAATGACTCCCCATCACTTGGAAAAAAACTCAAAGATATAACCCTTCCAGAAGAGAGCATAGTAGGAGCGATTCTGAGGGGAGGAGTTTTAGTGGTTCCAAGGGGAGAGACAGAGATCAGGCTCGGCGATAAACTGTTCATAATAACATCTCCTGATGTTAAGAAGGATGTTGTCAAGGTTCTGGTAGGTGGAAACGGGAGATGAACGATTATCTTTCGGTTGTTGTGAGGAGGTTCCGCATAGTTCTCTGGAACGTCGGAACTCTCTTCACCTGGTTCTCTGTGATACTCCTTTTTCCCCTCGTGTTTTTGATATTCTATCCTGAAGAAGTTCATTACGCTCTGGGATTCGTTGAGTCGGCTGTGCTTTCCTTCATGTTCGGGATAGCCATGAAGCTGGCTTCCAACATAAAAGAATCACATGTTATAACCGTTCAGGAAGGCGCTGTTATCGTTCTCTTTTCATGGATATTCGCTATTTTCTTCTCAGCCCTGCCTTTCGTTTTCATGAAAATTCTCAATTTCTCTCAAGCGGTTTTTGAAGCGACCAGTGGTTGGACAACAACAGGTCTTACGATGATAACCGATGTAACGAAGATTCCAAGAATATTCCTGGTGTGGAGAAGCACAATGCAGTTCATAGGTGGTGCAGGTTTTGCGATCATCATGTTGGCAGCTTTGATAGGTCCCTTGGGGATAGGACTGTATTCTGCAGAAGGAAGGGTGGATAACATCCTTCCGAACATAAAACAATCGGCAAAGATAATGATGATAATATACATAACCTACGCTGTTTTCGGATTTTTCGCCCTGTGGATAGCTGGTATGCCCCCCTTTGATGCTTTCAACCATTCCCTAACGGCCCTTGCAACAGGGGGATTCTCCACGAAGAACGGAAGTATCGGTGAGTTCAACAATCTCAGAATAGAAGTTGTAACGATCTTTCTGATGTTTCTCGGTGCAACTGGTTTTGGAATCCACTACACCCTCTGGAAAGGGAACATAAAGGTGCTCCTCAAGAACGGAGAACCATGGTTACTATTTTCCACAGCCTTTCTGATGACGCTCTTTGTCTTTCCACAAACCATTGGTGTACTCTACAGATCAGCAGGAGAAGGTTTCAGAAGAACCCTCTTTCAGATCGTATCCGCCATAACTGGAACGGGATTTTCAACAGCTGATCTTTCGAAATGGAACGTTTTTCCTTTGGGGCTTTTCGTTCTCACGGTCCTCATGATGCTTGGAGGAATGATGGATTCGACTGCAGGTGGTTTGAAACAATTCAGGTTGTTCGTCCTGGGGAAGGTCATATTCTACACAGTCGTGGATTTCGTGAATCCCAAGCGCATTGTGAGAAGGATAGAGGTGTGGAAAGGCGAGAGTGTAAGGTACGTCAATCCATCCATGCTGAAGGATATGTTGGTTTTCTTTGGTATATACTTTGTAACATACTTCGTAGGAGTCTTCATTCTGCTCTCATATGGGTATTCCCTTTCAGATTCGATGTTTGAATTCTCATCAGCTATGAACGGTGTGGGATTATCTATAGGTCTCACTGGACCTGATGATCCATTGGGGGTTATATGGACCATGACGATAGGGATGTTCTTAGGAAGACTGGAATTCATCGTCATACTTTATGCTATCATGCGTATCATAAAAGATCTCAGGATACTCATAAGTGGTTCACGGAGGTGAAGGAGGTTGTACAAGAGGATAAAAGGTACCCTGGACATATGGGGTGATGATATCTGGTACTGGTACAAGATAGAGAAAACAGCGCGGGAAGTCTCGATGCGTTATGGATACGAAGAGATAAGGACTCCCATAATAGAGCCAACGGAACTCTTTGTGAGGAGTGTTGGAGAGGAAACCGATATCGTTCAGAAAGAGATGTATACCTTCGAGGATAGGGGAGGAAGGAGTATAACGTTGAGACCTGAAGGAACCGCTCCTGTTGTGAGAGCTTTTCTTGAAAACGCCATGATAAACAAGGGATTTCCTCAGAGGTTCTTTTATATAGGTCCGATGTTCAGATATGAAAAACCGCAACTTGGAAGGATGAGGCAATTCCACCAGTTCGGATTCGAGCTCATAGGTTCATCTTCTCCGCTTGCAGACGTTGAGATAATATCCATGGTAAACAGGTTCCTAAAATCCCTGGGACTTTACAGATTCAAAATAGTTCTCAACAGTATAGGATGTCCAAAATGTCGCGTGAACTACAGAAACGCTTTAAAGAATTACTATTCCGAGCACTACGATGAGCTCTGCGATGATTGCAAAAGAAGGTACAACACCAACATATTGAGACTTCTGGATTGTAAGGTCGACGTTGAACTCGCCGAGAAAGCACCGAAAAGCGTGGACTATCTGTGCGATGAATGTAGAGAGCACTACGAGACGGTTAAAAGATATCTGAAAATAGTGAACATCGATTTTGAGGAAGATTACAAGCTCGTAAGGGGACTGGATTATTACACTAGAACTGTTTTCGAAGTGAGGCATGAGCTTTTAGGAGCTCAGGACTCTTTAGGAGGTGGGGGAAGATACGATGGGCTGTTTGAAGATATGGGAGGGCCTCAGATACCGGCTTTGGGATTCGCATCGGGGATAGAAAGGATCATCCTAGCGATGAAAGAAGAAAAGGTGAGGGTAGAAAGAGAAAATCCTCACGAAGTCTATTTCGCTGTCTTGGGTCGAAAAGCTTACGAAAAAGCTTTTAAACTCGCAGAGGAGATAAGAAATGCCGGAATAAACGTTGATATGGATGTTATGGAAAGAAACTTAAGAGGTCAGTTAAAACACGCCGATAGGGTCTCCTCGTATATAAGCTTGATACTCGGGGAAAATGAACTCAACAAGAACATCGTCATAATGAGGGATATGGAAACAGGAGACCAGATAGAGATAGATCTGGATTACGTAGTTGAGTACGTGATTGATAAGGTGAAAAAAGAGCATTGATATCAATCTTCCCAATCAAGAAGCCTTTTCTCTCCTTCAAGCTTTCTCATGGAACTCACATCTTGGGTAACCTCTACCGTTCCGAGGTAATTACCCTTGTTGTCGAAAGCCGGAATATACCTTATGTAAATCAATTTCCCTCCCATGTTTATCCAAAACTCAGCAGAACTTCTCTTACCACTTTTGAAAGCTTTCAATATCTTGTTCACTATATGGACACTTCGAGGAGGATGACACATCTGAACGGGTCTTCCTAGGACAGAAGGAGTCCTTGGAAATATCCTCTCTCCTCCACTGAAAAATCTCACCCTATCATCTTTATCTATAAATGTCACATCCACAGGAATTGTTTTGAATGTGGCACTTACCTCTTCTAAAGACAAATAACCTTCATCGAGTTTTAAATCGTTTTCTCTCACAAAACGTGACTCATCGGGTTTCAATCTCACTCCCACCACATTTTTCAAGCTCTGCGGAAGATTCATGAGTTTCTCGGGCGGTACGTTGGGATCGATTTCGAAGGGATAAACTGGTTTTTCACTTGGTTTCCAATCGTTTCCAGGAATCACTTTATAGTACCCAAACAGCTCTTCCTGCTCTTTTATCGCTCTCCATTCACCTTCACTTAAAAGAATATGGAGAGTAGGATAGAGTATGTTGTTTTCTCTGTAGACCATATCGCTGAGAAGCTGTGAAAGTTTCAATGCCTGTTCTTTGAGAGACTCCAAATCTGGATTTTTGAACCCTTTAAGTAATTCATTCAAATACTTTATCTTGTACCTTATCTCATCGTGCTTGGTCCACAAAACTGTAGGGACAGCGGTTATACCTCTTCTTTCAAGATAGGGAAATATCAACATCTCTTCACGGTTGTAATGTGTTCTACCTATCTGTGATAATTGCTTTAAAAGTATTCTTATGTTCTCCAAAGAATTTTCGATGGATCTAGCATGTATCGAGAGAACCTCGGCATCTTTCATGATGTTTCTGTTTTCCAGAATCAACGTGTGAAGAGGATGACCTTGTGGAATTTCATCGATGTTTAAACTTTTTTCCAAACTCTCACGAAATACCTCAACATGAAGATCACACATTTTAGCGATGTCTTTCGCGGATATTCCCTCTTTCAGTAGTTCCTGTTCTACCAAAGGTATCTCGATTGGTGATATGCTTTTCAAGACTTCTTTGAATTCCTCTTTTAAAATTTCCACCTCTCTTCCCTCGTGGAGATCTTTCAGAAGCTTTTTCAGTTTTTCTTTCTTGTACCGCAGATTTGACAGTAATTCACTCATATTCTAATACCTCCTGATTTTAATTAGGTCCATCTAAATTATATCTCATTCTGTACCATCCCGTCAACAAAAATTTTGATACTATTTATCGTATTTTCGTCAAAATAATTGAGGCTGGTATAATTAACGTGAAAAATACCTTGGGAAATTTTTAACTTTTCATCTGAAAAAGTAGGGAGGGGACAGCGTGGATGCTCTTGGGAAACTTTACACCAGTACGGCGATAGTCACGATGAACGTTGATGAAAAGATGAACGGTATAACTGTCGCCTGGCTCACGAGGGTTTCATGGGATCCTCCCATGGTTGCCATTTCGATTGGAAAAACAAGATATTCCCACGAATTGCTTTTGAAATCTCAAGGTTTCGCCGTATGTATCATGGGAGAAGAAGGAAGGGAGGCAGCAGAATACTTTGGAACAGTATCAGGAAGAAGCGTTGACAAGTTCAAAAAATTCAAGTATCGAATGGGCAAAGGAGGATACCCTATCCCTGAAGGAACGATAGCATACCTTGAGTGCAAAATCACAGGAAAGTGCGAAGCCGGTGATCATACCATCTTTATAGGCCTCGTTGAACATCAGGAGGTGCTAAAAGACAAGGACCCTTTGATATTTGGGGAGCATGCTATAATATAACAGCAACTTGTCAAAGGAGGCAAAGGGTTTATAGCATTTATAAGCCCGGTCCTTTTATGCGCGAATTAAAGAAAGGGAAAAGTGTAGAAATAGTGAGGGATATCTTAAAGAAAATAAAAAATTCTATATTGAAAGTAGGAGATAGACTTCCCTCAGAGAGATCTTTAGCGAAAGAATACGGTGTTTCAAGGATTGTAATAAGAGAAGTAGTGAGTTACCTCAAAGCTATCGGTGTTATAGAAAGTATCCAAGGAAGTGGCAATTATATAATAAGCTCCGATATTAGCTCCAATAATAACGATTTAGATTCTTTTGATATGTATTACGATATTGATGAGCTCATAGAAGCTCGTAGAATTATGGAAAAAACTGTCGCCTCTATGGTGTTGAACAGAATGGACCCTTATACAATAGCTGATCTTGAAAGATTAATGAAAAGATACGAAACAGCAGTAAAAAATCAGGATCTGGAAAACATCATACTATGTGATATAGAATTCCATAGAATATATGCCTCTATGGTTCCTAATGCGATACTAATGGATGTTCTGTCCAAACTATTGGAATATATGAAAGGCATAATATGGAGAAATCTGAAAAAAGAATATCTTTTCTCTGAACTCTACAATAAAATCTCTTTGGAAAATCACAAGAGGATTTTTAATGCCTTAAAAGATAGAGACCTTAAACAACTTCTTGAGAGTATAGATAGGCATTATGACTCCATCGTTCAAGGGTTAGGAAGCGCCTAACCTTTTATTCCCCCAGCCATTAATCCTTTTATTAGGTATTTCTGTAGAGCCAATGTGAAGACAAAAATAGGTATAAGAACAAATGTCCCAGCTGCCGAAATTTGCCCCCATTCAGGTGCGAATTGCCCTAGAAAAGCAGATATAACTATCGGTGCTGTTTTAGATCTTATACCAGTTAAAACCAGTGCGTATATGAACTCATTCCAAGAGGTTATAAATACAAAAATCGAAGCTACTATTATTCCAGGAGCAGCTAATGGAAAGAATATTTTCCAGAATATTTGCTTCCTAGAACATCCATCAACTAGAGCGGCTTCTTCAAATTCTATAGGTATAGAATTGAAAAAAGGTAATAAAAGCCATACGACATAAGGAATATTGAAACTTGTATAAGCTAAAATAAGAGCTATAACGGTATCTGTTAATCCCATGCTTCTGAAAAGCATATAAAGAGGAACTGCTAAAGATATCTGAGGAATCATTCTAGATATCAAGAATGAATAGGCAAGAAATTTCCTAGATTTAAATTTATATCTTGATATACCATAAGAAGCCATAGATCCTGCTAATATAGAAATAACAGTATTTGCTAAGCCAACTATTAAGCTGTTTTTTAATCCGATGAGAAAATCTGATTTTTCAAAAATCTTTTTATAACTTTTTAATGTAAACTTGAATTGAAAAGGATTACCAGACCATATATCTATATCTCTTTTAAAACCATTTAGAAAAATTATTATTATAGGGAAAAGCTCTATTAAAAGTATAGCTATTGCTGCAAACATAATTAAATATTTTGTAATCTTCTTCACTATACAATCCCCCTCATTCAACCTCAAAATTTTTCGATACAATAGCAAGAGCTATAATTAATGATATTAGCATTAAAACAATTGCCATAGCAGATGAATACCCCATATTAAAATATCTAAAGGCTTGTCTATATATATATATTGAAAGAAGCGTCGTGGCATTGCCTGGCCCACCTTCGGTCATGATAAATACTTCGGAGAATATTCTTAGAGCATCTATTATCCGTAGTAATAGAGCAGTAGCTATTGTTGGTTTCAAAAGAGGTATTATTATCTTAAAAACCCTATCTCGGAATCTAGCACCATCTAATTTAGCTGCTTCTATTAAATCTTTAGGAATGGTGGTTAAACCTGCATAGATTATCATGAACATGAACGGCCACATTCTCCATATATCCTGAATTATGATAGCAGTATAAGCTAATTTAGGATCGGCAAGCCAAGTTAATTGTTTGAATCCTAATTTTGAGATTAGGTAGTTTAAAGGACCGTATTCTGGCTGTAACATCAATCTCCAAGTTAATCCAGATAAAACTGGTAAAACAAAAACAGGTAGTAAAAGCAGACTCCTAATTAAAGTTGCAAAAGGGAAACTTCTATTGAAAAGCAAAGCGACTGAAAATCCTATGACCAATTCTATGGGTATAGCTATCAATATGAATCCTATCTGCAGATATAACGCATGCCAGAATTCTTTATCTTTGAAAATATTGATGTAGTTATCTACAAATATGAATTGCCGATTTTCTGTTTCAACCAATGGCCATTTGAAAGTGGAGAGAAAGAATGCAAATATTATTGGAAATATTAACACGAATCCTACTAGAATAATGGCAGGAACCAGAAAATACAAAGCCTGGGGGGCAACCCCAGGCTTTCTTTTAATAACCATACTTCCTGAGGACATTCTTTATCTCCTCCACCATTTTGTCTATAGCTTCTTCAGGTGTAATCTGTCCTGTTACAGCAGAAATCCAATATCTTTGAATTACATCAGAAACTTCTGGATATTTTTCAAATCTAGGTCTTGCCACAGCGTATTTCATTGATTGGAATATAGCAACGAACCATGGTTTTTCAGATCTAAGCTCAGGATCTAATAACAAATCTTCTCTTACAGGTGTCATACCTGCTTTTACTAATTTTTTACCCATTTCCTTGGAAGCCCACCAATATGCAAATTCTGCTGCAGCTTTTTTATTCTTCGAGGCCTTGGGGATAGCAAGAATCCAACATCCTCTTATTGCTACTCTTTTTTCAGGACCAGCTGGAGGTGGTCCATAGAGTATTTTACCTGCAACTAGTGATTCATCGGGATTTTCATGGCTTGGGATTATAGCAGGCCATTGGAACATTGTAAATATTTTTCCCTGATTGAAAGCTGCTATTCTTTCTGAATGCCCATAAGCAGTAGCACCTGGAGGTGAATATTTCAATAATTCTTTATAAAATTCTATAGCTTTTACTGCTTTTTCTTTATCCAAAACTACTTTGTATTTTCCATCTTTTAGTTCTAGTACACTAGTGCCGAAGGATTCAAACATGAATATTGCTTCACATGTAGCCCCTTCTGATTTGATAGTAAACGGCCCAAATCCATAGATTCCCTTCTTTGTGAAAAATTTTGCCATATCGATTAATTGGTCAAATGTATCAGGGAATCCTAGATCGTAACCATACTCTTTTTTAAACTCATCTTGATATTTTTCTATAAGATCTTTTCTAGCCATCCACACATAAACATTTCCGTTGATTGGTAATCCTCGTATAACACCTTTCCATTCAGCAGCACGAAAAGCTTCTGGAAGAACAACTTTAAGAGAGGGTTTTTTATATTTGCTCCCTTCAGGCCACTCGTCATAAGGAAGAAGGAGATCAGAAAATTGAGGAATGAAGGGTTCATCAATAGCTACTAGATCGTAATCCGTTTTTTGAGATGAAACACCAATAGCTGTTTTCTCAAGAACGGATCTTGAAGGTAGCATCTCGAAATTTACCTTAATCCCTGTCTCTTTTTCAAAAACCTTGATTAAGGATTTCACAGCTTCTGTATGAGCATCATCCCAGACGAGAACGTTTATTGTGGTGGCTATTAAAAATGTGGCTATCAATAAAGTGATTAATACTGAAAATTTCCTCATACCTAACACCTCCTCATTATAAAATTCTGCAAGTTAATTCCTTTCTTTGTGTAGGAATTTACAGTTGTGGAAAGTAAAATTTAAAACCTTTAATTTAAACGCACTCTTACTCAATTTTTTCATCATTTTTATTTTTCGTTGCTATTATAAGCAAATGGTAATACCAAAATCAAATTAGAAAATTTTCCATTATTTCGATTTATACCTTTCTATATGCCAATATCTCTCATAATATCTGCAAATCTTCTTTTTTGATATATTATTTCTTTATTGTAAATTATGCTATGATTAATTCAATGGTGGTAATACCAATTAACGCTAGGAGGTGACAGCATGCTTTTTTTCTTAGATAGTGCGAATATAAAAGAAATAATATATGCAATTGAGAAATGGAAAATAAATGGTATCACAACTAATCCACGTCATATAGCAGCTGCAGGTTTATCTATGGAAAAATTCATGAATGAAGTAAAAGAAATTGTAAAAGGTACTGATATAACGGTAAGTGTGGAAGTTAATCCTTATCTCCAGACATCTGAAGAGATGATTTCAGAAGCTGAGAAATTAGCCAGTATTTCTGAAAATTTTGTGATAAAAATACCTGCTACGGAGGAAGGTTTTATAGCTTTAAAAAGCTTGAGTGAGAAGGGAATAAAGGTAAATGTTACCCTTGTATTCAGTGTTGTACAAGCTTTACAGGCTGCTAGATTAGGAGCCTTTTATATTAGTCCATTTATTGGATGGAGAGAAGAAAGAGGGGAATTTAACATAGACTTTATAAGAAATATTGTCACAGCGGTGAAAAATTACGGTTATGATTCAAAAATCCTTATTGCAGCGGTGAGAAATGCGAAACATATAGGTGAGGCTGCTTTAATCGGTGCTGATATTGTCACAGCAGGTTTTCAAGTGTATAAAAAAGCTTTTGATAATCCTTTTACAAATATGGGATTAGATATCTTCAAAAAATTCTGGGATCAACTGAAAGAAAAAAGGAGGTGATGAGATTGAGTTATGATTTTTTAGTTCATAAAAATGGCGATAGTGTAGGAGTAGCTGTAAAAGATTTGAAACCAGGAGAAAATGCTAGAGGAAGATGTTTAACAGAAAATGTGGAATATCCTGTGAAAATATTAGATGAAATACCCTTGGGTCATAAAATAGCTCTCAAAGATATTAAGGAGAATGAAATTGTCATTGAGTATGGTGAAGGAATTGGTATAGCTACCAAGGATATATGTAAAGGAGAACATGTTCATGTCCACAATTTACGTAGTGCAAGATGGGGGGATCAAACATGAATAAAATCATGGCCTATAGGAGAGCAGACGGTAGTGTCGGTATAAGAAATTACGTCTTGGTAATTCCTGTGGATGATATTTCTAATGCTGCAGCAGAAGGTGTTTCTAAACTTATTCAAGGGACATTAGCTGTACCTCATGCTTATGGAAGATTGCAATTTGGTGATGACTTGGAACTGTTTTTCAAGACCATGATAGGTACAGGATCTAATCCGAATGTAGCAGCCGCTATAGTTATAGGGATAGAACCAAACTGGACTAATAAAATAGCAGAAGGTATAGCAAAAACCGGGAAGCCTGTAGAAGCTTTTTATGTTGAAAAAAATGGTGATTTAAAAACAATAGAAAAAGCTTCTAGAGCGGCTATTGGATTAGTGGAGTACGCAACCTCACTCAAAAGAGAAGAAGTAAATATTGAAGAATTAACGATAAGTATAAAATGCGGAGAATCCGATACAACCTCAGGTTTAGCCTCTAACAGAGTCGTTGGAAGATTTGTTGAACAATTTGTGAAAATAGGTGGAACCGTCATTTTCGGAGAAACATCGGAATTAACAGGTGCTGAGCATATAGTAGCAAATAGATTCAAAAGAAAGGAGGATAAAGATAAATTTTTGAAAATGTTTAATGAGTATCAAGAAGTTATCAAAAATTACGGCATGGATCTTCTTGGTTCTCAACCAACTCAGGGAAATATCGCAGGTGGGTTAAGCACCATAGAAGAAAAAGCCTTGGGAAACATACAAAAAATAGGGAATTTAGAAATAGATGGAGCTTTGGATTTTGCAGAAAAACCAAGAGGTAAAGGTTTATACTTCATGAACACTTCTTCAGCTGCTGCAGAAGCTGTTACTCTCTTTGCGGCAGCAGGTGCTGTTTTGCATTTATTCCCTACAGGGCAGGGAAATGTGATAGGCAATCCAATAATTCCTGTCATTAAAATAACAGCCAATCCTATCACATCTTCAAGAATGTCTGAGCATATTGACTTAGATGTTTCAGGACTATTGCAATTAGAGAAAACTCTAGATGATTACGCTCAGTTACTGTGGAAAAAAGTATGGGAAACTGCGAATGGAAAATGGGTTAAAGCAGAAATATTAGGTCACAAAGAGTTTGTTTTAACAAAACTCTACAGGAGTGCTTAGTTCCATGAGGATACCATTCGGTGATAGTTATATGATATTAGAAAGACAAGCAGACATTGCATCCATAAGACGAAATAAATCTGAATCTCTTTCGGATTTGGATATAATAACCCAAATCCACGAATTCGTCAAATCTCTAAATGCCCAGGATCGGACAGTTGCTATTGCTATCCCGGATATTACAAGACCGAAAATACCCAATGTTTTGTTAGAAGAATTGATCAAGGAATTAAAAAAGAAAGGATCTAAAGATATTATCCTAATTATTGCAACTGGTCTTCACCCTCCTCTAGAGAGTTATATGGAAATTATATCCTCAAAAATTCATGAAATGAAAGTTAATATAACATTTCATAATCCCAATAACGATATTTCCTATCTGGGAGTTACGTCAAAAGGAACTCCTGTTTTTGTAAATAAAAGATTTTTAAAAGCGGATGTGAAAATATCCATAGGAGTAGTGGAACCTCATCAATTCGCAGGCTTTTCTGGAGGATATAAAGGGATTCTAATAGGTCTTGGGGGTAAAGAAACCATATGTAAAAATCACTCTATGATGATTTCTCCTAATGCCAAATTAGGAGTATTAAAAGGAAATCCTGTTAGGGAAGATATAGAAGAAGCTGCTAAGTTTATCAAAAATGTCTTCTTCATAAATCTTATACTTGATTCAAAAAATCGATTGATCAAGGTATTTTGGGGTTCGGCTGAATCTTACAAAAAGGCTGTTGAATATATAAAGAAAACTTCTGGTGTCTCCGTAAAGAAAAAATATGACGTTGTTATAACATCTCCCGGAGGATTTCCAAGAGATATAGATTTGTATCAAGCTCAAAAGGCTTTAACCGTTGCTGAATTTTTCTGCAAACCTTCGGGATTAATAATTCTTGTTGCCGAATGTAGGATGGGATTTGGTGAAAAACGATATGTAAAGCTTCTACGGACTGCTAAATCCCCAGAAGATGTATTAAATAATTTTGATTTTGAAAATTTCGAAGTGGGGCCTCATAAAGCTGTTTTATTCGCACGAACTTTAACAAGATTCAATGTAAGGATAATTTCGAAGATCCCTGATGAGGAATTTAAAGATATGTTCATGAAATCATTTTCCAATCTTTATGAAGCCCTAGAAGATATACCACCGGATAGAGAAATACTAGTTATTCCTAATGCACTCCAAATTTTACCTATAGAAAATTGAGGGGGTGGTAAAGTGAAAATGATAGTAGGAGGGAAGGAGATATCTCGTGAGAAGACACTCGAAGTTCTTTACCCATATACAGGAGAAGTAATAGACACTGTTCCTGAGGCAAGTTTTGAAGATGTTGACAAAGCTATATCCTTAGCGGTTGAAGGTAAAAGAATAATGAAGAACACCCCTATCTATAAAAGAGTGGAAATTCTTAATAAAGTGAGCGAAATAATATTGCAGAAAGTGAATGAACTAACGAAAAGTTTAGTACTAGAAGTTGGGAAAACCATCAGAGAAGCAAGAGCAGAAGTTTTAAGGACAGCAGAAATTTTTAAATATGCAGCAGAAGAAGCCAGAAGAATTCACGGTGAAACACTTCCATTTGATTCTGTGAAAGGTTCTGAAATGAAGAAAGGTTTCTTCATTCGTGAACCAGTAGGTATAGTAGGAGCTATAGTACCTTTTAATGTTCCCTTAGCACTAGCAGCTCATAAAATTGCTCCTGCAATAGCTGCAGGAAACGCTGTCATTTTAAAACCAACAACTCAAGCTCCTTTAAATGGCATTATTCTAGGTAGAATACTCCTTGAAGCAGGCATGCCTCCGGAAGCTCTGAGTGTACTAACTGGAAGAGGAAACACTGTAGGAACGGCAATAGTAAAAGACCCTAGAATAAGAGTGATAACGTTTACAGGTAGTGTAGATGTTGGTAAAGAGATTATGAAAAATGCTGGTATAAAAAAAGTGGCGCTTGAACTTGGATCCAACTCAGCTTTAGTGATTATGAATAGTGCCAACATAGAAAAAGCTGTTAAAGCTACAGTAAGTGGAGGTTTTTCATTAGCCGGACAAGTATGTATATCTGTTCAAAGAGTATTTGTTCAAGAAGACGTGTTTGAAGATTATATAAATAGACTGATCGAAGAAGTTAAAAAAATAAAATATGGTGATCCCATGAATGAAAAAATCGATATGGGTCCTGTTATTGATGAAAGCAATGCAAAAAGAATAGTAGAGTGGATAAACGAGGCAAAAGAATTAGGAGGAAAAATAGTAATTGGAGGGCAAAGAGACTACACAATGGTTGAACCCACAGTTGTTGTAAATGTACCTCTCAATGCCAAAATCATGGAAAAAGAGCTTTTTGGGCCTGCTGTGGCTGTAAGGAAAATACATGATTTGGATGAAGCCATAAAACTTGTGAATAAATCCCGCTATGGTTTGCAAGCCGGTATATTCACGGAGAGATTAGAAGAAGCTTTCAGATTTGCAGAATGCGTTGAAGTAGGTGGAGTGATGATAAATGAAGGCCCCAGATATAGAGCAGATTTTATGCCATATGGTGGTTATAAAGACAGTGGTATAGGAAGAGAAGGGATAAAGTACGCTATAGAGGAAATGACAGAGATAAAAGTAGTTTGTTTCGATTTAAGGAGGGAATAATGTGTCAGAATTAACTCTAGGGGTAGTGGCTTTTGTAAGAAATACGTTTGATGTTACAAAAGCTGAGGAAATCTATAAAGCACAAATATCAGAGCTTCTTAAGTTCAAGGGTATTAAATGGATATCTTCAAGAAGAACCATAGAATATGTAACGACTCTTGATACTTTAATATCAAAGTTTAGAAAAGAGAAAGTAGAAGGTATCATTATAATAAGCGCTACATTTCATTTGGGACAATTGATTATGAAAATAATAAGAGACTTTCAAGTGCCGATGCTCATATGGGCTATTCCAGAACCACCTTATAATGGTGGACGGATTCGTTTGAATTCCCTTGTTGGAGCGCAGTTAGACTGCTCAAATCTTTATAAATCAGGCTACAAGAATTTTGATTTCGTTTATGGAAAACTACCAAAAATTAGAAAAGAACTTGAAAAATGGATAGGAGCACTTAGAATACTCAAATCTTGGAAAGATGCGAGGATAGGTCTTCTGGGAGGACATGCTCAAGGTTTTTTCAATGTAGATGTATATGAATTAGAAATTCTAAAAGAATTTGGTGTAGAAATAGAATATGTTCCTCTTTACGAAGTTTTTAAGATGAACGATATAGCCGAGATAGAAAATGAAATCAATAAAATAAAAAGCATTTACTCATATGGTAAAGATCTGGACGAAGAACGATTAAAGAAAGTTGTGAATCTTTATCTCACCTTCAAGGAGTTATACAAAACACGAAACTATAGTGCCATGGCTATAAGGTGCTGGCCAGAATTTGCTATCAATTATGGCATATCCCCTTGTGCTTCTATGTCATATTTCATGCCGGAAAACATACCAATAGCTTGTGAAGGAGATATAGAAGGAGCACTCACTATGATGGCTTTTAAAGCTATTGGCTGTAATGAGATGTTTCTAGGAGATATAAGTCAAATTTTTGAAGAAGAAGATTCTTTACTAATTTGGCATTGTGGAGTGGCGCCATATAATGTTTGGGATGGAGAATCTGAAAAAACCCTTGATACGTACTTTGCCGGTGGAAGAGGAGTAACAGCGGGATTTGTCCTAAAACCAGGAGATGTAACAATTGTAAGGATAGACTATGCAGGGGAATGGAGAATTTTAATAACAGAAGGTACCGTATTAAAAATGAAGAAGATACTCAAAGGTACTTTCGCTAAAGTGAAGATAAGAGAGGCCAAAGATTTCGTTAAAGAAATTTTCAAAAACGGTTTCGCTCATCATATAGTTTTAGGTTATGGAAAATATGGTGAAGTTTTTGAACAACTTGCTTCAATGAAAGGATGGAAAATCTTTAGGTGGTGAACGATACGTGTTGAAAATAGCGTTATCAGGAAAGATGGTGTTAAAATTCAAAGAACACCTAGGTCATTATAAGATCCACAAGAAGTCGTTCTTTAGGGATACAGCTCATATCAGTCTTGAGGAAGGGAATCCTTGTATTTATAGAATTAAAGCTAAGCAAAATATGAATAGTTTGAAAATCGAATTATTGGCTTTTAAAGATGAGTATATTTTTGGAGGAGGAGAGCATTTTTCACGTATTAATTTAAAGGGAAAGGCCTTTCCTCTTTGGGTACAAGAACAAGGTGTTGGAAGAGGATATAATTTAATATCCTTCCTGGCAAGCTTAAAGGGTATTAAAGGAACATGGTATTCTTCTTATTTTCCTCTACCCGTATTTATTTCAACAAAGAACTATGGGATAGTTATCGACTGTTATGGACCGATTTTCGTGGATTTTAGAAAAAAAGAGCAGAGTATATTTGAGATATTTTCCAATGAAGTAAAATTGTTGATTTTTAGAGGAAATTTGAAGCAACTCGTAAAAGATATCTCAAATTATTTAGGTAGGCAAAAGGAGCTACCAGATTGGGTGTATGGAGTTTGGCTCGCCTTGCAAGGAGGCAAAGAAATCGTACAAAAAAAAGTTCAATTTGCTTTGAAAGAGGGAATACCAATTAGCGCCATTTGGTGTCAAGATTGGTCTGGAAGAAAAATTACTTCTTTCGGGAAACAAGTATATTGGAATTGGTTGTATGATGAGAAAATGTATCCAAACCTTCCTGAGCTTATTAAAGAACTTAGAGAAAGGAAAATACACTTTTTAGGATATGTTAATCCCTTTCTTATAAAAGGAGGAACACTCTACGAAGAAGCGAGAAAAAACGGTTATTTAGTTATGAGTATGGATGGTAAAGTTTATGATGTATATGTAACAACTTTTCCAGTAGGATTGATAGACTTGACCAATCCTGAGGCTTTTGAATGGTATAAAAATATTTTGAAACAAAACATGATAGACATAGGTATGTCTGGTTGGATGGCAGATTTTGGAGAATATCTGCCTGTAAATTGTGTTTTGTATTCAAGAGAAGATCCCATACTTTATCACAATAAATATCCTGTTGAATGGGCTAGATTAAATTATGAAGCAATGAAAGAAAGCTCAAGAAACGATCTGATTTTCTTTATGAGATCAGGATATATTGGTTCTTCTAGATATTGTCCATTAGTCTGGGCAGGGGATCAGAATGTGGATTGGAGTAAAAGTGATGGTATTCCTACAGTAATACCTTCTATGATAAGTATGGGATACTCCGGTATACTTTTTCATCATTTTGATGCAGGTGGTTTTACTTCATTGTTTTGGTTAAGAAGAGATGATGAACTTTTCATGAGATGGGTTGAAATAGCATCTTTTTCATTAATTTTCAGAACACATGAAACCAACAGACCTATTCGTAATGTTCAATTTGATACTAATGAAAAGATCTTGAGACATTTTATAAGGATGAGCAGAGTACATTTTTATTTAAAGGATTATCTTAAGGATCAAGTCAAAAAAGCTATTGAAAATGGTATTCCTGTTATTAGACATCCACTTATAGATTTCCCCAGTGATTTTGAAGTTTCCAAGATCATTTATCAGTATATGTTAGGTGAGGATATAATGGTTGCTCCTGTTTTAAAAAGAAAAACTCACAAATGGAGGGTTTATCTTCCAGCTAATATGAATTGGTATCATATATGGACTAAGAAAAAATTTAAGGGAGGAACTTTCATAGAAGTAGATTCTCCTTTGGGAAAACCTCCTGTTTTTATAAAAGAAGACTCCCAGTACATCGAATATATTTTAGAGATGTACAATTATGTTTAAACTTTTTAAATAATTGAATTGAAATCAACTTGACATGGCGAAAACTTGGTGGTAATATTATAAGACGCGCCGGGGTGGCGGAATTGGCAGACGCAGCGGACTTAAAATCCGCTGGGGGTTAAACCCCCGTGTCGGTTCGACTCCGATCCCCGGCACCAAGAAGCGAATTATGTGGTGCGGGGTGGAGCAGTCAGGTAGCTCGTTGGGCTCATAACCCAAAGGTCGTGGGTTCAAATCCCACCCCCGCTACCAAGTTTAAACCCAATTCTAAGTGTCCCTAAGTATTCATGACCGCTCCCGGCTATATGCCGGGAGCTTTGTTTTTTGCTTAGTATCAGGAGATATGAATAAGGTCCCAAAATATGTGAACGGCACGGGATAGAACTAATACAAATTGTATATAAGAAATCTCACAATTATTAATATAATTGTTATGCCCTTTCTGTACGTTGATACATCCACACAGCTTCCCCTTCAAATTTTCAAATATTTTCCCTGTTTTATATCTTTTCTCTGATATCCTACAATTTGTTCGTCATTTATTCTTCTAATATCCTCTTTTATTTCGAATACGTCTCTTCTTCCTATGATCAATTTGTATCTCCTACTTGTTGGATGGTAGTGAGCAGAAAAATCCCGTCTCAAGGACGATGATATAATCATCCTGAGGTGATAAGTGTGAAAAAACTCCCAATAGGAATCCAGAGTTTTGAAGAAATGATCAAAGAGAATTACTATTACGTTGACAAGACTACTCTCATAAAAGACATCATCGATCTTGCAGGAAAGGTGAAACTCATCACCCGTCCACGCCGTTTTGGTAAAACGCTGAACATGGACATGATTCGACGGTTTTTTGCGATGGATGAGGAGGAAAACCTGTTCGAAGACCTAAAGATATGGAACGAGAAAGGATTATTAAAGGATTACTATCATAGATGCCCAGTGATATTCGTCTCGTTCAGGGATGTTAAAGAACCCACGTGGGATAAAGCTATAGACAAAATGAAGATGGTTCTATCAGAACACGCAAAGCTTTACAAGAAATTTGCAAAGGATGAAGATGACGTGTACTACATCAGGAGGATCATAAGGAAGGAAGCGAGCGAATCGGAGTACTCGAGTTTTTTGAAGTTCTTAACATGGCTTTTACATAAAGAGACAGGGATGAAGCCGGTTGTTCTGATAGATGAATATGACGTACCGATAGAGGCTGCATATACGTATAGGGAGAAAGATCCAGATTACTACGACAACATGGTCGCATTTATGAGGGACATGCTTGCTGGGGTACTTAAGGACAACCCTTACCTTGAATTTGGGATTCTTACAGGGGTGTACAGAGTAGCCAAGGAATCCATCTTTTCAGGGCTAAACAACCTGGCGGTTTACACCGTGTTTGAAAATGAAATGTCAGATAAATTCGGCTTCACTGAAGAAGAAGTAAGAGAGATGCTGAAGCATTATGATCTTGATGATGAAGACTTGGATGTTGTAAGGAAATGGTACGGAGGATACATAATAGGAAAGGAAGAGAACCTCTACAACCCCTGGAGCGTTATCTATTATGTGAAGGAAAGGACGCTAGGGGAAAGGGGAAAAGAAGAAGCCCCCCAGCCCTTTTGGATAAACACGTCATCAAACGACATTATAAAAGAGCAAGTCGAGAAAAACCCTTCACTCAAAGGAGAACTCGAAGGGCTCCTTCAAATGAAAGAGATAGAAAAAACTATAGACCCATACCTATCTCTTCGAGAACTCGAAAGAAAGAAAGAAGGGGTTTGGACACTCCTTGCAAGTAGTGGGTATTTATCCGCAAAGCGAGTCAGAGGATTCAACAAATACTCACTCAGGATACCAAACGAGGAACTTTTGTACTTTTTCAAAGACAGTGTAATGGAATGGATAGAGAACACGTGCGGAACTAACATGGGAAAAATGCTCAACGAGCTATATGAGCTTCTTGAGAAGGGAACGTATGAGGGATTTGCAGAGAGCTTGAAGGAGTACATAGAAGGCACGATGAGCTACCTTGATATAGGAGGCAGAGAACCAGAACGTGTGTACAAAGCCTTCCTTCTTGGGATTCTATCGATAGCGATAAACGGCTACGTTGTTGAGAGCGAAAGGGAATCGGGGTATGGAAGGCTTGATGTTGTAGTGTATCCGAAGGAAAGAAAATACGGTCATTATGCGGCGATATTCGAGGTGAAGAGAGTAGAGAAAGGAGAAAACCTTGAGACCTTCGCAAAACAAGCACTTGATCAGATAAGGGAGAGAAAGTATTACTCCAAGATGAGGGATCTAGGTTACAAGGTGATAGGTTTTGGAGTGGTTTTCTGTGGGAAGAAGGTAGCAATTGAGGTTGAGGCATATTCACACACCTTTTGATGGTGTGTTTTATCTTTGGTCGAAACAAGGAGAATATATTCTCCAACCTTGATCTATCCAGGGCCAAGAGAGCTAGATAGCGGATACTGGGAACTCATGTAAAGCTGGCACAGGAATGAGTAAAATGATATAGATTTTGATGAAGCATGGTTTTCTTCAGAAACCTCTTGAAAAAATACAAAATGCCGAGTAAAACATCGTTTGGTGTAGCAGAATGGATCAGGCAGTTCGTTGGACTCATAACCTAAAGGTCGTGGATTCAAATTTCACCCCCGCTACCAACCAAAAAACCACATTTGAGAGGGTAGACAGATAGCTTATTCTACAAGTTATTTCACAAGCCCCCATGGGGGTGATTAACTTTTTATGCGTTTACTCTGGTTCAAGAAAGATATCTCATGAATTTCACAAAGGTATTAGCAACTTAATATAACAATGGGTTATCAGAAAAATCTGACAAATTTGCTATAATTCTGTCAGAAAAATCTGACAAATGGGAGCGAAACCATTGTGGATATCTTAGAAGAGCTTGCCAGGATAGAGGAGTATCTTCTTGAAAAGGTACCAATTGAATATGTTAGAGAACTTGAAAAGGAAATAGATTGGGATTTTCCTGTGATCGGTATAGTTGGTGCTAGGGGTGTTGGTAAAACGACGCTGATCTTACAACATCTCAAGATCATTGAAGCTTCTCCGGAATACCACCTCTATATTTCTGCTGACAACCCCATGGTCTTGAAACAAGGTATTTACGACATCGGCAGATCTCATTTCACATCTGGGGGAATTAGCCTGATTGTTGATGAAGTTCATAAATATCCAGACTGGTCGATAGAGATAAAAGCCCTCCATGACACTTTTCCTGACAGGAAAATAATCGTGCTTGGAAGTTCCAAACTCTCCATACTTCTCGAAAAAGGGGATCTGTCGCGAAGAATGAGAATATACGAGATGCCCCCTCTTTCCTTTAGGGAATACCTTTACATGAATGATCTGGTGAGTGTCGAAAAGATACCATTTAAATTCATTCTGGAAAATCACACGAAGATCTCTGCAGATCTGGTCAGAAAGGTTCCAGATATTTTAAAAGTCTTCAAGAGATATCTCAGGTGGGGTTGTTATCCATTTTTTAAGCTCGCAAAGCAACAACAAGATTACCTCTCTCTTCTCAGATCGGTAGTGGAGAAGGTTATCTACGAGGATCTCACCTCTGTAAGATCTCTTCGATTTCCAACAATAGTCTCAGTAAAAAAGCTCATAGCCTTCGTAGCATCTTCCCCATCCCCTCAGATCAGTGTTTCCTCTCTAACAAAAGATCTCTCTATTTCCAGAGAAACACTCTACGATCTTTTGGACATACTTGAAATGGCTAACGTTTTAAGGATCGTTAGATTCAGGGAAGGAAGTCTTAAAGGTTCAAAGGTGTTTCTTTATACCCCCGATGTTTATCCTGCCATATCATTTAATGCAAGTATTGGAACCATTCGCGAAGCGTTTTTTGCCATGAATTTCAAGGATATAAGAACTTGCGAATATGAAAATTGCGATTTCCTTATAAGCGATCTCAAGGTAGAGATAGGCGGACGATCGAAATCCTCAAATGCCGATATAGTTTTCAAAGACGATTTAGATATAGGGTATAAAACTTCCATACCGCTTTATTTGGCTGGGTTTGTGTTTTAGATTTTCCCGTGCTCTTGGGATACATGTTGAAAAATCCGGTGGATGAGATGGTATTACCATTCACTCAGGAAGAACTCCGCGGCTGGGATCATCTCTATGGGACAATTTTTTGTCCTCAGTTTCCCATGAAGGTTCCAAGTTATTATGAAACATCTCGAAGGTCTGATAGGAAATTCATCAAAAGATCTCAACTCTCTATCTGAAAGCTCCTTCTCGCTCGTAGCTGCCGTCACGTTCAACAATATGTATTCCCCATTTTTTTCACATACGAAGTCTATTTCACCTCTTTCCTCAAAATAACTTATCCTCTCGCAGAAAGGGAGAATATGCAAAAATACCATGTTTTCGAGTAAATGTCCAAAGTCAGGTGTCCTGGAAGGATACATGGCATTTCTGAGGCCGGGATCCACCATGTAAATTTTAAAGGGAGACAGAAGTGCTTCTTTCTCGGAGAACGAGAATTTTCTGCACCTGAAGACTATATAAGCTTCCTCCAGAAAACTGATATAATTAGAGACAGTGGAGGTCGAAACGCTACTTTTTCCGCCCAGGAAAGCTTTGTAGAGTTTTTGAAGAGATCTTATCGAAACTTTGCGTGAAATATTCTTTGCCAAAAAGCTTGCGAGCCATTTCAAGAATTCCACGTTCTCAACGCCTTTTCTCAAGGCCACGTCTTTCAAGACCATGTCCTGAGCATATTGACAAAAGATAAACCGCCGCAGGCTCTTCTTCTTTAGGGGGAGAGTAAGGCGCTGATTTTGTAGAAACATCTGTTTGATTTAAAGATATGTGATAATATCACATAGGGAGGACATTGAGGAATGCTAAGACGTTTGATATTAACCATCAAGATTCCGGTGCCTCAAAAACTAAACAAGACGGCCGATGAGCTCAATCGAAACGCAGCCAGGGTTTATTCTAAAACTTTGTCTTTTGTTAGGAAGATTTACCAAAAGAAGGGATTTTGGTTGTCTCAAAATACGGTTCAGA
>Ga0190361_1000044_pt1 | contig 50825 bp, 58 predicted proteins | sample 48721845_MG_FD_161273 | JGI IMG/M metagenome (GOLD analysis project Ga0190361, IMG submission 161273) | Hydrothermal vent microbial mat bacterial communities from Southern Trench, Guaymas Basin, Mexico - 4872-18-4-5_MG | ecosystem: Environmental > Aquatic > Marine > Hydrothermal vents >... | reverse complement strand
CCAAGAAGAAAACCTCAAAGGGCTGCTTGTCAGCCAGCCTAATGCTCCCGACTCTGTCGGTGGAGCAAGCTCTCCTCCTTTAGGGGGAGAGTAGCTGACCGAATTCCACCAGGAGATCGATATCGCTATCTTCACTGAAATCTCCTCTCACCCTTGAACCGAACACGGCGATTTTTCTGGCCCCAAATTTTTTCAGAATATCAACGATTTTCTCAAGCCTTTCTTCCTCTATATGGACTTTCTCTTTGTTGAGAATCAAAAAAGACACCTCCAGAAAGTGTGAAATCCCTGCTCATGAAAATTGTACCATTATTTAAATGGATAGAAGCTTGTCTATTTTCGCCTTGTCGAAACCTATGACTATCTGGTTTCCTATTTCAATGACAGGGACTCCCATCTGTTTTGTCTTCTTGAACATGAGTTCTGCTTCCCTTGGATTTTTGGAAACATCGACTTCTTTGAACTTCAGACCGAGTTTTCTGAAATACTCTTTCGCTTTCCTGCAGTAAGGACACGTGGGGGTTGTGTATATCTTTATTTTCAGGTGTTGCACGTGAATCCCTCCCAAAATCGGGACCTTTTTGGTCTAGATTATAAATGAAGAGATTTTCAAACAAATGAAATCATTTTAAAAAGAGGGATAAAGGGTATAGGGTGTAGGGTACAGGGTAAAGAGAGATGTTCGGTGATCGATGGTCGGTATTCGGTAATTGATGATCGAACAGCGAACAGCGAAAATCGAACAGTGTCAACACCCCGTACCCCATACCCTAGTCCCTACACCCTCTCAACCTTCATACTCAGCCATATGAGAAGTATACATCGGTTTCCTGAAAAGGTAGAATATGGTCGTCGTTACGATCATGTTCAAAACGGATGCACTGGCGAAGAGATTCCATTTAGGACTGGCAGATCCCACGGTTCCAACGTAGGAGAAGAGCTTCACACCTATTGTGTACTTTGAATCGTCCATCAGGAAAATCAAGGGAACTAAAAAACCGTTCCATGCGTTGAGGAAAGATACCATGATGGATGTCAAAACCACCGGGAGTGAAAGGGGAAGAAGGATTCTCATCACGTATCCTGAAAGCTTCATCCCTTCCATCTTCGCCACATCATCCAATTCTTTCGGTATGTTGTCTAGGAAACTCTTCATGGTGTATACCGAAAACGTCATGGAGTGTGTTGTGTATATCAAAACCAGGGGAACGTACGTATCGATCAAACCCAAATTTTTGAAAAAGGAAAAAAGAGGAACGAGAGTATGGATCCCCCCCGAAACTCCTATCAGACTCAGAAAAACCAGGAATACATCTCTTTTTCCCTTTGATCTTGAGAGCGTGTAAGAAGCCGGAAAAGCTATTATGGGAACAAGAAGTGCTGCTGCAGATGATACAACAAGAGTGTTCAAGAAATAATGTGGTATATTCTCGTCCCTCACGATCTTCACGAAATTTTCGAGAGTGAATGGATGCGGGAAAAGTCTATCCATGAGAACCGTGTTTACCTTCGAAAAACTCATCCACAACACGTTCCAGATGGGAAGAACTGCCAGAAGAAGCTGGATGAATACCAGAAGGAAAGCGAGGGGCTTCAATACGATTTTCAGATAGTTTCCTCTCAAAGCTAGTGGTGTTTCCCTTCCTGATGTTGAATAGACGAGCAACGCCACGATGGTCGCGAAATTGAAAGATTCCAGGAATCCATTTTTGAAAGTCAATGTGATCATCGTCAGAAGATCCGAAAAAACGATGTATTTGAATATATACGGAAAGAGGCAACTCAGAAGGTAAAGTGGCCCGAAAACAAGACCTTGTTTTCCACTGAAGCAGATGTGAAGCAGAGATACGACCAGGATCATGGCCTTGAAATTCTTTTTTTCCTTGAGAGAGAAAATCCATAGCATGGTGATGGAGAGTACGACAGCTGATACGATAGCAGAGCTTGCAAAGATAACACCCGTGTCTTCTACACCTTTGAAAATGTCGTATATGAAGATACCAACCGTTGTCGTTGCACCGATGATGCTTCTTTCTGTGAATCCCTCAGGTATTGGTGGCCCTCCTGCCGTCATTAGAGTTATCAAGGTGAATTCTTTGAAGGATTTGATGAAATTCAAAAGGGATATCGTTAGAACCTGAGATCTTATGCTTGGAAGGATAACACTGAAGAATGCTGTGATCGAAGTTCCTCCATCCATTTTCACGGACTCCATATAAATCTTTGGAACGTTCCTGATCTGTCCAAGAATCAGAAAGGTAGTTATGGGAACGTTGAGCCAGACACTCACAAAGAGCGTTGCGAAGAAGGATTTCACGGGATCTGTCAGAAGGTTAACATGTATTTTCAAAAATTCACTCAGAATGGACTCTCCTCCGACCCCGTGGATTATCCCTCTCCATACAGGGACACTTATGTATATTGGAATACCCCATGGAACCAGAAGAGAAAGGTAAAGGAGCTTCGAAGGGAACTTTTTCGAGCTCAAGATCAACGCCAGAGATATGGATACAGCTACCGTAAAAAAAGCGTTCAAGAAAGCCCACAGAGTGCTTATCCTGAGACTATAGAAAAAACCTTTATCGTCTAGAAGGTAACGGTAGTTTTCAAAACCTGCAAATGTCCTTTCACCATAAATATCGTGGTAGAAGGAGTTGTAAAACGCGTAGAACAAGGGGAAAAAGCCAAAAAAGAGCACGAGGAAAATGGTGGGAAGTAGAGATACGCTTTTCATATCGATCCCCTCAGCATCTTCAACACCTTTTCTGGGAGGTGCTCTCTGTTCTCACAACTCACTTTCATTACCATGAGATCCTCTCTTTTTAGAAAAGGAAAGAAATTCAGGGAATCCTCCCTCACCACCCCTAATACTCTTTTTGCTTTCAAAACGGATCTTTCAACACTTTCAAGGAAAGGTTCAAGCCTTCTTTCAAGAAAACCCAGTTCATCTATCACAAGGAGTGTTTCTTCATCAAATCTAAGATTTTTCAAAAATTCAACGGCTTTTTCAAAGCCTCTCATATAAGGAATCATACCGTTTTTCGTCATGATACCTATGAAGAACTTTTCTTTTTCCCCAATGGGTATGAACAACACGCCATTTCGCAGTTTTTTCGTGAAGAACCCTGCCACTTTATCGAAAGACATCATGACTTTCAGAACGATGGTTGTTTTTCCAACACCTTTGGGACCCGTGAGGAATATCTTCAAAATGCCACCTCCGATTCTTCTTGGTCATATGAATATGATATCTCCAACCCGTATCGAAGGGCAATTGTGATAGAATAGATTCGAACCCGATGGAAGGATAGGAATTCTTGGAGGTGGATCTCAAGTGGAAGAAATAAAAGAAAAAGTCGATAGACTCGAATATGCTCTCATGAGACTTGCGTACACCCAGCAGAAAACGGAGATGGAACTTCAGGAATTCAAGAGAGAGATGCAGGAGTTCAAAAATGAAATGCAGGAGTTTAAAGGAGAGATGCAAGAATTCAAGAACGAGATGTTAGAGTTCAAGAATGAGATGCGAGAATTCAAGAATGAGATGAGAGAGTTTAAAAATGAGATGCGAGAGTTCAAAGATTGGTCAAAGAAAAACATAGAAAACCTGAACCGTCAGTGGGGGAATCTAGCGAACAAGTTGGGTACCCTAGTTGAAGATATTTTCGCACCTTCGATAGATATCGTTATAAAAAAGCATTTTAAAATAGCACCCGACAGGATATACACGAATCTTCTTGTGAGGAAAAACGGTGATGAACTCGAGCTCGACATAGTGGCGTCTTCGGTGAAAGAGAAAAAATTATTCGTGGTTGAGGTTAAAGCAAATCCTGACAGGGAAGAGTATGTGGAGAGATTCCAGAGGAAACTTTCTATAGTGTTTGAATATCTGCCTGAGTACGCTGGTTTTGAATTGCTCCCTATTTATGCTGGTTTCAGCATGAAAGAAAACACTGTGAAAAAACTGTCACAGCTTGGAATTTACGCCATGGTCGTTCGAGGAGACATTCTTGAAATTGTGAATTTCGATGATGTCAGAAAAAGTTAATGGGTATCCAAATCGAAAACCCCCGAGCCAGAACACCTAAAGGCTGATGCCCATGGTGTCTGGCCGGTAGGGTGCGACGGGAAACCGTCGTGCCTCCCATTCTTGGAAAGGGGGTGATTTTTTTGTGAAAAGGTACGTGTTTTTCTTGCTGATTCTATCGTCTCTTGTTTTCCCTCAAATTCGGATCCATCTCAACGGAGAGCTGTATGCATCTTTCCAAACGGAAGAACTCCTGAAGATTTCTTATAACCTTCCCAAATGGAATGAACCTGGCGTATCCTTCCTCGAAATTCTCCCCTTGATGGAAGAGATTGGCTCTCTTACTTTGGAAAACGATCATGAAAGAATGATCATCGAAGATGATGTTTCAAACAAACTCTGGGATTTCTACCTTCTCTGGAATGGGAAAAACTGGGATGTTTTGAGAGGGGACACGGTGATCTTCCAGGATCTGAGGGATATCGAGATCGTAGGAGATGAGATCGAAGGTGGTGAGATCGAGGTTTGGATCAGTTGGGAAGGGACTGAGAAGCTGAAGGAGGAGATAAAGCGTTTCGAAAAGTTGCATAAAGGAATAAAGGTGAAAGTCGTTGATGTTCCAAAAACCGAAGGAAAGCTCCTTACGGTTATGAAAGCTGGTGGGAAACTACCAGATGTTGTGATGGTTCAGGGAAGCTTTATAAGCTCTCTGAAAAGAGCAAAGGCGATTCAAAGTCTAGATTATATCTTCAAAGATGTTAAAAGTGCTCTTATTGAAAAATCCTGGAAAGCCTTTGAATTGGACGGAAGAATATGGGCTACACCGTTCTATCTTGACACCCAGATGGTTTTTTACAACAGGAAACTATTTCGGGAGAGGAAAATTCCCTTCCCTCGAAAAGATTGGACATTATTTGAAATGGAGGAGATAGCTTCTTCTTTGAACGGTGAAGATACATTCGGGCTGATCTGGAATGCTTATTCTGCATACTGGTTCATACCTTTTCAACTTGGTTTCGGAAAGGAAAGAATCGTGGAAGAAAATGGAAGGGTCATAATCGATGATGAAGCGACAAAGGAAGCCATCACATACGTATACGATTCCATCAAGAGGAAAACGATGCATGCTATGGAAAGAGACGCCATGGTCTCGTTCTTTGCAAGAGGAAAAGCCGGTATGATCCTTGGTGGGTCCTTCATGATACCCGAATTCAAGCGCCTTGACCTTGATTTCTCTGTCGTTCCTTATCCTTTCAACGAGAGAAAAGGAAAGTACATTTCTCCCCTTCTGGACTTCAAAGGTTTTTCCATCGTTAGAAAGACGAAAGAGCCAATACTTGCAAGAAGACTCATAGAGTATCTGGTAAGTGTCGGCATTCAGGAAAGATTCTGTGAAAATTTCTACAAGCTTCCTGTGAACGAAGATGCTTTCGAAGCATTGAAGGAAAAGGATGAAATATTCGAAACTGCTTTTGAGAGTGTCAAGATAGGTTACATAATCCCCACTTCTCGTATGTACAGGGTTTACAAATCCACGATGTGGAAGTTGTTAAGGCTTGTTTTCTCAGGAAAGATGAGTATTGAGGAAGTTTTGGAAAAAGGTCAGAAAATTCTGGACAGAATCTGGAAGGAGGGAACAAAATGAGGAAGTTTCTCGTACTCATTCTGGCATTACTCAGTGTATTGGTTTTAGCCGACCACGAGATTTTGGTGAAAAACTGTGATCTGGCTATTTCTTTAAAAACGGAGGATCTTCTGAAGATTGGTACTCTTGAAGGAAGAGTCAGGTTTCAAGGTCCTGTGTTCAAAGAGGGCGATGAAAACTGGGGAGAATACCATATCTACAGAGGCGTTCCCCTTCTCAAGATTCTGAAGCTTGTTGGCAGTATGAAGGAAAAAGACTTTCTCTACGTTATAGCAGAAGATGGATACTACAAGGTGATACCCTATCAGGTGCTTCAAGGTACAACACCAGTTGGAACACCAATACTCGCTTTGGAAGAGGATGGAAAACCAACGAATCGTTTGATATTCCTCTCCGATGATGGAGAAGTCAGTAACGATGATATGCTGAAAGCCTTTGGGGAAAAGCTTTCACATTACTATTCAGGGAAACCATCTGTTAAGGGGCTTTTAGTGAAGAACGTTAAATACCTGGTAGTGAATTGGGATAAGAATTTCCGTTCTCTGGAAGAAACAAAGGCTGGATGGAAGATAACTCTTGAAGGTGTGAGAACCGATGAAATAACGGAAAAGGACTGGGAAAAGTTGGTGAGATGTGGAAAGCATCTGAAGACCATAGAATTGACCGTGAAGGGGAAGAAGCGTGTTTATACAGGAATACCGCTTTGGATGGTAATAGCCATGGTCGATGGGCCCGATGATAAACATCCTTACAGGTTCGATAAAACCTTGTGGGATGGAGGGTACGACGTGACCATAACGGCAGCAGATGGGTACACTGTGACCTTCAACACGAAAGAAGTAGCGTATGATTCGTTGATCCTCGCTTACACCGAGGATGGGAGACCTGTAAAAGGCGTACCTCCTCTCAGGATAGTTGGAGAGACTTCCAAAAAACTCTGGGTTAAGAATCCCGTTGAGATCGAACTCGATATATCGAAGAAGGTGGAAAAAGAAGTTTTCTACTTCGAACTGGTCATCAACGGGAAAGTCCATAAGTTCACACTCAAAGAGCTGGAAAACTCACCATTCTACGTGGAACTTCCTGGACGGTATGTAACCTCCGCTGGAAGTGTTAGAGGAGGGGTTTATGGAGGAGTGAAACTGGTGGATCTTATAAATCAGTACACTTCTCTCAGTACTGAAGATACCTTGAAAGTGGTAGCGATGGATGGATACGAGATGACGTACAGTGGAAAGCAGATTTTGGATCAGAAGGATGGATACTGGATTCTGGCTTTCAAAAAAGACGGGGAGTATCTCCCACTGGATCCTGGTTACATCAGGATCGTAAAGGTTGGAGAGGATAACCCCATGATAGAAGGGCATTTATCAGTGAGGATGGTTAAAAGAGTTGAAGTTGTGAAAAAGAAATACAAAAATATCACATTGGAGATAAAGGGATACATGGACTTCACGTTGGACAGGCAAACTTTGGAGAGCGGCGTCAGCTGTCATGGTGTTGAAGTCGAATACGAGGGGCATGTTTACAAAGGTATACCTCTTTGGAGGCTTTTGGCGTATTCAGATGATCCAAAATACGCTCCTCACAAGCAAGATCCTTCCATAAAGTCCTATAACGAAAAACTCGCACTCAAAGGTTACAGAGTTAAAGTGATCGCTGAAGATGGATACAGCATAACCCTCGATTCAAGGGAACTGAATAAAGAAGATGGTGTCATAATAGCTATGTACAAAGATGGGGAGTTGATCGAAGATGAAGGGCCCCTCGTTCTGGTATGGGATAGGAGTTTGAAAATCGAAGGTATAAAAAAGGTGAAGAATGTTGTAAAGATAGAACTGATATTTTGAAGGCTCCCTTCCTGGGAGCCTTCAGCTTACTTTTGAGAGTATGGCTTGTCTTGCCATCTTGTCCACTTCTATGAAGGAATTTATCTCGCTCGATAGCTTTATTATCAAATATATCCAGTAGATCCCTAGGGTTACTATGGTGAGAAGCAGTACTATCAGGACGTTTCTCGTTCTTATGGTGTTTATACCCTGAGGAAGATTTCCAAATTCTCTGTAAGCTTTCCCTTTCAACTCCTGCAGTTTATCCGCCACGGCGAAAACGTTGTGAAGGTGTATGAGGAAGAATACGATGGATAGAATGGGGAAAATCACTAGATAGGGAAGGAACCAGTAAAGCAACATGGATATGAAGAAGAGCCAATAAGGCCAGCTCGGCACCTTTATGTTTCTCAAGGATTTAAGGAAAGCGTCGTATTCAGGGGCTTTATCAGGATCTTTCTGTTTCAGATACTCGAATATGTTGATGGTGTTTGTAACGTTCGTATTCAAAACGCTCGACCACTGATGGTACACAATGAGAAGGAAAATTGTTGCGACCAATCCCAGGATACTTCCAAATACTACCAATCCTATATTTTCGTAGCTCATTTCCATTGGCATACCTCTTTCCATGAAATCGGCACTCATCATACCCATGGAACTGGCGGCTACGAGACTTCCAACAAGCGAAAGAATCACCCCGAATACAGCAAGCCCCACATTGACTTTCTTTTCAACAGTAAGATCTATCATTCTATCCCTCCTCCTGAAGATTATACAGGAATTCTTTAAGCAAATTCGCATCTTTTATGGCATATCCTTCAAAATCGTTGTTGAAATAAACGAACGTATCGACATTGAGTTCAAGTATTTTCCTCGCCATTTCTTTCAGTCTCTCCAGCCCGTACTCCGAGGCATAGAGCCTGCCGGGCCCATGAAACCTCACATAAGCAAAGTCGGATGTTACAACCCACGGAGATTTGATCCTTGAGGAATCCACTATACACAGAGCAACTCCTTTTTCTCCCAAAGTTTCAAACACTTCATCACAAAACCAGCTCTTATGCCTGAATTCCACAGTGTGTTTAACTGTCTTTGGCAATACATCTAAAAAATCGTTCAGAAGTTTTACATCTTTCTTCAAAGAGGGTGGAAACTGCCATAGAACGATCCCTAGCTTCTCTTCGAGTTGTTTCACCCTTTCCATGAACCTTCCAACATCTTCTTCTACATCCCTCAACCTCTTCTTATGAGTTATCAATCTGGATCCTTTCACAGAAAACAGGAATCCCTCAGGCGTTTTCCTGTACCACCCCTTGACCATATTCTCAAAGGGTAATCTGTAAAAAGTAGAATTGATTTCAACTGTATCAAAGTTCGATGAATAGAATTGAAGCCACTCTCTCTGGGATAGGGATTCTGGATAAAACAGTTTTCTCCAATGTTCATAGCTCCACCCAGATGTTCCAACACGTATCATGGTGAGACACCCCTGTTCAAATAATCGAATTTTTTCCCTTGCCAAGTATTCCTTCTTTCCATCTCCTTCTCTATCTCATTTATTATCTCTATCTTCGCTCTTCCCCAATTTCCAAAGATCGCGCCATCCTTTGGCGGATCGGAGACCAACCTGTGGATCACAACGGATGGAGAAAGATACTCAAGAAAATTTATCACCCTGTCGATGTACTCTTCCATGCTACAGATTTTCATTTCTCCTTTTTCATACATTTCTGCAAGAGCTGTTCCCTTCACAACGTAAAGTGAATGTATCTTGACACCATCGGCGTTCAACGCGGATATCACTTTTGCGGTCTCTATGACGTCCTCCATATCGTCCCAGGGAAGATTGGCTATGACGTGGACTACGAGCTCAAGACCTCGTTTTTTCACCCTAACGGCAGAATCTATGAATTCTGCAAGAGAGTGGGATCTGTTCAGAATTTTCAATGTTTTGTAATTTACAGTTTGAAGGCCTATTTCTACACTCACATCCACTCTTTCTTTGAATTCCTCTAGCAGATCAAGGACATCTTCAGGTAGAAGATCCGGCCTCGTTGAGACAGAAAGCTGAACGATGCTTTCATCCACCAAAGCTTCTTCGTACTTTTTTTTCAGAACATCCACAGGTGCGTATGTGTTGCTGAAAGCCTGAAAATACGCTATGAATTTCTTTATTCCCCTTCTTTCAAGCTTTTCCTTGTATTTCAAAACCTGCTCTCTTATGGGAAGTCTGTAAAATGTTGCAAAACCACTTCCCATCGGGTCACAGAATATACACCCACCTTTTGATTTGGTTCCATCTCTGTTGGGACACGAAAAACCTCCGAATATGGGAATTCGGTGAACTTTTTCGCCGTATTTCTCTTTCAAGAAATTGCTGAGTTTCCTGTATCTTTCCATACTCATCACCTTGATTCTATGAAATGAAGTAAAGAGTGGGGGTATAGAGTACAGGGTGTAGGAGCTGTTAGGTCATCGCTATTCGCTGTTCGGTCATCGCTATTCGCTGTTCGGTCATCGCTGTTCGATTATCAACTATCAAGCGCCGAGCATTGATCACCAAACATTGTATACCATCGAAAACAGATACCTTAGCATGTAAAAATTTTTTCATATAAAATTTTTTTTAATTAAATTGTAAAAATGGAGAAAAAGAGTTAAAATTATTAACAAAGAAGAAGGGAGCTTTTCAGCTCCCTTCGTGGTGGGCTCAGGTGGATTCGAACCACCGACCGCCCGGTTATGAGCCGGGCGCTCTGCCAGCTGAGCTATGAGCCCAGCTCCAGGGAATGATTATATTATCTCTTTCTCCCAATGTCAAGGGAGATGAGAGAGTTCTGGGAAAGGAGTGAAAACAGTGAAGAATCTAGACCCTGTAAGGGAGATGATCGTGAAGTACCCAAGGATACTTGTCATAAAAGCTGCACTCAGGATATTGAAAAAAGGTGATACCATAAACAGAGAAAGAATAGAGAAGGTGATCATAAACATCATGAAGAAAAAAAGTTGAGGGGGATCTCCCCCTCAATTTCATTTCCTGGAAACCACGAGGTATATGTAAGGTATGTACATCGCGATGAAAATTATCCCTTCCCACTTCTGTATTTTCCTTCCTGTACTGGCGAATAAAAATAAGAGAACTGAAAAAGCGAGCATGAAAGAGATGTCCATCCAGTAATTTCCAACATCCACCGTCAGCTTTCCAAAGAGAGAAGAGATGCCAATCACAACTAGTATGTTCATTATATTCGAACCTATCACGTTTCCCATCGTTATATCTGGCTCTCCCTTTCTCACAGCCACAATGGAAGTCGCTATTTCGGGAAGACTCGTTCCGATGGCAACTAACGTGAGGCTTATCAGGGATTTACTTATGCCAAGTGTTTCAGATATCCTGACAACGGAGTTAACGGTGAGATCCCCACCAATCCAGAGCCCTATTATCCCTCCGATCACTTTAAGAACTGTGAAAATTATTTTTTCACTTTCACCTTTGAATTCCTCCGTTTTCATATCCGAGGCTGCCATTTTGTACAGGTAGTACACGTATATTGTGAGGAAAGTTAGAAAAACCACACCATCGTTCCATACTACCTGTGGGGGATTGTTTCTCAGAAGAATAACTGAGAAAGCGATAGTCACAAGTATCATGAAAGGTACCTCTAACCTGACTGTTCTGCTTTTTACGGTGAGAGACCCTATAACAGACGCTATTCCCAAGCACAAAGCAACGTTCGCTATGTTACTTCCAACGACGTTGGATATGGAAACACCTGGAACTCCTTTCACAGATGCTATCGTGGATACAACCAGTTCCGGAACACTCGTTCCAAACGCAACGAGCGAGAGCCCTATGAACATTTTGGATACACCGAAAGTGGTTGCCAGGGATATCGCTCCTGAAACCAGGAAATCCGCTCCTTTCACAAGAAGAACGATACCTAGAACGAGTAGAATCAACGATACCACCATAGCACCTCCATTCCTGGTACTGATAAAATTGTACATGAAATACTGTGTAATTGAGGTGATGCGGTGTGTACGATAAACATCTAACGTTTGATGCTCCTTACGAGTCAGAAGTACTGGAATCCTCCAAAGTGCATGTGTACCTTTATGAACCCGACGAAGTTCTCTATGACATCATCTTCCTCCATGGCATCGGGAATGGAAACATAGAGTATCTCATGTGGTTCGGTGATGCGCTGAAGGAAGAAGGTATCAGAGTTTCTTTCATGATACTTCCGTACCATCGTGAAAGAGCTCCAAAAGGCTGGCACGGAGGGGAACCCTTCTATACCACTTCACCATTTGTTTGTAGAAGACATTTCCACAACGCTGTCCTAGACGTTTCAAAAACGCTCGATATAGTTGAAAATCTTCCAAAATACGATCCTGAGAGAGTGGGAATAATTGGTATAAGCTTTGGCGGAATGATAGCGACCATAGCCCTGGCCAAGGAGAAAAGGTTGAAGAAAGGCATTTTATGCTGCACAGGTGGTGATTGGAGATGGATAAACTGGCATTCCCCATACACTGAAGATCTCAGAAGGAAATACGCTGAAGAAGGGAACGAATACGGGTGTCGTTCTGAAAAACAATGTGTATCCCTTAGGAAAAATGCTTTAGATGTAGTAGAATCTTTCAGAGAGATAAAGGATATATTTGAAAAAGCTCCTGTTGCGTGTTATCATTACGATCCCTTGTCTTTCGCGAAATTTGTGGAGCAGCCTGTCCTTTTCATAGAAGCCGTTTTCGATCGTGTTATTCCTAGAGCTAGTAGAAAAGAATTGAAAAGACTTCTGAGATATAAAGAGGTTGTTCATGTTCCCTCTGGACATAAAGGTTTTTACTTTTTCAGAAAATGGCTTGTTAAAAAGATTAAAAGATTCCTTTTGAAGGATCGGAGGAGCTGATATGGAGGATTCATTCAAGAAGGTTTTAGACAAAGGATTTGTCAGGTTGATAGATATGATGGGAGACGATCTCAGTGCCGTGAGGTCGGCGCGTGTTTCTTATGGAAAGGAGCTCACGACTCCTGAGAAAGACAGAAAATTGATAGAATACCTTATGAAACACGGTCATGAAACGCCATTCGAACACATCGTTTTCACATTTCATGTGAAATGTCCCATATTCGTTGCAAGGCAATGGTTCCGACACAGGATCGCATCCTACAATGAGATATCGGGGAGATACACCAAGTTGAAAGACGAATTTTACATTCCAGACAAGATCAGAATACCTGATGAGAAGGATAGGCAGAAGAGCATACCGAACGATGGGAAAGTTGACGAAGAAAAGGCAAAAAAACTGATGATCGAAAGTTTCGAAAGCTCTTACAGAATATACCAGAAGCTTTTGGAAATGGGGCTAGCAAGGGAGATGGCAAGGATTGTGCTTCCTCTGTCCATATACACCGAGTTCTATTGGACCGTCAATGCGAGGAGTTTGATGAATTTTTTGAATTTACGGGCAGATTCGCACGCTCAATGGGAAATACAGCAATATGCCTTGGCAATAGCCAGTATTTTTGAGGAAAAATGTCCTTGGACTTTCAACGCTTTTCTGGAGTATCGCTATAAAGGTGATTTGTTAAAAGGAGGGAGATGATCTTGAAAAGGTGGGCTGTTCTCTCGATACTTTTGTTCGTCTGTCTGACGTTTCCGTTTACCATAACCAACGTCGTCATAAAGGGTCTTGAAACGATCCCTTTAACCTCCGTTCTGGAGCGCATAGATTATTCAGGGGATCTAACGGAAAAAGATGTGGAGGAGATTGCAAAAACGATTTTCGATATGGGATACTTCGCATCGGTCAAACCGGAGCTCATACCGGGAAAAGAAGGGTACACCCTTCTGATAACAGTCAAAGAGAATCCAAAAGTCAGGGATTGGAAGGTAACGATAGATGGGGAGGGGCTTTTGGATGTTAAAGATCTTGAGAAATTGGTAACCATAGAAAAAGGTAAAGCTCTCAACGTCAAGAGAGTGCAGGAAAGTCTTGAGAACATAAAAAAAGCATATGAGGAAGCTGGATACATATTCATAGAGGTCACGGGGAATATGAAGAAGGATACTTTCGAGATAATAGTTGAAGAATACGCACTCTGGGACGTTTTCATAAATGGTGAAACCGCTGGTATAGACATATCACAGATAGTGAAGGAAGCGAATCTCAATCTTCTGAAAGATTTCTATTCCGCTTCGCCCTTGGTGAGATTTTTCACGATGAACAAAAAGAAATTCTATCCCAAGGTTTCGGATATAAACAGATTCATACAGACTTTGAGATTGAACGCATTTTTCAGTGAAGAGACGACTGTCAATTTCAAAAAAGTCACCATGGACAACGTGAAAGAAAAAACGATCGTTCTCATAGTTAACGTCGTTCAGAGAAAGATAATAGATAAGAAAAGATCCTTCAGTTACATAGAAGTCACCGGGAACAAGCTCTTAAGCCGTGATGAAATCTTGAGGACAGCGAAAATAAAGCCAGGAGATGTATTGGAGAATCATGAGATCCTTGCCGCAATGAACAGGATAATGGGTGAGTACAAAAGAAGGGGATACCCGTTCGTCTGGGTCGAAGCTTCTGTAGAAAAGGATAAACTGATGTTCAAAGTTTATGAAAAATACATCTCCAAGATAGAGATAGAAGGTCTTAAAACCACAAAACCTTACATCGTGAGGAATCTACTCAGGGTGTACGAAGGAAATCCTTTAAAATCAGAAGATGTCGCCGAGACCTTCTCTTATTTGAACAACACCAGGTACTTCAGCAGCGTTGATATCAAGCCGTTGTTCACGCAGAACGCCACTGATGTTAAGCTGATCGTGGATCTCAAAGAGAGTGACAAGCATTACTTCGTAGTGGGAGGTGTTGCCTGGGCTCCTCCCGATGGTGAATGGTGGGAGGGTTTAGCCGGAAACGTTGATTTCTCGGCTGTGAACATATGGGGATATGGTCAGAGGTTCTCATTCAAACTGGATCTGGGGATCAAGAAGAAAACAGTGAGTTTCGACTACAAAATACCGAGTCCATTTGCCCTGCCGTTCGATTTTGGATTCAACACGTCTTACGAGAAACTGAGTGCAACCGATACATCCGTAGCCACGAACACGTTGACCGTCGGTGTGGATTTCACGACGCTTCCCATAAAGGGTAATACCTTCAAGTTCGGTGTATCTTTCGATGATGTTTTGAACCTTGAAAACGGAAAAACTCTGACAGTCCTTGGAGGGTACGCTTACGATAAAAGAGACTCGAAGTACGTTCCAAAGAATGGTTTCAATTTTGGAGTGAACGTATGGAAGGCCGGTATCCTTCAATTCAATGCAAAAGATTACGTGAAAGTGGAAGGTTATGCGGGATTCTACACACAGATTTTGGATTCATTGACTTTGAACATGAAAGTATTCGGTGGAAAGGTTTTTCTAAACAAAGGAGAAGAGACTGTGGAGCTCTGGGGGCCAGAATCTCTAAGGGGTTACGATTATCTGGAAGGGGGATCGGCCTTCTTAGTATCGAACAATCTGAATTGGTTCGTGAAAGAAGAGCCCGTTATAGTGGTTTTAGGGCTTTTCCTAGATCACGGTGGTGTTTCTAACGATGAAGGGATTTTCTCGAACATGAAAACCTCCTTCGGTCCTAAAATCCTCATGAGTCTTCCCATCCTTGGAAACATCGAGTTTGGATACGCTTACAAACTCATGGAAAGAGAGTGGTCACCTTATTTCGTTCTTGGTCAGGAATTCTAATCATCCTTTCCCTCATCAGAAAGCCACTTAGGAGGGATATCTATGATATACCTGGATAACAACGCGACCACAAGACTCGATGATAGGGTTCTCGAGGTTATGCTTCCTTTCTTCACGGAAAAGTATGGAAATCCGAATTCTCCCCATCGCATGGGGTATGAAGCTGAAAAAGCTATGGAAGAAGCGAGAGAAACCATCGCAAAAATTTTGAAGGTGATCCCAAGAGAGATATATTTCACGTCCTGTGCCACTGAATCCATAAACTGGATACTGAGAGGTGTTGCAAAGGTTTTGAAACGTTCCGGAGGGAAGATAATAACCACGACGATCGAACATAAAGCCGTTCTAAACACTCTCAAAACTCTAGGGAGAGAAGGTTTCAAAATTTTTTATATACCTGTTGATAGAAAAGGGAAAATCGTTCTGGAAAAACTGGAGGAAGTTTTGGATGATGACGTTATCCTCGTTTCGATCATAGCAGCCAACAACGAGATAGGCACCATTCAACCTATAGAGAGAATCGCTGAAATTGTGAGATCCAAAACCAACGCGTTGATACATGTGGACGCCGTTCAAACCGTTGGAAAGATGAAGTTCGACTTCTCAAAATGGGACGTGGATCTTGCAAGCTTCAGTGCTCATAAGTTCCATGGTCCAAAGGGTGTGGGATTTGCTTACATAAAACTTGGAGTTCCCATAGTGCCTCTACTAGAAGGTGGTGGGCAGGAAAGAGGTATGCGATCCGGTACTCAGAATGTTCCTGGAATAGTCGGGCTTGGAAAAGCATTCCAGCTTGCTTGGGAGGAACTGGAAACATCAATAGAAAAGATGGAAAGACTCAGGAAAATGATCGTGGAAAAGGTTCAAAAGCTTGGAGGAGTTATCATAACACCCCTTGACGAATCCATATCTAACACCCTTTCGGTGTCCTTTCCTGGTATCAGAGGATCAGTGCTGGTGAACGCTCTATCCTCAGAAGGTATATTCGTATCCACTGGTTCTGCTTGTGGCAGTAGGGAGGGAATATCGAGCCATGTCTTGAAAGCGTTGAATCTTGATCCCTTGATAGCGGAGGGTGCCATAAGAATCAGTCTGAGTAAAATGAACACTGAGGATGAAATAAAGAGATTTCTTGAGAAATTGGAAGAAATTGTGAAATATTTGAAATTATAGTGGTATAATCTCCAAAAGAGGGAGTAGATCATATGAAAAGCATGACTGGATACGCTTCCATTGAGAATGTGGGTAAGTCGTGTAAGGTAAAAGTGGAGACAAAATCCCTGAATTCCAAATATCTGAGTCTGGATCTTTCCATTCCTCCTTTTCTTTCTCCTTATGAGATACACATTCACAACACAGTCAGGAAGTATGTAAGAAGAGGGAAAATTCAGGTAAAAGTACGAGTGGTTTTTTTAGAACCTCCCAAAGGGATAACTGTGGATTTCGGTCTTTTGAGGTCATATCATGAGGCATTAGAGAGTATAAATACTGCTCTTTCGCTTCCGGAACCTGTGAAACTTGAAGATCTTCTCAGATTCAAAGACATCATCAGGTTCGATATTTCCGAGGAAGATTTGGAAGAGGTATGGAATGTCGTCGAACCGACCCTTGAGAAAGCCTTGGAAAAACTCGTGGAGGATAGAAAAAGGGAAGGGGAAAAACTGAAGAGAGATCTTTTGAGTATATTGGATGATCTGGAGGAAAAGATCACTCGCATTGAGGAAAGTTCTCAGAATCTACCAATTCTTTACAAGAAGAAACTCATGGAGAATTTCGAGGAGGTACTCCCCAATAACGTGGATGTGAACATGAAAATCTTCGAAAATGCATTGGCAGCCTCTCTGATAAAAGCAGATATAAGAGAAGAGATAACCAGATTGAAGAGTCATTACCAGAAAGCGAGAAAACTCCTCGAAAATGATGATTCTGTAGGTTTGCATCTCGATTTTTTAGCCCAAGAATTTCTCAGGGAATTCAACACGATTCTCGCAAAATCTATTTTGAAAGAAATAACAGATGCTGCCCTTGAGGGCAAGATCCTCGTAAGCCAATTCAGAGAACAAGTGCAGAATGTGGAGTAGGAGGTGATCGAATGTACGGGTTAATAAACATCGGATTTGGAAACGTTGTTGCAGGAGACAGAGTCATAGCCATAGTAAATCCTGAATCCGCACCTCTCAAAAGGATGAAGGAGGAAGCTAAGAGCGAGGGAAAACTGATAGATGCGACTTACGGTAGAAAGACCAGGGCGATTCTGATAACAGACAGTAATCATATCATTCTGAGTGCTATACAACCAGAAACCATCGCTCAGAGATTCAAGCAATCCTTTTTAGAGATAGAAGAACTTCTGCACAGAATGAGATCGAGGGGTTGAGATATGAGAAAAGGTATCTTGTTCGTCGTGAGCGGTCCATCGGGAGTTGGTAAAACCAGCATGATAAAATCCATCATATCGGAGATGGAAGATGCCGTTTTCTCCGTATCTTGCACTACCAGGCCTAAAAGGCCCGGTGAAGTGGATGGTGAGGATTACTTCTTTGTAAGCGAAGAGGAATTCAAAAAAATGATAGAGGAAGATGCGTTTTTGGAGTGGGCGAGAGTACATGGTTACCTTTATGGAACCCCGAAGAAATTCGTTGAAGATACTGTAAATAAAGGGAAGGATGTCATCCTGGACATAGATGTTCAAGGGGCTTTGAGTGTCAAGAAAAAGGCGGAAGATGCCGTCTACATATTCATTGCTCCTCCCTCCATAGAAGATCTCAGAGAAAGGCTTGAAAAGAGAAAAACAGAGGATAGAGAAGCTATGGAAAGGAGACTCGAAGATGCTAGATGGGAACTTCAGTTGATAGAAGAGTTTGATTACCTTATAATAAACAGAGACCTGGTAGAAGCCATAAACGATCTGAAATCTATCATGAGATCTGAAAGGTTGAAAACAGCGCGCCAGAAGGAAATGATTGAAAAATACAGGATGGAGGTGATGGGATGGAAAGGAAAATAAGTTCTAAAATAAATTACGATGAATTTTTGAAGAAAATACCGTACAAATACGCCATTCCCATAGCCGTTGCCAAAAGAGCAGAGGCAATTGTAGAATACGCAAGACCGTTCCTCACGGTTCCTGACGAGAACCCTGTGAACATAGCTTTCAAAGAGCTGGAGCTCGGATACATAAGGATAAAGAACGAGGAGATATTGAAAGCCTTGATCCCAAAAGTTAAATGATGAGGTGGTAGATTGAAAATACTCCTTGGTGTGAGTTCAGGTATCGCTGTATACAAAGCGGTGGATCTAATCAGCAGACTTAGAAAAAAAGGGTACGAATTGAAGGTGATCATGACTCCCAACGCCACCAAGTTGATCTCTCCTGTGGTTTTCTCATCGGTAGGAAATTGCCCTGTTTTCGTCGATCCGTTCGATGTCAAAGACGGTTGGATTCCACACACTGAACTCTCCAGATGGGCGGATGTTCTAGTAATAGCTCCCGCAACAGCTGATACGATAGCAAAAATAGCTACAGGAAGGGCAGACAACTTGCTAACTCTTACGGCCCTGGCTTTTAACAAAACTTCCAAAGTGATTGTTCCCACCATGAACGATAGAATGTACGGAAATCCCATAACTCGACGAAACCTGTCTGTGTTGAGAGACAACGGTTGGTTCGTTCTCGAACCGGAAGAGGGATTTCTAGCATGTGGCGATTGGGGAAAGGGAAGGTACCCCGATAACGATGTGATAGAGGAAGCTATTCATATGGTGACCTGGGAAAAACCGTTAAAAGGCTACAGGATCCTTGTAACGGCAGGGCCAACAAGGGAGTACATTGATCCTGTCAGGTTCATAACCAACGCGAGTAGTGGGAAGATGGGATACGCTCTGGCGAAAGTTGCAAAGAGAATGGGAGGACGTGTCCACCTCATAAGTGGGCCTGTTTCTCTTTCTCCTCCACCTTTTTTAGATGAATTCGTGAAAGTGGTATCCGCTGAGGAAATGGAAAGAGAAGTATTGAAACGATATGAAAATATGGATGTGATCGTGATGAACGCGGCGGTTGCGGATTACAAACCGTCCGTGTATTCAGAAAACAAAATAAAGAAAGATAAGGAAAACCTCTCACTCGTTCTTGAGAGGAATCCGGATATATTGAAAGAGATCGGGGGGAGAAAGGATAAAAAAATTCTGGTTGGTTTTTCTGCAGAAACGGAGAATTTCGAGGAGAATGCCTGGAGGAAGTTGAAAGAGAAAAATCTGGATATAGTGGTAGTGAACGATGTCCGCAAGACTGTGGAGAGTGACACGGCAGAGGTTGTTATACTAACAAGGGATGGGGTCAAAAAGAGGGTTGGTCCGTATGATAAGGAAGTTATTGCTTTTCATGTGTTTGATACAGTCGTTGATATTCTCCGCAGATCACCTGGTGAAAATTTATAGAGTGGGGGAAAATACAATCGAACTCTCCACCAAGCCACTTTATGAGCCTCAAGGAGATCTTAAAATACTTCTGTACACACCCAATGGTTTCTTGAAACCAAGTTCTTCTACTGCGAACAGATTTGCGTTCTATATGGAAGATTTCCCCGATTGGGTAGTTCCAATTGTTGAGGGAACGAACGTTTTTGGGAATCGAATGAAGGGAAGCATACCGGAAGTTCTGGATTTGAGGTTTTTAAAAGAGAATCTGGATGTCAGGATTCTCTCCGACTTCAAGAATAGAACTCCTTATATCTATGTCATAATAAAAGCTTCCAGAGACTGGAAAGTTGAAAGGTTGCTAGTTTGCGGTGAGGATAGGAAATTCTTCAGAGTGAATGATGAAGTCATATCGTTTTTTAAATCGGATCTTAAAGATGGTATCGGAGATGTCGTGGTTGAGTTGAAGGGAAAATACGGTATATCGGTTAAACTGAGAAAGGAAATTTTCGTTCTGAAAGGAGTGGCTGTTCCTTTAAGGGGTGATGTTGGCATATTTAAAATCGTACCGATTGAGCCAAGATACCATATCGTGCAACCTGGGGAAACCTTGTGGAGTATAGCCATGGATTACAACCTCAGAGTGGGGGATTTGATACTGATAAATTCTCTGGAAAATCCAAATTTGATAATAGCTGGGCAAAAACTGAAACTGGGAAGGGTTGTATTCACCGATAATCCAACCACCATAGTCATAGATCTTTCAACATCGCGTCTTGCCCTGTACTACGACAACATCCTCTTGAAAGTTTATCCCGTTGCCCTTGGAAGGAGTGATGCCACGCCACCTGGCAAATATTGGATACTTAGAAAAGAGATAGATCCCGCTTTATATTGGTTCGGCGAATACATATCACCAAGGTCTCCCATAAATGGTCTTGGAACGCGCTACTTGCAACTCTCGGACCCTACTTACGGAATACACGGGACATCGAAACCCTGGGAAATTGGGAAGAGAATCTCCCATGGATGCATAAGGATGTTCAATCCTGATGTAGAGGAACTGGATGCATTTGCCGGTGTCGGTACAGAAGTTTTAGTTGTTAGATGGGGAAAGGAATTTCCTGAAATACTCAGTGATATAACGAAATCGGGAGCGTTGGCACGCTCCCGTTGATCACCATCTACCCCTTCCACCTTTCTTCTCCACTCTTTTCCTGTACTCCGAGAGCTTTCTATCACTCTCTTTCAAAAAACGCGCCAATTTCCTTTCGAATTCATCCTTTTTCGTGTCTCTAATAACGTTTTTCTGCCCCTTCATGGATAACTCCCACTTTCCGTCTCTGGTTCTTCCAACTATCTTCGCCGTCACTTCTTGACCTTCTTTGAGATAGTCTTGAACTCTTCTTACGTAATCGTTAGAAATCTTGGATATATGGACGAATCCTTCTTCCCCTCCTACGAGTTTTATCACAGCTCCATACCTCATCAGTTTCACGACTTTACCTTTCACAAGCTCACCAACTTTCACAACTAAACCCTCCTTAAGGAATAAATATTAATAAACGGGAGCCGGCGCTCCCTCAGTAGTTCTCTCCGTATTTTTTTCTGAATTTTTCTATTCTTCCTTCTGTGTCAACTATGAACACACCACCCTTCCCTCCACCTTTGTAAAACGGGTGGCAGTTTGAACATACATCGATTCTTATATTCGGTTTCGTTGTCCAGAAGGTATGCTCAGCACCACAAGCACATTTCACAGTAACAAGCTTCATCTCGGGATGTATTCCTTTTTTCATCTTTCATCTCACCTCTCTAGAAAATGTCATCAGAGAATCTTACCACAACAACCATCAATATTCAAGGCCCCCGAGGGGGCCTATTGTCTTCAACTTATGACTTTAACATGCGCAGCCTGAGGTCCTTTCTTTCCTTGCTGAATGTCGAACTCTACCACCTGTCCTTCTTTCAAAGTTTTGAAACCTTCCATATCGATGGCCGTCCAGTGTACAAATATGTCTCCTCCTTCATCCATCGTTATGAAGCCATACCCCTTTTTGGGGTCGAACCATTTAACTTTTCCTCTCATAACACAACTCCTCCTTGCGAATTTCTATGCCCTCGCGAGGACACGGTTTATATATTACTCCTTGAACATACTACTTGTCAAATTTCTCTTTTTTCAACATTTCAAACTATCATCTGAGAAGCCATCTGTTACCTATGTGAACATTCTTTAAACCAGCATTCAGGGCAGCAGAGTAAACTTCTTCCATTTGCTTCTTGCTCGTTGTGGGAACATCGAACATAAGATGTTGAGGGGCGAACCCAAGGAGAATGTAAGGAATATTAGGGTCTATACTGGCCAAAAATCTTGCAATACCTCCAATTTCTACAGCATCCACATAGTGAGGTACAACGAGTGTACTGACAACTAAGACCCCATACTTTGAGAGTATCCTCACATTCTCCTTGAGCCTCTCAACCGCTCTTTCACCATCAACACCTGTTAAGACCTGATAGAGTTCTGGAGAGTACGCTTTCCAATCGACCTTCACCTTTCCACCAGTTTCTGCACACAACTTTGCCATGTTCTCTGCGATCTTAGTATCCATCAATCCATTGGTCTCCCAGCACACTCTCTTTACCTTCTTGGAATATCTTATGATCTTTCTGGCAACCTTAATGGTGTAAGCTATGTGAGGTATCGGATCCCCTCCAAAAAAGCAAATACAGACAACTCTGGAATCCATGGCTATCTTGAAGAGCTCTTCATCGCTTAGAATCACACCCTCGTCCATTTTCACTTTTCCATCTTTTACCATGTACTTATGGTGTATGTTCTGGCAGAAAAGGCAATCTAGGTTACAACCAGCAAAAAACACCGCCAGATTGTAAAAACCATAACTTTCCCTCTCAGGACATACTGGTGCTGCAACACAATTAGTCGGCAGCGGATCAAAATACCAGTGAAGGTACGCTCTGTTAAATCCTCCAGAGATCGTTGAAAGTTTCCCTCTCTCATTTTTGATGATGCCACAATAGCCGAAATCTCCTTCTGATATGTTGCAATCGTTCACACACATGTGACACGAAATGTTTCCTGACCTGGGGGGATGCAAAGGAAGGTTCAGAGACTTTCTCCACTCTTCACGAATCTTTTTAACCGTCTTCAGAGACAGAGAAGGATTTTCCCTCAAACACTTCACACACAATCCTATAGTTTCGCTTATCTCATCAGATATGAGGCCACACGCTTTACATCTTCCCATTCTTTCCTCTCCATACTCCCTTGGAGAGGGTTTTGTATATCATATCCACCAAAGGCTTTAAAGAATCCTCAGCTGCCTTTTTGGAATATTCATAAAGTAGCATCTCCCTGAACCACCTCTCCGCATATGTCTCAGGAACGAGATCAGATTTCGGTATCGTATCGTACATTTTCTTGAAGATCTCATAGAAGAAGCTTCCTACAAACTCCTTGCAAGCTCTTCTCAAATCATAATTTCTGACATCCGACACCCCATATATTAACAACTCTCTCACCTCACATAACGATTAACTCCCCATGTATGACTCCAGCTTCGTGAAGGGCCTGAAGGATGGCTATTATGTCTTGAGGTGTCGCTCCAAGGGCTTTCAACGCGTTCACAAGATTTTGGACAGTGGCTTCCCCGTTCTCTATTTTGCCGTTCACTATAGATATGGTGAACGAACCGTACGAAATCGTGAAGTCAGACAGCTTGACGTTTCCTCCAAAAACAACCGTTCCCGTTCTCTCGTTAACCACGACTTTAGCTGGCACGTCAGGAACGACCTCTATCTCTTCTAAAAGAGATAAGAAAGTTATGACGTCATCCTTGAAAACATCCGGTATCTTGACCTTTATCGTGGAAGGATCAGTCGCTTTTGCAAGTTTCATATCAAACTTTTTGTTTATGGAGCTCACAACCCTTGCCGCTGTCGTCACATCGGGGTTTCTCAAGAGGATGGTCACAGTGTCATTCTCAACGATACTGTGAGGTATCTCATTTTCGACGATAGCTCCCCCTGGAATGTAGCCGATAACTTTGTATCTTGTCTGAAGATTCGCAGAGCCTTTAACATCTGTCCCCCCTATACTTATAGGTCCCTGTGCAACGGCGTACACTTTACCATCGGCACCGTACAGAGGCGTCTGAATCAAGAATCCTCCTTCAAGTGATTTCGCGTCCGATATCGAGGCGACGACACAGTCGAGTTTCATTCCTTCTTTGTAGAAAGGTGGAATATCAACGAGAACCATGACTAGAGCCGTGTTTTTGGACTTCAACTGATCTTTGTCAACATCTAATCCAAAATTCTTTATCATGTTAGCAAGCAATGATGACACGACTTTTCCCGAATCCCCCGTTCCATTCAGACCAACCACAAGACCTATACCAAAGAGCTGGTTATCCCTTGCTCCTCTGAACATGGCAATATCTTTCAATCTCACAGTGACAGGAAATGCTATGATGGAAGTGAGAATAAGTAAAAATACAACGATCTTCTTCATTTCCATCCCTCCATCAGAAGAAAAGGTCGGCGAGAGTTGAGAGTATGAGATCGAGCCACGATTCCTGCTCATCAGGAGAGCTCTTGAAGACTATCTTACCATTTATCCATATCTCGGAATTCGCGATTTTCGATGAATCAACCGTGTTATCGGCGCTTATATCCTCAGGTCTCACAACACCTTTTAAAACCATCTCCTTAAGATCCTCTCCTATCTTTATCTTCTTTCTTCCTTCTATAACGAGATTCCCCCTCTCATCCACATCAACCACAACGGCTGCTATTTTCATGATTATGGAGGTTCTAATGGTTCCAGCCCTTTCTCTGATTGTTGGATTGTTGTTTATCGGTATGAACTTTGATAGGTCGAAATCCGTGAGAGCTTGGATAGTACCACTCACAACCCCAAGGAGAGCTTTTTTGAAAGCATCTTGACTCGATTTTGAAGATATCGTCGGATTTTCATAGACCACAACCGTTAGGATATCCCCTATTTCCTGAGCTTTCTTTGAAGCAAGGAGGTTTTTGAACCTTTCGTTCTTCGATGAATTCCATAAGGATGTTGAGAAGAGATTGACTATCAAAAGTGTTAAAAATAATAGAGTGAGAAATCTCCTCATCGTGTCACCTCCAGAACTCGGAGGAAAGGTCCTTCTTCTAGGATCCCGTAGACGAGCTTTCCTGTTTCTAAATTCCTCGCTGCTATAGTTTCTCCGATCCAACCATTTTCCATGCTGCGAACCAATGACATGACCTTTATACCAGGAAATTCAACGTAAGCCAGTATTATCTGCCCTCTAACCACATCCGGCGTTTTTTCTAAAAACTCCTGAAGTATGACCTCGCCTTTGTTGAACATTTTCCTTGCTTTTTTTCCTATACATTCTTCCATATTCTCTATGTATGTTCCTGTGACATCAAAAACGTTCATCCTGGCGTACTCAAGATCTTCCTTCGAAATGATCTCACCGTAATTTATTCTTCTGGCTGCTACCACGACTTTCCTTAGAGATGAGAGTTTCAATTGGAGAGTCACGTAGCTGATCCTATTCCCCTGGAATTTTATGAAGACACTCAATCTGCTCTGGGATATTTTCGTTATTCTTATTGAGAAATTTTCGAGATCCTCTGGAAAGCCGTAGCTTCTTTCAACGAAGAAGTGAAAATCATTTTTCAAACCTAGATAATCTTTTATTTTCTCTCTAAGAATTTTCCCGAAGTCCAGGGATGATGCGTTAACTGTTATCGTCACACAGCTTCCTTCAAAATCCAATCTGGGAAACTTCCTCTCGAAAAAATCTTTGTCCATTTTGTAAGTAAGACCTGGGATAAGAAAGATGATGGGTTTTTCCAGGAGATCTCCGCTTATTCCCTTATGATCAACCAAAACATCCCGGAGTTTCAAAACTCCGGGAGGTAGGGAGACATCACTTTTCAATTGAACACCTGGAAATACGATCACACTGATGAGTAGTAGGAGAAAGAGAAAGAATCTTTTCAAATTCATCATCTCTTCAGAGTGGTAGCGGTTCTCAACATTTCATCGGCTGTCTGTATCGCTCTTGAATTGAATTCGTAGGCTCTTTGAGCTGTAATCATATCCACCATTTCCCTTACAACATCCACGTTGGATTTCTCGAGATATCCCTGCCTTATGGATCCGAAACCATCTTGTCCTGGAGTTCCCTCGATCGGTTCACCGGAAGAGGCTGTAGCCAGGAAGAGGTTGTCACCTATTGCTTTGAGGCCTGCCGGGTTTACGAACCTGACGAGTGTGATGGTCCCAAGGTTCTGTATGGTTCCATCCTGAAGTTCTGCAGAGACGATACCATCCGGGGAGACGTTTATAGCAACCGCGTTGGTTGGCACAACGATGTTCGGAACAAGGGCAAGACCATTCGAAGTCACTATGTTTCCACTGCTGTCTACTTTGAACGAGCCATCCCTTGTATAAGCGATCCTACCATCCTGAAGTTGTACTTGGAAGAAACCATCACCTGCTATCGCAAGATCCAGAGCGTTTCCAGTCTGTTCGATATTTCCAAGCGTGAAAATCTTGGTTGTAGCCGCGAGTCTTACACCATGTCCAACATAGAGACCTGTTGGAAGTCTTGAAGTTCCAGCGGTAGGTGTTCCAGCATTTTTTATGTATTGGTAAACGAGATCTTGGAATTCCGCCCTTATCTTTTTATATCCCGTCGTATCAACGTTTGCGAGGTTGTTCGCAATGGTATCGAGCTTGAACTGTTGGGCAGACATACCAGTTGCTGCGGAATAAAGGGAAATCATCATACCTTGATCCCTCCTCACCTGAGTGTGGCGACGTTGTTTATGAGTCTTCCCAATGTCTCATCGTTCACAAGTATGGCTCTTTGAGAGGTTTCGTAATGTCTCAGAGCATTTATCATCCCAACCATAGCCTTGACGACCTCCACATTGGATTTTTCTACGTATCCAACCAAAATCCTAAAGTTTTGAGATGGCCTTGCTCTACCACTTCTTCCGGTCTCATAAAAGTAGTTGTTCCCAAATTTTTCGAGTCTTCTGGGATCATCGAAGGTATATACCCCTATCTTCGTCACGACGTTGCCGTTTTGACCTCTCAAATTTCCTTCTTCGTCGAAACTGTAACCGTCTAAAAATCTCATGGGATTTCCATTCACATCCAGAACTCTATCACCCGATTTTGTAACTAAGAATCCATGAGAATCCAGGGTGAACTCCCCATCCCTTGTGTAGAAGACCCTACCATTCCTCTCAACGGCGAACAAACCATCACCATCTATTGCCAGATGTGTTGGTACTTTCGTATTTTCCAGGGCACCTTCTGTGAAATCCACAACAACCTCATCTAGAACCACAGCGTGTTCGAGGTTCCCAATGGGTGTTACAACGACACTTCTTCTAACAGGTTCGGGTTCTACGCATACGATCATCTTATCCAGGATCGCCCGAAAAGCTTCTCTGTCCTGCTTGTAACCTGCCGTATCAACGTTGGCGAGATCATTCGATATCCTATCGAGTTTCGCCATATCGATGAGCATTCCCATTGCGGAGTTGTAGACACCTCTTAACATACGTCATCACCTCATGTAGGTTGTGGCGACGTTTTTCAGGAGATTCTCATCTTCCAGCAGCATTCCTGTACCTCTTGCAACACACGTTATTGGATCTTCAGAAATGATGGTCTTCACCTTTATTTCCTCATGTATCACCTTGTCTATTCCCCTGAGTAGAGCTCCCCCTCCTGTCAAATGAATACCGTTGTTTATTATGTCCGCTGAAAGCTCAGGTGGAGTTCTTTCAAGTACCATTTTTATCCTTGAAACTATGTTCGATAGGATTTGACTTATCGCTTCCATGACATCATCTGAGGTGACCTTGTCTGTTCTTGGAAGTCCCGTTATTGCATCCCTTCCTTTGACTTCCATTTCGTACGTTTCATACATTTCATGAGCTTTTCCTATCCTCTTTTTGATCTCCTCCGCTGTTGATTCCCCTATCACTAAGCTGTACTTTCTCTTTATGTATTTCATGATGGTATCATCCATGGAATTTCCCGCTATTTTTATGGAATCTCCAACTACCGTTCCTCCAAGGCTTATAACAGCTATATCTGTTGTGCCACCACCTATATCGACTATCATGTTGCCTTCAGATTTCATCACATCTATGCCAGCACCTATTGCAGCAGCTATTGGCTCTGAAACTATATGAACTTTTCTCGCTCCCGCATTCAAGGCCGCTTCGAAAACAGCCCTCTTTTCCACTTCTGTTATCTTGGTTGGTACCCCTATCACCAATTCCGGTTTCACAAGGAAAAATCTTCCCAGACTCTTCTTTATGAATGTCTTTATGACAGATTCGATTATTTTGTAATCGGCTATCACACCATCCTTCATTGGTTTTACGGCCTTCAAGCCTTCAGGAGTCTTTCCGAGCATACTTTTGGCTTCCGTTCCTATAGCCACGATCTCGCCCGTTTTTTCTGATATAGCCACGACAGATGGTTCATAAAGAACTATTCCCTTTCCTTTTTGATAGACTATGAATGTTGCAGTACCAAGATCTATTCCGAGATCCCCTTTCGACATCCCACATACCTCCTTTAAAATTTTTCCTCATCGAGTTCATTCTATCCTAAGAAAAAAGCCCCGTCCAGGGGCTGGTGTGCCTGGCGGGATTCGAACCCGCAACCTCTGGATCCGGAGTCCAGCGCTCTATCCCTTGAGCTACAGGCACATGATCTTTCCGTTCTCTTTCAAGTGATTTTTCAGTTCTTCAAACATCACTCCAGTAAGAATTATATCGAACTTTCCCAGATCTTTGAGGTATCTTTCAACGAAGAATCCCCTGATGTGGTACATGTACGCAAGGAAAGGATCTTTGGTGACGACAGATACGTTCTCTCCTCTCTGCAGAAAATCAGGATCGGGGAATTCATGGAGAAGTACTTCAGCTCCTTCCGGTACACTAACCTCTTTAGAGATTTTCCTCGTGGGATCCCTCAGTTCCAGAGATATCCTTGGATTCTGAACGTAGGTTTCGAAAATCAGGTAAGCACTCATGGCATCCTTTTCTTTAACATTCATTCTGCTCGCCAGTTTGGTTGTGAATCTTTCGTCAATCATATATACTTTGAAATACTTGGAGATTTCGAAAGCGAATTTCAAAGCCTTGAAAGTTTGTTCAGAATACCGACCACTTGCTGAAAGGGGAAGACCTATTACAACTGTGTCCGGTCTTATCTCTTTAAGAACTTTTAAAACCTTCTTCGTATCGATAGTGTCTATTTTTCTTGGAATGTTCTCTCCATACGCTATACCTGTTCTCCTTTCTCCATAATCCAGAGCAACCAACATTCAGAGAACTTTCCTCCGGTCCAGCAGTGTTTTTAAAATACTTCTGATATCTTTTGTCAGAATACTCTTTGTGATTTTGAAGTAAGAAAACTCGAGCTCTCCTTCCAGAGACCTCCAATTTTTACCATCTTCTCCTTTGATTTTTACAAATTTTCCGTTCATAACCTTATAGCCAAGATCCTCAAGAATTCTCAAGTATATTTTGATATAGCTTTCGTTTATGGAAAATTCTTCCTTGAGGATTCTCTTGAAGGTATCGAGCTCCATCTCTAAACTCTCATCAAGCAATCTCGTTATCTTTTCGATTCTTTCCTTGCGGGGGAAGAGATCCTCCAATCCTTTCTCTCTCTTCAAAACATCTTCCTTGCTATAGGCTAAATTCAGGATCATACCAGATCTTTGGATAGCATCGATTATCTCTAAAGATGTGAGGGGGAAGTCTAGAAGATACACTTCATCCTCTCCAAGTATAGAGGGCAAACCATCTGTGTTGGTCGAGCATATGAATTTTCTGATTCTATCTTTCGTTATGGAACTTATAACCATCATCTTGTGATGGTCTTTCATGGCGTTTGCGTAGAAGGTGATATCCTTCTCACCAGAGATTTTCATGACTTCTTTCAGAAGTTTGGGTATCTCTTTCTGATCGGAGAGAAGGATCGTATACGATTCTTTCTTCAGAATATTCTTCAAGATTTCTCTATCTCTCAAATCCATGATCATGAATTCCACTCTCTTACTTTTATCGATTATTCTGAAATCGTTGGAGATGAGATCTTCAACCTCGTTGGTCAGAGTGGATCCAATCATCAGGAATTTTTCCTTGTTGTTCTCAAATACACTCAAAAAATTCTGAACCAGTTCGTTTTCAGAGAATGCCATCAACGCTGCCGGTTCATTTAATACAAACACATCGTATTCTCGAAGAACATCTGGATCCTTCATGAAATAAGTTAAAGTCATGAAATCAAAACCATCATCGGATTTCTTGCTCACCAGGGAATTCAAATATCCGAGTTTTCTCCTGGGAAAATGCCTTGAGATTGCGTGGTAAACGTTCAACGCTAGGGAGTTGTTCAAAGATATAACGCCCACTCTTTTTTTAACCCCGTTTATCAGTTTAAGATACAGGGAATTTCTCTCTTTTATATCCACGAATATACCGTATTTTACCGGATCCTCCAGGAATCTTTCCATACCATCGAATTCGCTCGTAAAGCCCACTTTGTTTTCCTCTTTGAAAACGAGGTAATTTCTTTTGCTTTCTAAAACCCGATCCATGTAAAATCTCAAATCCACCATTTGAAACTGGAAAGAACCGTTTAAAGGTTTTAGACTAACCACAGCGTCTAATTTCAAAAAATTCGGATGAATCTGGGATATCGTATCAACAATCTTTTTAAAACCGTATCCAATTATCTCGAACACTTTATCATCTTTCCTGACGGTCATCCTCACTCCCTGATTCTTTTCTCCAAATATCTGAATCCTTTCAACTGAAAGATCCTTCATTAAGAAATAAGGTTCAGGATTTCCCTGGCCAAATGGCCTCAAAAGGTTCATCTCGTTCATGAGTTTAGCATTGTATCGCTCGAGTTCTGCATCGATAACGATGTCTTCTTCTTCCCTTTCCAAACTCACTTCACGGAATTTCTCCAAAAGTAAAGGAATCTTATCGGGATCTATTGTGAAACCAACCGCCATGGAATGCCCACCAAGTTCGTAAAAGTGATCAGAAAATTTCAAGAATATATCCATTATGTTGGCGCCATTCGCACTCCTTGCTGATCCCCTCCCCAAACCGTTTTTCAAGGAAATGACAACCACAGGTTTACTATACCTTCCAGCGAGTTTTGCAGCCACAATCCCTATCACACCAACATGCCAGTTGTCATCGACAACCATTATTATCGGATCCCTATCTAGTCCCTCGAGTTCGATCTTTTTAATCGCTTCTTTGAATATCTTGGATTCGGTCTCTCTCCTTAGATAATTCAGATCGAGCAATCTCCTCACCAATCTCTCTGCTTCAGCGTAGTTCGTCGTTACGATCAGATTGAAAGCCTCTTCCGCGCTTCCCATTCTTCCTGCGGCGTTTATCTTGGGAGCGATCTTGTAACTAACATCCTGAGCCGTTATGGTACCGTTTAACCCCAATTTCCTTATGAGGCGCCTTAAACCTGGTCTTTTTGTCTTGCTCAACGTTTCCAGGCCTTTTTTAACGAAATACCTATTTTCATTGAGTAGAGGGACCATATCCGCTACCGTTCCTAAAGCTACTAAATCCAACAAGTCATCTTTTAACTTACTTCCAAGCTTGCTTGAAAGAGCTTGAACGAGTTTGTAAGCCACGCCAACACCGGCTAACTCTTTGAACGGATAGGGATCATCACTTCTTTTGGGATTGATAACAGCTTCGGCAGGAGGGATTTCACCTTTTATCTCGTGATGGTCAGTTATGACCATCTTTATACCATACTTTCTGGCGGTTTGAACGGCATCGTATGCTGTTACGCCGCAGTCGACTGTGACTATGTATTTTACACCATCAAAGACGAACAATTTCACAACATCTGGCTGAACACCATACCCCTCATCAACCCTGTGAGGAATGTAACACAGAGCGTTCCAACCATTTTTTTCCAGAAATTCCTTCAGAAGAGCTGTACCTGTTATTCCATCAACATCGTAGTCTCCGTATATTAAAACCGGTTCTCCTTTTTCTCTTGCTTCGAGTAAAACTTTAACAGCTTTTTCCATATCCTTTATCAGAAAAGGATCATTTACAACATCAGGAGTTGGGTTGATAAAATCCCAAGCTCTTTGAGGGTCTTTGTATCCTCTTCTTACCAGAATTTCTGCTGTCGTTTCCGAGATCCCTAACTCTCTTTTTAATCTCTCAACATCCTCATGGTCTACTTCCGGAAGCACCCACCTCGCCATTGTATGACCTTCTTCCTGATTCTTTCATTTTTAATAATACCATATATGTTGTAAAATAAACATGCCTAATGAGGAGGGAAAAGAAGTTGTTGAAGAAAGTTTCTAGGGATCCCATACATTCAGAGGTGTTTCTGTACCCGCTGGAAATAATAACCGTTGATACACCACCTGTTCAGAGACTCAGATTCCTTTCGCAACTTGCAGGAGCGACCATCGTTTATCCAGGTGCAACTCATACTCGTTTTGCTCACTCTCTCGGTACCATGCACATAGCGGGAATGTATGCTAAGAATCTCTTCAACGATCCAAGCAAGGAAAGGATAATACGTCTTGCAGGACTCCTCCACGATGTTGGACATGGTCCTTTCAGCCATCAATTCGATGATGTCGTATACAAAAAACTTGGTATAGAGGAGGGGCACGATGAATACAGGAAAAGGATACTACTGGAGATCATGCCAAGGGAAATGACAAAGGCTTTTGAAAGAATAACGAGAGAGGATTTGAAGAAAGCTGTGATTCAGGATCTAAAACTGGTTTTAAAAGAAAATACGAAGGATCTCGAAAAATGCTTTGAAAAGGTCATGAAGTTAGTCCTTGAAGTTTTTGAGGGGGAAAAAACAGGAAGTGTGGAATTCAACATAGTTCAAGGTCCACTTGGAGCAGACAGACTCGATTTTCTACTGAGGGATTCTTACTACAGTGGTACTAGACATTTTGGAACAGGCGCTATGGACAGAATAATAAGAAATTCCATGATAAAAAGTGTGAATGGAAAAGATATTTTGTGCTATCACATAAAGGTTATGGATGATATATATGCCATGCTCTTCGGTAGATTCATGATGTATAAAAATGTATATTTTCACAAAACGGCAAGGGCGGCAGATCTTATGATCCAAGAGATTTTACGTTATGCCTATAAACCTCTCAGGTTGGAAGAGAGAGTCAAGAATTTGGAGGATTTCATGGAACTCACAGATGAAACCATATTGGTGGAGATAGAAAAGCTTTTCAAGGATTTGGTTGAGAGGTACCGTGAAGAGCTGAAAAAAGATAAAGGCGAGATCGTGGAAAGTGTGTTGAAAGGAGATATGGTTCTTGAACCAATAGATTACGATCTTGTGGAAGCCTACAAACTCGTCAAAAAGTACAGAAAAAGGGATCTTTGGAAACTCGTCGTTGAAATACCGTTCTCGCTTGAAGGAATCGATCCTTCCGTTGTCAGTCACAGTATCGCCATGGATGTTCTTCAAAAGATAAGACTGAAACTTGAGAATGCGCTCGACGATGGAAAGATAGAGAAAAAGGATTTGAGCAAAGTGAGATGGATTCTGGAAAACTTCGAGGACATTTTCAAGGTTGATACACCTTACAAATTAACCCTGGTTCATCCCGCTGAATTCCTTCAGAGCAACGTGTACATATACGATAATTGGAGAGATGAGGTTTTATCTTTTGAAGATTACATAAAGAAATATCCTGCTTACAAACTCATGACGAGCAATCTGATTCAACTAGTTCGTATCTACGTAACTGAAGATGTGAGAGAAATCCTGAAAAAGTACAATGTCGTACCTAAAGACGGCGTAAGAGTTATTACGAGGTGGTAATACCATGCTGAGAAAGCTTATCCTGTTCTTGATAGATATAGGTCTCACTCTCTTTTCAGGGATAGTGTCTCTATTCATGAGATTTGGCTTCGATTTCGAGGAGATGGGAAAATACGATGAATCGGTCATCATATACATTTTCATCTCCTCAATTGTTTACATACTGAACGGGAACTACAAGATCGTTTGGGAGTACGCATCGCCCAGGGATATGCTCTTCCTAGTCAGAGGAAGTATCGTATCTTACCTTGCAAACGTGACCTTTTTCTATTTCTACAGGGGATCGATTCTTCCTAGATCTGTTGGTTTCAGCACGTTCCTAGGATCACTTATTTTGCTTCTTCTCAGCAGAATCGCTTGGCAATGGTTAAACAGTCTTAGAAAGGGAAAGGCAGGAGAGAAAAGGATTTTGATCATTGGAGCTGGAGACGCTGGAATAATGCTTCTTGAAGAATTTGAAAAAAGGCCTCATCTCGGAAAGGTTATTGCCTTCATGGATGATTCGAAAAGAAAGATAGGAAGAAGGATAAGGGGAATACCTGTATTCGGCCCAATAACTGAAACGATGAAGATCGTCGAAAGGGAGAGAGTAGATGAAGTGATAATAGCTATACCATCTGCAACTAAGGAAGAAATGGAGGGGATATTGAAGGCTATCGATCTCAGAAGGGTCAGGGTTAGGACACTTCCAGGAATATACGAACTGACAGATGGAAGGGTTAGAATAGGACATCTAAGGGATATCTCTATAGAGGATTTGTTGGGAAGAGAGCAGGTAAAAGTCAATCTGGAGGAAATAGGAAGTTATTTGAAAGGTAGGAGAGTTCTTGTTACAGGTGCTGGTGGAAGTATAGGATCGGAGCTCTGCAGACAGATAGCTAGGATGGAACCAGATCTTTTAATACTACTTGGACATGGAGAAAACAGTGTTTATCTGATAGATGAGGAACTATCAGAGAGATTTGAGAGATTAAAAAAGGTCCGAGTTATAGCGGACATAGGCGATTGGGAGATTGTGGAGCTTGCTTTTAGGAAATACAGGCCGGAGATTGTATTCCACGCTGCTGCTCACAAGCACGTACCATTGATGGAAGAGAATCCCTTTGAAGCGATAAGGGTGAACACGCTCGGTACCAGAAACCTCGTGAAACTCTCCATGAAATACAATGTGGAAAGATTCGTTCTGGTTTCAACGGATAAAGCGGTCAATCCGACATCGATAATGGGAGTGAGCAAGAGACTAGCGGAGATATACGTCACGACAAGAAAAAGCGACACGATCTTCAGTGTTGTACGATTCGGGAACGTCCTTGGAAGTAGGGGGAGTGTCATCCCAAAATTCAAGAAACAGATAGAAAAAGGCGGGCCGGTGACGGTAACACATCCCGATATGAAAAGATTCTTCATGACGATACCAGAAGCCGTCTCCCTGATACTCCAGGCTGGAGCGTATGCGAGAGGAGGAGATCTCTTCGTTTTGGACATGGGAGAACAGATATCCATAGATAAACTGGCTCGAGATATGATAACGCTTGCTGGTTTCGTTCCAGATCAGGATATAAAGGTGGTGTATACGGGCATAAGACCCGGTGAGAAATTATTTGAGGAATTGTATTATCCCGATGAGGAGAAGGTTTCAACATCCCATCCGAAAGTTTTCAGAATCGTCTCCGAAAACGATTTGGATCCTGATGAAGTGGAGAGGGAGATGGAATCTCTGGAAGAACACCTGAGAAAAGCGGAAGTCGATGGCATTTTGGAGATAATAAAAAGATTGGTTCCTCAGGCGCGAATTAACTTTACCAAAGGGGAAGAGAAAGAGTGATATATCTAGCAGTGTTCCTGGCGTCGCTGATCTTCAACATCGTCTTGATGAAAATCGCTTATCCTTTAAAACTCCTCGATCATCCCACAAACAGGAAAAATCATAGAAACTCCATTCCTTTCACAGGAGGGCTTGCAGTCACTTTCAGTCTGTTGGTGTTCGGTTTTAAGGAACCTATTCTGATGCTATCAATACCGATGTTGCTCCTTGGACTACTGGACGACATAAGGGGTATCTCTTACAAGTTGAAGTTCACCTCTCAGACATTATGGGCTGTGGTGGTCTTATTAACTCTCAAACCCACCTTAAGGATATTCGGAATGGATCTTCCTGACATCGTCTCATGGATTCTTTTCATATTCTGGTATGTAACCATGGTGAACGCCTTCAATCTCGTCGATGGGATAGATGGGTTGGCTGGTTCCGTTGCATTCTTCTCTTTCCTTACATTTAAAGAAGGTTTGTATCCTTCCGCTCTCGCCGGTTTTTTGATCTATAACCTGCCACCTGCAAAAGTGTTTTTGGGAGACTCCGGTGCGCTTTTTATAGGATCACTGCTTTCTCTAATCTCCCTGAAAATGATGAACTTCGATTTAGCTTATGCAACCATTTTTCTAGGACTTCCCGCATATGAGGTTTCAACAACTTTCTTCAGGAGAGTACTGAAACACAGAAATCCATTTCTACCAGATAGAAACCACACACACCATGTCTTTCAGAACAGATTTGGTACTTGGAAAGCTCTTTCTATTCTGATTTCGTATTCCTTGGTATGCAATTTATTAGGATTAACCGAGAAATTCTACGCCCTTTTCCTCTACCTCGCTTTGTCCTTCGTCATTCTCCTTCTCAAGACTCGTTTTCAAAGCGGTTATGGCAACTTCAATCTGTGATTCATCCGGTTCGGATGTTGTGAGGTATTGAAGAGCTAAACCTGGGATGAAAAGTAGACGAAGCATCTTGTTCTTTTCAAAAACAGAAGCAACTTTAAGAAATTCATAGGATATACCTGCTATCACAGGAATGAGGATTATCCTAGATAGGATTCGTGTTTTCAAAGTGATATCACCAAGAAAGCCCAAGAAGCTGAAGATCAAAACCGACACTATGAGGAATATCATGATGAAATTCGTCCCGCATCTCGGATGGATTGTTGAATATTTCATCACACTTTTAGCATCGAGATTTTCACCGTTCTCAAAGGCATGTATCGTTTTATGTTCCGCTCCATGGTATTGAAACAACCTTTTTACGTCTTTAAAGAAAGATATGATCCAAACGTATATCAAAAACAGGATTATTCTTATAGTACCCTCAACTAGGGAGAAAAGAAATTCGTTGTTTTTTAGAAAAGTGAGGAGATTCGTGATCAGAAGGGGTACAACCACGAAAAGGCCGACAGCCAGTGCAAAAGCTACTAAAATGGATATAACACCCTCTGATTTCTTCATCTTCTCCCCCGACGATATTTCAGCAGATCTCGTCAAAGCCTTCATACCAAAGTAAAGGGAGAGATACAAACTGTAGAAACCCCTCAAAAAGGGAACTTTCATTATTTTTCCTCTTTTTGGAACTCCTAAGATTTCGGTTACTATATTCCCTTCTTTATCTCTGACAGCTATCGCAACTCTTCTTCCTATCATCATCACACCCTCAATTATCGCCTGTCCACCTACTTTCATAACTCGATCCCTCCAAAGGCCTTTTGAATGGCTACAGATGTCCCCTTGATACTCGAAACCATCTCCGCTATTTCAACAGCTTTTTTCAAAATACTCTCCTCATCCATACCTTTCAAAATACCATCTATTATAACAGCATCAAAGGCATCTCCTGCTGCCAGTGGAAAATTGCCTTTTTTCCTTACGCTTTCGAAAATACTACCCCAAATGGCCCCTTTTTCCCCCAGTTTGAGAATATTCGCTCTCCCCTGAAATCCCTCGTTTGCTATTACAAACACATCTTGTTCGAATTCGAATCTTTTCAACGGAAAGGCATCTACTATCAATTTCTTTCCTTTTAGTTTTTCCTTGATCCTTTCAAAGTTTTTTAGACCCATTTCCATTGTTAGAAAATACAGCTCAGCTTCTGGTGGATCTGTGGAAAACTGTGAAAGATTCGCTCCTCTGTAAACTCCCAGAACTTCCTTTTCGTTGGATGAGACAAAAACCCCTGTTTTACCCTTTCTCTCTCCCAAAAAACTCACACCAATCTCTCTCAGAAATCTCAAGATCTCATCTCCTCTAACATCGTTCCCAACGTTTCCTATAAGTCCCACCTCGTGGCCCAGCAATTTCAGTGCCACGGATACGTTCAAAGCACTCCCTCCAGGGCACTCGATGAGTTCTTCATAATGTGGAGGCTTTCCATAGAATATCTGATCCCAGAAGATACCTCCTACGATCACCACCACGCGAGATCACTCCTTATTTAAGAATTATCGCATATGGTATAATTTTTTCAGATGTATCAATGGAGGTGAAAAAGATGAGAGTGGGGATTTTGACAGGTGGTGGAGACTGCCCAGGTTTGAACGCGGTAATAAGAGGTATAGTGAAATCTTCTCCATCCAACGTCGAAATAGTAGGTATCATGCACGGTTGGAGAGGTCTTGTGGAAGGAAGTTGCGTTGAACTCACGGAGGATGATGTGGAAGGTATCCATATATTGGGAGGAACGATTCTTGGAACGAGTAGAGTTAATCCTTTCAAGAGTCCAGAAACAAGAGATAAGGTCCTTGAGAATATAAAGAAAATGAAATTGGATGCCTTGATCGTTATAGGCGGTGATGACACGCTTTCCGTTGGAGCGAAGTACTCGGCTATGGGAGTCAACGTGGTTGGGGTACCGAAAACGATAGACAACGACATAGCCAACACCGATTACACATTTGGTTTTCACACCGCTGTAAACGTCGGGGCAGACGCGATAGATAGGCTCCATTCAACTGCGAAATCCCATGAAAGGGTGATATTCGTTGAACTGATGGGAAGAGATACCGGCTGGATAACCCTTGAAGCTGGACTCGCAGCTGGAGCACACCTCATATTGATTCCTGAATATCCTATGACGTTGAATGAGATCATCAAGATAATAGATGAGCGTATGAAAAGAAAAAGGTACGCTGTGGTCGCCGTTGCGGAAGGTTTCAAACCGACAGAGTTTGAAACAGAAGTCACTGTTAAACAGGAAAGGGACGAATTCGGACACGTAAGACTTGGAGGAATAGCTCATGTGCTGGCAGATATAGTGAAAGAGAGAACGGGTTACGATACGAGAGCGGTTGTTCTGGGGCATCTTCTGAGAGGAGGAACACCGACCGCTTTTGACAGGATCCTTGGAACGAGGTACGGTGTCAAAGCCATGGAGCTCGTTTTGAATGGTGATTTTGGGAGGATGGTTGCTCTCAGAGGAAACGACATAATATCCATTCCATTGGAATATGGTATAGGAACCAAAAAGTACGTTCCTTTTGAGTATTACAAGTTGGCGATGACATTCTTCGGCTGAGGTGTGTTATGAAAGGAGAACATCCATACGTCAAATGGGCTATCGAGGTTATTGAAAATTACGTCAAATATGGGAAGGTTTTGGATCCTCATCCCGATCTTCCAAAAGAGCTCTTCGAAAGAAGGGCAGGTGTCTTTGTCACACTCCACAAAACCAACGGATCCTTACGAGGATGTATCGGAACCTTCCTTCCAACGAAGGAAAACCTCGCTTTGGAAATAAGGGACAACGCCATAGCTGCCGCAACTCAAGATCCGCGATTTCCTCCTGTATCTCCTGATGAATTGGACGATATAGTGGTCCATGTTGATGTTCTCAGTGAACCTATTCCCGTTAAAGATATATCGGAACTCGATCCTAAAAAGTATGGTGTGATCGTCTCGAAAGGATGGAGAAGAGGATTACTTCTTCCAGATATAGAAGGTGTTGAAACTGTTGAAGAGCAGCTGAGAATAGCGAAGTTCAAGGCAGGGATATTGGAAGAGGAACCAGTGGAGATATACAAATTCACTGTGGAAAGGTACAAGTAGGGAGGAGTTTTCTGAATGAAGAAAATGGCATTGTACTTTGAGAATCTAGACGATAAGACTGTGAGATGCCTTCTGTGTCCCCACAGATGTGTCCTCAAGGATGGAAACGTTGGAATATGCGGTGTGAGGAAGAACGAAAAAGGACTCTTAATGACCCTGAATTATGGTGAGATAAGCTCCATCGCCATGGACCCTATAGAGAAGAAGCCCCTATTTCATTTCAATCCAGGGGACATGATCCTCTCTGTAGGAACGTTTGGATGCAACATGAAATGTGGTTTCTGCCAGAATTGGGAGATCTCTCAGGAGAAACCCTTCACTAGGAAGGTGTCACCTGAGCAACTCGTGCAGATAGCCAAAGATAGAGGATCCAAGGGAATAGCCTACACTTACAACGAGCCAATGATATGGTTTGAATTCGTTCTTGACACTTCAAGAATCGCTGCAAGAGAAGGTTTATACAACGTTCTTGTTACCAACGGTTTCATAGAGGAGGAACCATTGGAATTGCTTCTTCAATCCATACACGCCATGAATATCGATCTCAAAGGATTCAACGACGATTTCTACAGAGAGATTGCTGGAAGAAGGGACACCATTATGAAAACCATAGAAAAAGCCTATAAAGCTGGCATACACGTTGAAGTGACAACTCTTCTGATTCCCACAAAGAACGATAATATGGAGGAACTTGAGGAGGAGTTCAAATGGCTTGCCAGTTTGGATAAAGACATACCCCTTCACCTCAGTAGATACTTTCCTAACTACAAGTATGTTATTCCTCCCACTCCCCTAAAAACCCTCCTTGAAGCTTACACACTCGCGAAGAAGTACCTGAACTACGTTTATCTTGGAAACGTTTGGGATGAAAAGTACGAGAGCACCGTATGCCCCAAATGTGGTAGCTTGGTTATAAGACGAAAAGGGTACGATGTCGACCCCGTCGGACTCGATGAGGAGGGCAGATGCAAAAAATGCGGGCATCAGATCGTAAAAATATATCGCTATTGAGAAAAGAAGTCATAATCTACATGTTCATAGGAATAGCAGGATTTCTCATCATTCTTCTTGGCTTTATACTCAAACCCCCACAAACTTATTACAAGCTCAAGGACGTTGCTCTTGGAACGTACGTCAACATCGTTATTGGGAGTAACAAGATCAATCCAGAGAGAATAGCAAAGGCGATTCTCGATGAACTCAAAAGGCTCACGGTAAAGTTCGATCCCAGAAATCCCAAGAGCATAATTCATAAGATCAACGAAGCGAATGGAGACTGGGTAAGTGTTGACGAAGAGACTTTTACCCTGATAAAAGCTTCAATAAGGTTTGCTCAGATAACTGATGGCGCTTTCGATCCGACACTGGGAAAACTCATAGAACTTTGGGGATTCGACGTGATGAAGCCTCATCTCCCAACGGATGATGAGATAAAAGAAACTTTGAAACATTCTGGATATAAAAACGTTCTCTTCGATGATAAGAATATGAGAGTGAAGCTTCTCAATGGGATAAAATTGGATTTGGGAGGTATAGCTAAAGGATACGCATTGGAGAAAGCCCGCCAGATCGCGAAATCTTTCGATCCAGATGTGACGGGTTTCGTCGAAGCAGGTGGTGATATCAGAATCATCGGGCCGAAGTTTGGAAGAGAACCCTGGGTTGTAGCAATCAAAGATCCCAGAAAAGAAGAGCCGACGGATTTTATATACCTTCTTGATGGGGCGGTTGCAACATCGGGAGATTACGAAAGATTCTTTGAAATGAATGGAAGAAGGTATCACCACATCCTGGATCCGAAAACTGGATATCCAGCCCGGGGTACCTGGAGCGCGACTGTTATAGCTGAGGACGCAGTAACGGCGGACGCTCTGGCAACGGCAGCTTTCGTCCTGGGGAAGGATTGGAGATTCGTGGTGCTTGAGTTTCCAAAATTGAGGGGACACGTCATGCTCGTTCTTGAAGGTGGAACCATCAAGAAGAGTGATACTTTCAAATTGTTTGAGAGAGAAGAATGAAGAGATTACTGGGAAAACACGATTTTCTCTTGATAACGATTATTTTTGCTCTGTCAATACCTTTCATCGTGTTTCAATCGCATGATCGTAAATCCATTGTCATCGTTATGAGAGAAGGAGAAACTATTTTAAAAGTATCTTCTCCTGGAAGATACGATGTCAAATGGAAGGGAAAGTATCTCATGAAAATAGAATTCGACGGAATGAGAGTCAGAGTTGTTGATTCCACATGCCCTTTGAAATTGTGTGAAAAGATGGGATGGATAAGACCTGGAGGGACGATAGTTTGTGTGCCAAACAAGGTGATCGTGACGTTCGAGAACGTGAAAAAGAAATACGACACGATGACATGGTGAAGAAAATTTCTCTGCTATCCTCACTCACAGCGTTGTCTTCTATAATGTACATTGTAGAATCCTTCATACCCTTTCCTTTGGTGTTCGGTAAATGGGGATTTTCCAACTCGGTGGTCCTTCTTCTCGCTGTTGAAATAGGTTTCAAAGAAGCTTCTCTTGTGGCGATAGCGAAAAGTATAGTCGGAAGTCTCATGGTAGGGAAATTCTTATCCCCGCAATTCTTCATGGGATTTTTTGGGGCACTGTCGGCATCCATCGTTGAATCGTACATGAGTCGTTTTAGAAAGTTCGGTTATCTTGGTTTGAGCGTTTTAGGATCCATCTCCAATAACTTCACGCAATTCCTGATAGCATCTTTCTTCATAAAGAGCTCTTTGATATTTGCATTGTTTCCTCTTATGATCATCTTTGGTATCATTTCAGCATCTGCAAACGCTTACATCGCGAAGAAATTAGGAGGGATAATAGTTGAAACTGATCTTGGCGTCCTCTTCACCAAGAAGAAGAGAACTCCTTTCAAGACTGGGAATACAGTTTGATGTGGTGGAACCACAGGTGAAAGAATTCCACGGTTCTGATCCTGAAGAAACCGTCAAAAAGATGGCGGAAATAAAGGCAAAAGAGGTTTTCGAAAAAATCAACGAGCAAGATGTGGTGGTCATCGGCTCAGATACCATCGTTTTTTTCAGATCCAAAATATTGGGAAAACCAAGAGACGTCGAAGAAGCCAGGAGATTTCTTGAGGAGCTCTCTGGAAACTGGCATGAGGTTTTCACAGCCGTCTCCTTCGCTCACACTTTTGGGCAGGAAACTTTCGTCTCTAGGACCAGGGTGAAGTTCAGAGATCTCCCCAAGGAATTGATAGAGCTCTACGTGAGTGAATTTGAACCTCTGGATAAAGCGGGAGCCTACGGTATACAAGATTTAGGAGCTGTTTTCGTGGAAAAAATAGAAGGGGATTTCTACACCGTCATGGGGTTTCCTTTAGGTATCGTATGGGAGTATCTATATGAAAAAGGCTGGTGGAAGCCTTGAAACCACGTGAGAGGTTAATAAAGTCAGGTGCATCTTCTCTGTCGACTCCTGAACTTTTGGCGATACTTCTAAGGACAGGTGTTAAAGGAGTGAGCGTTTTTGACCTGTCAAAAAAACTTTTTGACGAATTTGAGGGATCTCTAATAAACCTTATGAACGCAAGTATAAAGGAAATAGAATCTGTCGAAGGTATAGGAACAGTCAAGGCGGTCACATTGAAAGCGGCATTTGAGCTCGGTAGGAGGCTTCATGAAGAGCTTCAGAGTGTGCCAAAGAAACTGGATAATCCGAGGAAGGTTTTCGAATACTGTCAGGATATGAGATTTCTGGATAAGGAAATGGTGAGAGTTCTATGCTTGGATTCGAAACTCCATCTTATAACACACGTCGATGTCAGCTTGGGAACGACGAGTAGCAGTTTAATACATCCAAGAGATGTCTTCAGAGCAGCCGTTAGAACCAACTCATCTGGAATCATACTCGTTCACAACCATCCTTCAGGAGATCCCACTCCAAGTTTCGAGGATAAGAAGATAACGGAGATTCTCAAAAAAGCAGGGGAGATATTGGGAATAGAACTGATAGATCATATAATAGTTTCAAAGAGGAGTTACTACAGTTTCAAAAGAAATGGAGGTGAAGACGTTGATATCAAGGGAAGAAGCCCTGAATCTGGTGAAAGAGCATATAAAAACAAAGAACTTGGTGAAGCATGTTTTAGCAACGGAAGCCGTTATGAGGGGTCTTGCAAAAATGTTGGACGAAGATGAGGAACTTTGGGGTATCGCTGGGCTCCTTCACGATCTGGATTACGATTACACAAAAGATGAACCGGAAAAACACGGCCATGTAACTTTAGAACTTTTAAAAGATGAAGACGTACCTCAGGAGGTAAAAGATGCCATATTAGCTCACTGTGGAAAAAAAGAAAGAGTAACCAAACTCGAAAAAGCCATATACGCGGCAGATCCCACCACAGGTTTCATAGTGGCGGCGGCTCTGATAAATCCTCAGAAGAAACTGGCACCTTTGGATGTCCCCTTTCTTTTGAGAAGATTCAAGGAAAAAGCCTTTGCAAGAGGAGCCAACAGGGATCAGATAAAGACTTGTGAGGAGTTGGGATTGAGTCTTGAAGAGTTCCTTCAGATAGCTCTGGATTCCATGAAAGAGATATCTGAAGAACTAGGGCTGTGAAAGGAGGGTGATCGTGAGTAACCTAGAGTACAAGATAGAAGAGATGATAGACAAGTATAGGACGGAGTACGAGTTCTCAGTTGAGAAGAAAGAGGTTCCTGTGGATATGCTGAGGAAAATGATTGAACACACGAATCTCAAACCCCAAGCGACACCAGATGATATTGAAAAACTGTGTGAAGAGGCAAAAAAGTATGATTTTCTTGGAGTGTGCGTGAATCCAAGTTATGTGAGTTTAGCCAGGAAATCTCTTGAAGGTACTGACATAAGGGTGGTGACAGTTATAGGTTTCCCCCTGGGAGCAACTGATCAGAGAACGAAAGCTTTGGAAGCCAAAACCGCCATGGAAAGAGGAGCGGATGAATTCGATATGGTTATACACGTTGGTATGTTGAAGGCGCAGGAATGGGAGTACGTTTACGAAGATATAAAGGGTGTGGCTGAGTCTGTCAATGGAAAACCTGTGAAAGTAATTCTGGAAACAGGTTTCCTCACCCCGGAAGAAATAATATCTGCGTGCGTCATATCGAAGATAGCGGGAGCAAAATTCGTTAAAACATCCACTGGTTTTGGACCAAAAGGTGCTACTGTGGAAGACGTCCATCTCATGAAATGGGTCGTGGGGGATGAGCTGGGAGTGAAAGCGGCTGGAGGTATAAGAACTTATGAAGATGCTGTGAAAATGCATCTTAGCGGAGCAAACAGAATAGGGACGAGTTCTGGCGTGAGAATTGTGGAGCGGGGGTGAAGTGATGGAAATAAGGGAAATGAAGATCAAAGAGTTCTGCGATAAGGTGGCGGAGAAAACACCAACGCCGGGTGGAGGAGCCGTTGGAGCTGTGGTGGCTGGACTTTCCGCATCACTCATCGAAATGGTGGCGAATCTGACCATAGGTAAAAAGAAGTATCAAGAGTGGGAATCCGAGATGGAAAGGATCGTTGAAAACATGGAAAATATTAGAGAAAAACTCATGGACATTGCGAAAAAAGATATGGAAGCCTTCAACGAAGTCATGATGGCTTACAAACTCCCTAAAAACACAGAGGATGAGAAAAGAGAGAGAGAAAAAAGGATCCAAGAGGCGCTTATAAAAGCAGCAGATGTTCCATTCGAACTGGCAAGAATCATAAGAGACGTGATAAAGGATGCGGAGGTGGTGACGGAATTTGGTAACAAAAACGCTGTTTCCGATGCGCTGAGTTCTGCCGAATTATGCAGGGCAGCTTTTGAGATAGCCAAAGCCAACGTTTTGATAAATCTGAAGTATATAAAAGATGAAAACAAGAAAGATTACTACAGAACGGAACTGGAAGAGCTGGAAAATCAGATTTATGGGTGCTGGAAGAGGATAAAGGGGTTGATAAAAGAAAATGATTGGCTTTGAGATCATAGAAACGGACGGGGAGGCAAGAGCTGGTGTTCTGAAACTCAATGGATTGGAAATAGAAACACCTGTATTCATGCCAGTTGGGACTAACGCAAACGTTAAACTGATGAGACCTTCAGATTTAGAAAACGTTGGTGTTAATATCATCTTGGGGAATGCGTTCCATCTCATGCTCAAACCAGGTCTCGATGTCATCGAAAACCATGGCGGTCTTCATCCTTTCATGGGCTGGAAAAAAGCTATTCTCACTGATAGTGGGGGATTTCAAATATTCAGTTTAGCTGAAGGTAGCAAGGTTTCCGATGAGGGTGTCGAATTGAGATCTCCTATAGATGGTTCAAAAGTTTTCATAACTCCCGAGATATCCATGAAGGTTCAAAAGGTTTTGAAGTCCGATATAGCGATGGTTCTAGACCAATGCATTCCACCAAACGTTGATAGAAAGATCGTCGAAGAGGCTGTTGAAAGAACTTACCTTTGGGCTCTAAGATCTAAAAAAGCCATGGAGGGATCCACGCAAGCCGTATTCGGGATAGTACAGGGAGGTACATACAGAGATCTGAGAGTTAAAAGTGCAAGGCAGATAACATCTTTGGAATTCGATGGATACGCCATCGGCGGATTGAGTGTCGGTGAAGAAAGAGAGAAAACTCTCAACATGACAGAGGTCACAGTAGAGTTTCTTCCTAAAGATAAGCCACGATATTTCATGGGAGCGGGGTCTCCAGATCTGATAGTGGAACTCGTTGGAAGAGGTGTAGACATGTTCGACAGTGTTTTCCCAACGAGACTCGCAAGACACGGTGCGGCTTTAACATGGAAGGGTAGAATCAACGTGAGGGCATCGAAGTATAGATTCGATAAAAATCCTCTAGACGAAGAATGTGATTGTTACGTTTGCAAAAATTTCACAAGAAGTTATATACAGCATCTTCTGGATAGAGAAGAAGTCTTAGGGCAGATGCTTTTGACTTATCACAATATCAGATTCATGATGAGTTTTGTGAGCAAGATGAGAAAGTTCATCTTGGAGAAGAGATTCCCCGAGTTCAAAGAAAAGATTCTCTCCGTCTATGAGAAGGGGGTGCGATGCGAATGAAAAAGTTCGTCATCTTCGCGATGCTTCTTGTATCTATCCTCACCTTTTCCGAGGTTCTCGATCCTTTAGTCGAAGATATGGGGCCGCTATCTATCGGTCCATGGTCCTATCACTGGAACCCGGCTGGGCTCTACGAGGTTAAAAGTGATTCCCTCCTGATAGGTTTCTCCTACAAAGCCTCGGAAACATCATATTTGAGTGGACTTGAAATAACACTGGTGCAACCTCCGGAATATGGCTTTGCGGGAGCTTTGGTTTTGAGAAGATACTTAACAGAAGATCTCTCGAGGTTGTCTCTTGGTTACTTTGTATCGGGCTTTGCCAGTGTGAAATACGGTTTGGGATTAGAGGTCGAATGGTTCAAAGGGAAAGAGGATTTTCTCTCGATCCTCCTTGACTTCGGTGTCCAGGGAGCGGTAACGAAGGAAATGGGATACTCGTTCATCATAAGAAATTTCAGGTTGTGGTCTCAGGAAGAAAGTTACTACCCATCAGGGGATATAGGAGGTTCAATATCTTTCGGTGGTGAGAATATAAAGATAGGAGGAGGGGCAACTCTTCAATCAGGAGATCTCATAAAGGTCTTTGGAAACGTTCTTTTGAAACAGAAGAACCTCTCAATCGACCTGACTACAGGTTATCTAACATCTTTAGAGAGTAAGGATTACTCCTGGTTGTTCCAGGGAGGAATCGGATTGAAACTGAACGGTTTCAAAATAGGTGTTGGAGGATATGGACTCTCAAATCCTCTGGCTTTCAAGGATCCTCTGAACGATCTTTCTTATAGCTTTGGAACTTTCGTCCATGCGGAGGTGTCTTGGTGAAGGAAATCATCATTAAGATCGTCCTGACTGTCCTGACACTGGCAATCTCCTATTTGCTATTTAAACAAGTTTATAAATGGATATTAAAATTGATCTTGAAGTTCAACAAAGAGTTCAGAATGCAAAATACTCTGAAGCTCATACTGGGGGTTGTGATTTCCATATTCGTTCTCTTCATAGTCCTGGATATCTGGGATGTTAGCCTTCTTCCGCTCGTGACAGGTCTTGGAATAGGTGGTATCGTAGCGGGTTTCGCTCTTCAAGAACCTTTATCGAATTTGGTCGCCGGTATATTTTTACTGAGTTCGGGTACGGTAAAAGAAGGAGAAGTTCTGGATATAGGTGGGACAGCTGGAACGGTGGAAGCGGTTTATTTGAACCACACGCTCATAAAGACTTTCGATGGGAAGAGGGTATACATCCCAAACAAGATCGTTTGGAACGAGAGGATCACGCATTACTGGCCTGGCCCTGTGAGGAGAGTTTCATTGATTGTCGGCGTTTCTTACGATTCTGACTTGAAAAAAGTGATAGAGGTCCTCGAAAGGGCTTTAAAGGATGAAGAGATGGTTGAAAAGGATCCAGAGCCTTCCATAATCTTTAAAGGTTTTGGAAGCTCATCGATAGATTTCGAACTAAGGTTCTGGGTTAAAAGGGAAAATTACTTTCCTGCTCAAAACGCTTTGGGATTGAGGGTTAAAAAGTACTTTGATGAAGAAGGAATAGAAATACCCTTCCAACAGGTCGATGTCCATTTGAAAGGTGATAGCAATGAAAGCGTTGAAAATAAGAATTGAAGGCTTGGTACAGGGAGTTGGTTTCAGATATTTCACACAGAGAATTGCGGGAAGATACCGGATAAAAGGGTACGTGATGAACATGCCAGATGGTAGTGTTTTAATACATGCAGAAGGCGATGAGAACGATCTGAAGAGTTTTTTGAAGGAAGTATCGAGAGGGCCTTCCATGGCGGTAGTGACGAATGTGAAGGTTGAAGAAGTACAACCGGAGAATTTCACCAGATTCAGGATAAGGTTTTAATTAAGGAGGGATCGAAAATGCAATACAGGAAATTTGGAAAACACGACATAGAGGTTTCCCTTTTGGGATTCGGCGCCATGAGGCTTCCTATTCTGGATGGAGATGAAGCGAAAATCGATGAAGGCAGAGCGATTGAAATGATACGATACGCTATAGACCATGGAGTCAATTACGTGGACACAGCCTATCCTTATCACAAAGGAAGCAGTGAATATCTGGTTGGAAAGGCTTTGAAAGATGGGTACAGAGAAAGAGTATTCCTTGCCACGAAATCCCCGGTATGGCTTGTGGAGTCTCATGATGATTTCGAACGTTTTTTGGATGAGCAGCTTCGAAAGCTCGACACGGATCGTATCGATATGTATCTACTCCATGCTTTGAACAAGAAAAGGTGGGAGAAGGTAAGAAACCTGAACGTTTTCGAATTTCTCGAAAAAGCTCGTGAAGAGGGAAAGATAAGGTACATCGGTTTTTCCTTCCACGATGACTTTTCAACCTTCTATGAAATCATAGATTCCTACGATTGGGATTTCTGCCAGATACAGCTCAACTACATGGATGAGCACTATCAAGCTGGGGTACGAGGCCTGAAGTACGCTGGCTCGAAGAATATAGCAGTTATCGTTATGGAACCTTTGAAGGGGGGAAAGCTTGCAAGACCTCCTGAAAAGGTGAGGGATATATTTAAGGAATCTGGGAGAGATTGGTCTCCTGTTGAGTGGGCTTTCAGATGGGTTGGTAACTTCAAGGAAGTCTCAGTTATTTTGAGTGGTATGAGCACTTTAGAACAGGTTATGGATAACGTGAGAATAATGGATAGGATTCTACCAAATTCCTTGACTGAGGAAGATTTGAACACGATAAGAAAAGTCCAAAACTGCTACAAAAGTATGATGCTAATCGACTGTACAGAATGTGGGTATTGCATGCCCTGTGCCAACGGAGTCGACATACCTGGTATTTTCAGATTGTACAACGAGGCTCATATTTACAACACGCTTGAGGATGCAAGAAGAGTCTACCAGTGGTTCCAGAACGACAGAAAAGACGCATCGCAGTGTATAGAATGTGGAGATTGCGAAAAGGTATGTCCCCAGAGGTTAAAAATAAGGGAACTTTTGAAGAAAGTCGATGAAGAGTTGAAAACTGTTGAGGGTGCTTGAAGGAGAGGAAATTTTGGAAAGGAGTAAAGACTGGTTTGAGCAAGCAAAAAAAGATCTAGAAGTTTCAAAAATTCTTTTTGATACAGAAAATTATGAATGGGCTTCTTTCGTAGCTCAACAAGCTTCTGAAAAAGCTTTGAAAGCTGTTCTTGAAAAATTTGGAAGGAAAGCATGGGGGCATTCCGTCTACGAACTTTTGAAAGTGGTAGAGGACCTTTTGAATATCGATGTGAATGAAGAGGTATCAGAAGGAGCGAAGTTTCTGGATAAATACTACATTATTTCAAGATATCCGAATGGATGGATTTCCGGAACTCCCCACGATTTCATAACAAAGAAGGAGACTAAAGATGCGATCTTATATAGTGGAAAGATCATACGGTTCTGTGAAAGTATTTTACATAGATAGAGAGCGATTGATAAACGACCTTAAAAAATGGGCTGAAGAGGTGTCAAAGCTTTTCAATGTATCGGAAATAATCCTTTTTGGATCCATAGCAAAAGGAAACGCCACCCCGGGAAGCGATGCAGATGTTTTAATCATCATAGACAAAGGGAACAAAGAGGAAACCTGGAAGATCGCCTATTCTCTATGGAGAGGTTTTCCAATGGACCTTTTTGTTGTATATAAAGGAGAGAAGAATCCCCTTGTGGATGAATCAAAATCCCAAGGGATTATTTTGTTAAGTAAGGTATGAGAAGGAACCTGAGTAATAAAATACTTGTGATCCAGAAAAGGTTTTATATCGATTAGAAGAGAGCTTGCAAAGGATCTAAGAATGAATACTAAAAACTGGCGCCATAGAAAGACGCTAGTTTCTTTGAATAACTCTTGGCGCTTTTAAGTTGTTATGTCACAGTTGTCACAGATTGTAGACGGTTGTCACATAAGAAACAAACAAAGTGCCCCGCAACGAGGCACCTTGTTTATTTGGTAGGGGTTCGGAGCGGTCGAAACCAAGCGTCGTTACTTCGTTTGGCGCCCCCAAGGGGATTCGAACCCCTGCCTCTGGCTTGAAAGGCCAGTGTCCTAGGCCGCTAGACGATGGGGGCCAAGGCATCTGCATAGTAATATACTATAAATTCTTTTCGATTTCAAGACTTTTCTGGGGCTGTTTCAAAAATCCGTGTGAGAGATGGATAATAATAGATACACAGGCCAAAGCCGAGCCAGGAAAAGCGACAAAAAATATGCCACATACATGTTG
>Ga0190361_1000043_pt1 | contig 52005 bp, 36 predicted proteins | sample 48721845_MG_FD_161273 | JGI IMG/M metagenome (GOLD analysis project Ga0190361, IMG submission 161273) | Hydrothermal vent microbial mat bacterial communities from Southern Trench, Guaymas Basin, Mexico - 4872-18-4-5_MG | ecosystem: Environmental > Aquatic > Marine > Hydrothermal vents >... | reverse complement strand
CCACATAGGGATAGCGGTGGAGTCGCTGCAGGAAGCGCGAAAGGTTTTTGATAAATTGTTTGGGGAGCCGTCAGGTTTTGAGGAGGTGGCGGAGCAGAAAGTGCGTGTTTGCTTTTATGATGTTGGTGGTGTTCGGGTGGAGTTGCTGGAGCCGACATCGGAGGATTCGGCGGTGGCGAAGTTTCTTGCCAAACGCGGGCAGGGCGTGCACCATATTGCCTTCGGTGTGCGCGATATTGAGAGCGCCCTGACCACTCTGGCTCACCAAGGTGTCAGTCTGATAGACGAAAAGCCCCGCGAAGGTGCCGGAGGAAAACTTGTTGCTTTCCTGCATCCTTCCTCCACAGGGCGTGTTCTGATTGAGGTTTGCCAGAAGGAGTGAGCGTTGCTGGCGCTCTCTTTTGACAAAATTTATATTACAGGCGGGGTGCTTTTCATACTGCTTTATGCAATTGTCTTTCACGAGGTGGGACACGCATTAGTGGCGAACTGGATGGGAGACCCCACCGCCAAAAATGCCGGCAGAATCTCCCTTAATCCGATAGTCCACCTTGACCCTTTCGGCAGTATTCTTGTGCCGATAATCACATATCTTGTGATGAAAGCGCCGTTTGGTTGGGCAAAGCCTGTTCCCGTCAATCCGTTCAACTACCGCCATTATGTGCGCGGCGATATTTTGGTCTCGCTTGCCGGCGTTGCGGCAAATTTCTTGTTCGCGGTTGTTCTGGCGCTGCTTCTCCATCTTGCCCGTCCCAACAGCCTCAACCATACCTTGCTGCTGACGGGCATCGTCGTCAATTCTGTGCTTGTGTTCTTCAACCTTCTGCCGATACCGCCGCTTGACGGCAGCCACATATTTCAGTATCTTCTGCCGCGTCATCTGCGGGCACAGTATATGAGCATCGCGCCGTTCGGCTTCTTTATTCTTGTGATTCTGCTTATCGGTTTGGGCAGGGCTTTTCAGGGCATAAACTTCTTTGCGCCTGTGGACTACATTGCAAAGGCGGCGATGTTTCTGGCGGGGCACGGCTGGGTCAGTTTTGTTTGGTAGGAGGCGTTGTGTGAAGCGTCTGCTTTCGGGAATGCGTCCCACAGGTTGTATGCATATAGGCAACTATGTGGGGGCGCTCCGTAACTGGGTCGCGCTTCAAGAAAAATACGACTGCTTCTATATGGTCGCCGACTGGCACGCGCTTATGAGCGAATACAACCACCCCGCGGCGGTGAAGGAGAACACCTATGTTGTGGTGGCGGAATGGCTTGCCTGCGGACTTGACCCGAAACGCTGCGTTCTGTTTCGTCACTCCGATGTGCCGCAGCATCTTGAGTTGATGATGGTATTCGGCAACCTGATAAAGTTGGGCAGGCTTTACAGATGCCCCACATATAAAGAGCGCCTGCGACAGCCCGACGGCGCCAACCTGACAAACTACACATTTCTGGGATATCCTGTGCTTCAGGCTGCCGACATTCTGATATACCGTGCTGCGGTTGTGCCCGTTGGTGAGGACCAACTGCCCCACCTTGAGATAACACGCGAGTTGGCACGCCGTTTCAACGCACTTTATTCGGAGGTCTTTCCCGAGCCGGAGGCGCTGCTGACGCCTGTTCCGCGCTTGGGCGGGCTTGACGGACGCAAGATGTCAAAGACCTACAACAACACAATTAACTTGGCGGATGAGCCAGACAAGATAAGGAATAAAGTGATGGCGGCGCTGACCGACATAAAACGCGCCCGCAGAAAAGACCCAGGACATCCTGATGAGTGTAACCTGTTTCCGTGGTGGCAGGCTATGTTTTCGGATGAGGCGGAGAAAATCCGTCCACAATGCGAGGCGGCGCAGATAGGTTGCGTTGACTGCAAAAGAAACCTCGCCGAAAAACTGGTCGCCTTCCTTGAGCCTATCCGTCAGAGGCGCGAACGCCTCCTGCGTAGCAGAAGCAGTATTGACGAAATATTAGTTGAGGGGGCGAAGAAAGCGAAGGAGGTGGCGGAGGAGACAATGCGACTTGTGAGGGAGGCGATGGGGCTTTGAGCCGTGTTTCGGTCTCTGTCTTTAACGGACCGCTTGATTTACTGCTTCTGCTAGCCCGCCGGCTGGAAGTGGACGCATTAGAGGTGGATGTGTCGCGTGTGGCGGAGCAGGTGGCAGAAGGCGTTGATGATGACCTGTCGGAGGCGGGCAAGGCACTGCGCCAGACGGCGGCGCTCATAAACCTTAAAACAGGGCTCTTATACCGCGGACCGAGAACGACATTGCCCGATTTCGTTGACCCCGCCGCGGAGATGACTTGCGCACTGGAAGAGTTCCGCCTTATGCAGGAGAGAACGCTCATCATTGGGCGTCTTATGGAGAAAGCCGCAAAACGCCATTGTAGAGGAGCAGTCCGCCCCCAAGAGTTTGACCTTGCGGAGTTGGGGATGTTTGATTTGGCGGCGCAATACGCACGCTTTCTTAAGGAAACTCAGACCGCCGATATAGTTAATGTGGAAGGTGAGCAGCGCAGTGTGGAGGAGTTCCTTGCCGACCTTCTGCCGCGGGTTGAGGGCAGGGTGGTGCTGCAGGCGTTTTTGGAAGGAAGACCGCAAATAGAGCAGGTTGGTTATTTCCTCGCTACTCTGGAAGGGTGCCTTCAGGGGCTCATAAAGGCTTTGCAGTCGGAGCCGTATAGCGCTATTTTTTTGGAGCGCTGCCGCGAACGGGAGTGCGCCGCATGAGATACGCCGATTTGTCAAAGCGGTTTGATGTGTCGCTGTTATGTCTTCTGCCCCTTGCGGCGGTCTATATGGTGAGCGTCTTTTTCCTGCGGGCGGCGCCTCCTAACGGAGCAGATTTTCTGACCCCAATTCTGTGGCGACTTGGCGGCAAAGTTGCTCTTCTCATCTTTGCCCTTGTTGTCGCTATATGCGCGTTGGTTCTCTTTCTGCGTCTGCGCAAAGTCGGTTTCAGGCTTTCTGTGGTTGTGTGCGTCGCCGCAGAAGGGCTGATATATGCAGGCGTTATGGCGGTTGTGCTTGTCTTCATCATTCGTTATGCGCTACCCACATCGCTTACTGCGGCACCTGCAGGTGTGGTGGCGGTTTCTGCCGGCGCAGGCTTATGGGAAGAGTTGCTCTTTCGCGCGCTGCTTTTTTGGGGGTTTTATAGGTTGCTTTCAGCGCAGGGAAGCAGAGACAGGAATGCCGCGGCGTTTGTGTGCGCACTTCTTGTCTCATCGGCGCTCTTCTCCGCCGCCCATTTCTTCTGCGAACCTCCAACTTGGAGCGCTTTTCTGTATCGCCTCTGCGCAGGCGCACTCCTCTGCGGTCTTTATGCCTTGAGGGGACTCGCGGTATGCGGCTTCTGCCATTTCTCATTTGATATGATGGTGCTTTTCGGGCGTTAGGCAGACTCTATCTTCTCCTTGGCTGCTGAAATGTAGATTTCATACAACTCATCCCCTACCTTCTGCCTGATTTCGTCCAGAAAAGAATCTATCTTCGGGATGAGTTCGGAGATTCCTGCGGTGTCGGCGATGTAGCGGGCAAGATATGCGTTGTAGACAGCCTCATCGTAGTTTATGTTCTCGCGTCCGACAACGGCGAGGTTGAAAAGGGCGGCTACTTGCAGAACAGGGATGTTTGTCTGGAGCGCTTTCTGATAGGCTTCGTTGAGATTGTATGCCGCAGGTCCTTCCTCTCCGCCGATGTGCTGCAAAATTCCAAGTAGAATATGGCAGTAGGCGGAACAGACATCGTCACCTTCCGCTTCTTTAAGAAGAGTTGTCAGATTCTCACGCGCCTGGCGGTATTTGCCTAACCGCATTTGCACCAACGCCAGAACGATTTGTGTCTCCCATTTCAGTTCCTCCAGCCGCACCTGCCCAGCCAAAATCGCCCCCTTCTGCAGTATCTCCTCCGCCTTTTCCAACTCCCCTAACGCGTCGTAGACCTCACCCAGTCCCAAATGAATTGCCACAAGCAGTTGCGGGTCTTTTGCTTGGGTGTTGAAGCGTAGCGCTTCCCTGAAGGCGTTGAGCGCCTCAAACGCTCTGCCCTGCATCAGCAGCGCTTGCCCAAGTTTCGCGAATACGAACGCTTGTAGCACATCAATTTTATCGCGGTGCTCGGCAAGTAGTTCTTGAAATACCTCAAGTGCTTCGGTGGGACGGTCAAGTTTCAGGAGGCAGTCGCCGTAAAGCGCTTTTGCGGCACGGATACCGTCTGTGTCGTGCTCATCGGCGAACGCTTCGGCGGCATCGCTTGCCACATCAAGCGCCTCCTTGTGCCGCCCTTGACCGTGATAGTGGTGAGCAAGAGAGAGCAATAACCTTGCCCTGTCAAGTCCCGTAGACGATTCTGAACGCTGCTTTAAGGTGTGTTCTTTGCGTTGAGCGACTTCCTCATCTGATGGTTTGGGCAGGAGCGGTTCGGATGTGAGGATGAAGGAGACGGGTGCGGCGAATGCAACATTGCCTTCAGCCACAAGGGCGCTCCTCCCAGCAAAGACCGCAGCGTCCAGCCGTGCACCCCTCATCATTGATTCAAGGAACGCTTCAATGCCGCGTATCTCCAACTCATCCGTTAGGCAGAAGCGACTGCAGAGCGCCGCCGGTAAGCCTTGTGCTACCAACTCCCAGCACGCGTCTACAAATGTTGTCTGGTCGCCTGTAGGAGAGGAGAACACCACACAACGGGTGTGGGAGCAAGACAGAACAGTTCCTGTCAGTTTGCTGGATGTGAGCATATCCGATATGGAGAGCAACACTCCGCCGCCTGCACTAACCGCAACTATCACCACAATATGGGGCAGATATCCGCTTGTGTGTTTGGCGAGGTCTTGCGCGCTTTCAAGGGTGACGGCGAGCATGTCAGTTGTGCCTTCGTCGTGGAAGCGCGTCAACATAGAGTAGAGCGCATTGGCGCGGCGTTCCACCGCTACAGCGGGACGCCGTTCAGGTGGCACCAGCGCCGCAACCATCACTCGCGGCGTCTCCTCCAACCTACTCAACCGCACATCGCCTTTCTCGCCCACCCCACGATTTATCAAAAACTGTCCTGTCACCGCCAGAAAGTTGTTGCCATCGTGCAGCGCCTCCCACGGCAGAAGCGCCAGCCTCCTATCGTGCGTTACCACCCTTAAACTCACTATCCCCCCCACATCCAGTATCCGCGAAAACTCCCTCCATATCGGTCCACGCAGAACAGCGTCAAACAACCTCTGTCCTATCTGTTTCAGGCTTTCAAGGACACTTGGGGGAACATCTTCTCCTACTTCGCGTGGCAGGAATCGTTCGGCTCTTTCCATCTCTTCAAAGGCGCGGAATTCACCGTCCGCTATCACCCGTCCTGTCTCGCCCAGAAGGCGATACGCAAAGAACGGTCTTTGCACCTCCACTTGCAGAGTGTAGTTGTAGAAGACGCTACTTACCTGCGCCACGGATGACCTCCAAGAGCGTTTCAATGCCCTCCTTTGCCGCGACTTGCCGCACCACCCTACCTTTTGCGAAGACCGCCGCCTTCTTGCCGCTGAACGCCACACCGAAGTCCGCGTCCGCCGCCTCCTGCGGTCCGTTCACCACGCATCCCATCACCGCTACCGTTATGTCGTTTTGCCCCACTCCGTCAAGCGCAGCCTTCACCTCCGCCACCTTCTCTGCAAGGTTAACACGACATCTTGTGCAGGTGGGGCAGGCGATAACTCTTGCCCCGAACCGCCTTGCGCCGACCGCAGATAGTATTGCTTTAACCGCTTCCACCTCGCTGACCGAGTCGCCACAGAGAGAGACGCGCACCCCATCGCCGATGCCGCGCATCAGAAGGGTTCCCACCGCAACAGCGGAGCGGCACAGCGCCTCCTCTCCCGTGCCCGTTGCGGTTATCCCTATATGCAATGGATAGTTCGTGGAACGCGCAATGCGTGTGTTGGCGGCTATCGTCTCTTTAATGTCGCTTGACTTTGCGCCCAGTATCAACGCCCCCACGCCGCGTTCTTTAAGTTTTTCCGCCGCCTCAAGCACCACATCCACAAGACGCCTCACCCTCCTCTTAAACCCCATCCCTACAACATTGCAGGAGCCGCTGTTTGAGCCTATCCGCACCGCGGTCCCTTGCTCTGCCGCCAAAGACGCAAAACGCTCAAATCCCCTCCCTTCAAGCGCCATATTGCCAGGGTTAATACGCACCGCTTCTGCACCACCTTCAACTAACCAGCAGGCAAGTCGCCACGAGAAATGGATATCCGCCATCAGCGCGACCGAGCATTCCTCCTGCAGAGTCAGGAAGCGCTCCGCTTGTCTTTTTGTGTTGACGGCAACCCGCACAAGTTCCGCCCCCGCCGCCGCCAAAACCTCTATCTCCTCCCTTATCGCTTCATATGGTCTCTTCGCCATCGCCTCCACCACAATCGGTGCATCCCCACCGAACCTAAGCCCCCCTATACGCACTTGAAGACTTTTGCGCCTTCTCACTTCTTTAACTCCGCCAGCAGTTTCTTGAGCAATTTTTCCGCTTGGCTGCCCTTTTCCACAGAAGAGAGCGCCTTCTCCACCACATCGCGTGCCTCGCCTTTCCGTTTCTGCTTCAACAGTATTTTTACCAACTCGTACACCGCGGGCACATAAGCGGGGTCGTCTTTCAGAATCTGACGCAGCAGTTTTTCGGCTTCACGGAGGTCGCGTTCTGATTTTGTCCTCGCGAGTGCCGTTGCGAGGCTGTATATGGTGGCGCGGGAATGCTCGCCCGCCTCGTATGCGCGCCGTAACTTCTCCGCCGCCTTCTTGAACTTCCCCAATGCAAGCAGTGCCATCCCCTCATAGCCGACTCCCTTGGGGTTGTTGGGCTGTTTCTTTTGCATCTTTTTTGCCAGAGCGAGCGCCTGGCGAAACCGCTTCAGGCGCAGAAGGCACTGCTCGCGCAGGTCAAGCGCTATAGGGTCATCCAGGTCGTCAAGCGCCTTTAACGCCTCGCCAAACTTTCCAAGGAGGAAGTAGGATGCACCGACGGTGCGCCGCGCGTCCGCTACATCCGCCACCACAAGCACCTCAAGCACCTTCACAGCCCGTTTCAGAAGCCGCGCTTGATAGTATAGAACCCCCAGATGGAGCCGCGCCTTGTCGTGATAGCGCCATCTATCCAGAGCATCCTTAAACGCCGTTATCGCTTCCGCCAACTCCCTTGCCGTCGCCTTTACCGCCTCCTTGTGGCTTTTGCCACTCTTTCTTAACGCCTCGTATTTGCCACGCCACTCCTTCTCCAACATTGAACCCTTCTTGTAGAGTTTCTCCGCCGCTTCCATATCTTCCGGGTCTGCCCTTGTTAAGTCGCGGATGAGCGCCTCAAGCCTCACCTTCCACGCCTGCTCCTTCTCTTTCTTAAGAAGCCTTTTCGCCACCCATACCGCATCCTCCTTCTCTTTTAGTTTGGCAAGGACAGAATCGTCTCCAGCCGCGAATGCCCGCACAAAGTCTTCTGTCGTTTTTGGTTTCTTCTTCTGCGGGGGCGGTGCGGCTTCCTCCCCTCTCACTACCTTCTCTATGTTCTCCTTGTAGATTGTGACCTTGCCGTATTTGGTTTTCAGGACAACTTTTTCGTCATCCTCATACACCACCTTGCCTTTCAGAACACGACCGTCTTTTAGGTGGATTTGGTCTGCGTAGGCGATGCAGACCGCAACGACAAGCAGAGCGACCACCAAGAGTCTCATCAGGCTTCCTCCACACGGACGGTTGGGGCAGCGTGTGGTCTTTTGCGGCGCAGGAGTTGCGGTAGTTTGAAGACAACCAAAGCGGCAACGAAGACCCAGAAAGCGAAACCGCACGCCGCCGCCATAAATGAGTCAAGTTTCTGCGGGATGATGGAATGAGGGCGCAACGCAAACCCTATCCAAGAGAGCCCCCAGACCAGAAGTCCCACCACAACGAAACCTGCGATTATATGGCGCCCTGACCCTTTGGGCGGCACCGACGCCACCACAAGCGAGACCACCACCCAGACGATAAGCAGTGTTGCGGGATTGCCGCTGTCAGCAAGACGGGCAAACCCATCCCATATCTTCTGCAGAGAACCGCTGATGACATCGGTGAGAGTGTGCCCGAAGCGCCATATTGCGGCGGCGGGAAGCGCATAGTCTTTGGGCGGATTAATAGAGGAATGCTCCACCGTCACGCCAAACAGCCATAAAATGACGGCAAGTGCCACAAACTGCGCCAGAAAAGGTCCGAAATTGAGCGCCCATTTCTTGCTTGGCGGCAAGTCGTGCAACTGACGCGTTGTTTTGCCCTCCAAAACTCCCGCCTTTTCCTTCTTTATCCTGAAAACCTCGCAAACGAGCAACTGCAAACCCGCAAGGAGCAGATGCCCCGGAACGAAGAGCGCCCGTAACGCGCGTGACTGCCGTCTGTCCCCCAGAATGTGACCTGTCGCTATTACAAGCGCCGCAAAACCGACCACCCATACAATATGGTATCCCGGCATCCTCTTCTCCTTAATGACCGCTTTTGTTCTCTGACATATGGGAATTATGCTGTTGCGGCTGTGAAAAAGCAAGTCAAACTGTTTGTGCAAACTTTTTGAAAAGGGCTTGACAACGAACGCAGGATTGCTATTAAAGGATATTGGAAGGTCTGGTGCCAATACCACGGGGGAAACACCCGGTTCCATTCCGAACCCGGAAGTTAAGCCCCGTGGGCCGATGATACTGGGTCCTTGTGACTCGGGAAAGTAGGTAGTGCCAGGCTTTCCTTGGACTGCGGGGTGGAGCAGTTGGTAGCTCGCCGGGCTCATAACCCGGAGGTCGCAGGTTCGAATCCTGCCCCCGCTATTTTTGTTGATTACCACGCCAACTCAAGTCTATCCCAAGCCTCGTTTGACGATATGGCGAGAGTTTGCTCCAAAAGCGGAAGTGCTGTGCTTGCGGCACGGGGGCTGATTACGGCTCTAAAACATACCGCTGACCCAACGGTTCACTATTGACAATATACGGTGTCCTGTTACAATGTCACAAAAGAGCAAATGTTGGAGGAGGTGCTATGCGCAATGTTATGGTCTGTTTTCTTGTCGTTTCTGTGGTTGTGGGGTTCTCATCCGCAGGTTGCTCTCACAAAAGCAAAAGACATAAAAGCGAATCACTTAAGATAATCACAACTGCACTGCCTGACGCTTATGAGGGTGTATCATACAGTTACACGGTTAGCGCGACAGGAGGCAATGTGGCAAACTACACCTGGAGCATAGGCGGACAACCCTCGTGGTTGTCTATCAACTCTTCAACAGGGGAGTTGAGCGGCACACCACCTGCCAATTCTGCCGGCACACACACCTTCACAGTGACAGTAGATGATGGGCAGCAGACGGCGAGTAAGCAGTTTGATTTGACAGTTAATCCAGCACCGACTACACCGAAGGCAGATTTTGAGGCGAACCCAACATATGGCACAGCATCGCTCGCTGTCAACTTCACCGACAAATCCGCGGGCACAATCACGCAGTGGGAATGGGACTTTGATAACGATGGCATAACCGATTCAACCGACCAGAATCCAAGTTGGACATACAACGACCCCGGCTGGTATACGGTGAAATTGACGGTTACAGGTCCTGCGGGTTCTGACACGCTTGTTAAGGAGAAGTATATTCTGGTTGCGGACGATGTTTACTATGTGGACGAGGTGAATGGTGACGACACAAAAAGTGGCACAGACTGGAGCAATGCGTGGAAGACGATAGGATATGCACTCTCGCAGGCGGGAGATTACGATTTGGTTCTGGTAGCGGATGCGACATACAACGAGACAGACCTTAATTTCAACGGTAAGAAGATTTATCTTAAGGGTGTTGATTACCATTCTGGCGGTTTGACACAACCTGTTATAGATTGCCAGAACAACGGGAGAGCGTTCTCTTTCGGTTCAGGCGAAACAGAAGATTCTGTAATAGACAGCTTCGTTATCCAAAACGGTAAAGTAGAAGATTCTTATGGCGGTGCTGTCATTTGTGCGAACGACTCCTCACCGACCATTACGAACTGCGTTTTTCAGAACAACAGGACGGTAGATGCGAACGGGACATACACAGAACAAGGCGGCGCGATTTACTGTTCCTTCAGTAACCCGAGCATAACCAACTGCACATTCAGCGGCAACAGTTCGGACTATGAAGGTGGCGCGATTTCCTGCCGCAACTCCAATGGTCTGACAATAGAAAATTGCATATTCAGTGGTAACAACGCGCGTTATGGCGGCGCGATTTACTGTTCCTCCAGTAGTCCGAGCATAACCAACTGCACATTCAGCGGCAACAGCGTTTCCTGGTTTGGCGGTGCGATTCACTGCTACCACAGCAGTCCAGTCCTGACCAACTGCATATTCAGCGGCAACAGCGCAGACTATTATGGCGGCGCGCTTTCTTGCGAAGGCTCCAGCGACCTGAGCGTTATCAACTGCACATTCAGCGGCAACAGCGTGGACGCGTATGGTGGCGCGATTTACTGCGACGACTCCAGCAGTATGACATTGAACAACTGTATCTTATGGGACAACTCTGCTACCAACGATTATGACGAGATTTACATACCCGACTCAGGTTCTTCCTGCACATTAAACTACTGCTGTGTGGACAACAGTGCAGGTGCCTATGGGGGAAGCGGTACCGTTGACGATTCAAATCACTGCATCCATTCAGACCCGCAGTTTGTGAACGCCGCAAACGGTGATTACCATCTGAAGCCCACATCTGCGTGTATGGACACAGGAAACAACACTTACATAAGCGGAGTGGATAAAGATTTGGACGGTAAACCACGGATAGTGGATGGCAACAATGACGGCTCCTCTACCGTTGACATCGGCGCATATGAATACCAACCGTGAGGAGATAGCCCCCGTATTGGAGTGGGAATGACCCCAACATTAAAATTTCAAATGTGAGGTTTGCAGAACCGACGCTTGACGCTTAACGCGGATTTAAGTCCGCATCAAGCCCTGTTTAACGGTTGGGTCGCTGTTGGTTAGTCGTCTTCAACCCACACCCTAACTTTTATCACCTTCCAGTGTCCCGGCACCCAGACCACACGCCAAAAACCATTGCGTAACTTTATCCGCACAAGGCGGTTGTTGATGATAACATCTTTGTAGACCGCTGGAACCCACACCTTCTCATAATGCCCCGCCACCCAAACTTTCACCTCCTTCACTTCCCAGTGCCCCGCAAACACAACTCCCACAAGAAAGACTACAAAGAGAGCAGCAATCAGTGGATAGGCAGACCGCATTGCACTGCCTCCAATAGTGTTCGTCTATAGATACAAACCGACTGCCGTTTTATTTGGTGGTTCTGAAGATTTTTCGCTCTCATTTGACGCCGTGACTTCCCGCCTGTCAGAGAAAGGGCAGGTTTGCTGTGCGGCGAGGATAATTTTGGGCAAATTCCCAAAAAGGTCTTGACGGTTTGGCTAAATTGTTATATAATTAGGAACCTAAAGCGCCGTTGCACTCTTATGGAGGGCTGCGCTATGGAAAAGGGAGCGGAAAGTTTGCTGGGGTTGTTGTTTGAGTTTCACGGGCATAAATGTCCGGCGGCGCCGCTTGGGTTGCGTGCAGGATTGGCGGCTATGAAACGGCTTGGTGTAGAACGCGCTGCGAACAAAGAACTCTACTGCATATGCGAAACAGGTTCGGCTCACGCAACTATGTGCTTTGTTGATGGGGTGCAGGTCGCCACAGGTTGCACCTTCGGCAAATCAAACATTGAGAAATCGGAGTTCTGCAAAAACGCCATAACATTGATTGATGTTAAGAGGAAGAAGGCGGTTCGCGTTGCGCTCAATCCAGATTTCCAAAGAAAAGGGCTTGAGTCGGAATTTGTCCGCCTACGCGCCAGCGGCGTTGAGCCGCAGGACATAGCGCCTGAGATAGTCAATCCCTTAATTGATAACATAATGAAGCAGCCAGATGAGGTTCTTTTCAAAATATCTGATGTTTTTGATTATGACTTCAAAGGACGCAAAGGGACTTTCAAATGGTATGAGTGTGAGGGGTGTGGTGAGATAGTCTTTGAGCATGGTATTAAGTTGAAGGACGGCAAGAAGGTTTGTTTTCACTGTTATGAGAAGGATTGAAGATGGAGATATATGTAGCGCCGCCGCTGTTTTTCGGCATCGCTTTCGTCTTCTCTATGCTCGGTATGGGTGGCTCACAACTTTATATCCCGATTCTTTTCTGGTTAGGGATGGACTTTAAGACGCAGGCGATACCTTTAGGGATGCTTTTGAATGTGGTGAATTCTTCATCGGCGACGGTGACATATGGTAGGTCGCACTTGATTGAGTGGAGGACGGCTCTGCCGTTTGGGATTTTGATGGTTGTGGCAGCGCCACTCGGAACGCTCGTCAATATCGCCTTGCCGACACACATCGTGATACTGGTATTTGCGATATTTACGGCGGTGGCGGCGGTTCTGATGCTGAGCGGCTGGAAGCCCAAGAGAGGCGGGCTTACATCAGGAGGCAAAGTGGTGCTTGGCATTGCGGGTGGCGGGGTGTTGGGCTTTTTTGCGGGGTTGATAGGTAGGGGAGGTGGGTCGTTTGTGGTGCCGCTTCTTTATATAGCAGGGCTTGAGGCGAAGGCAGCCGCCGCCACTTCTGCCGCTGTCGTCACCTTCTCCGGAACATCCAGTTTCGTCTCCCATATCGCCACCGCCGCAAAGCCTCAATGGCTGGTCTGGCTCCTCTGCGCTGTCGCTGTTCTTGCGGGCAGCCAGACAGGCTCTCGTCTTATGGCGAAAAAGATGAAATCGCGTTCTGTTAGGCTGGTTTTCGGTATTGTGCTTCTTGGCGTCGCCGCTTTGCTTATCATTAAAGATGTCCTGTGATTCAGGAAGCAACCATGGATGTGGTCTACAAGGCGATAGGTGTTGTGCACACGCCGTTTAAGCAGCCCAAGGGGACGCCGATTCAGCCGTCCGCCGCCGCCGACGCTGAAGGTGTCGTTGAAGTCTTTGAAGAGTTTGCTGACGGGCTCTGCGACTTGGAGGGCTTTTCTCATATTATTCTGCTTTACCATTTCCACCTTGTGAGCGGTTCTGCGCTCAAGGTGAAGCCGTATATGGACACGGCAGAACGCGGAGTTTTTGCGACACGCAGTCCAAGGCGTCCCAACCCTATTGGTATGTCGGTTGTGCGTCTTATGCGTGTTGAGGGGAATCGTCTGTTCATTCGCGGTGTGGACATTTTGGACGGAACCCCGCTTCTGGACATAAAGCCGTATGTTCCGCAGTTCAATGTAGGCGGTGATGTCCGCATCGGTTGGTTAGAGAAGAACATCGTCAAGTTGCCGCGTGTGCGTGACGACGGGCGTTTTGTTTAAGCGGCGGCGTTCTTCAGCGTCGCAACGCAATTAGCAGCGCCATCACATCTGACGGTCCGACCCCCGGCACCCGTGCCGCCTGCCCAACTGTCGCAGGTCTTATGCGGCTCAACTTCTCCCGCGCCTCCCACTTCATACCCTCAACACGCCAAAAGTCAAATCCTGCAGGTATCCGCACACCTTCCAACTCGCGCAGTCTCTCCACCTGACGCATCATCCGCCTTATGAAGCCCTCATATTTGACTTCCACCTCAACACATAGACGCACATCTTTTGGGAAGGAGGCGATTTGTGGGTGGCGTTCGGCAAGGCTTTGCAGGCGAACATCTTGGCGGCGTAGCAGCCGCACAAGTGGGACTCCGTTGTCTTTCCGCTGCTCCAGCAAGTGTTGCAATTGAGTTATCTGCTCTTTTCTGCGTTTTAAGCGTGCGGTGCGCTGTTGCGATGCGAGACCGATTTTGGCGGCGATGGGGGTGAGGCGCAGGTCGGCGTTGTCGGCTCGCAGAATCAGCCTGAATTCCGCGCGACTTGTGAACATCCGATACGGCTCGTCCACCCCCTTTGTGACCAAATCGTCAACCAGAACGCCGATATACGCCTGGTCGCGGCGCAGAACAAGCGGTTCCTGCCCCTTCAAAGATAATGCGGCGTTTATGCCCGCAACAATCCCCTGCGCCGCCGCCTCCTCATACCCCGTCGTCCCGTTTATCTGCCCCGCAAAAAACAAACCCTCCACCAGTTTCGTCTCAAGGGTGGGTCTCAGTTGTGTCGGCGGGAAAAAGTCATACTCAATGCCGTAACCAAACCGCGTGATGCGCGCTTCCTCAAGTCCGGCGATTGTGTGCAGAAAACGCTCTTGAATATCGGCAGGCAAAGAGTTGGACACCCCGTTCACATACAACTCCGTGGTTTGGCGTCCTTCTGGCTCAAGTATCACCTGATGTCGCTCTTTATGCGCGAACTTGACCACTTTGTCCTCAATGGATGGGCAGTAACGCACACCAGTTGCGTGAATTTTGCCGCCGTAAAGTGCGCTCTTCGCCAGGTTGTCGGCGATTACTTGGTGCGTCTGCGCATTGGTGTAGGTCACCCAACACGGCATCTGTTCAATGCGCAACTCGTCGTTGAGGAAGGAGAACGGCAGCGGCGGTTCGTCGCCATCTTGCCGCACCATTCGCTCAAAATCAACGCTTCTTGCATCAACACGAGGCGGGGTGCCGGTTTTGAGCCTCCCAACCTTAAACCCTGCATTCTGCAGATACTCCGATAACCGCACCGCCGCAGGCTCACCCGACCTTCCACCCTCATAACAGACATCTCCCACCCATATGCGCCCTTTAAGGAAGGTGCCGGTGGCGAGAACGACCCTGCGCGCCTTTATCCGTGCCCCTTCCCGCGTCACAATTCCCACAACCCTCCCGTCACGAACCATTATCTCCTCCACCAGAGCCTGCATAATCTCAAGATTTTCCTGCTGTTCAAGGGCGCGTCTTACAGCGGCGGCGTAAGCGCGTCTGTCGCATTGCCCACGCGGTGAACGCACCGCCAACCCTTTCTTTGTGTTCAACATCCGAAATTGAAGCATCGCCTCATCTGTGGCAAGTCCCATCTGTCCGCCCAGAGCGTCTATCTCCCGCACCAACTGCCCTTTAGCCAGTCCGCCGATTGCAGGGTTGCACGACATAAGCCCTATCGTGTCGTAGTTTGTGGTGACGAGGATGGTGGTGCATCCAAGGCGTGCCGCAGCAAGCGCGCTCTCCACCCCCGCATGCCCTCCTCCTACCACAACCACATCGCTTTCTTCCAAATTCTTTCTCCTTAAAGAGAAAAAGCGAAGAATATGTTGGATTGCGCATTGCAACAGCACCATAATTTTACCACAATTTCACCGCTTTTATTAGGAGGTTTCTTATGGCGGTTCAGCGGATTTCTAAGATTACTGCTTCAAGCAAGAAGAGTTGGCAGGATGCGTTGAAAGCGGGACTTGACCGTGCCAACAAAACGCTCCGCAACCTTGAGGAGATTCGTGTGCTTGACCAGAAGGTCACCGTCAAAAACGGCAAAATTGACCAGTACTGGGTGACATTGGAGATTATCTTCACACTGGAAGAACCCGCTACGACAAAGACCACCACACGCAGACGCAAGAAGTAGTGTTTAACGCGGTTTCGGGTTGAAAGGTTCAATTTTGTGATTACATAGATAGAGAGGAGAGGTGCCGGAGTGGCCGAACGGGGCGGTTTCGAAAACCGCTGTGTCCCGATGAGGGGCACCGGGGGTTCGAATCCCCCCCTCTCCGCCATTCTGTTTTTCTGCTTACGCAAGTCACTGCCATATCAGCACTTCTGATTAAGCCTTCCACTAACCCCCTGAAACTGTGCCCAAATTGTGCCTCTACCACCCTCGGAAACACTTTTCCGCCACAACTGGCATCGAATTTGCATATCAATCGCTTCTCAGAACCCGTCTTGCTCAAAAAGAATTTTTTGCCGCCTCCGAACTCTCTGGTCGAACTCCACTCCGAAAAACACCCCTGCCGTCGGAAAGCACGCCACAGCGCAAAATCGCGGTTGCCTGTATGCAAGAGCCGGGTAGTGTTAGAGATGGAAGAAGGAGATAAAGGGTGGGCAGGGTTTATCGTCGTGGCAAAATATGGTGGATAGACTTTCGTGACTTGAACGGCAAAAGGGTCAGGCGTTCTGTTGGGCGTGATAAGCGTTTGGCGGAGGAGGTGCTGCGGAAGATTGAGGGGGATTTGGCACGGCAGCGCCTTGGTCTTCCCGTTGAGGTTCCTTCCAGTGAGGGAAAAAAGAAGGAGACGGGTGTTGTCACTCTGCTTGAGCGGTATATGGAGGTCAAATGGGCGTGGTGGCGTTCCAGCACGCAACGCAGATACCGCTGCGTCGTCGACCACTTCCTGCGCTTCCTGCGCGAAAAACACCTCCAGCATATCCCCGCTGACACGGTAACAGGCGCTCTGGTAGAGGAGTTTATGGGGTGGCGTTTGAAGCAGGGCAGGAAGAAACGAACGGTCAATTTTGAGTGTGAGTTCCTGCGGAGCGCGTGGAGATGGGGGCAAAGGGAAGGATATGTTGAACGGAATCCGTTTTGTGAGGTCAGTGCTTTGCGAGAAGATGACAGTCGAAAGCCGCGGGTGTTGGGTGCTGACGAGGTGCGGCGCCTGCTTGAAACAGCCGAGCCTTGGTTCCGCGACGTGCTCGCTCTTTTTCTTTATTCTGGCATACGTAAAGGTGAGGCATTGAACCTGACCTGTGGTGATGTCGACCTTGCAGCGGGGCTGATTCATATCCGGGCCAAAGATGACTGGCGTCCCAAAACGGGGGAGCGAACACTGCCACTGCATCCCGTTCTGTACAGAGTGGTCAGGCGGCTGTGTAAAGGGCGTTCCGCAACAGCCTACCTGCTGGGAGGGGCTGATGGGGAAAAATGTCGTAAGAAACTGCGGCGGATGCTGATACGCACGGCTGCGGCTGCAGGAGTTCCGAACCTGACTCGTCTCCACGACCTGCGGCACACATTTGCAACTCGGTTGCTTGAAGTTGGTGTTGACCCATTTAGCGTCGCAGCACTGCTGGGACACAGTCTGAATTCCAAAAAGTTTAGCGTCACAGCCTCTTACCTTCATCCCTCGCCTTCGCATCTGCAGCGTGCGATCGCGAAACTCTGTTACGGCGTGCCTTGGCTTGAGAGCAAAGTTTCGCGTTTATCCAGCGTTCCAAGGCGTTCGGGTCGAACCTGAGTAATCTTCCGATACGGAGATGTGGAATTTCACCACGCCTAACAAGGTTTCTCAAAGTTCTAACGCTGATGCCCAACATCATGCAAACATCCTCACTTTTAAGCAGCACCTGTTCCTCTCCTACTATCACGACCTCCCGATAAAAAAATGCGTGGGTTTAGGGTATGCGCAACCGGGATTCTGGGGACCTGACTTCAACTCCGACGCCTGACAGGTTTCCGTGCATAAAATGCGACGGGAGAGCGAAAAGCCGGCAAAATTTTCGAAGGCTGTTTTATCACTGTGGCAAGACAAACTCCACGAACGGACGGTTAAGACGCCAGTAGCCCCTCCTGTCACTAAAGCAGATCCTCTCCGGAGTCACCCCCTTGGAGCCGAGAAATCTTCTGAAGGCTTGCAAAAATCTCTTGTAAATTTCGTCGTACTTGCGTCCCTTTCTTACCCCCTTTTCAAGGGGGCACGAATATGCCTCCACTAATTTTGTTATCTGTTGGGAGGACAAAACGTCTTTGCTAACCACAAGCGGTCTTAGCAACGCCCATTGTTCAAAATCGAGTATTATAGAAAATAAATACTTCTTCGGTAAGAATGGTTCTACCCGGATAACCTCCTTTTTCACCTCCTCTTTGGCTGCCGGCTCATTTCGCTCTCTTGCCCTGCTTTCGTAGGAGACTTTAAACACCATCCTTCTTGATATTCTATTGGAGAAGTTTATGAGTTTTTGTACGGCGGTCTGTGGGAGGCGATGTGTTCCTGGCAGGATGACCAGCCAGCCGCCGACGGCATACTCTATCCAGCCAAGCATAACATCGTCGCGGTTCCCAAGACGAAGCAGTATCTCGTCATAGGGTTCTTCCACTCCTGCTTTCCACGCCGTTTCGCTCCTATTGAGCCCCGCGCAATGCAGATATTCTTCCAGTTCTGGTGTGGTGGGGAATCTTGGCTTAACAGGTGTTGGATACATGCTGCGGGTTCCGGGCAATGTGTCTTTCAGGAACACTCTATCAAGCAGATAATACCACTGCGCCTCTGGAGTTTCCTCGTTCTGACGGAGCGAGTCGGGGTTGGCGATGAAAACGACGGTTCCATGGTTCCTGAGAAGGGTGATCACAAGTTTGTGCAGTCTATTCTGCAATCTTTTCACGGCGTCTGATTCTCTCTCATCCCGCGGTGGGAGCAGAAGGAGTATCCTTTCCTGATAGAGTTTATCTGCGTGGTTTTGGCTGCTTTCCAGTTCACTGTATAACGCTGTTCTTACATCCGCGAAGGTGAATCCTGACCCGAGTACGAGCATTTAAATGCTCCTCCAAACGCGACTTGAGAAACAAGTTATCATCACAAGGTTATATATTCAACTAGTTTCACAATGATAACCAGAATCGAACCGATAATTTTCTCGCAACCTCAACGGTCTTCTTATAATTATGAGGGACTTGGAGAGAGACACTTTTGTGTTCAGCAAGCGGGTGATGAGTGGTGACGGTGGATACGCGGAGCGCCCGAGACGCCGATGGGCAGTATGCCCCAGAAGCAAGGGCTTTTGTTTCCTGGAAAATCGGATGAAAGGCTTAGCGGGCTCACAGGATATCACATTTATAGAAGTCTCTGCTCAGATAGGGGAATTGCTATGGCTAAGAATACATTGTTCAGGCTCTTTGTTTGTGGACAACGTAATTCTGGCAAAACCACCCTTATTAACACACTTACTGAAGGGCGTGTAGGTGAAAAGGCGTCACCTATTAGACGTACAAAGGGGTTCAAGTATTACCAATGGCGGCCTGGTATTGAGGTTTGTGATGCTGTTGGTTTTGATGACCCCAAGGTGATCAGCGACGCTCGCCTTCTGGGTAAGATTAAAACAGAGTCGCATATCTGCATTTGGCTTTTCAACGGCGTAAACCGTATGCAACAGTCGGACATAGAGACTGTCAAATCCATCCTGCGTGAGCAGATTCCTACCATTTTTTGTGTCAATAAATGGGATACCAAGATAGAGGAAGAGGATCTGGTAGAACGACGGTTATGGCAGGAGTCATTCGAACGGGCTCTCAAAGACATCCAAGGTGAGATTGACCTGCCTGTTGAGCCTGAACTTCTTTTCATCTGTGCCAGAGACAGAAATATATGCCCGTTGCTTCAGGATAGAGTCGCACAAATGCTTCAGGAGCATCCGTGGGTCAAATCTCGTATAAAAGCCGACCGTTTTATGAAACTTGTCAGCGGCACTTACGAGGTGAAAGACCTTATATTAAAAGCCACACAACATATAGGTAGGATATGGAAAAGGTTGTCTGAATCAGAGCGAGAGGTTTTGAGCGCTATTTTAAATGGGGAAGAGACAGGACTGCGGAAACAAACGTCTGAAAACCATCGCTCCGACCTTAACACTGTATCCCGCATAATTCTGGCCATGCGCTGTGTATGCAGCGCTTTCAATCTGTTCCTTCCATCAAACGTATTGAGTTGGGCCACCGAGGAGTGGCAGCAACTTGGAGAAGAAATCAATAAAAAGATTCAGTGGTACGCTTCCTCGCTCTTTGAGTATATATGGGACTCTTGGTGGACAGAACCGTATCGCGTCGCTCTTTCGCGGCTCTGGGCAACTTTACTGGAGAAGGAACCGCGTTTCGGAGAAATAAGAACGATTCGCGCGGCTGGACTTACCACACGGAAAGGAAAAGACTGGTTTCGTAAAGAAATACTTGCTATGAAAGGAGGCAGCGCATTCGAAGAGCGCGTGTTGAAGAAAAATCTTGTTTCCGATGTTGAGCCCCTTGTGCTACTCTGGGCGAGCAGGTTTTATGACTTCTTGAATGGGAAGAATAGGGAAGAGCTTGAATCCATATGGAAGGATGTAAAAAACGGCAGGGCAATTCTTACATACAAAGAACGCAGGTTTCTGTGTGAAACAATCGCTATGATAGGACCAAATAACTTGGATATCGTAATTGAAGAGGCCTCATCAAAATTGAACCACCCCCTGATAGGACCGAACTATGGGAAACTGGTCGGCGTTGCCGCAGGTGTGGGGCTCCTCAGAACCATCCTTGCCGACAACCTTGCTGAAAGTGAGGTCAAAAGAATCGGCTTTGAAATGGGGGGAGAATGAGATTTAGATTTTAGGAGGAGGGGTTATGTCAGAAATAACCTGTCCAAAATGCGGGAAAAGGTTTAATCCCGGGAAACACAAGCCGAGTTTACCGGAAGCGACATTCAGTGAGATTGAATCCCAGGTCGACAAGATTGATTTCGCCGAAATTGTTAGTAAGGCCGTGGATGCAGCCGGGGAGAGGAATTGGGACAACATAATAAGCCAATTGTCTCCGGTGTTGCGACAGTTCATAGAAGACCTAACCAAAATAGAGCCTGTGCATAGGCGCCTTGCATTCGCCGGTCCAACCGGCGTTGGGAAAACCACTCTCTATTGCCAAATCTTTAAAAGGTTAGAGTCTCAAAAAGATGCCCACGGGGTCATGGACAAGACACGGGAAGTAACCGTTCATCGTATTGAATTTGGTTTTGGTTCACTTGAAATTCTTGACACCCCTGGTCTGAACGATGTCCACAAGGAACTAACGGACAAAGCCCGCAGGGAACTGGAAAAGAGTGATATGCTCGTTTACCTGATACCAGCGGACCCAGGACCGACAAGAGTGGCACTGGAGGATTTGAAAGAGACTGTGGAAGGGGCTGGCATCTCGTGTGAGAGGGTGTTGGTTGTTCTCTCAAAACACGATTTGCTCACGCCGGGCGACCTCACAAAAATGCTTGATGTAACCAGAAAGGGTGTGTCCAGCACCCTTGGACATTCTGTGCCTGTTCTGAAGTCTTCTGTGCGTTGCAAGAATTGTGACTGTCTTGCACAACTGACAAAGAAAATATATAATCTGGCAGGAGAGGGGCTTAAGGACGCACTCGTGGCGACGGTTAGAAAGCAACTGGCATCCGTGATGATTGGGATGTGCGATGAGCGGTCCAGCAAGTCGATCTATAAAAATATGGCTATAGCTGCAGGCGTAGGAGCCGCACCTATTCCGTTTGCAGATATGCCTATCCTGTGTGCTCTTCAGGTAGGGATGGTGCGGAGTATTGGGCGCATCTACGGACATCATATAAGCTACGCAAGAGCCTTGTCGTATGTTGCGTTGGCAGGAACCGCTTTACGCGCCGGCTTTCGACAACTTGCGAAACTGGTCCCCATAGCGGGATGGGTTATCGCTGCTTCCGTTGCCGCGTCTGGCACATACGCCATTGGTAAACTGGCACAAAACTATTTCAGAGGAGCGTTGCTACAGGGGGAGCATGGTGTGCTGCCTGAAAAGATAGACAAAGCGGAACTGAGTCGTTTATCTGACGAGGGCAGGAGAAAATGGCGCGAAATTAGAAAAGATATTGACAGAAAGGAGATAGAAAAGGAACTAGAGCGGTTTGTTGGTAACCTTGTTAAATGCCCTGGGTGTGGACTGGTATTCTCTCCTGAAACAGTCTGATGGAGGCGGATTTGGTGAATGCAAATGGCTTTTGTTCGCAGATGCTTATATCTGGTTTTTTTTGTCGCTTGTGGGAAATGGCTCTTCAGCCCAGCTATAGGAAGATTTCAGGATACCTGTTTATCTGTTCATTTAAATCCCTGTTATAGCGGATAACAATCACACGATAACCGTAATTGCGCAACTCGCGGCGAAGATGAGCGTCCTTTGAACGTTGGGGTTCTACAGCGTGTGCAGGTCCGTCACAGAACACACATACATTCGGTTTGTAGAAAAAGTCAACAACGCAACTGGGACGCTCTATTCTTTGCTGCGCCTCATCCGGAAGCCTGTAACCGCCTTCATACAGCACCCTGAGAAACTGCCTCTCAAGCGTCGAATGTTCATCGACACGTTTTAACAGCCATAGATAATGCTGGTCGCGATTACGCCCTCCCTGCTGTTTTTCCACCTCCACACGGGTCAGTTTCAAAAGAAAGTCTTTAACCAAATAGCGATTTAAGAAACGAACTTTAGGCTGATTTGAGAAACTGCGCAGGCATTCGTAACAGGCTTTATGTTTGTCGTGCGATAGGTCCTCACCTGTTTGAGGGTCAAAGTGGAGGATTCGCAGTGCTTCCTCCGCGACGACCGCAAGCGCGTTTTTCTCTTCAACGAGGCGACGAAGCACACCGACGCCTCCCTCAGCCGCCTCGTAAAAAAGCATCGCCTTCGCCTCACCCTCGCCTACCAATTCGCATTCTATTTCTCTTTCTTCGACCTGAAATACTCTTTCTATTCCTCGCTTGAGAGCATAAAGCAGGGTTGTTTCAAACGCTTCCTTTTCTGTTGCCTCAACTTCTGCAAGCAGCCGGATTCGAAGCAAATTCTGCGTGTCCTGCACAAACAGTTTTACCTGCTCCTCTGCAGGACGGCGCTCTTCGTTCTCGGCGAGGAGTTCACCGCTGCTTAAATCGACACGGAATCCTCCATTGTTGCGAGTGCGCCAGCCATGGTTGACAAGACGAATTGTCGCTGCAGGTGCATATTGGAGGTTGAGAAGGTCTTTGACCTCTGCAACAACGACATTGTGACCAGTCTCGCTTGGGGCGAAACGGTAGGCGACGGTAATCTTGTAACCACGACGCAAGCGCTCCTCCTCGTTGCAGGTGATTCGTTCCCGTCGCCTCGCCGCTACATTGGGCATTTCCAGCGCTTCTATAGGGTTGGAGTTAGCGCCATTGAGTGTGGCTCCACAGACAGGGCAGATATCGTCGGACTTTTCTGCGAAAGCGGCGCAATTGTTGCATACTTTGAACTCCCTGATGCGCTGCTCCAGTCCTCCGGGCGCCGACTGGAAACGCACCACCTCCCATTTGGCTCCTTCGTGGTAGATTATGTTATGCGGAGCAAACTCTCTTATGGCGAGGAAACGCGGACGAGATATGAAATCCCCTCTGCCTCGGCGTGGAATCCATGCACGCACAGGCAGTCTCGGGAAATTGTAGCCTGGCAGGAAGCCTTCAGTGGCAAGATAACGATATGGGTAGAAGTCGCTCTCTTCGCGTGCGACATCAACTTGGAGAAGGAGATTGAGTTGCCGCCGCGCTTCCTCCTGCTGCCGCATTCCCTCCTCTTGTTTTTTGCGGTCGTGAACCAGTATCATCTGGCTTGCGCGTTTCAACTGCGTAGATGCGGCTCTGTAGAGTTCCCGCCAGCGGTCAAAGGCTTTGTCAAATTCCTGCGGCGCCTGTTCCAATACCCGTTTCACCCACCTCCAACTGAACCACCCTACGCTGCTCAACTCCTTCTCATCGTTGCGCAAAATGTTTCTGATACACCTCTCAACCTCCTTTAATGTGGAATCGCTCAAGCGCAATTGTTTTTCTATCCCATCTTGTAGACACATCTTATCGTCGTCGGTATCCACAATCTCAGCGATGGACGATTTGACACCGTGCAGTCCGACTTGAGCGAGCCATTCAGCGTGGACGTGTGAGCGGATGAGTGCCTCGTTGGTGAGGTCAATTTTGGGCGCGCGCACACTTCCAGTCACCATCTCCTCCCTGTTGCGGAAGAAGTACTGGTCGTGGTGGTTGTATGCGCCGCAGTAAACTACGATGAGCCCGGGTTGTCCCTGTCGCGCCGCACGACCGCCGCGCTGCGCATAGTTAGCGGGCGTCGGCGGCACGTTTCGCAAATGTGCCATGTCAAGGTCGGCTATGTCTATCCCCAACTCCATAGTCGGGGAACAAACAAGATACGGCAGCGGAGGCGGTTCATCACCTCTGAAACGCCTTTCTCGCTTTTCTCTTTCACCTGCTGCGACAACTTGTGCAGTGTGTTCACGCGCCTCAAGCGCAGCAAGATCACCTGCCGTCTCTTTATAGAAGTTTTGGAAGAATTTATTGGCGGAAATATGTTTTGTAACTCGGCGGTGAGACCAGACGGGGTCAGGAGGCGGCGGCTCACCGTCTCCCAGGCACCAAAGCAGACAGCCCGGATTCAGTCGGTAGCAGCGGTGGTCGTCGCGGTTTTCCACTCTGCACAAAAAGCCGTATTGAACCAATAGTTCCAGCAGTTGGTCAATGAGAGGCTCCACATCGTGGATGCTGGAAATGCGAAGCCGCCGCCTGAGATAGCGTCCGAGTAATGTTCGTGCCGTCAATTTGTGATGTCTTTGCGCAAACCGCCTTGAGCCACCCGGACGGAGCATTACAGGTGCTTCCTGCATTCCTACATCAGGGTCAACGCCCCAGAACTCATTTAATTCCTCTGCTGCCTTTTTGAGCCGTCGCTGCTTTTCCCGCGTCAGGACTTCTGCCTCTATCGCGAGGCGCTTGCGGAAGTAATCAAGGAATGTGTGGAATATCTCGTAACGCTCCTGCTGTGATTTGTCATTAAGAAACCGTATGTTCTGGAACACCTCGTCCCGCTGGGCGAGTTGCTCCAGTTCGTCGTAGCGGATTTTCAGCAGCCCCACATCCTCCAAATTGGGCTGCACCACACGCCATCCGCGTTTTAAATCCATGCACAAACGGTATTCTGTTAGGTCTGTAAAGGTTTCCATCACCCGCCGAGCACCTGGGCTATCCGGAGTCAGATTTGGCTCCCGGGCAATGTCTGATATGCTGAGTCCCATGCGTTTCACGACTTCAGATGCTACTTCTTTGAACCGGAGAATCTCGCAGTCCTTAAGCGCCTGATACAGCGCAGCGCGAAGCACCGCAACATGCACAAAGTCATTAAAATGTCCTGCCTGCAGGGAGGCATCTTGCCTGTTGTCCGTGAATGTCAGGAGTTTGTCCTTAAGCGCTCCTGTCTTGCGGGCAAGACGGAGCAGTGTGGCTGCCAGAACCGTGGTGGCTGATGAACGCCCCTCGCTTGAGAGCACCGCCAACTTGGTGAACTCGCTTTCCCGCGCGGTGTAGGACTCTCCGCAGCGCGGACAGATCCAAAATCCGTCCTCCTGCAGCCACATCGCCAGCGCGCCCTCTGTCTGTTCCTCCGCGAACGAGCCGTCAGGAAAGACCCATACCTTCTTCGGCACCCGTCTGCGCCAAGTGGACGAAATCCGACCATCTGCCCCGAACCACGCAGATGGTATGAACTCTTCCAACTCCGGCATATCCTCGCTTATGAGGGTGAGATAACAAAGGCGTGCTTCGTCAGAGGATTCCTCATCCAGGGGGGCGGGCAGGAACCTGCCTCCTTTGAGGACGACTCTGTAGTGGTCCTGTCCACAGAAACGGCAGAAGCGGAGCGGTGCCCAAACCTTGTCGCCTTCTTCTCTCTCCTCGAAAGCGAAGCAGCGTTTGTCTGGTGCCTCAAGAGTAGCAAAAACCGCGCGTCCCTGACTCACAAACTGATGCAATTTGAACGCAAACAGCGGCATTCCATCAGCACGCCTGAATCGCTGTGCTCGCAAGAGTAGGTTTTCTAACTGTTCTCGGCAGCGCTCCTCATCTATCCCTGTGATTTTTGCCAGTTCCTCAGCCACTTCTTTCAGGCTGCGCGGCTCACAACGCCTTATCTCCCCGTCTTGCTCTCTGGCACCCAGTGTTCGTTCAACCCAGCGCGCAAGCGGACTGCGCTTAAAATCGTCCTCCGTTTGCGGAAGCGGAGCGGAGACCGCAGCGCGCAACTCCTCCACCGTTGGCGTTCCGCCTTCCGTCACCAACTCCAGAGTTTCCTCTATCACATTCTGTTGTGGAATCTTTACGCCGAAGAAGCGCGATGCAAAATCTGCGACGATCTGTCTGCGCTCCTCCGATGTGGCGCCTTTATGCGCCACCATCGTTGCGGACGTCCCGATATGAACGACACTTTGCCGCTGCAACCGCGCTTTAAGGCGCCTCACAAGCATCGCCACATCCGCCCCCTGCCTGCCCCGATATGTGTGCAACTCATCAAAAACCAGAAACAGATGACTTCCGCCGCCTGCAAGCAATGGCTTGTCCTCCCGCCGCACCAGAATCAACTCCAACATCATATAGTTTGTCAGAATGATATGCGGCGGGTCGTTCCGAATCTTGTTTCGCTCTTCTTCGGGCGTCTCGCCTGTATACTTAGCAAACCGCACAGGAAATTCGCGCCCCGTCCGCTCTTCGTATCCCTGTTTGAACCTCTCCAACGCCGCCAATTGCGAATTCACCAGCGCGTTCATTGGATATACCACAAACGCCACCGGCTTCTGTAAGTTCATATGTTTCAGCACGGTGTCCATTATAGGAATAAAGTAACAAAAACTTTTGCCCGAACCTGTACCGGTGGTGACGACGATACTCTCCCCTCTTAACGCTTTTCTTATAGCATTTTCCTGATGTTTATAAAGGTGGTATGTCGAACCATCCTCTTTACGAAAGATAAGAGCAGTCTCGCGATGGAGCAGTCCCATCTCTGCCAACTGGTCAATTGTATGACCGCGTTCGTAGTTAGGCGACAACTGAAGAAGTGGCTCAGGCCACAACGGCTCCTTACGAAGCAGTTCTTCTATCTCCTTTCTTGCTCTCTCATCTGCTATGTGAATGAAGGAATAAACAAAATTCTGATAATCCTCAATCATCCGCTCACGAAGGTCAAAAATGGTTTCCCTTTTTCCCATGCCACGACTCCTCCCACTTGGCACATGCGCAGAACTACAACCCTCTGTCCCCTCATACGGCGCTGCTACAAAACTTTATCAAGAAACTTTCCTGAGGGCAAGGTCTTCAAGGAGCGCAATAATAACAAATTGAAGTTTTTGTTTGAAGGCATTGTATCTATGCGCTACAAGTAACTGCACAAGGGGATGGATATTCCCGTGGGGAAGAATCATATGCTTGTTTTGCGGGATCCTGTCCACCAGCTGATAGTCATTGACAGTCCTGTTGTGGAAAGATTGTTAGGCTCACCGGCACTTCAGCGACTACGTCATGTAAGCCAGTTGGGTGTGAACAGCTTGGTCTTTCCCGGAGCAACGCATAACCGATTTTCTCACAGTCTTGGCACCTACTGGGTCGCCAAACGCATCATCCGAAGCCTTCAGGATGCAGGTCAATTTGATGTCAAGGAAGTTGGTAAAGAGTGGCTGGAAGCGCTGGAAGTAGCGGCGTTGCTGCACGACGTGGGGCACGGTCCCTTTTCGCATGTGTGGGAACACGTTAGTGAAAAAGCGTTGGGGCAAAAAGTGACCCATGAGGATATGACGGTTTCGATCATTCAGGAAAGGTTCATGGACATACTGGGTAAGGATTTGAAGCAGAGAGTGATTGCCATCCTGCAGGGGAGTCTACAGGGTAAGAAGCAGTTCCTGCGGGACATCGTCAAAAGTCAATTAGACGCCGACCGGATGGATTATTTGCTTCGCGACGCTCACTACACTGGGGTTCGTTATGGTACGTACGATCTTGAGTGGTTGCTTCACTCATTACGGCTTGTTGAGTATAGAGGTAAGACCAGACTGGCTGTGGATTTCAAAAAAGGTTTGCGGGCGGTCGAGCAGTTTCTGCTTGCGCGGTTCTTTATGTACCACCAAGTCTACTTCCACAGAGCCGTAAGAGCCTGGGAGGCTGCCCTGATATGCCTTTTCAAATACTTGGCAAACTTCTCGCCAGAAGAGCGACGAAGATTATTAAATAACCAAGTCGCCACCGCTTTCAATAACCCAAAAGACTACCACTTGCTTAAAGAATGGCACATGTGGAATGCTATTGAAAACCTGTCTAGAAACGACGACAGGCGATACGAAAACCCCATTCAACTGTCCAGAATGATACTCGACCGTCAAAAACCACCTTTCTCGGCGCTTTACATAGGTGATGAAGGACCAGGAAGATTTGATTCAATCTGCAATAGCTTGCACCAGCGCAAAGACCTACATTTCGACATTCATCTGGACGATTGTTCCACCTCTATATACAAGGGCATTCTGTATTACGCCAGAAAAAGGCATCAGAAACCTGAAGAAGAGGAAGCGGAGGAAGAGGAAGATATTATTCTAGTTGTGGAACGGGACGAGCCGAAACCTATAGAATTGGTTTCGCCGTCCATCCTTGAGCACCTGCAACACAAGCATCGACTACCACGACTTTTCTGGATGCCGTGGGTTGATGAGGAGATAAGAAAAGAACTCGAAAGACTTGGACATCAAGGTTGTATCGAAAAGGCCAGTTGGTTAAAGGAGGGCGCGGATGATAAGTACAGTAATGGACGTGCTGCTGGCAGCAGGGGAGATTAAGGGATCACGCCGGCTGCAGAAAGTCATTTACTTACTCTGGTATTACGACTTTGTGCCCGGACCACTCGGTTTTGGTCCGTGGCTTTACGGACCGTATTCCCCTGATCTGGCGGGCGTGGTCGAATCTATGACCGCCATCGGACTTGTCGAGCAAAGAGGAGAACAAACGACGTTGGGTGTAAGAAGATGTTACAAGGTAAACAAAGAGAAAGCGAGGAAGTTAGGGTTTGAACGACTTGACCCGCCAGAAAAGGTAAAAGAGGCGGTGGCGCTCATCAACAGATATCAGAACACAGATGTTCTGGAACTGGCGGCGACGATACTGATGCTTGAGCGAACCGCCGGCGGTCGTGAAGGGGCGGTAAAGCAGGCGCTTGAATGGAAGTCGCACCTTAAAGACTGTTTACCAGAGGCGCAAAGGCTCATTTCTGAACTCGAAGAATTAGCACGCAGACAAAAGAAACATCGTACTAACGATATGGGTTAAAATCAGGGTCCTTTGCTTTCTCTTCTAACAGGCGAAGCGCCGCCTCATTGTAGCGCCACTGTATCACAGTTTTGTTATCAGTCCCTGTGGTTTTAAAAGAGTATTTTCTGTTATCTTTTATCCCCAACTTCTGCGCGGCATGTGCGACCCAATTTGGGGATTTGCCAATCTTGTCCGCCAGCGACTTTGCTGTGTAAGGATAGATCTTGTCCGTTTCTAAAACAATGGAAGGAATTCCCCCTTCCTCGGTTGGCGTAGCAGGAATTCCTCCTCTGTTCGTTAACGAGAGGAGCATCTTCACATCTGATAAGTTTATATCAAACTTAGAAAGTCTTTCGGCAAGCGTCCCTATCATGTTGCCCAGACGTGTTAAGATTTCTTGAACCGATTCTCTTGCCCTTTGCTCTATTATCCTGCGAATGTCCTCATCCGTTGCGGGTTCCGTTTTAGAAGAGTGCCTCACATAAATTTGTCCTGGATAGAAGGCTGACTTTTGTCTTCCGCGTGAATCTGTGTAGTGACCCTCTTGAACAAAAATATGAGGGGCGTTAGGCGATTTCCCCACCCTGATCTCCCAACCCTGTCCCTTCTTTTGTGACCTGATATCACTGATCCGCGGCGTAACATATTTGTTCACCTTGTCATCCAGACGAGCAGAATCAAGCAACTCTTTACGCCCTGTTACCTTCTCTATAAAAATCACCGCGCCTTCTGTATTGGCAAACGCCACTATAGTTTTAACAATCCTGAGCAGTTCCTCATCACGCCCCACGAAGTCGGACTTAACCTCATAAGTTTCACACTCTCCCCTCTGAGGAGAACTGCCTCTCGCACTCATCACAAAGTCTCCTCCAACCGTTCAACAACACTATTAAGGTCGTTAAATCGCCTTTGTAGGTCCCTCTTTCTGACAGAAGGCATAGCCCCCGCTTTGAAAACCTGAAAACAATGTATTCTGTTTCCCCACTCCCTAATCCTATGCGCCGCTTTAGCCGCCTTCTCATCCAACAGCCCCATCCTTTTATAGGTCTCTATCAAACCCCCAAGACCTATTTTTTCCTCGGGTACCACTATTGCATCGTCAGTTATGTCGACTCCGGCTTCCTCGGCTTCTTTTCTAAACTCCTCATCATCAGCCACGGCAATTAAAACTATTAGTAAAAGTCTTGCTATGAGAATAGCCTCCAGAGCGGCGCGAAGAGCAACAAGCCCCGCAAAGTAAGCCTTATGCTCAAGACACTTCTCCGCATCCCTGCGATACTTGTTCGCAAGCCTCAGCAAGCGATTCCATTCAATTTTAATCCTGCTCTCTTCGTCTCTCGTGCGCCGATATCTCTCCATAAATCACCTCCGCGGGACAAGTTCAGCAATGGATAAACGCTTAGCGCTGTCAAACGCGTTATAATTTACAGAACGCAATCGGTCAAGGGTGCACGCCTCATTCTCGCGTTTTTGAGTCCTTACAGCAGCGATTTGTGCCACATCGTGTTGCAAGCGCAAGGTGTATATAAATCAAAAAGTAAACATAAAGGGCGTATCCCCGCATTTCATTGGTTTACCTGTCGAATAAGGAGCGTTGACCGGTCTGTTCGTCAAGCGACAAAGCCCACGGAAGCGACCTTATTATCTCACCATTTTCATCAGGAAATCCCCAAACGCTAAATTTTCTATGCATTTTGTAGGTCTGCTTCCAAGGTTCCTTTTCTATGTCTTTGCACCACGCCAGAACTCGCAGCGCCAGATCACGCTTCGTTAGACGTTTTGCTTTCCCAACCAACGCGCACTGTATGGCTCCGAGCAAAATATCAGTCAGTTGCAGTAGGTCATGTTGTGCTGACGAAACGGTGCGCACCCCCCGTACAATTAGTTCCGGATAACTATCCCGTGCAATCAGGCTATCAAGTTCGACCCGGTAGGCGATGTAGTTTTCAAAGTTATCAACCATCTCATATGTAGGTCCTGATTTACGGGTCTTCCCATCAGATATGAGCGTGATGGCAGCCTGTGCCACATCCTTCAAGAACCATTTTACAGCCGATTTTATTGCAATGGCAGTGAAACGGTTGTACACATGGAAGTCCTTAGCAAACCGTTTACGCTGAAAGCCGGGGCTGCTTCTGTTCAACGCGAGGCAGCAGAACATCGCTTTCTCGCAAAGACCATTCTGGTAGACCCGTAGCCAGTCCCTTGCCACACGGGCTTTGGCACCGAATTCTCCGTTGAAACTTGCCGGCAATTCGCAGAAGTGGATTTCTCCGTTATAACCGTGTTCACGGCGAATCCGGGCAAGGTGCTGCGCCACTTCTTCTTGATGGTCTGCACGCACGAATAGCAGCCCTATTAGCAGCCAGCCTTTGTTGGGTTTTGGCTCGCTTTCGTCGTGATAGACCAGGTACTCCTGCGGCTTCAGCGAGTCAGACAACGGCGAATGCTGGTTGCGCGGCATCAGGTTGTTCCTTCAGACTTCAGTTTCCGCCATGCGGAAAGGACTAAGTCACGGGTGCGATAGGTGCCGTAAACCCTCACCTCCTTCTCCTTCAAAACCCTAAATGTCTCGCCACACCAGTCCTCACCCATCACATCCTGCGGATCCAAAATGTAACGCAGTTCCTCCTCCGTCAAACCATAAAGCAACCCAAAATAAGCGTCCAGTTCGGCTCTGATTTTCGCGCGTCGCTCACCATCCCACTTAAACGGCGGAAACGGTATCCCCCTGTCTTTGTCCATCACTATCTCGGGATAAACCATCTCATCCAACCAGGAAGGGGGTTCCCATTTATGTCCGCCGGTCACCTCTGCGTTCTTTTCCCACTGTTGCTTGATAGCGGAGCGCAATTCCTCATCCGCCTCCCGCCATACACCATCCGCAAACGGCTTTATGTCCCACGCCGTGTACACCAACTCCATCACCCGCGGAACAATGAAAAGCCTATCTTTAGTCCCGTAAGCATCCGGCGGTAGGATCGGAAGTTGCTTAAGGTAATTGTAGGTTAGGTGAGTACCAGCGACCTTTTGTCGAACAACATAATCAAAAAGACAAGACGAGAGATATGCTGCGAGGAACGATTCGCGCACATAGCCAGCGGACGCAAACATCAAGGGCATGGTATGTCCTGCTGCGGTGGGAGGGATGAGTGCGAAGACGGCGGTGCGTTCATTTGTGGCGTTTGTTATGTCGCGGAAGCCGAGGAGGAATTTGTGTGACCAGTTAGCGGTTTTGAGGCGGGCGTCCACCTCTTCTTTGGGCACCCAATACCAGGGCAGGACGAGGAAGTTCGGGTCGGCGTGCTGTGCATCAGTGGGTGTTGGGAGATGCGTGCTGCTGCGGCTGCTAACACCCTCAAAAGTGCCGAAACGGTGGTCGTAATGCCATATCATCTTCGCCTCATACAGAGGAAGCCAGATTTCAGAACCCTTAACAAAGCGGTTGCCGACGAGTCTGAAACCGTCGCGTTCAAGTTGCTCGCGTGTCCTGAAAAGATGCGAATCTGATGTCATGTTAAAAAGCCCTTGCCGAAACTTCACTTTCCATGGGTTTTCGCCGGTTGTTTCGTTGATGAGGATGGGCATACGGCGGTAGAGTTTCTTGGTCAGTTCAGCGTCGTAGTATGTGCGGAAGACGGGGAGGGTTCTGGTGTTGGGGTTGAGGAGAGCGAAGTCGTGGTGTGAGAGTGAGAAGAATCGTCGGCGGTCGTTGAGGGCGGAGAGGTCGTGTGCAAAGGAGAGGAAGCGAGCGGGTTGAGGCTGTGCGGGAGCGGTCTTGCGAAATCCTATCAGACAGAATTTGTATGAGCGATGGATGTCGGGGAAGATGGGCATACGGTTTTCAAAGTCGTAGAGGAAGAGGAGGCGAGGTGTGAGGTGAGAGAAGAAGTGGCTGGTGGTGTGGTCGGTGGCGATGCCGGTGGGGACGATAACGGCGGCGATGCCGGAAGGGTTGAGGATATTGAGGAAGAGTTCGGCGAAGACGGCGTAGGTGTTGATCTTGCCTTTCCCAATCAATCGGAATTGAGTGGACTGTTTGATAAATTTTGCCGATTGGTGAATACTCTTTTTGTGTTCGCTCCACTCGGCAAACAGCGCTGGATTTTCATACCTGAGGTTTTGTATAGCCCGTTTTCTTGCACTTCCCTGCAAGGCGGCTATCTCAGGAGCCCTGCTACGGAAGAATTTCCCTTCTTCTGGTTGCATGACGTCCCACGGAGGGTTGCAGAGGACGACATCAAAGCCGCCGCGGGCGAAAACATCAGGGAATTCCAGTGACCAGTGGAAGAAACGATGTTTCCGCGCAAGAGAGCGGATGTATCCCAGCAGGTCGCCAGGAATGGAGGTGGAGCGTTCAAGATAGTCGCGCAAGGTTTGGGTTGTAGGGATTCTGTGGGCGTTATGTTGTGTGAGTTGTGCGAAGAAAGCGGCGGTCCAGATGTCGCAGGCGGTGCGGTCACGCGCCGATTCGCGCTCCAGTTCCTTCAGCATCTCCTTCTTCTTACGGATGATTTCTGGGGAGTCGTCGGGGAGGTGGTCAAAGCGGGCGGTGTGGGCGGCGAGAGACGCGAGGCTCTGTCTGGGGTCAAATTGAAGGAAGCGCTGTCTGGAGAGGCGTTCTTCGCGGTTCTTTTTCTTGAAGAAGCGCGCGACGGATTTGTCGTCGTCGGAGACGGGGTTGAAGGCGTTGTCGGGGATGCCGTCTTTGAGTGCGGACAGGTTGATGACGCCGAGGAGTGAGTCGCCGCAGCGGATGCGGTGGTCAAGGAAGGTGAGTGGCTTTTCGGGGTCGTGCGACTCAATCCAGAGTGCAACTTTGCAGAGTTCAACGGCGAGTGGGTTTTTGTCCACGCCGTAGATGCAGTGGGAGATGACATCGCGGACGGCGCGGCGGGTGTGTTGGGGGGTGGGTTCGTCGTGGGCGGTTCTGATGCGAGCGAGTTGGCGCCCGAGTCGTCGCGCAGCGGCAAGAAGAAAATGCCCCGAACCGCAGGCGGGATCGCAGACTTTAATCGAGAGGAGCGCCTTCTCCTTCTCCTCACGGTTTTTCGCGTTCTTGAGGCGTTCGCAGATGACGGGGTCAAGGGCGGAGGTGACGAGTTCGGAGACGAGTTCGTGGGGTGTGTAGTAGGAGCCTGTGGATTTTCGTGCGGTTCCTGCGGCGGGTTCAAGTCTGAAGAGCGGCGGGGTCTGGGTGGTATCAAAGCGCGGCTGATAGTCAAGGAGGCTTTCGTAGACGGAGCCGAGTTCCTCAACATCAAGGGCGGCGTAGTTGACGCGCCGCAGTGTGCCGCTCTCGTCTGTGTAGTAGACTATATGCCACATCGCCTCAAGCAGGTCGCGGTTGCTTATGAGGCATTCGTCAAAGTAGGTGCGCCCAAAGAGTTGTCCGTTGAGGACGGGAAGGCTGAGGACGGAAGCGAGGGGTTTTCCGCCGAGTTGCGGGAATGGGGTGTCGTCGTTGAGGAGTTTCCAGAGGAGGCGGAGGGAGAGGCAGAGGTCATCGTGTTCGGTGTAAGCGGAGCGGCGGTCAACGAGACGGCGGAAGCGGGTGATGCCGTAGTGCTCGCGGTAGAGAGTCTCGCTGCCGAGAAGTCCACGGTCTTCGGCAACAAAAAGGAACAAGATTCGGTAGACGATGCGGAGAAGATGGTGGTAGAAATCGTCGGGGGTGATGGCGTTGGGGTCGGATGGGGGAAGGGAGATGCGTTTTCGCAGTAGTTCATTTTTGGGGTGAGCGAGGAAGCCGTTGGCGAAGGAGATGAGGAAGAGGTGGACGCCGTCGCGGAGGCGGTCGCGCACACGGCTCCCCTGCTCCAATGATTCCTGATAGTAGCGTTCAAGGAAACATTCGTGAGCGTCAGCGGAAGTGCGGGGTAAGCGACTGCGGTGCAGAAGGCGGAACAGAAGCGCAAAGTCCTGATATAGCCGCTGCTCAAAGATGGTCTCAAGGTTGAATTCAAGGTAGCACTGTCGGCGGATGTAGGATGTGCGGCGTAGCAGGCGCAGGATTCTGCCGTTTGTGACGATGCCCCAGAGAGCGTCGGAGCGGTTGAGGAACTCCTGCAGGAGGGAGTGTGGGGAGAGTCGTGGGCGTCCGCCTGCGTGGACGCGGTCAAGTGGTTGTCTGGCGCCGACGATGTGGACGGGAGGGGCGTCGTCGGGTTCGCCAGCGCGGTGGGAGATGGCGAATGTCATAGCGCCGAGTTTGTAAGCGCGGCGGTTCAGAAACAGTTCATAGCCCAGAAGACTCAGGAAGGGCAGCATCCACTGGTTGCGCGTTTGTGTGGTGGCGGGGTCATCGTCGGGGAGCCGTTCAAGGCGACGCTTGAAGGTTTCCCAAAATGTTTGCGCGTCTGAGAAGATGGTCGCAACTTCGTTCGCCAGATTGGGATGCTTAAGTCCGAAGTCCTGCGGCTTCTGACCGCGCAGGTCGCCCGCCAGGACCTGCTCAAGCAGGTCCGCCGCAAAAAGACCGCCTTCAATCCTCACAGCGGGAAAGAGGCTCATGGCTTCACCTCCGGCAGCAGGACAAGGAGCGCCAGCAGGTCGGGCGGGAAGAGCGGAACGACGGTGAGTTCGCGCACCTTAAGGTGGACCGCCCTGCGGATGCGTTTGTGGCTCTGCTCAAGTTGCGCTGCGCGCCGCTCAATCCTTGCACGGATTTCAGAAAGCAGCAGCGAATCCCTCCCCCACTCCCGCCCAGCGTCTTCCGATCTCCAGCCTTGTAATTCCGCGAGGATATCTTCAACAATCTCGCGCTTCTCCGTCAGTGGGATGTTGGAGGTGGGTTTTGCTTTTGTGAGCAGATCTAATGCCTCATCGTTCGGTAGCCATTCTGCTTCATTATATCCTTTGGGGCGATAACCGTAGACTTGAACCTCTTCAGACAGCAGGTCTTGTGTGGTTGAGTCGTTTTGAGGGATGCGGACTATGTAGCGGATTCTGGTGCAGAGGAGGGCGGTGCGGGTTTGGACGGCGTTGGTGCGGATGACGCCGCAGCGTGAGGCGGTGGCGGCGGACTTCTTCTCCAGTGCTTCTTCAAACAGGAAACGCGCCAAAGCCGTCACAAAGCGGTGGTTCCTGCCGACAAATTCCGCGCCTTCAGGGGTCGGGGAGTTGTTGAAACTTATACGCCAAATCGTCTCGCCGCGGGGTAAGGAGAGTGAGCGGATGTTCTGCAGTTCAAAGCGGAGCATATGAGGCAGTCTGGCGAGCGCTGCGTCAGAAAGGTTGACGCGGAAGACGGCGTGCTGCTTGCGGTCGCCAACGAGAGATAGACCTATCCGCTGGGCGGCGTTGAGGACAAAGCGGCGCACAGCAGCGGGGTCCCCAAGAACGCGGTCAACCGCTTCCAGTTCGCGTTGCACCTCTTCTGGCTTGATTGCGTGCTGCGCGAAGCGTGTTCGTGTCGTTTTCTCGCGCTGAGCGTCAATGTCCCAGCGTTGATGCAGACGCGCCACCTTTTGTGCCGCCTCCTCGCTCATCTCAAACAGTTTCTTCTGCGTCAGGTCGCGTCTTCTTCGCAGGAAAAGCGCGCTCAACACCGCCTCCATAACCGTCTCGCTTTCCTCCGGAACAGGCACATATGTGCCGAGAGCCTTTCTGATTGCCTCCGCTTTCTTCAGCAGCACCTCAATCACGGCGCCGTCTACGGGGTTGTTCTCTCCATAAAAACGGACGGCCCTCACGACTTCGCATTTCTGTCCGAAGCGGTCAACGCGACCTTCGCGCTGCTCAAGACGGTTCGGGTTCCACGGAAGGTCATAGTGGATGACGGCGTTGAATTTTTCCTGCAGGTTTATGCCTTCTGACAGGCAGTCAGTGGCGACGAGCACCCGCGGACGGCTTGTGCTCAGCCGCTCTATCTGCGCCCGCCGCTCTTCCTCCGGCAACCGCCCTGTTATCCCCAGAACCTGAACATCTGACGGCAGAACTTTGCGAAGATGCTCTGACACATAGTCAGCGGTAGCCACATAACGGCACCAGATGACGGGGTGGAATCCTTCTTTGAGAAGGTCTTCTGTAATCGCAACGCAGCGTGCAAGTTTTGTGTCGGCGGCGGCTTCAAGGAGTTTCTGCGCCTGTTCCTCTAATTGCCGCAGTTTTCGGCGCTCGGCAGCGCTGAACCGCCGTTCCGCCGCCTCTATCGGCGGTGTCGGTATGTCGTCCACAGTCATCTGGTCCGTTGCTTCAAAAACGAATGAGCCGAAATCTGGCTCTTCTTCGGCGGTATCTGGCGCGCTGCGTTCCATCCGCGCTTGCAACGCCGCCACCGCCGCCGCCGGACTGCTCATCACACATCTCAACAGCGTCAGCACACCCCAATACCGCACCCGCCGCTTCCGCTCCTCCATCTCCTGTCCTGCTTCCACTATATCGTAGCAGAAATCATAAACGCGCTTGAACAATCGCCAGTAGTCCTCTGACAGCCTGTATGTCCTGTCCTCGCTTTGCCGCTTCGGGAAGCACCTTTCCCCTTCCCAGGAGCGCTCAATGTCGCCTCTTGTGCGCTGCACAAAATGCCGCGCTAACTCAATACGCTGCTCCCTCGTCAAAGCCCCCAAATTCCAGTCCCTGAATTCGGGCTTGAGCAGAGCCAGAAGAGAGCGGAACGCCTCCTCAACGCCGCTGTGGGGGGTGGCGGTGAGGAAGATGAGATGACGGTGTGGGTCGGCGGCGATGTGTTTCAGAAGTTCGTGGCGCTGCTGCTGTTTACGGCTGCGGGAACCGCCCGCTGCACCGTGCACCTCGTCCACCACTACAAGTTCAGGACAAAATTGCACAAACAGCGCCCGATTACGCTCACCCTTCACCCAGTCTATGCTCAAGACCTGAAACGGATAATATCTGTAGACAGTCTCTGCGCGCTTATGCGCAGGTAGGTTGCGTTCAAGTCGGGCAAGGGTGCTTGAGTGGATGAAGACGGCGTTGAGGTTGAATTTTTCGCGGATTTCGCGCAGCCACTGGTCGCACAGATAGGGCGGGCAGAGCACGGCGAACCGCTTTATCTCGCCGCGGTCAAGCAATTCGCGCACAACAAGCAGCGCCTCAATCGTCTTGCCGACCCCTACATCGTCGGCGATGAAAAGACGAACAGGGTCAAGCCGCAGTGCCATCAGGAGCGGCACCAATTGGTATGTCTTCGGACGGATTGAGATATGTCCGAGTGAGCGGAGGGGAGAAGCGCCTTCGCGCAGCAGCAGCCGCGCAGCCTGCCACAGCAGATTTGCTCCCGCTGCGTCTGATATGTCCTGCTCACTCGGTAGGGGAAACACTGACGGTTTGAGTTGCTCTTCTGGCATACCCGCCCCCACCAGACGCAAAATATCTCGGTGGATGGCGATGTGTTCTTCTGTTGTGCCTGTCAACGGACGCAGTTTAAGAACAGAATCTTCCTTGCCAACAATCACCCATTCCCGCTTCCTGAACTTGACGACCGCACCTATATCGCTTGTTTTCATCACCGCTTCCTCCCGTGACGATATCTTTATAAACGAACGCCCCACCGCCTACAAACAAAACCCCCACTGGACCCCACATCCAGAAATACAGAAACTTTTTGCAGGCCGCCTCTTTCGTCAATGTTATTTCCTTGAAGTTTTACGCGAGTGACAAGGTGAATCTGTGGGTGAAACGAGGTTATACACGGCCTCTGCACACCTTCTCGTTGCCTGCCTGTTGCGGAAAACCTTTGGGGCCCACCGCAAAAAACACGGTTGAATCGGGATTTGAGAATTAATTCAGAAAAGGGGTTGGCAAGGTTCAGAGGGGGTATTATAATTTGTGATGAGGGTCATATCAGGAGGTGGGTAAATGCGGTATGTGGCAGTGGGGCTGAGTCTTGTCACAGCAGTGCTTCTTGCAGGTCCAAAAAAGAAAAACAACCCCTGCAAGCACCCCAAACCCAGACCACAGATTCAGGTCACATCCGATAAGGACACCTACGCCGTCGGCGAGAAAGCGACCTTTGATGTGAAGATTACCCTTCCACCCCATCAGAACATGCGCCGCTATGCTGTGTTTGCGATGTATCCACAGCCGCAGCCTGAATATGAGGTGCAACTTGAGCAGATAACCCCCACCCATTACCGCTATGTGCCCCCTGAATTCAAAGAAGCGGGCCCGAAGAGCCTGACGGTCCGACTCTATTTGAAAGGTGTGATGCATGCGATAAGGGCGCTTGAGGAGGTGAAGGAATGGGTTGAGGCGTTGATAGCGTATTTTGAGAGTCTGCTTGAGGATCCCGGGATACCATGGTGGAAGAAGGTGATAATAAGGCGCAAAGTAAAGCAGTTGAGGCGTCTTTTGTGCGTGATAGAACAGTTGCTTGAGCGTTTTTATGGTCTGTATGTAGCAGAGGGCAGCAAGGAGATAGAGGTACTGGCGAACCGTCCACCAGGCAAGCCGACAGAACTTCTGTGTGAGGGTCAGGTAAATCCGATAAATGTCAGGACAAGACGCCCACGGTTCTCAGCGGTTTTCCATGACCCTGATGCCTCTGATGTCGCGACGCACTATAGGATTCAAGTGTCAGCGGATGAAGGATTCAATCAAATTGCGTGGGATAGTGGAAAGACAGTTTTTGGGGAAGCGGTGAGAAATGGGCAAAGGTGTCCTGACATAAAATGCGGTGTAGACCTTAAAGATCAGGAAAGATATTGGTGGAGGATAAAGTTCTGGGACGAATTTGGCAATGAGGGAGAGTGGAGTGACACAGCATGGTTTGAGGTAGGAGATCTGACCCCACCAGAAGCGGCGGTAGTAGAGGAGCCCAAAGAAGGGGAATGGTTATCCAGTCCAAATGTGGTTTTAAAAGGAAGGGCGGAAACGAACGCATGGGTTGAGATATATGGTAGTCCAGAATTGCTTGCACGGGTGCAGGTTGACAGCGAGGGTCACTGGGAGGCGGTTCTGAAAGCAGAAATGTCGGTAGAGCGTTTGGATTTTGTAGCAGTAAGGCTGAAGGACGGTCAAGTACTTGTGGCTGGAGGATACACAAGCAGTGGAACAGCAACAGCATCGTGTGAGATATACGACCCTGTAAAGAGGCGTTTTGTTTCTGCGGCCTCTATGCATGTAGCAAGGTTCCAGCATACAGCGGTTCTGCTTAATGATGGTAGGGTCCTTGTATGTGGTGGAGTGGATGGCAAGGGAAATGAACTCTCAAGTGCGGAAATATATGACCCCGAGAAGGACAAGTGGGAAGAGGTAGCACCGATGAGCAGAGGAAGAACGCGACATGCGGCTGTCTTGCTATCAGACGGCAGAGTTTTGGTGGCAGGTGGCTGTACAGATAGTGTTCAAGCATTCAAGTCAGCGGAAGTGTTTGACCCAGCAACGGGCATGTGGGAACTCACGGGCGATATGAATGAGGAACGTTGCGGCTTACGGATGGTGCGGCTCAAGGATGGACGGGTGCTTGTTGTGGGTGGAGGGTGGTATGACAAGACGTCATGCGAAATATACGACCCTGCAACTGGACAGTTCAGTCAGGTGGCTTCTACAAACGAGCATCACGCTGATTTTCACACCGTGACTTTACTTCCGAACGGGAAAGTCGTGGTTGTTGGAGGTAGGGATGGGGCGGAATACGGATGTTATGGTTGCCCTGTGAATTCTGTCGAGGTGTACGACCCGCAGGCGAACAAATGGAACCTTGTTGCGCGGATGAACGATGCACGTTATGGTCACACGGCGACGCTCCTGCCAGACGGACGACTCCTTATATGCGGTGGGGTGAAGATGGAGAAGAAACCTGAAGGTGGAGTTAATGTAATCTATCTTAAGAGTGTGGAGATATTTGATCCTGGGAGCGGTCGTTGCGAGATGGTAGGGGAGATGCAAAGCGTTCGTTACAGACATAGGGCCGTGAGCCTTACAAGTGGTGATGTACTTCTTATGGGGGGTATTGTTACAGCAGGCGAACTAACAGCCAGTGCGGAGGTTTACTGGTGGCATCGTGGTAAATTTGGTTGGGCAGGGGGACTGGCAGACGGAGGACATGTTTTAGTGATTTACGTGGTGGATAGAGCGGGTAACAGGTCGGAACCGGTGAAATTGAGGGTCTTTGTTGACACAGTACCGCCTGAGCCGCCCGTACTTGAGCAGATAACTTCGCCTGTTCGGGTACCTTCTGTGTGGGTGTGTGGTAGAGCAGAGTCGGGTGTTAAGGTACATGTTGAGGCTCGCCACACTGCAACTGGAAAAGTGGTTGAAAAGAGTGTAGAGGTAGACTGTGACGGCACATTCAGGCTAATACTTTATGGACTTGAGGATGGGGAGTGGACAATAAAAGCGCAAGCGACGGATAAAGCGGGCAACCGTTCAGGCTGGAGTAATGAGATAAGTGTGGAAGTAGACGCAGCACCCGCAGAACTGGTTGTGAATCCAGTTGTCAGCCCGACTGACCAGAAACAAGTAGAGGTTACAGGGTATGTGAAGCATCCCCAAGGTGGGCTTAATGTGGTGGTGGAGGTAACTGGCGGCGGACAGTCGATGAGTTATGCTGGATCCGCTGACCCCGATGACGGCACTTTTGCGGTAAATGTTACACTCTTTGAAAACACGCGCAATGACTTGGTAGTTTATGCTGTAGACTCGCTTGGCAACCGTGGCCCATCCACCAGCCTTTGTATTGTTCACAGCGATTATGTTCTGCGCAAGCCGGTGATACTATCACCACCGGAAAACAGTGTGCTTGCTGATCCCCAACCTGTGCTTCTGATTGCTACCAGTACTGACGCACAAATTGAGGTTCTGGAACGTACAGGTAATGGAACCCAGGCAGTTCCTTTTGAGACACTGTTTACCTGCAACGGGATATACTTGGTGCGTTTGCTGGGTTTGAGCGAGGGGCCGCATACCATTTTTGTGCGTGCAACGAAAACCCTTGTCACAAAGACACAGCGGAGTGAGTCAGACGACTTTAACTTCAGCATTTGGACGCAGGGCTGTCCTATAAACGTTACCTCCCCACAGGATGGGGATGAGATTTCAGAGAGCAGTATAGATGTTGTAGGTGTTGTAACCAGTGAGTATGTGAGGTGGATAATAGTAAATGGGGTGGAAGCAGAGATATCAGGAAATGGGGTGCAGAGGACCTTTTACGCTACGATACCTGCGTTTCCTGTCATTTATGTGACCGCGAGTGACGGAATAGCGACCTGGTGTGTTGTTGTGGTGGTGGAAGCGGCTCCTAATAATAGTGATATTGACGGAGATGGAATCCCGAACGTGGACGACCCATATCCTTTCTTCAGCGACCAGACACTCCCGCAGAAAGTTACCTTCGCCAACAACATTGGTGTTGCGGCCGGTGCTCTTATTGCTTTCGGGGTTGATGGGAAGCGCAGAAATGTTCTGTACCGTAATGAGGCACTGAAGATAGAATGGATGACAGACTATGAGGCAGACAATGTAAGGTGGGTATTTGAGGACGGGACCATTGCACCTGATGAGACGACCGAAAAACGTACCCCGCTTCTTGGACCATCTGATCTCATACAACTTGGCTTCACCGTAGATGGGACGACAATTTCTGCAGGTAACTTCCCATATGAACTACCAACACAGGACGGACACTCCAGTTGGGCAACCTTTAATTCTGTTATAAGAGTTCGTGTGCTTGTAAAGGATTTCTACTCTGGTCAATGGGTGACACAAAATTCGTTAACACTTGTGATACTTCCCGATACAAGTGATATACTGTGTCCTGCAGAAAAGCAGCCAGCGCCTCGCAACCCCGCCGTTGCCGCATACGGCATTACTCTTCACGATGGTTCATTTGTGGAGACCCAACTCGATTTGAGCGTACGAAGCAAGGGGTTTGACTTTGCGTGGATACGTACTTACCGCTCGGCGATTGAATATGACGGCACAAGCGGTCTCAACTGGGATTTCAATTACAACAAGCGTATAGTAGAGATACAAGGTACAACGGACCCGCCGTCTGATCCTGTAGAGATCGGTTTTAAGGAAGTTGCGGGACCGTACGTGCCTGCTAATGACATATGGTATTACGATGGGACCGGTAGACGGGACAGGTTTGTTTATCTCAAAAGCGAATTGCGAACTGTGAGAGATTGTAACGATTTTCTTGCGATAGTGACTACCTACAAATCACCAGCAGGATTTTTCTGCGAACTGCAGCGCTACATTGTGCTGCCAGCGGGATACGACTCTGGTGCAGGAGCGGGCGTCGAATTCGCGATGTCGGAGCAGCCCACAGCGATGTGCCTTACCCACTACATGGCGGAGACAGGGGACAGGATATTTTACGTCCTACGGAAGAAGCATGGGACGCGGTATATTTTCAATTGCCGTGGTCAGTTGCGCGCCATTGTCGACCGCAACGATAACTGGATGTGGTTCCATTATACCTCGCCACCTGATCCCTCAAACGGCGGAAATCCTGTATTGGTTCGTATTACTGATACATCCGGGCGCTCGTATCATGTCGAATACATCATCGTCAACGGGCAACCCCGAGTGAAACGGTTATATGAGGATCCGAGCGATTTTGACAGCCCGCGTCAGGTGATTTACCACTATGATGATTTAGGGCGCCTAATAAAGGTTGAATACCCACCTATGGAGAATCCCGATGGGAGTCAAGTTCCAGTCACGATACTGTATCGTTATGAAGGGAAACTGTTAACGGAGATAGTAGCACCACGGGAAGCCGCTGCAGATCAGACCCCGTACTTGCGTAACGAATACAATCCTGATGGCCGCATTACGACGCAATGGCTTGGTGAAGCCAGTGGCCCAGGTGGCTCTTTCAGCATAGACTATTCGCGTCTCCAAACAGAAGGGATAGTAAGCGTTGTTGACAGAAACGGCAACCTGCGTGAGTTTTATCTTGGTGTTCCTGAAGGCGCTGAAGCCTATGTCATCGAGAAAGTCCGTGTCCGCAACGATAAAGGTTTGCTTCCACCATATTCTGACGGTGAGCCTGACTGGTATGAAACCCGCTACACTTATAACAGCGACTATCAGGTAACAGAGGTAGTCTTCCCGCGGGGCAATCGCATATGTTATTTCTACGACCGGCAAAATAACCTGTTTACCGAGGGTTCAAGACGCAACTGGCTTGAGATGAACCTTACTTATGAGAATGACTTAAGCCGCGGAAACCTCCTGTGCGTCGCCCGTTTCTCGAATGACCAGAACGACAAACCACTTGTTACACTCTACGCCTATGAGCCCGCCTATAATGAAGTCGTTTCATATGTGGGACCACGAGGCAACGAACCTCTTCTTCAGGCAGCAGCCAACCAATCTGCTTGGGAAGCCTTTATACAGCAAGTTTACGAGAACAACGGGCAGCCTTGGGCCCCTTCCCAGTTCCGTTTCCAGACGCGCTACATTTACTCCAATATGTTATGTGGTGATGTGCGCAACGACGGAAATCCGATTCGTATCATTCATCCCGACGCCACCCTCGCAGATGGTTCTGCGCAAACAGGAATCATTGAAACCTTCACATACGACCGCTACGGACGCCTTGCAAGCGTTACTGATCCTCGTGGCTTCACCACAACATACATATACCATAACGGCTTAAAGCCAAACTACTTTTACTTAAAAGAAGTACGCTATCCCGAAGGGGTCGTAAACCGCTTTGAGTATGACTGCCACGGAAATGTGGTGCGCTATTGGGATGGGCGCGCCTGTGCGGGTGACTATCCAAGTCCAACAGTGGAATACACCATCAACTCCCACGATCTCACCATTGCTAAGACTATCCACCTATGGCGTGACACAGACGATGACGGAGAACTTGACGCCCACATCGCTTACCAGAGCCGCTATTTCTATGATGCCAACGCAAAACTTGTGGAATTCCATGTCCTTAACCTTGATAAAGACGGCAACCCGCAAACGCCACAATGGCTCATCACCCGTTACCGTTACGACCTGCTTGACAACTTGACTGAACGGCATGATATGCTCTATGAAAATGGACAAATACGCTGGCTCGTTACCCGCTATCGTTACGACGCTAACGAGAACCTCATAGAGGTTGCAACTCCGCTTGCGACCTCAGGTGAGGAGCCAGACAACCGGGTCCTGACGGAATACGATGAACGCGACATGGCGTGGCGCATAATCCGTGCGCCAAATACACCTGCTGAAGCCGTAACCTGCATCTTCTTTGACTCAAACGGCAACACACGTCTTGTTGTTGATCCACGCGGGAATCGTTCCCTGTCCGAGTATGATGGTTTTGACCGCCTTAAATGTTCCACCGCACCTGATGGTTCCTATACTGTCTATTCCTATGACGCTGGCTCAAACCTCACTTCCATAGCACAGTTTGGTAAAAGACTTCCCTCCGATACCCAGAACTCTCTCCTTGCTCTCACCTTCTACCACTATGATGAACTTAATCGCCTGTATCGCACAGACGATGCTCTCCTCAACACCCAGATAGATTCCATAGACCATGTCTCTGACTCCACTCACGACAATGACCCTGACCCAACAATGCGCTTCTCCTCCGTCTTCCGCCTTTTCGACGAAGATGGGAATGTCACGCTCACATGGGACGATAAAAACCACAGAACCTGGACCAATTATGATGGTCTTGGCAGAGTCATCTCCGTCCGTGATGAAAAGGGTAACACCACCTCCTACATCTACGACCAGAACTCAAACGTCATAAAGACGATCTCAACAGAACTGCGTCCTGACGGCTCCTCTTTCATCACCACGATAACCTCCATCTACGACTCCCTTGACCGCACGACCACAACAATTGACAATCTCGGACAGAAGACTCACTTCTTCTATGACTCTCGTTCCAACGCCGTTTTAGTCATGGACGCAAAAGGCAACAAGAGCATCACCGTCCTCGATTCCCTCAACCGCACCATCACAACGAAAGTCCTTATGCCCAACGATCCGCAAAACCCTGAAATCACCACCCGATTCTGGTGGGACGACAACTCACGACTACTCTGCGTTGAGGACGACAACGGAAACAAAACCTTCTACGGCAGACCTTCTTCAGACCCCTCACAAACCACAGGCGGCTACGACCAGGCAAACCGTCTCGTCCTCATCACATACCCCAACTCCACAACGGAACACTTCTCTTACGACGAGAACGACAACATCACTCAGATGATAGACCAGGCAGGCAACATCATCACGAACATCTACGACACCATGGACCGCCTTGTGGAACGCAACATCAATCCTGCAACGGGCTTCATCGGAACCACGCGCGAAGCATACGCCTACGACGGACTCGGTCGCATTGTTTCATACTATGACAACAACGACCCTCAGAACCCCTACGACGATTCCTTTATTATGTGCTTCTACGATTCCGCATCAAGCCTCCTTCGCGAGGTGCAGTCCATCGGTTCCCACACCTTCACTATAGATTCCTACTACGATGCCGTCGGGAATCGCACGCAGATCCGCTACCCATCAGGCACTCTTGTCTGCCGCTGCTTCGACCCGCTTGACCGTATAAAGCAAATCCGTGCCAACGGCTCACTCGTTGCATCATACACTTACTCCGGTTCCTACCTCGTCCATCGCCGTTCATACCCCAACAACACCTTTACCCACTACCGCTACGACAAAAACCGCCGCTGTATCCTCGTCGCTCACACATCATCCCCGCAAATCTCACAGAACACCCCCATCACAATCGCAGGTTTCGCCTACCAGTTTGACGCAGAAGACAACCGCCTGTATGAGGCACGCATCGCTGCTGTCTCAGAATACAATCACCAACTCACCGCTACATTCTCACAACTCCGCTTCTTCACCTACGATGACAACTACCGCATCACTGCAACTCTCTATCGCGTCACGAATCTTGCCGACTTTGAGTCCGCCTTCAACAATCAGTCCCTGCCGCCTCAACCGCGATCCTGGGCAGAAGCGGAAACCTTCAAGAACGATGGCGTTTACAACATCCCTGAATATACCGACATCCTCGGTAATGTATGGACCCGCACCGTCAACAACATGAACCAGTACACCCAGATAAAGAAGAACGACCAGCCTGTGGCAGAGTTGCAATATGACGCCTGCGGCAACCTGACATTTGACGGCGAACGCTCCTTCTCCTACGACTACAAAAACCGCCTCCGCGAAGTCTACATATCAGGCAGACTCGTTGCACGATACCTCTATGATGCAAAAGACAGACGCATTGCGAAGATCATCTATGACGAATCAGGTAAGGTGGAGCGTATAACTCTGTTTGCCTACGATGGATGGCAGGTTGTGGAAGAGTACAGGATACAAAGCAGTGCGGAGAGAGAAGCGACACTGCAGGATAAGCCACAACTTGTGGCAGATTATGTGTATGGTCTGGGGATAGACGAGCCGCTGCGGATGCGCCGTGACCTCAACAACGACGGCTACTTCAACGCCGTAAGCGAGACATTCTTCTATTACGAGAACGGCATAGGCAGCATATATGCTTTGGCGGATGGTGCGGGTAATGTGGTGGAGCGATATGACTACACGACATATGGTGAGGTGAGGGTATACGCTGCAGATGGAGTGACGGAGCGGGAGGCAAGTCTTGTGGGTAATGTGTATGGGTTTCAAGGCAGGCGAATAGATTGGGAGACCGCCGCTGCTGTGCAATCCCCATTATACTACTTCCGCTTACGCGTTTACTCCTCTTCATTACAACGCTTCTTGCAACCTGAAACTATGATCAGCGGGAACCGCTACATTTTTGCCATGTTGTCGCCTGCGAATTACACGGATTCGCTCGGAATGCAGGAGCACAAAAAACCTTCCCGAGTTGGTCAAACGATTGACCTTATGCGTTACGGGGCGGAGGCTGCCGCGATAGGCGCTCGGATCAAAATGATAAAGAGAGAATTGAAGTCACTGGTGCCGCGTCATCGCAAACTTGTAGGAAGCATAAGAAGAATCAAGGAGAAGGCGCTACCCGCATTGCAGCGAGCGGGCAAGAAGCTGCCTGCTGGTTGGACATTGACTTTGCCATCAACTGAGAGGGCTTTAAGGAGTATGGAAAACGAGGAAGCAGAACTTCGTGCTGACATAAAAGCCCTGTGTGTTGAACTGGACGACCTTGAGAGGCGACTGCAGACGATAATCAAACATGTAGAGGCAGCCCGGGTTGCGCGGGAGAGGTTTGGTAAAGTTTTGCGGGTGATAGCGGATGTGGCGACCGTTGCGGCTATCTTTATCCCTCCTCTGGAGATACTGGCTGGAGGAGCAACTCTGGCGGAGATGATAGTCACAAAGCGCGTGTCAGTTTGGAAGGTGGTGTCGGTTGTAGTCCCATTCATAATTGGAGCCAAGGCTGTTTCAAAATTTGCTGGAGGCGTTGATGACATCAGCAAAATTAAAAGGGTAGTCCGCGGATTTAGGGTCAACCTCCAGCGGGTATACAGCCATATTAAAAGATATCCACGACTTGTTGAAATGTGGAGAAAAGGGAGGCGTCCTAGCGGTTTCTTCGAGCGTATTCAGCGTGATCTTTGGAAGAGGCAATTCGACGAGTGGGAAAAAATAGGAAGACCTGGGCTTTCCTTTGAAGAAGCTAAGGCAGTGATAAAGGCAGCGCAAGAAGCTAACATGACTGTTAGATGGCATAAGGCGGAATTGTTGGGTGAGTATGTAAGAAGATCGGGGAAACGTCTCCCGCCACATTTTCATGTTGGGAAAAGGCATATTCCCCTTGAATCGGTTGAGACGGGCAGACGCCTGTTGAAGTTCTTCAAAGAAACGGGAGGGCGATAAGATGTCTGCCAGGGGTAAGGATAAACTGGTTTTTGCGGGATATGCGATATGTCAGCGACTTTTCTTTTTGTTAAGGGATAAGCAGTTTAATTGCAAAAACTTAGGACGCCTTCCTAACACAATAGTTTGGCAAATTCTTTCAATCGAAATCCCTAACAGGTCCATGGTCATAGACCTTGAAGCAGAAGACCCTTTTCTGTGTGATGGTTTTGTCACGCTTGAGAAAGCACGCCAAAACGCAGAACAATTGTCCACCATTCCTCATATCGATGTGGAAATACTTGGATTTTCTGTGGAGAAGACTGTGGCTGAACGCTACTGGGAACAGTTACCCGAGTTCTCCAAGGCAGAGATATGGGAGTTCGCAGATGAATCTCTCCTGCCGGCGATTCTTGAGCAAAGATACCCGACTCCACCCGCCAATCTTACTTTCCTTGGCTACGATATTCTTGCATTTGAGAACTGCACCTCCGCTGTCCTTGAGCAACTGTTGTGGATGGCGGAATACGAACCAAATCTTGACTATATGGTTAAGACAGCAGACCTGTGCCTCACCGGGAAGGAGGGGCAGAAGAGATTAGGCAACGCAGGAGTTGGTGATGAACGCCTCTCGTGGGTTGTGGATGTGCTCAACCCTTATGCTCTTTTTGACTCAGCATCAGAGGCAAGAAGGTTTCTTAAGCGTTATCTGGAGGTTGTTGGCGAGGATGCCGTTCACGAGTACGGCGAATTCTGGAGCATCGCCGAAATATTCGCAATCAAGCAGTAGTGCGAGTTTGTGGAAATTGTAACAACAGCAGCCATGTAAACTTCGGGATGGTGTAACACTTACGCTTACAATCTCTATGACGAGTCAGGTAAGGTGGAACGTATAATTCTGTTTGCCTATGATGGATGGCAGGTTGTGGAAGAGTACAGGATACAAAGCAGTGCGGAGAGAGAGGCGACACTGCAGGATAAGCCGCGGCTTGTGGCAGATTATGTGTATGGTCTGGGGATAGACGAGCCGTTGCGGATGCGTCGCGACCTCAACAACGACGGCTACTTCGACTCCGTAAGCGAGACATTCTTCTATTACGAGAACGGCATGGGGAGCATACATGCATTGGCGGATGGTGCAGGTAATGTGGTGGAGCGATATGACTATACGACATATGGTGAGGTGAGGGTATACGGAGCAGACGGGGTGACGGAGCGGGAGGAGAGTTTGGTGGGTAATGTGTATGGGTTTCATGGCAGGCGTATAGATTGGGAGACTGTCACAGCCACGCAATCCCCGTTATACTACTTCCGCCACCGCATCTACTCCCCCACCTTACAACGCTTCTTGCAGCCGAAGGACATTTCAGCGCCAGAGGGAACGGTAAGTTACAATTGCTTTTTCAATTCTCCAACGGTTTTCTTTGACCCCTACGCTTACCAAGAGAAGAAAAATCTGGTTCAAGAACCGGGATTGGAAAAGTGGAATAGTCCAGAAGAGCAAACAAGTCCCTTCAAACCAGAACATTACTCTGAACTGAGAGGATATGACTGGATACAGAAAGTGTATTGGGCTAGACTAGCGGCGGAGCGTGTCTCACACATGCTTGAGCAAGTTAAGGATTCTAAGAAAAGCGAGGAACTTTATCGAACCCCGGAAGGGCGTCAAGCGGCGAACATACTGATAGCAAAGTTCAACAAAGCCCTGAAATACTGGCAAACCGCCCTTAGATTTCTTAAGAACATGGATGAAACAAGCAAAAAGGTCCTTTTCAAAGCCAAACCTGAAGGGATAGAAGGGATCAAGGATCTTAAGATAAGATGGCCTGTGAAGAAGTTTAATGGAAAGGTAATAGTGGTTCCATACGGTATCCCAAAGGGCAAGTCCCCGAAAGGGTGGCTATCATGGCTCAGATGGGTTCTTGCTGACCTTCCTAAGAATGTTGAAGGAGAGACAATAAAGGTGTGGGCTAACAAGCAGCTTACGCAAGGTGCTGTCATTATTGAGGCGAACGGATGGGGAAATGTAGTGGAGGCGTTAAAAGTAGTAGGAGCACATTTTGGACCTCGTTCAATCCGAATACTTATGGTACTTGGTCATGGCCCCGGTGCTGACTATAAGTGGAGTCCGGAGGGAGGGTTTATTACTGTTGGCGCAAAAAAGGTCTATCCAAGTACCGTTATAAAAGAAACACCGAAGTTCATATCAGAATACTTTACAACGGGTGCGCAAGTTTGGCTTGCCGGATGCAGAACAGCTGGTCCAGGAGGACAGAACCCGATTTATAGTAGGCTGATGGAAGCATTTGGCTATGCACTACTTGCAACAAATGGAGGTCAGGTAAAGGCAAGGACAGGAAGGTTGTATAAGCATCCAATTTTTAGTCCTAACTGGAGCAGCAGGGATCTTGACAAGAAACTTTCTATTGCAGGGGGTGCTTCCATGCCGAAGCACTTCAAGCGTATTATAGAGGAGCAAAAACGACTCTTCCTTAACACAAAACGAGGCGAGCCGTTTTCCCCACAGATTGGGAGGAGATTTAGATGAAGAAAGTACTTATCTGGGGCGCTGTTTGGCTCTTTACAGGATGCGCCTTGGCGGGAAATGGACAAAAAAATCCCCGGCATCAGCCTGCCGATGCTCAGCCGCAGCAAAAAGGGGAGAAAGATTCCGCCAGCCTTCAGGAATTGCTGAAGGAGCAGCGTGACATAACCCGTGCTATTAAGAAAATTTCCGAACTGCTTGCCCGTGGCGCAGTTACCGCCAGAAAGAGACTCGCCGTATGGGACGAGTTGATGGCGCTTGTCTACAAACACCTACCGCAGGCGTTTGAGAAAGAAATTGTGACGGAGGAAGTCCTCAAAAGCATTAATGGGTATTGCACGCATCCTGAATACGCAAGACCGCTGTTTGAAGCGGTGTGCTCAGGGAGGATAAAATCCACCCGTCTTGCCTTTCTGTTCGCGCTTGATTGGCTGATGAAGAACTTCCCGCAAGAGTCAGCCTCCATTCTGTGGAGAGTTTTCCTGACCGATGCGGAGATAAATGTGCGCTTAAGATGCGCCGAAACCCTCTGCCGTCAAGGCGATCATCTGGCACTACTGACTGTTGCCATGCTTGCTCAAAAAGAAAACCGCTGGCTTGCCGATGTGGTGAAATCGGCACTTCATGCAAGTTCCCGCATCGAGCCCCAGAAACTAACCCAACTAGCAAACGCTGTTCTGGCTGTAAACCAGACAAAAGATAAAGCACGCAAAATCATCTTCCGCTTCACAACGGCTCAGGACCCACGCCTTCTGCTTCAGAACTGGCGTAAACTTTACTGGGATGGCACCAGTTTTCGATTCAGTATCGGCAGACAGAATAATCCCAACCTTGGCGACGCAACCATCCTTGCTGCCGAAAGTCGCGCTGCACTCTACGCTATGAGCCTGCTGCACAACCTGCTCAACAGGCTGCAAAAGATGCAAGACCAGAAAAAGAAGTAGGAGCCCCGATATGCGAGGAATTCTA
>Ga0190361_1000041_pt1 | contig 53057 bp, 46 predicted proteins | sample 48721845_MG_FD_161273 | JGI IMG/M metagenome (GOLD analysis project Ga0190361, IMG submission 161273) | Hydrothermal vent microbial mat bacterial communities from Southern Trench, Guaymas Basin, Mexico - 4872-18-4-5_MG | ecosystem: Environmental > Aquatic > Marine > Hydrothermal vents >... | reverse complement strand
CCCACTCCTGTACCGATTAAAGTATTCGCCTCTGAATCAAGAATCATTTCCATGGCAAAAGCCGGCGCTACCTCATTAAAGGAAAAAAACAATTTAAACCCGAGACCATTCTTTTTTTCATCCATTGTTTTAACTGCGATAGCAGCAGCTTCTGGATTAAGAAAAACTTCTGTTGACTTGATCCTAACTCTCATGCTGACTTTTAAACCCTCTGACTTGACCAAACCAAAACCGGGGCTAAAAGGCAATTGATAATCTTGGTTAACCAGAAAGGGTAGAATCGGTGCTCCTGGAGGCTGATGAAGAAATTCATCAACTCCCAGAAAATTATTATCAATATGATGATTCTCAAGAAATCGCTTAACTGCTTCTTCTTGTGTCTCTGTTTGGCCAAAAACAGCGCTTACTATCATTACTCCTATTACTAATATTTCTAACAAAGTTTTCATTTTCTCTCCTTTCTTTTTAGAGTTTAAGTTTTAAAGATCTTACCTAATTTAATAATATCATATTTTTCGATAAAAGTCAAGGGTAAATAAAAAACCGGATGAAATCCGGAAGTTAAAAAATAATCTATTTGATAAAGTTTATTTTTGAAAAGATTTATATTTTTCTCTTAAGTACTCAATTACTCCTAAAGTTGATTTATTGCCTCTTTGAGGAGGGAACCAACTTTGTCCTTCTAATAAAGGGTGCCCTTTATGTTTTTGAAAAATTTTTTTCTCTTCTCTCTCCCAGAAAGAAAAAAGTTTATCAGAATTACGTAAATCTATTTTCTGCTCATAATCAATCATCGCCCGGTTTAGATAAAGAAAACCTTGAGGATATTTTTTACTAATTCTCAAAGTCAATTCCCAATCCTCCCAAAATTTTATCTTTTCATCCCAACCGCCTAATTTTACAATCTCTTTCTTTCGATGACACATTGTATTAGTATCAATTATAATCCGGCGGTGCCATAATCTCTTTAAATCAAAATATTTCTTATGGCCAGTCAATTCATCTCGAATTCGCTTTTCCTTTCCTTTTTCATCAATCAAAGTCAGGCGATAATTTTTTTTACAAAAAATCAATATCTTTTTAGGATATTTTTCAAAAGCCTGCTTCATCACCTCCAAAAATTCAGGATGCCAAACATTATCACTATCTAAATAAGCAATTAATTGACCACGCGCTTTTTTCAAGCCAAAATTACGAGCAGCCGACGCCCCCCGATTTTTACTTAATTTAAAATATCTGATGCGAGGATCTTTAAAAAGTTTAACTAATTCTTCTGTCTTGTCTTTAGAATTATCATCAATAATCAATAATTCAAAAAAGGGATAGGTTTGTTTTAAAACGGATTGAATAGCCCGCCAGAGAATGTAAGCCCGATTATAAGTAGGCATAATAACTGAAAAAACTGGTTGATATTTTTCTTCAACCATTTTATTTGTTTCTCTTAATTCTTTTTTCTAAATAAAAAATAACTAAAATGACAATTAAGGTAACCCCAAAAGCATAAATAAATTTTGCTAAAAGAGAATTTTTTTCTAAAGGAAAAATATTATCAATCAAGGATTTAATCGCTTCGTTCCAAGCAAGACCAGCAACTAATCCTAAAGCAGTAATAATATAAGAAAAAGTGCGTTGTTTAACAGTTTCTCTCAATTCTTGAACAGATTTTTTAATTTCTTCTTCTACTTTTTTCATTTTTTACCTTCTTAAAAATTTTTTTCATTCGCCAAGAGGAGGGCGTCCGATAAGCCGGTTTACCCGGTCGATTTCCTATTTTAGCATATTTCTTCATTTGTTTGAATTATTCATAACGAAGAGCCTCGATAGGATTTTTTTCTGCTGCTTTTTTAGCCGGATAAAGACCAAAGATTAAACCAACAATTCCTGAAACAATTAAGCCAACTATAACTGCCCATAGAGAAAAACTGAATGGCCAAGTATACCCTATCAAGCGGCTCAAAATCAAAGAAATAATAAAAGAGAAAAATAATCCTAAAATAATTCCTATTATTCCGCCTAGACTAGTTAATAAAATAGTTTCCGCTAAAAATTGATATAAAATATCTTTATTAGTTGCTCCTACTGCTTTACGCAAGCCAATCTCTCTTGTTCTTTCAGTAACTGAAACCAACATAATATTCATTATACCAATTCCGCCGACAATTAAAGAAATTGCCGCCACAGAAAGTAAAAGAAGAGAAAGAACGCGAGTAATCACACCAATCCTTTGAGCCATATCCGCTTGAGTCATTATATGAAAATCATCTTTACTTGGATCAGTAATTTTATGTTGATTTCTTAAAACTCTTTTAATCTCTTCTACTACCAAAGGTACAGATTGCTCATCTTTGACTTTAACTAATACTTCTTGATAATAGTCAATACCTAAAATGTCTTTTTGGGCAGTAGAATAAGGGATAAGAACCATATCATCAAGATTAAACATTGAGACCTGTCCTTTTGGAGGTAAAATACCAATAATGCGAAATTTCTTTCCTTTTATTCTTATCTTTTTGTTCAAAGCATCATCATTTTTAAATAATTCTTCTTTAACCCGCGAGCCAATAACCGCTACCTTTGCTCTCTCTTTTATTTCCTGCTCTCCAAATAAATTTCCTCTTTCTGGATAAATATCAAACATTTTAGCCAACCACTCTGCTGACCAACCAAGGACCATTGCATCAAATCTTTCTTTTCCTGTAGCCACCCCGCCAGGAACCAAAACAGAAGGAACAATATCCACTATTTCAGGAATATTCCTTTTATCTGACAATGCTTGAATATCTTTTTCCTTAAGGGAATTAGAAAGCATTACTTCGCCAATATCGCTCATCCCCTTAGGTGTACGACCTGGCCTGATAGTAATCACGTCAGCACCAATTGATTTAATCTGGTTAAGAATAAGATTCTTGGCTCCTTGACTAATAGAAACAATGACAATAACTACAGCAATGCCAATAACTATTCCCAAAATTGTCAAAAAAGAACGGGACTTATTAATCTTTAAACTAGTAATTCCTGTTTTAAAATAGTTCAATAAAATCATATAAATCTGTCTTTATTTGATAAATCATTTTATAAATCCGTCTTTATCAACAAAACGACGATTTTTGACTAATTCTTCATTTTCTACTAAGCCATCCTTCATTCTAATAATCCGTTGGGCGTACTGAGCAGTATAGGTCTCATGAGTAACCAAAACAATTGTATGACCCTTCTGATTAAGCTGACTAATAATTTTCATCACAACTTCTCCTGTTTTAGAGTCAAGATTGCCTGTCGGCTCATCAGCAAAAATAACTGCTGGATTATTGACTACTGCCCGAGCAATTGCCACTCTTTGTTTCTCCCCTCCAGAAAGTTGCGAAGGTAAGTGAGTTAATCTTTCTTTTAAACCAACTTCTTCAATAGCTTTAATTGCTAATTCCTTCTGTTCTTTCTCCCCCATTCCTGCATAAAGGAGAGGAAGACAAACATTATCTAAAACGCTTGTTCGTGGTAAAAGATTAAAATCCTGAAAAATAAAACCTATTTCTTTATTCCTAATCCGAGCAAGTTCTTCATCAGAAAATTCATCCATTGTTTTTCCTTGAAAAAAATATTGTCCTTTAGTTGGTCGGTCAAGAAATCCTAAAATATGAAGCAAGGTTGATTTACCTGAACCCGACGGTCCCATAATTGCCACAAATTCGCCCTGCTCTATTTCCAAATTAATCCCCCTAAGAGCAACAGTTTCTACCTCATCAGTATGGTATATTTTTTCTAAATTAATTGCCTTAATGAGCATTTTAATCTTTTAATTTAGAACTAATGACTACTTTTTCTCCTTCTTTTAGACCACTAATGATTTCAATATTCCCCTGAGTATCAAAAATTCCTGTTTTTACTTTTCTCTCCTTCACCTTACCCTTTTGCCAAATCTTTACCCATTCGTTTCCATCTTTGGTAATTACTGCTCTCCTTGGAAGAAGAAGAACATCCTTATGATGGCTGGTAAGAATGGTAATATCAGCGCTCATTCCTGGCTTTATCCGTTCATCTTTTTCTAAAAATTCAAAAGTAGTTTTATAAGTTGCTACTCCCTCAATGAGCGTTTCCGCTGGGTCAATAGAAAAAACTTTTGCTTTAAAGATAACTCTTTCTCCATAGGCATCCAAGGTTATTTCTGTCGGTTGACCAATTTTTACTTTAGCAATATCCATCTCAGAGATATTTGCTTCTACTTTATAAGGAAAAGAAGAAATTAAAGAAATAACAGGTTCATTAGGACTGACTATCTCGCCTTTTTCTATATTCTTTTTAATTACCTTCCCGGAAAAAGGAGCAATAATTTTTTTAGCTTTGATTAAACTCGAATAATAAGCAACATCCGCCTCTGCTTGTTTTACTCTACTTTGTTGAGAACTTAAATTTGCTTCCGCCTCTTTAACTCGCGCTTCTTGGGCAGTGATTTCTTCAGAAGTATAACCTGCTTTTTTAAGATTAAGTTCTGCTTGAGCCAGTTTCAAAGCATTTTCCGCTTCTTTTACTTTATCCTCAGCTGAATTAAGTTTGTTTTCATTACTAGCTTTGGTAAGCTCAAGAGATTTCTCTGCTGAATTTAAAGTAGTTTGAGCTGTATCAAGATTAACTTGATTGGTTATTTTCTGCTGACTAATTGTCTGTTTTTGACTATTTAAAGAAGAAATTGCTGTTTCAATGTTTGTCTGAGCCGTATTTATCTGACTCTTATATGTATCAATGGTTGTTTGAGATAAGCCAATCGCTCTATCAACTGCTTTATTCAAAGCATTAAGAAAAGAACGAATTGTCTTTAAATAAGTAAATCCTTTATCTAAAGCATTATCTAAAGAAGAGTAATCTTCAGAATTTAAATCCTCCAACATCTTTTGGAAATCATCAATAGCCTGATTTGCTTGAACCCTTAAATTCTCTGCATCTATTTCTGCCTGAATATCAGAAGTAATAAAAGTAAGTTGAGGATGAGCAGTAAAATCAGAAGAAAACATCTCGTCACTTTGGCTATTTACCGCGTCAATACTTTTAACATAGGCGTTATTAAGAACATCAGGTACATCGGCGTAAACATTGGCTAAACTTGTTTCAGCCTTTTCCTGGGCTGTTTGCCAAGTCCTCAAAGCATCAGATAAAGTTTGTTCTGCCTTCTCTAAATCTGATTTATTTAATTTTTTTACCTTTTCTAAATTTTCTCTTGCTTCAACTAAACTTTTTTGAGCGTTCTCTACCTTAACTTCAGCTAATTTTATTTCTTCTTCTCTTGTTCCTCTTTTAAGTTGATTAAGCTTTGCTTTTTCTGCTTTTAAACTCGCTTCTGCCTGGGCTAATTGACTTTTAGCGCTTTCTAATATTGCTTTTGCTCGCGCTAATTGTGATGCCTCTTCGGAAAAATCAAGAACGGCCAATAACTGGTCCTTTTCCACTTCATCACCAATTTTAACTAATATTTCTTTTACTTTTCCCCCTCTTTCAAAGGCTAAATCAACTTCATCCCAAGCCTTAACTCTTCCACTAACTTCTATTTCTTCTTTAATATCACCTCGCCTAACAGAGACAATCTCATATTGACCATTCCTTTTTCTTAGAAAATAAGAAAAAAGAAGAATAAGAATAAAAATTAAAAGTCCTATAATAAGAATTTTCTTTTGCCTATTCTTTTTCATATTAATCTTATTAATAATCAATAATATTATTTTTTCTGAATATTCTTATTAAGTTTTTCTAAAATTTTAATCAGTGTTTCTTTCTCCTCTCTTTTGAGAGAGGCAAGAAACTTTTTTATGTTTAAAGAAAATTTTTTTAACTCCTTTTCTATCATTTTTTCTCCTTCGGATGTAAGGGTTAAATATATTTTTCTTCTGTCTTTTCTGCTTAAAATCCTTCTAATCAATTTTTTCTTAACTAACTGGTCAATTAAAGGAGTTATTGAAGACGGCCTAACTAGAAAATGATTAGCAATGTTTTTCATAATCGGTTTACCTTTACCTTTAATGTAATGAATAGTTGCTAATTCTAAAAAGGAAAGATGTCCTCTTCTAATCTTTCTTTGAATTTTCTTTCTGATTAAACGATTAATTTCAAAGATAAGAGAAATAATTTTTTCGTTAAGTTCTTTTTTTGCTTTTTTCATAACATAATTAGTTTAATTATTGAATTATTAGATTATCTAAATAATATCAAATAAAATAAATTGGGTCAAGTATTGACCCAATTTATTATTCTATTTTTTTCTTATCTCTTGCCAAAGATCTTTTAAATGATTAAGTATTTCTTTTTCGCCTTTGCTCAAACGAGTTTTCTTTTTAAGCCGGTTTATCTCATCTTTTATCCCCTTCTCCAGAACAGCAAGATTTTTCTTTATCATCTCTATTTCTTTGTCTTTTTTCTCTTTTACTTTCACTTTTATTCCTCTTTTTCTCTTTGGCTTTTTCGCCAGTTGTAATAGAAGAATGGTTAGTGAGATAATAGCTAAAAATAGATAAGGAAGAATTGGAAAGATTTTTCTTTTGGAAAAGGAAACGCCAAGAGAGCGAACAAAGAATGTTACTTTTTTAGTTGACTTACTTTTAGCACCATACTGATTTACTGCTTCTACCCAAAGATAATATTTTCCTGGAGACAAACCTTCTTTTGATTGGTAAAACCAATTTCCATTCTTATCAGCCTTTAATTGAATCTTTCTTATTTTACCTTTATCTTTTTGATAATAAAGAACAACTTTTATGCCCGGCTTTGCCTTTCCTTTGACAGACAATAATTCTTTTGAGAGAAGTTCTTGGGGATAAGAAATAATTTTGGGTGATTCTACTGGTAAAATTTTAATTTCTATAGCAGAAGAAGTATAATTTCCTGCTTTATCTACAGCTTTAACAATAATCAAATGATTCCCGGACGAGAGCAATGGCAATTGATATTCGCTTTTCTCTTTTTCCTCTAAGGATTTCTTATCATCAATTTTTATCTCATAATGGTCAATGCCTGAAGTTTTATCAATTGATTTAAAAAGTAATGTCGGTTTAGGATTATCGGTTACCCTTCCTTCTTTTACCTTAATTTTAAATGGTTGAGGTGGTTGGGTATCAATTTGAAATTTATAATGGGTTATTTCTCCCCAGCCATACTTATTTTTAAATTGAATATGAAAATACCAAATTCCATCATCTAAATCATTAATCACTTTACTCGTAATTGGTGGAGAATAATAAACAGTCGGACTAGCAATCGGTTTATGCCCAACTAATAATTTAACTGCCTGAACATCAGAAGGGACTTTCCAGATAAATTTAGCAGTATTTTGACTATACCATTTTTCAGAATCAGGATGAGTCAAAGAAGTAATTATTGGAGCAGCTGGTGTTTTTTTAGAAGAAGATATAGGGGTAAAAGGATTGGAATTTCCCATTTTTGATGAAGAACTTTCTTCTTCTTTTTTCTCCTCTGAAGATTGAACAAGGTAACTGGCTGAAATTAATTTTGCCTGAATATCTGTGCCTTTTTCATCAGCAGCTAAAACCCGACCAAAAGAAAACTTAAGCGGCGAGGTCCCCGGGCGTTTTGTTTGAAGGGTGAAAGAAAAAATTGTTCCCTGAGTTCCTTGAAATGGCTTGGTTGTTCCGCCGGAAAAATTTATTTCTCCTGAAGAATTAGAAAAATTTGGTTCTTGTATCCAAAGGTTAAAAATTGAATTTTGATGGGAAATACTTTTCACCTCAAGTTCTTCGGGATTAAACTTTATTTTACCTTCAGCAGCATTAATCTGATTATCGCCACTATTAATTTGAACCTTTACTGAGAATGTTTGACCAACTTTAAAAGAGCCGGTTGAAGGTGAGAGATATAAAGCGCCACTTGATGCTTTGACTAAGCCAACTCCCCCAAAAAGACCTAAATAGGAAAATAAAAATAAAATTACAAAAATAGAATTAATAACTCTTTTGATTTTGATTTTTAACATAAAACAAAATAAATAATTATTAAGTTTATATTTTTATCTTAAACTAATAATTTAAATCTGACAAGGTAAATAGCATTTTTCTAAAAAATATGCTATATTAAAAACAAAAAGATTAATTTTTAAAATGATTAAACAATTTTTCAAAAAATTAAACTTCCTCTCTGACTGCAAGAAATATAAAATTCCTCTTTATCAATGCCCAAATTTTCTTTTCATTATAATGGGTGTTGTTATTATTGCCATTATTATTTTCTCTTATTATGTCGGCATTCATTACATTGCTCCTGAACTTCTTATCATTCTGCTCGCTTTAGCATCAATTATTCTCTTAATTTCTGGAAGTATGATTGTAAATAGTTTTGAAAGATTAGCCTGGGTCAATAAAACAAAAAGCGAGTTTGTTAGCATTGTCGCCCATCAACTTCGTTCTCCTCTTTCTAGCTTAAGATGGTCTTTAGAACTTTTGGGAGATGAAAAAACCGGACATTTAAGTGAAAAACAAAAAGAGATATTTGAGATTGTTAATAAAAGCAATAAACGGATGATTGACTTAGTTAATGACTTGCTTAATGTTTGTCGAATTGAAGAAGGAAGATTAAAAATAAACCCGCAAGAAATTTCTTTAGAAGAAATAGTAGAAAGCGTTGTTAAAGAACTCCTCCCCTTAGCTAAAGAAAAGAAAGTTAATATTGTTTTAGAAAAAGAAAAAAATCTTCCTTTAGTTTATGCTGATCCAGAAAGGATAAGAATGGTTATTCAAAATCTTATTGATAATGCAATTAAATATTCTAAAAAAGAAGGTGGGAAGGTAAAAGTAAGTTTACTTAAAGAAAATAATCAGATAAAATTTACTGTTAAAGATAATGGAATTGGCATACCAGCAATATTACAAAAAAGAGTTTTTGAAAAATTCTTTCGGGCAAAAAATTATCCCCCCCAAAGAGAAATTAGTGGAACTGGCCTTGGCCTCTTTATCGCTAAAGGAATTATTAAAATGTCCGGGGGAGAAATAAACTTCCAATCAAAAGAAGGAAAAGGAAGTACCTTTTGGTTTACTCTACCAATAAAATCAAAAAAATAAGTTAATAAGAAAAACCTATGTCTCCAAGAAAAAAGTTCCTTTTTTTATCCTTGTTTCTCTCCTATAAAAAAATCATTCTCCTAATTCTTGTTTTTCAAATCTTAGGAGGAATTTTTTTAATAAATTCTCACCCGGTTAAAGCTGTTGGAGAAAATTGGTATGATACTGACTGGACTTACCGGAAAAAACTAACTATTGATCACTACTCAGTTGATGCTGATTTAACTGATTTCCCGGTTATGGTACCTATAACAGATGATAGTTTAAAGGATACAGCGCATGGAGGACATGTTGCCCAATCTACTGGCAATGATATCCTTTTTACTAAAAGCGATGGCTCAACAAAACTAAGTCATGAAATAGAAAAATATGATCCTATCACCGGAGAGTTAGTTGCTTGGGTTAAAATTGATTCTTTATCTTCTTCAACTGATACGGTTATTTATATGTACTACGGTAATGCAAATTGCTCTAATCAAGAAGATGCCACTAATGTTTGGGACAGCAATTATCAAATTGTTTTACATGCTAAATCATTAGAAGGAGATACTTTAGAAGATTCTACAGTCAATAATCGAGATGGCACTAATTATGGTCATCCTAACCGATTCATTGGTTTCTGTGGTAGTGTAGATACACATAGTCATCAAGGATATACTACTAATGGAGATTATGATTATACTATTCATACTGATGCCTTATATAAATATATTTCATTTTCGATGAAACCACCCTTTGGTGGTTCACTTCAAGCTTCTAATACTGACCCCTTTGCTGGATTAAGTAATGTTGACCATTTAGGCGATGGTGATTATGAAAATGGCAAACTCTATGTGCCAATGGAACATTATAATGGCTGTGGAGATGTTTCTGATCAAAAAATTGCTGTTTTTAGTGCCTCTGATTTAAGCCGCTTAAGTGTTCATGATATCTCAGCCCAAAACTTTGAAGTTGCCGGAATTACTGTCATCCCAGAAGACGGAGCAAACGGGATTATTTATCTTGTTTCTTATTGCGATGGCTCTAAAATATGGAAATATGACCTAAGTAATTTTTCCTATCTTGGCTATATTTCTCTTAGTTCCAATATTCCTCACCCTCAAGGTATTACCCATTATAACAATTATTTTTACATCAACTCAGATACAGATTCTGCTGATTATACTTACTTAGTTAAAAAAGACGGAACAGTTTTGGGAACAATTTACCAAAGCCCCAGCCCGGCTGACTATTGGGAAGGACTAGATTATTTTCAAGGAGATGATACTTATGCACCATTTCTAAATATCCTAAAAGGAACAGGAACATCCTCAGGATATATCTGTACTTTAAATCCAATAGTAACAACCAACAGTGATGGTTCACTTAGTTTTGATGGTAATGATGATTATAGTTCATTTTCTTATACCCTACCTGACCAAGGAACAATTGAGTTATGGTATAAACCGGCTGATTCCTGGTTTGACTATAACACTATTTTTGACAATTCAGTAGGAGAAAACAATTGGGAAATGTGGATTGATAGTAATGGATTACTAAAAGCAAGGATTGATCCAACAGGCAGTACTCCAGTTTCTTATGATCTAGATAATTTAGATGGTCCAGGAGCTACTTATCATATTGTCTTTACTTGGGAAAAAACAGGAAACAAAGTTCTTTATGTAAATGGAGTTCAACGTGATTCGCAATCAGTTGTTTGGCACGATCCAGGAAGTAATTTTTACTTAGGAGGAGGCAATTCAGGCAACACTAAGGGAAAAGGAGAAATTGACGAAATACGAATCTCTAATTCTATTAGAAGTAGCAGCTGGATAAGCACTTCCTATAATAACATTTCTTCTCCTGGTGTATTCTTTAATCCAGATCAACCAGAAGAATATTTTGACCATTTTGAGATTAGTGGCTCATCCTCAATGACTGCTGGTGCCTCGCAAACAATTACTATCACTGCTAAGACAAATCAAAATAATGTCTATCCTTATTCCGGAGATATGACCCTTACTTTTTCTGGAGCCAACTCTGCTCCTGACGGAACCCAGCCAACTTGTACTGACAAAAACAGCAACGATATTAATTTTGGAAATTCAACTGTATTAACCTTTAGCAATGGTATAGCCACTTGCACAATGAAATTGTATAAAGCCGAATCAGCAAATATCGCTGTTACTGACGGGACACATAATAGTGATGGTCATAATTTAGGAGTAACGGTCGCGGCTGGCTCCCTTAATAATTTTTTAGTAGACGCCCCAGATTCAGCTACTGTGGGTTCTGCCTTTTCTACCACCATTACTAGTCGGGATGAATATAACAATACAACTACTAATTTGAGTGGTTCAACTTCCTTGACTGTTGACCAAGGAACTATTAGTCCTACTTCTTTATCAGAAAGTGAATTTACTGATGATGGAATTTGGACGGGTAATCTAACTATTTCCAATCTAAGCGCTGAACAAACTAATGTTATTCTTACAGCAACTAACGGTTCGGCTAGCGGAAACGATACCCTTTCTCTTATCAATACACCAAATAACCCAAGTAGTTTAACAGCTAACTATTCTTCGGATTCGCAAATTGATTTAAGTTGGACAGATAATTCTTCAGTAGAAGATGGGTATAAAATAGAAAGAAAAGATAATGATGGAACCTGGTCACAAATTGCTACTGCTTCGGCAAATGCCACTTCTTATTCAGATACCTCTACTTCGGCTAATCATAAATATCAATATCGAGTAAGGGCATATAATTCTGCTGGCAATTCTGACTATGCTACTTCTTCAGAAGTATATACCACGCCAGCAGCACCAACTATTGGTTCTCCAACAGTCAATTCCTCAACGGCTATTACTTGGCATTGGACAGACAATTCTTCTTATGAACAATATTTTCACTTAGATTTTGTCGTGGGAAGCGGTACGGATGTAGATAATATCCCAGCAAATTCAACTAGTTATCAATCCACAGGGTTATCGCCCAACACTGCCTATGCTGTCCATGTTCATGCTTATCGGAGCGACCGAGGCGAAAGCCCGGCTTCAAGCAATTCTTCCTCTGTTTATACTTTAGCTAATGTCCCCTCTTCTCTATCCTTAACTGCTGATTCGCAAACACAAATTACTGCTTCTTGGTCAGCTAATTCCAATCCAAGCTATACTGAATATTATATAGAAAATATTACTAAAGGAACTAATTCTGGATGGATTACTGATACCTCATGGGTAAGCGATAATTTAGAATGCGGAACTAGTTATTCTTTCCGAGTTAAAGCAAGAAACGGCGATGGAGTAGAAACTTCTTTTACTTCTACTGTTTCTACTTCTACTAAAGATTGCTCCACAGGCAGCGCTCCTCCAAATTTTTTCAAACCCCCTACCCCACCAACCGGAGGATTTAAACTCATCATTAGTAGAGGAAATAGTCCGGTTTCAAACCATTGGGTAAAATTAAAATTAGAAGGTGGTCCAGATACAACACAAATGGCAATTTCTACTTTTCCTGACTTCAGAAACGCCAGCCGGATAAAATATCAAAAAGAATATAACTTTGACATTTGTAGCGAGCGTTCTTCCTGTCCATCTGGTATATATACTGTCTATGTGCGCTTCTATAACCAATATGGCCGTCCTTCAAAAGTTATTTCTCAAAAAATTGTCTATCAAGGAACAGAAAAACAAGAAAATAAACCCCATAAAATATCAAAGGAAAAATCAGAAAAAGAGAAAAAGGAGAAAGAAAAAAAGAAAGATCAAGAAAAAGCAACTTTCCTTTTCAAGAAAACTCTTTATTTTGGCCAGAAGAATCAAGAAGTAGTGAAACTGCAAGACCGCCTTAAAGAGTTAGGATTCTTTCCTAAAGATATTGATTCTACTGGCTGGTTTGGACCGATAACAGAAAAGGCAGTAAAAGAGTTCCAAAAATCAAAAGGAATTTATCCCTGCGGAATAGTTGGTCCCCGTACGCGTAAAGCACTTAATGGAGAAAAAATAGTTGAACACCAATATTTCTTTAAAAATGACTTAAAATTTAATGACCAAGGAGAAGAAGTAAAATACTTACAAATTAAATTAAAAAATTTAGGATATTTCCCTTCATGGGTTATTTGTAGTGGATGGTTTGGGCCAATTACTAGAAATGCAGTAAAACTTTTTCAAAAAATCCATCATCTTCCTGTTAATGGAATTGTTGATCAATCAACCAGAGAGATTCTTAATAAATAAGTTATATAAAAATATAAAAACAAAAATACCGCTCCTTAAGGAGCGGTATTTTTATCGCAATTACTGAACGATGCTCGAACCTATTTTAGCAGAACTCTGCGCCCTGATAGACGCATAACCCGCCCAGTACTGGCACCTTCCGTCCTCTCTGTCCGCCTTCGGCGGACTTTGTTTTGTCAATTTTTGGGATGGATGAGGCAGATTTTATATTCTACCATTCTCCTCTAATAATCGTCTAATAGTTCCAGGTTTTATATGAGAAAATCCGATACCCCAACTAATTTCTTTTACTAAATCAATAAGCAATGTTATCCTATCATTTTTTAACTCTTTATAAGAAATTATTTTTTTAAACTCCAAATGTTGGTCTATGGGATAAGATTCAATATCATCAAATTTTATATAACCCCGAGGAGCCGGGAGGTCTTTAAAAGCAACATCGTGTAGTTTGTTAAATGATATTCTTAGGTCCAGTAAACCCCAATAACCCAATTCATTGTATAATTTAAGCACTGTCTCAAGAAACATATCTGTTCTTGTCAGAATTTCCCATAAAAGAGAATTATATACAATTTTCCCTTCATTGTTTTTACTTGCATGAGCTAAGTCTTCTCTATGATAAAATAATCCATAATGATTTATTTCTTCATATAGCACATATTTACTCCTATCGTTAACAAAAAAACCGTACGCACCGTATTGTGTAGGTAAAAATTCACTTTGTCTCATTAAGTATAAAGGAAAGGTGTAACCCCATCCGCCTGTTCGTATTTTATTAGGAATATCTTGATGTAATTTTTTATAATCTATCAATGCTTCAAATGGATAAAGGGGACATATGCCAAAGATAGCATCTGTTCTTTCTATGATTACCCCCTCCCTTTTACAAAGGGTATTAAATCTTGCTTCAGCCCTTTCATAAAAATCATTTTTTAACATCTCGGATTTTTTACGCCTATCAATGAGCCATAATATTCTATCTACGCTCGCTAATTCTTCCGGTTCATTACTTGTGTCTGTTCTAATATATACTTTCGTATTATTTTTAATTGCATGAGGAGTAAGATTACTTTGAGGGACTCTTATAACTATGAATGCTCTCTTGTCATCTTGGGATGTACACACCTGAATTTCTGGAAAAATTGGAGGCATTATATTGCCTAAAATTATATTGTTTACTTGTTCCCGCAAATGTTCTTTATACTCTATCCCTCTTACTGGCAATTTCGGTTTGCTGTCCTTTTCCTCCACTCCAATAATTATGAGTCCTCCCCATGTATTCGCCATTGCTGCTATAGTTTTTGCTACACCACTATTCAGCTCTTGTTTGTAATCAAGATTAATATTCTCTCTATATTGTTGATTACAAAATTCTATTACATCCTGAAAGGTAATTTTTTCTATTTCTTTGATGTAAAGCATAATTGAGTCATACTAAATTTATACAACTTTATGTAATTAATCTTCCATTTTCTCTTTAGCAACCTGTTTAATTTTTTGTTGGATTTTCTCTTTAAATTCCTTACCTACTAAATCAAATAAATCTAACAATTGCTCAAAAGTGTTATCTCCGCCAAGAAAATCCCAATATTCTTTGCCTATTAAAAATTCTTTACCCCGTTCAAGCATTCCTTGTTCTGTAAATCTTTCATATGGCTGTGGATGATATGGATTATAAGGAAAAGCCAAAAAGACTCTTACTGGCTTTCTTTTTCTAGCGATCCACTCTAATAACTTTGCCTTTGACTTTGTAAAAACATCAATGTTAGGTTTTACTGTCTTTATTTCAAAATAATGTTCTATACCATCACGGAGCATATAAAAATCTGCTATTCTTCCCTCTTTTTGTGCTTTTCCATCTTTTGCGGGTGCTGAAAGAACTAGTTTTACTTCTTCATCATGATTAACTTCTTTCTCACCATTTCTTAGTTTCCTGATGATTTCATCAATTACAGATTTTTGTTCCCTAGAAATTACACCTCCGATGTCATATTTAGTAAAACATTCTTCTGCCGATTCTTCGGCGATTATTTTCGAAACATCCTCATATATTGACATCCCTAAAGTAGTAGCTATTGAGTGAATAAAAGAATAAGCTGCCACCTTTTCACTGTCTTGAATTAAACGGACTAAAAACGGCATTGAAGAACTTTCGCGAGTATACCGTTTTAATTTATCCTCTATCTTCTTCTCTAAAAGATCCCTTATTTTTTGTTTTTGCGTTTTAGATAAAGCCATGCTATTTTTTTAATTGACTAAAGTTATTAAGATATTTATCTATATTAATATCCTGTTTTCCTCTTTTACTTTTTATAACCCAATTATCTATAAGTTTAACTGTGATTTTCCAATTTCCTTTTTTGTCTGCTCTAACTCTCTCTAAAATTCTGGATAAATCTAATGAAGGAATAATAAAAATCTTATTTTCATCAATTACAAAAAGGAAATATAATTTTTCATTTGGCTGGAATGTTGATTTATTTACTCCAAACCAATATAAATCAAATTTTTCGTAAAATCTTGAATATTTTACTTGGATATCCTTGTGTTTAACTTTCCCTTTATACTCATTCCTAATAATTAAATCTATTCCTTTATCGTCAACTATATTATCGTAGACATCAAACCCTAATTCAGTTAGCTTTCTTATAGCTATGAGTTCCCCAATCTTTCCTTTTCTTTTTGGATTTAAATTTATCCTCATAATTATTGCTTTATAAAGTAATAAATACTTTCCGAGAAACGAGTATTATCCCGCTCGGTTCTCATAAGCACCGGCCTGTGATAAATTTTTTTAATTTTATATCCGCAAGCCGCCGCTACTTCCGGGTAAAGGTTATCTCTGTCATTCACTACAACAAAAATCTTTGCTTTCGGTTTTAAAAATCTATTCATATTCTGAAATACAGCAATTATATCTTTCTTATACTCCTCTTTAGCCTCTCTACTTCTACCCTTTGAGGCAGGGCCAATTTCTTTAAATCCATTATCATCAAAACCAAAAAGCTCGTATGCGTAGCGGTGCTGATCATGATAGTCAATTAAACCAACATATGGCGGAGAGGTAAAAATTCCACCAAACTTACCACCTTTATAGTCTTTTACTTTGTTAAAATCCACTTCCCGAGAATCACCCTGAATTATCTTCATCGTGGCATTAGTTCTTATTTTGTCAAACTCTTTTATTCGTCTTATAGTATCCCAACTATAGCGATTGATAAATTTCATCGCTTCATCAACTGGCTGACATATTCTTTTATGTTTAATACAATAATAAGGCTTTCTAACTGGTTTTTTAGGCCTGGCTAAGTCATAATGGGGAACTAAGCGAGCGCTTCTGGTAGCTCTGCTGAGAATTATTTTTAACACATCTTGATATTTGTAATTCTTTATCTGCTCTCTATAGAATAAAACTTCTTGTAAGGCTCTATCTGAAAGCCAAGTATTAAGATATTCGCTATCTGTTTTATATCTTTTAAAAGAATCTTGTAAGAAAGTAAGTTGAGATTGTCCTTTAGAAAGCCAATTGCTATATTTCTTAGTCTTAAAAAGGATATCTTTAATTTCTTTTTCTAATAGAGGGATATTATATTTTTGGGTTTTTACTCTTGCAATAAGACAATTAAATTCCGAAATCTCAATACCTACAGAGTGCATTCCTAAAACATTGGCTTCAATTAAAGTTGTGCCAGATCCTAAAAATGGATCGAGGATCCAATCCCCCTTTTTAAAATAGTGCTTTAAAAATACTTCAACCAATTGGGGAATGAATTTTCCTAAATAAGGATGTAAGCGATGGACATGTTTTGTTCTCTCATATTCCCTAACATTAGCAAATGATAAATCTACCCCATTGAGAGATGTTTCAAAAGTTTTCAGAATTTTTACTTGTGGCATTGTTTTTACTGTTGACATATTTATTTTAAAAGCTCCTCAATTGAAACTTCTAAAGCATCGGCTATTTTCTTAAGCGTCTCTATTGTTGGATTTGGATTTTCACCTGATTCAATGTTTACGATTGTATTTAACGCTAAATCTGCTTGCTTTGACAACCTATCTTGCGAGATACCCTTTTCTTGCCTGATTCTTCTGATGTTTTTTCCTATTTTGAAAATGGAATTTTTGCTTGACATATTTTTTACTACAGATATACCATTATAATAGATAGGTTAAAATGTATTATCTCAATCCTATCTACTATAATGATAATTTATAATCAAAATTCAGTCAAGCAAAGCAGGTTGGGCAGAACAAGAGTAATCCTTCTTTTCTTTCTCCTGGTTTCAGTCCGCCGGAAGAAGACAGAAATAATAAAAGGCGACCTTGCTAAGCAAAAATTATTGCCCAACCATCATCTATTTAAAAATACCGCTCCTTAAGGAGCGGTATTTTTATCGGGGATGCGGGACTCGAACCCGCGACCTCACGCACCCCATGCGCGCGCGCTAGCCAACTGCGCCAATCCCCGAAAATTAAAACATAATATCTTCTTCGCTTCTCTTATAAGAATATAATTCATCTAAAGAAAACCAATGCTTAATTTCCTTCTCTGCCTCTTCTGGTGTTTCTGAAGCATGGACTAAATTATGTATGGCTCTTTTGCTTAAATTAGCTAAAAGAGAGCCATCACAAGAATAATCACCTCTAATTGTTCCCATTTCTGCCTCAGCAGGAATCGTTTTTCCACAAATTTTTCTAACCATTCTAATAGCATAAACTCCCTCAATAACCATAGCAACAATTGGTCCAGAAGTCATATAATTAAAAAGCCATTCCCGAATTTCTTGACCAATTTCTTCAGGATCATCCTTACCCAATTTCTCTTTGGGATCATAACCAAAACTTTGTAAATTATTTATTGCCTTTTCTCCCAATCTTTTAATCCAAGTAGCATCTTTGGGATAATGTTCATCAATCTGCTGCCGAGTTGGCCAGAGCATTTTTAAGGCAATAATTTTCAAACCACGCTGCTCTATTCTTTTTATCACTTCTCCAATCAGTCCACGTTTTACTCCATCAGGTTTAATCAAAAGTAAAGTTTTTTCTTCTTTAGGATTGGTCATAACTATCTATTAATTAAAAATAATATAACAAAAAAAAGAAATGATGACAAGTTAATCAATTTTTACTTTTACTCCATCACTTCTAAGACGGATATCTCCGTCTTTATCTGTTCTTAAAATAATAATCTTTTTTTCTTTTAAACTTCTAATTAGTTGTGGGTGTGGATGTTTTTTACTTTTTCCCCCAACGGAAATCACCGCATACTTCGGCTGAACCAGTTGAAGAAACTTTTCACCTGTAGCAGTATCACTGCCATGATGACTAATTTTTAAAACATCTGCCTTTAAATTTAAACCTTCGCTTATCATTCTCTTTTCTATCTTTTGAGAAGCATCGCCCATTAGGAGAAAAGATGTTTGACCGTAAATTACCTTTAAAACAATAGAAGTATCGTTTGTATCCTCTACTTTTTGATTTAAAAAAGAATTCTCTGGAGAAAACACCTCAATTCTTAAATCCTTTCCTAATTTTAAAACCATTCCCTTTTGAGCAATTTCTGAAGAAATACCTTCTTTCTTAACTTCTTTCAGCCAAGCCAAGTAAGAAGGGTTAGTATTTAAAACACCAGTATAAAGAATCTTTCTCACTTTATATCTTTTTAAAACCTCAACCAGCCCAGTACTATGGTCTGCATCCGGATGAGTTAGAACCATTAAATCAATTGTCCGGTCATAAAAAGATAAACCTTTACTCAAATGAGTAATAATTGAATTATCTGGACCACCATCAATTAAAATATTTTGATGGTAAGGTGTTCTAAAGAAAAGAGCGTCTCCTTCTCCAACATCAAAAGCAATAAAAACCAAATCCTTACTTTTTTGATAATCCCAATAAACTAACCCAAAAAGAACTATCAAAAACAAAAGAAAAGAAAAAATTATTAAAACAAATTTCCTTTTTCTTAAATCCATCTTAAACAAATAATTTCTCTTTTCTATCTATCAACCAAAAAATAATTCCTAGAAAAAAATAAATAATAATTAAATAGACAAAAGAAAAATCTTTTATAACTAAAAAACTAAATCGTTGAGAGCCAAAAAATTTAATGACACTAAAAATATAAGAAAGAATAAACCAAGGAACAAAGAAAAAAATCCTTCCTAAATCAGAAAATAATAGAGTTAAAAAAGAAGAAACAAATCCGCTGATTATCAATAAGGGGAAAAGAGGTAAAATTAAAAGATTAACTAAAGTAGAAAATAAAGGAAGCTGATGAAAAGTAAAAACAACTAAAGGAAAACTGTATAGTTGTGCAGAAAGAGTTATCTGAACCGATTGCCTTATGCCTGAAAACTGGGGAATTTTTCTAAACCATTTTTCTAAAACAGGAAAAAGAGAAATTATTCCTAAAACAGATAAAAAAGAAAGTTGAAATCCTAAATCGTTCTTTAAGAGTTTTGGGTTAAATAAAAGCATTATCAAAGCGGTAAAAATTAAGGCATTAGTTGCTCGGCTTAAACGACCTAATTTCATTGCTAAAAGAATAAGAAACGCCATTATTCCTGCACGAACTGCTGAAGCAGGAAAACCAATCATCATAATAAATAAAAACAGAAATAAAACAACAAAATAAAATGCTTGGTCCCTTTTCAACCCAAGTCCAATAAGAAAAGTCATTAAAATTGCTGTCATAATAGTGATATGTAAGCCAGAAATTGCCGCCAAATGAGCCGTTCCTGTTCGTGATAAATAATTTCTCAATTGAGAAGAAATCTGATGGCGATATCCTAATAAAATTGCCGAAAGAAATCCTGCTTGAGGCCCAGGTAAATTAGAAATGATTGTCTGATGAATTTTTTTCTTTAAGTTAATTAAAAGGTTATAAAATTTGTTTCCTTCCCCTCTTTTAACTACTTTTATCTTTGGATAATAACAAAGAGAATAAATATGAAAGCGGCTTAAATAACCTTGATAATCAAAACTTTTAAATTTCTTTGGTCTTTTTAAACGACCAGAAACAATCAATTTATCTCCATAATTGTATTGGGGATATAATTTTGTTTTAATTAATACCTTACCTGAAACCGGCTTATTCTTCCCCACTTTTTCTGCTTCAACCACTAATTGCTGATAATTTTGCCGAATATCCGGCTCTTGAATAACAACACCTTGAAAAACAATCTGGCCTTTCTGATTATAAAAACTAATTTTTTTATCATCAATTTTGGGCAAGTCAAGATAATAACGAAAAACTCCCAAAATTAAAAAAACCCCTCCTAAAACAATAATGCGCCAATAAAAAGAAGACCAGCAAAAGACAAGGATAATCAGTAAAAAAAGAAAAGATAAATAAACAAAGAAAAATGGAATATGAAAAAATGAAGCAAGAGCAATACCAGATATAAAAGATAAGGATAAAATAAAAAAAATTTTTGCCGAAGATATTCTTTTCCCTGAATCTTCCATTGACAAAATTTTAGAATTATGTTATGATAAAATTAATCTCAAAGGAGGAAAAATGTTCTTTAAAAAGCTCAAAGCAATTATCAATTTCTTTTCTGACGAATCTTTTATTTTGTTGTTCCTAATGTTATCCCTAACTTATCTCATCTTTCTTCTCATGGCTTTGTTAAAAACAGGACCGGCCGGAGATCTTGTACTTATCCCCTTTCAGCTGATTCGTCATCTCTTTTTAAAAAATTAAAAATTAGAGACCTCTTTTAGAGGTCTCATTTATTTTTCTTAAATAAGCCAAGATAAAGTCATCAATTTCTCCATCTAAAACCTTTTCTACCTCCTCGCTTTCATAACCTGTCCGATGGTCCTTAACCAATTTATAAGGATGTAGGATATAAGAGCGGATCTGATTGCCCCAAGCAGCTTCTTTAAATTCGCCTTTAATTTTTGCTTTTTCTTCTTCTTGCTTTGCTTGAAAATAATGATAAAGTTTTGTCCTTAAAATTCTGAAAGCAATTTCTTTGTTTTGCTTCTGAGAACGAGTAGTTTGGCAAGTAACAGTAATCTTAGTTGGTAAATGGACGATTCTTACCCCAGAATAAGTTGTCTGAACTCCTTGACCGCCAGGGCCTGAGGAAAGAAAAGTATCAATTCTTAAATCTTTCTCTTCTATTTTTATTTTTTCCTCATCTATTTCTTCTAATTCAGGCAAAACTTGAACCAAAGCAAAGGAAGTATGGCGCATTTTTTCCGCATCAAAAGGAGAAATTCTTACTAAACGATGGACACCATCTTCTGATTTTAAAAAACCATAAGCAAAAGGGCCTTTAATCTCTAAATTTACTTTTTTAATCCCTGCTTCGGCTCCTTTTGAACGGCTAATTAAATTAACAGAAAAATTTTTTCTTTGAGCATATCTTAAATACATCCGCTCAAGCATTTCTGCCCAATCTTGAGCATCTGTACCACCAGCGCCGGCAAAAATTGATAAAAAAACATTAGAATGGTCATATTTACCTTTTAGTAAAAGAGGAATTTCAAACCTTTCCCATTGCTTTTCTAAACGTTTCAATTCTTTTTCAATTTCTTCCCTTAAGTTTACTTTTCTCTCTTTTGCGTCTAATTGACTGATTTCTAAAAGAGATTGAATTTTTCTTTCCAAAGTTTCCCAGTTATTAATTTCTTCTTTCAAAGAAGAAAATTCTTTACTTATCTTTTTCGCTCTTGCTTGGTCCTGCCAAAAGTTCGGCTCATTCATTATCTCTGTCAACTCTTTAACTCGTTTTCTCTTTTTATCTAAGTCAAAGAAACCTCCTTTCTTGCTCAATTTTCTTTTTTAAATTTTCAATTCTTTCAATTAATTCTTTCATATTTTAATACTTAAAGAAAAAATAGAGGCGAGCCACTAAACCCGCCTCTAAATTCTCTTATCTTTCAAATTAGCGGCTTACTTCAATCGGGCTTCCACCTTCTGGATCACAAGCGCCGACAGTAATAATACCGGTAGCTGATTTTTTCAAGTAATAATCGGTCTTGCTATCAGTTCCGCTAACTGGATCCTTAGGGATTGAAGGAAGATAGCCAGCAGTAACTAAACCAGTTAAATCAACACAAGCAGACTCGGTTGTTTGAGCAGTGCATCCTGAATCACCGCCACTGGTACAAGTACCAATAGTATAATACTTGTCATTGTCTAAAGCATTAATCGTATCTAAATAAACGCCTCCATTATCAACCTGATGAAGTTTAATCGCGCTCAAAATGTTCTCTACATCACTCCAGCGGGTAGAATCACGGGCTGCTTTAAACCTGGCTAAAGGATTCAAGGCGACAAAGACAACAGCGGCCAAAATGGCGATAATAGCAATAACAATCAAAAGCTCAATGAGGGTAAAACCTTTTTTCTTCATAGCTATTGATTAATTTTAAAAATTAAATTCTTTTTCTAAGAGAAAATTTTCTCTTGATTAAAGATAAAAATTAATTCGACCTTTATTTATTATCTTTTTTAAAAGAACCACTATTTAAATTTTAAAGTTTATCAAAAAATCCGTCAAGAAGATGAAAGAAGATTTACTCCTGCTTTCTTTGGATTCTTTTCTAATGACCTCAAAGCTGAACCAATAGCATCGGCCAAAAGAAGAGCATCAATTTTTAAATTCTTAGGGATATTGACTTGATAAGTCCCTAAAACCACTTCTATTTTTAATTCTTGGTTAAGATAATCAATAATACCGGGCATTTTTGAAGAGCCCCCACAAGCAATAATTTTATCTACTTTTTTATTCAAAAGAACTTGATAATAATCAATAACTTTTCTTACTTCAATAATAATATCTTTCAATGCTTTTTGTAAAGTAGATTTTACTTCTTTACTTTTTGCTGAAGAACTATCTTCTTTCAAGCCAATCTTCTTTTTTAATTCTTTTGCCTCTTCTTCGTTAATTTTTAATTCTTCCATTAAAAGATGATTAAAATAATTTCCTGCTTTAAAAATGCTTGAAGTAAAGATAAGATTACCTTCATCAAAAATGCTTAAGGTTGTTGTTCGCGCTCCAATATCTAAAAGAATGTAAAATTTTTGGCGTATTTCCGACGGCACAAGCGCACGATTAACTGAAAAATTTTCTAAATCTAAAGCAACTGGCTTTAGTTTTAATTTGCTAAAAATACTTAGATAAACATCAACTATTTCTTTAGGAACGGCAAGAAAAAAAATTTTCTGACTCTTCTCGGTTTCTTTACTAACTTGGTAATCTAAATAACAATCTTTTAAATTAGTAGGTATGATTTCTTCTGCTTTTTGATAGATTAATTCAGACAAATCATTTTTTTTATTTATTCCCTTTTCCTTAGGAATTTCAAAAAAATAAGTAAAAACACGAGAAGCAGGTAAAGAAAAAATGAATTTTTTTGTTTTTATTGGCTTTGGCCAGGCCTCCTTCAAAACTTTAGAAATAGCTTTTAACAAAAGATTTTCATCTAAAACCTTGCCATTTTCCATTATTCCCTTCTCTAACTTGGTATGGCCATATTGAAATAAAATGGGTTTTGGAGAACCCTCTTTTAAAATAGCCACATCTACTGAATGGTCGCTGATGTCTAAACCAAAAATTTCTTTTTTAAAAAAATTAAACATAAATATCTCATTCAGTGACTTCATATCGCGAGACAAGGGCAAAGGGGCTTAAAGTAACTTCAGCTCTCAGTTTCCTGACATAATGATTTAGTTCAGCGGAAACTGAAATTACCCGTTGATTGCCTGTCCCTTCTACTTCAATTGTACAAGAACCATCTCCTAAATTCAAGATTGCCCCAGAATAATTGTTATTACGGTTTAAACTCAAAAGTGCCTCCTCTAAACAACTGTCGGCAATGGCTAAAGCGCCTTGAGAATATTCTTCTGAACTAGACATTGTTATCTCATCTATGCTTGATAAAACAAGAGAAATACTAATCAATAAAATAATAGCAGAAATAACTAAAACAGCTATTAAAACTACGCTTCCTTTTTTGAAATAATAATCAGTTTGAATCATAATCTTAAATTAGCACTTGTTTGCCAACTTAATTCTGCTTGATAAGATTTTTCTTTTTCTGGATTAATAAATTCTAAAGATAAATTAATTTGAATATTTCTTACTTCCTCACCCGGGCTTAAATTTTTAAAAACTATATTCTTAACATTGACCTGTTTAGTAGAAATAAAAACTGGCTCACTATCTCCTTCTTTCATCCTTAATGACCTTAAAAAAATGCTCTTCCCCCCTAAATCAATCTCTCTCTCCTGAGTATCAAAAACTATCTCTTCTCCTGAAGGAGTAGTTAGTTTTAAAACTCCGGGATTAGTGTCAAAAACCGAATCTTCCTTAACAATTGATTGGGCGTTTTCTATTTGATAAAGCATCTCTTTTAAGATAAAAGCGCCATTTTCTCTTACCTCCTGATAAGCCAATTGCTTCTGCCGCATATTTAAAATAGCCAGAGTAAAAGAAATAAGAGCAATTAAAATTAAAGAAGCAACAGAGATATAAACAACAAACTCAATTAAAGTAAAACCAAAAAAATTTTTTTTAATTTTTTCTCTCATTTCTAAATGGTAATTTTATCCGTTTCTTTTTCTGTTCCGTCTTCCATAATAAAATTGATACTAAAAGTAACTGGGCCATGTTCACTAGTAAAAAAGTCCATCCGGATATCCGCCGTCTCTCCCGGAGAAAGAGTATAATTATTAATATCCAAAATTGTACCTGATGGTTTAGGAGAGAAAAAATTCCACCATCTTATCCAGCCATTTATTGAAAAACTAAAAATCCTCATTGAGGTCTTATCAACAAAAACTTGAACCTTATCAATAACTACTGGGTCAGTTGAATCATTTGTTACTTTAAAACCATCAATAGTAACTAAAAGATTAACTCCAGAAATATATTCATCACGAGAAGAACTGCTGCCGTCAAAAGTTAGGGCTGATGCTTGACCACCGCTTCCACCTCCTCCTCCACCACTTGGACATTCTACTAATGGATTACGCCAATTAGTTAGATAAGTAGGATAAGAAACTGTTTTTGTTTTGCCTTTAAATTCCCAACTAACCACAGAAACTATTTTCTTAATGTCCGTATCTTCTAAATCACCACTTTCTTTCAATTCACAAGTTGATGAATCACGATAGAGTGAGGAGATATCAATTTGACGATGATATTTACCAAGCCAAAGATAAGAATTAGGAGCAGTAAATTGCCAATGTCCAGAAGTATATTCTACATCATAACTTCCATTATTAAGATTACTCCAATCTTCTTCAGCTATACTTCTTACTGCCTCTAGCCCCTCTCTGGCTAAATTTCTTGCCTGATCAATCTCTGCTGATTGCCGAATGTTGTCTACTGAATAAAAAAACAAAACAAGGACACCGGAAATAAAAATCAACAAAATGGCTAAAGCAATGATAATTTCTACTGATGATTGTCCTTTTAATATTTTCTTCCTCATTGTCTTTGAATTAATCCTAAAGAATTAATTGAAATTGTCCTTGTCCGTCCGCTGCTCGTTTCAGTAATAACTAAATTCCCTGAACTAGAAGGTCGACCAGTTATTTTATAAAAAACAACTTCTTCTAAACCAGAAAGAGAGAATCCTGATGGCAATTCATATTCTATATCATATTGAGTATCTCGAGTTTCGTAAGAATCTCCTTTAAAAAAAACATAACCATCTGTCTCAAAATAAACTCCATAAGAAGAATTATCTAGGCCTGTCTGAGATTTATTTTGAGCTAAGCGTAAAGTGTCAATTATTTTGTTTTGCTGTATATCCAACTTTCTATTTATCTTAAAAAGATTGAAAAGAGGAAGAGAAAAAACAATTATTAAAGAAGTTAAAGTTAAAACAATCAAAACCTCAATTAAGGTAAAACTTTTTTTATTAGAGAAAATCATTTTATGCTTCCGGTAATTTGATAAATTGGCGTTATAATAGAAAGGGCCAAAAAAGCCACTGCCAATCCAATAAGAATCAAAAGGACGGGCTCTAAAATATTAGAAAGATTTTTTGTTAAATCATCAACTTCTGCTTCAAAAAAATCAGCCAAATAAAGAAGAGTATCATCTAAGCTCCCAGTCTTCTCTCCTACCTCAATCATCCGAATACAGAGTTTATTATAAAGAAATGGCCATTTGCTTAAAATTTTTCCTAATGGCTTGCCTTGTTTAATTGTCTCAGCTGCTTCTTTTAAAGAAAGTTGAAAATAATAATTGCTAACTACTTTGCTTGTTATTAATAATGATTCATCTATAGTCAAACCACTTTTTAATAAACTTCCCATTGTCCGAGTAAAACGAGAAAGATTTAAATCACGAGAAATTTTTTTGAAGATTGGCAAGTGTAAAATAATCCAATGAGTCATTGGCCGCATAAATTTTCTTTTAAGCAGCCAGATTAAAAAAATAATTGCTAAAAATAAAATAAGAATTGGCCAGGCGCCGTATTGATGAAAAAATTCTCCTATTTTAACTAAAATGTTTGTTGTCCAAGGAAGTTTAGTATGTAATCCTTTAAAAAGAGGAACTAATTTAGGTAAAATAAAAAAAATTGTCCCTAAACCAACAATAAAAACAAAAATCAAGATAATCATTGGGTAAAGCATAGCTGCCTTAATTTTTTTCTTCAAATTGTAATTCTTTTCCATTTGAATTGCTAATTGTCCTAAATTCTGCTCCAATGTCCCTGATGATTCACCAGCCCTAATTAGATTAATAAAAATTGGCGAAAAAGTTTTAGGAAAGGCAGCTAAGGATTCGTGAAGAGAAAAGCCGGCATTAGTTTTGTCTCTAATCTTTTCTAAAATCTTTTTAAACTTTCCCTTTGATTGATCAACAAGAACATTAAAAGCGTCAGATAAACTCATACCTGATTTCAGCATTATTGAAAGATGTTTTACAAATAACAACTTGGTTACAGTTGAAACTTTTCCTAAAGTAATCTGAGAAAGTTTAAATCCTTTATTTTTCTTTTTTATCTTTCTTTTTTGAGGCATTTTATTCTCTAGTTACTCTTAAAACTTCTTCAATGGTCGTTAGCCCTTGAAGAACTTTAGTCAAGCCATCTTCTACCATTGTTGTCATTCCTTGTTCAATGGCTTTTGCTTTTATTTGGTCAGAATTAGCCCGGTTAATAACCATATTTTTAATTTCTTCCGTCATTTCTAATACTTCAAAAATTCCAATTCTTCCTTTATAACCAGTTTGTTGGCACAACTCGCAACCCTTGCCATAGTAGACCCTTTTTCCTTTCTTATCTAAATCAAACTTTTTAATCAAATCAGGAGACAATTGACTTTTAATCAGAGAAATTGTTTTCTCATCCAATTCTTTACTAGTAATACAATTAGGACAGATTTTTCTAACTAATCTTTGAGCAATGGCAATAGTAACCGTAGAGGCAACAAGAAAAGGAGGAACGCCCATTTGTAATAAGCGCGGGAGGGTAGTAGCCGCATCATTTGTATGGATGGTTGAAAGAACTAAATGGCCAGTCATTGCCGCATTAACAGCAATTTTTGCTGTTTCTTCATCTCTAATTTCTCCAACCATAATAATATCCGGATCCTGTCGAACAATAGCCCTTAGACCATTGGCAAAAGTTAAATTTGTTTTTGGATTAACCTGAATTTGATTCACTCCTTCAATATCATATTCTACTGGGTCCTCAATGGTAGAGATATTAACTTCCCTTCGGTTTAAAATTTCCAAGATGGAATAAAGAGTAGTCGTTTTACCTGAACCGGTTGGACCAGTGGCTAAAATCATTCCCCAGGGTTTACTTATCGCTCTTTTTACTTTTTTTAAATCATTTTTAAGAAAACCTAGATTTTTTAAAGAATAGCGACCGGCTTTTTCTAAAAGCAATCTCATCACCACTTTTTCTCCCCTAACTAAAGGTACAATGGAAACGCGAACATCCATTCTCTCTCCACTAGATAGTTTAAATCTTAATTTTCCGTCCTGAGCCATCCGATGTTCATCAGTTTTCATTTTAGCCAAAATTTTAATCCTCATAACAATCAAATCGTGTAGTTCACGGGGAATTTTAACAATATCATGAAGCACTCCATCAATTCGAAAACGAACCAAAGTAAATTCATTATATGGTTCAATATGAATGTCCGAAGCGCGATTTTGATAGCCATATTCTAAAAGAGCATCCACTATTCTAACAATTGGTGCTTCTTCTGCTCTTTGAACACCTTTAGCAGCAACAATGCTCTCACTAATAATTTTGTCAAACCCTTTTAAAGCGCCACGATGATAAGCAGATAAACTATCAATAATATCTTTTTCTGTAGCATAATAAGGAATAACTTTTTCTCCGGTCTTCTTCTGGATAAATTCAATAATTTCCAGGTTAGTTGGGTCATTCATTGCTAAAGAAACGCCTTCTTTATCTCTTTGAAAAGCAATGATTAATTGCTTCCGAGCCACTACTTCAGGAACTATTCTTAAAACATCTTCAGGTATCTTTTTTCTACTTAATTGAACAAACTTGACACCTAAAATATCAGCAATAATCTCGCCTACTTCCCGTTCAGAAAGCAAATTTTTTTCAAGAAGAATTGTTTTAACTGGCTTTTTCTCCTTTTGACGGAGTTTCCTAATCATTTCTATTTTCTCTTCTGGTAAAAGACCTATCTCCTTTATCTTGAGTAATAATTTTTCATCTAAATCTATCATCCTTTGCTATTAAAATAGTTTTTTATTTTCTTGATAATCTCTTTTAAATCAAAGTTTACTTTAACCAAATAATCAACTGCCCCCAATTCTTTCGCTTTTTCTCGGTCACTTTCCTGGCCTAAATTAGATAAAACAAAAACAGGAATATTCTTTGTTTTTTCATCACTCTTGATTTCTTTGAGAACGGCAAACCCGTCTTTTTTTGGCAAAATTAAGTCAAGAAGGATTAAATCCGGCTTCTCCTCTTTAACTTTTCTCACTGCCTCCTCGCCATCTTCAGCTAAAATAACTTCAAAATCCTCCTCTTTTAACCGAGCAGCAAAAAACTTTAGTAAAAACTTATCATCTTCAACAAGTAATATCTTTTTCCCCATAAAATCATCTTATTTATTAGAATTATACCACAGGTAAGTTAAAATTAAAACAGCCGGATAAAAAATCCGGCTGCTGATTTTCTAAAATAAGAACTAATCTTCCCTTTTGCCTAAATTAACTATAACAATTTTTTCCTTGCCCTTACTTAATACCTTTAATTTTACTTTATCTCCAGGATGATATTGAGAAATAAGATAGGAAAGCGGATGCTTTTCAGTTACTTTTTTCCCATTAACCTCTAAAATAATATCATTTTCAGTTAAACCTGCCTTATCTGCCGGAGAGCCAGGAACAACAGCTAAATCTTCTGGATTCCTTCCACGAACTATAAGAGCGCCATAATCAACTTTTAATTTATTTTTTTGAGCAATATTTTTATTAATCAAAATATAACGCACCCCTAAAAATGGACGGACAATTTTACCGTATTTCTTTACACTCTCAATTACTGGTTTAGCCAAATTAATAGGAATAGCAAAGCCGATTAGTTGGCCTTGACGAGAAATTGCTGTATTAATACCAATAACTTCTCCTTGTAGATTTAATAAAGGTCCTCCAGAATTTCCTGGATTTATTGCCGCATCTGTTTGAATAACATCAGATAAAGTTTCTGAGCGGCCAAGGGTATCGCCAGCAACAATCGTCCGTCCAACTCCGCTAATTACCCCTTTGGTTACTGTATTTCTATATTCACCTAAAGCATTACCTATAGCAATGACTGATTGGCCTATTTCTACTTTATCTGAATCACCTAATTTTACTGTGGTTAAATTCTTTGCTTTTATTTTAAGTAGGGCTATATCATTAAGGGGGTCTCTGGCTAAAACTTTTGCTTTATATTTTTTCTCGTCATTAGTTACTACTGAATATTCTGCATCTTCGTCATTGACCACATGCTTATTGGTTAAAATCAAACCATCAGAAGAAATAATAAATCCTGTTCCCCAACCAACTGGTTGGATATTTTCTCCTTTGTTCTTTTTCTGATTTTCAGGAGAATAAAATTTAAAATCAAAAGGAAAACTAAAATCAAAAAAGTCCTCAAAAGGAAAAATATCTGGGCCAGTAGAACTATAATATTTAGAAAGGTCCTTGCTAATAACAATACTCACTACAGCAGGTTTAACCTCTTTAACAACTTTAATAGTTGCTGCTTCTTCTTTACTAACAACTGGTCTGAGGTTATTGCTTGGTTTGTATTGCGATAAAAGCCGCTGAGCCGCTAAATTACCTGTCAAATTACCTAAAACTGCTCCGCTTATACCTCCAATTAAAAAACTTATAATTAAACTAAAGGCAATAATTTTTTCTAATTTTTGTTTAGACATAACTTAAATTACTTATTTATTTATTAAAAATAATATAAAACTTTCTTAAAGTTTTCAATCTGATTATTTTTTATTTTTATCCCCTCTTTCTGAAGAAGTTTTTTCTTTTTTATTACGCCAAATTGATAGCCGCCTATTTTACCATTAGAACAGACAACTTTATAACAAGGATACTTACGGGGATAAGGATTTCTTGCTAAAATCCTGGCTATTCCCCTTGCCCCTTTCCTCTTTAAAGATTTAGCAATTAATTTATAAGTGGTAACTTTGCCCTTTGGTATTTCTTTTAATTTTTCTAAAACTTTTTGTTGTAAATCAATAGTTCGCTTCTTTTTCATTTATTTATTGATTTTCACTGGAAAACCCTCTTTCATCTCCTCGAGGACTTGTCCTGATTTTGTTCCTTTAAACTTTTGATAAAACTTATTGAATTGTTTTAAATTTGGCAAAAAAGAATTCCAAAGAGCTAAGAAAATTAAGATTATAATAATTAATTGAATAATACAAATAAAAGTTAAGGCCTTGATTCCTTGTCTATTCTTTCGAGCAATTTTATAAATTTCGTGACTCAATCTTAAATTCTCCTCTATTTTTTTCTCACTTGTTTCTTCTTCTAAAAAAGGCATAAATTTAATTTTTTAATTATAAATTATCCTCTAACTTCACAATAATTGACAAATTTTCTTATTTTCTGACAAATATTTTTCAATTCCTCTAAAGAATATGGCTTTACTTCTTTGAATGACTCATCAATCATTTTTCGAGTATTGCGAAACTGTTGAAGAATATATTTCTTTGCTCCTTTTATCTCTTGGGCAATTTTTTCTAAATCTCCTAAATTAACTATATTAGGAACAACCGTAGTCCTGAACTCATAATCAATCTCTTTACGACTATTCAATTTTAAAAGAATATCTTTTGTCTCTATAACTTTCTCCAATAACTCTTTATTATTTACTCCTATCGCCTTTTTATATTTCTCCCAATCAGGAACTGTTTTAATGTCCAAAGCAATATAATCAATTAATTTGTTTTTAATTAAATCTTTTAGTAAATCAGGATTAGTTCCATTAGTATCAATTTTAATTAAATAACCAATTTTTTTCAATTTCTTAATAAACTCTGTAATATCAGTTTGAAGAAGTGGCTCACCACCAGTAAAACAAACTGCTTCTAAATATTTTTTTCTCTTTTTAAAGAAGTTCAAAACTTCTGATAAATCAAGAAAATTCTGTGGATCAATTTGAGTAACTAATTCCGGATTATGACAAAATCCGCAACGAAAATTACAACCCGGAGTAAAAATTGTTGCAGCAATTTTTCCCGGATAATCCAATAAAGTTAATTTTTGGAGAGCAGCAATCTGCATAAATTAAGACTAAGCAACAAAGGTCTTTCGCTGAGTAAACTCAGCTCTTTTCCCTTCATTCCATTGATTAACTGGCCTTAAATAGCCAACTATTCGTGAGTAAATTTCGCATTTTTTCCCACATTTTGGACAAACTAAATGTTCACCAGACAAATAGCCGTGTTCAGGACAAATACTAAAAGTTGGCGTTAAAGTATAATAAGGTAAACGGAAATTCTCAGCAATTTTTCTAATTAAATTCTTGGCTGCTTGAATATCTTTGACTGATTCACCCAAAAAACCATGAAAAACCGTTCCTCCTGTATATTTTGTCTGAATTTCGTCCTGTAATTCTAATGCCTCAAAAATATCATCTGTATAATTAACTGGTAATTGACTAGAATTAGTATAATAAGGGGCGCTACCCAAGCGCCAAGCGTCTTCATTGGCTACTTTAATTTTAGGATATTTCTTTTTATCTATTTTAGCCAAACGATAAGATGTTCCTTCAGCCGGCGTTGCTTCTAAATTAAATAAATTGCCTGTTTCTTGCTGATACTTCCAAATTCTCTCTCTCATAAACTCCAAAACCTCTAAAGCAAATTCTCTTCCTTGAGGAGAAGCAATGTTTTCTCCCATAAAATTCAAAATTGCCTCATTCATTCCCACTAAACCAATAGTATTAAAATGGTTTTTCCAATAACCTTTTAATCTTTCCTTCACTCCCTGAAGATAAATCTTAGAATAAGGATAAAGTCCCTCTTCAGTAAACCTTTCCAAAACCTTTCTCTTTATCTCTAAACTATTTTTAGCTAAATCCATTAAGCGTCCCAATCTTTGAAAAAATTCCTTTCGCGTTTTAGAAAGATAGCCAATCCGCGGCATATTAATCGTTACCACACCAATACTCCCGGTTAAAGGATTTGAACCAAAAAGACCACCTCCTCGATGCCTTAATTCCCGGTTATCTAACCTTAAACGACAGCACATACTTCGAGCATCTTCAGGATTCATTTCAGAATTAATAAAATTAGAAAAATAAGGAATACCATAACGGGCGGTCATTAACCAAACCTTATTTAAATTTGGATTATCCCAATCAAAATCTTTGGTAATATTGTAAGTAGGAATAGGAAAAGAAAAAACCCTTCCTTTAGCATCACCTTCACTCATTACTTCAGCAAAAGCCTGATTTATCATATCCATCTCTTTTTGAAATTCACCATAGACCGATTTCTGCACCTTGCCGCCAATAATTACCGAACTATTAGCTAAATAAGAAGGAGGGGTTAAATCAAAAGTCAAATTAGTAAAAGGCGTTTGAAAGCCAACACGAGTAGGTATATTTAAATTAAAAACAAAAGATTGAATTCCTTGTTTTACCTCTAAATAATTTAACTTATCTGCTCGGACAAACGGCGCTAAATAAGTATCAAAATTGGAAAATGCCTGAGCCCCGGCTGTTTCTCCTTGAAGAGTATAGAAAAAGTTAACAATTTGCGAAAGAACAGTAGAAAAATGTTTAGCCGGCTTACTTTCTATTTTTCCCTGAACTCCCCCAAATCCTCTTATTAGTAAATCTTCTAAATCCCAGCCACAACAGTAAGCAGAAAGCAGTCCTAAATCATGAAGATGAAAATCTCCCTGATTATGGGCTTCTCTAATCTCTTGAGGATAAATTTTGTATAACCAATAACGAGCGGTTACTGAAGTAGAAATATGATTATTAAGTCCTTGAAGAGAATAGGTCATATTGCTATTCTCTTTAACCCGCCAATCAAGTTGTTCTAAATAATCATCAATCAGTTTATTTGAATTTACTAAATTCCGAATATCACGAAGTTCCTGATGTTGTTGCCGGTAAAGGATATAGGCCTTGGCTACTTCAGCAAGTTTATTTTTTATTAAGACCTCCTCAACTATGTCTTGAATATCTTCTACATTAGGAATTCTTTCTTTAAATCTCTTCTCTAAAATTTTAACTACTTGATTAGAAAGTGACTCTGCTTTTTTTCTGTCTTTATCTTGACCACCAGTGGCTAAAATCGCTTTAAAAATAGCGCTAGTAATCCTCTCTTGATTAAATTTAACCAAACGGCCATCTCTTTTTCTAATTCTTTTTATTCTTATTGAAGAAGATTTTTCTTTCATAACCTTTTTGTCAAGTAAAAAAAGACAATAATGTCTTGTTAATTTTTTAATTTCTGAAAAAAATTATTTCATCTTTTTACGGATAAAAGCAGGTATTTCTAATTCATCTTCTTCAGAAATCTCCTCTTCTTTTGCTTCTTCTTTTGATTCAAAGAAAGATCTATCTTGAGGAATAAATAACTTTTTCTCCCGATTAATTTGCTTCTTCTCTCGGGCAAATCCAGTAGCAATAACAGTAATTTTAATCTCATCCTTTAAATTTTCATCAATCACAGCACCAAAAATTATTTTTGCTTCTGGATCAACTGACTGGGTAATTATTTTTGCTGCCTCATTAACTTCATACATAGTTAAATTTGGGCTACCTGTAATACAAAATAAAACTCCCCGAGCGCCATCAATTGAGGTCTCTAATAAAGGGCTTGAAATAGCTTGCTTAGCAGCTGTCACTGCTCGGTTCTCTCCAGAAGCCCGACCAATTCCCATTAAAGCAGTTCCCGCATCTTTCATAATTGCTTTAATATCAGCAAAATCAACATTAATTAACCCAGGAACAGTAATAATCTCGGCAATACCTTGAATGCCTTGCTTTAATACCTCATCAACTTTTTTAAAAGAATCTAAAAGAAGATCTTTTTTCTCAACTACCTGAAGAATTCGGTCATTAGGAATAACAATAAGAGCATCAACTTTTGATTCTAATTCTTCTAATGCTTTTTCAGCAATTTCCGCTCTTTGTTTTCCTTCAAAACTAAATGGTTTAGTAACCACAGCAACAGTCAAAGCACCTACCTCCCGAGCGATATTGGCAACTATTGGTGCAGCACCTGAACCAGTTCCTCCGCCTAGTCCACAAGTAATAAAAACCATATCTGCTCCCCGTAAAAGGTCATGAATTTCATTCTGATTTTCTTCAGCCGCCTTTCTTCCTAATTCCGGATCCATACCCGCGCCCAAACCTTTAGTCACTGTCTTTCCAATATATAACTTTTTAGGCGCAGGATTATGATGAAGATCTTGGGCATCAGTATTGATAGCAATAAAGTTCACTCCTCTAATTTTAGATTTTATCATTCGAGCAATAGCCGAACCTCCAGAGCCACCAACACCGACTACCTCAATTTTAGCGAATGTTTCAATATTTGGTTTTACTTCTGGCATATGATAATTAATTAAGGTGTAGAGATTATCTTAAACCAATTTCCAACTTTCTTTATTATTCTTTTTAAATGAGAAGGTTGAACGCTGACAGCACCCATTTCTCCAAAAGCTTTAGCAATTAGTCCAATTGCCGTTATAAAAGATGGGTCATCAATTTTATCAATTACAGAATTAATTCGTCGGGGATAACCAATGCTTACAGGTAAACGAAGAACTCTCTTGGCTACATCAGCAACCCCTTTTAATTTGGCTCCACCGCCGGTTAGAATAACCCCTCCGGGCAATTTACCGCTTCGACCAATAGCGACTAACTCCTTATCAACCATTCTAAATATCTCCTCAACCCTTGGTTCAACAATATCAGCAACATCTTTTTGGGAAACAACTTCCTTTTCTTGTTCATCTAATTCCTCTAATCTTATCTCCTTGCGACGGCTTACTTCTTTAGATAAAGCTGTACCATAAATCAATTTGATTTTTTCGGCTAAATCTATAGAAATGCGCAATCCAAGAGCCAAATCATTAGTAATATGATTTCCTCCAATAGGCAAGACCTTTGCTAAAAGAAGGTTACCCTCCTCAAAAACAGCTAAACTTGTTGTTGTCCCACCTAAATCAACCACAACCACGCCTAATTCTTTCTGTCTAAGAGTAGTCACTACTTCTGCTGCGGCTAAAATAGAAAAAAACAGAGCATCAATATATAAACCAGAACGAGTAACACATTTTCTAATATTTTCTATATGAGTATTTAATCCTAAAATAATTTCTGCCTCTACCTCTAAACGTCTACCACTCATTCCTAATGGATCTCTAATCCTTTGTTGGTCATCAACATTAAAAAATAAAGGAATTGTCTGAATAACTTCATAATTTAAAGGAGTAGCTACTGTTTGAGCATTTTCAATTGCTCGTTCTTCATCTTCTTCTCTTATCTCTTTTGGATTAGAAACTGAAATTATCCCACGACCTCTTTGACAAATAATACGAGTTCCAGAAATCCCTACAAAAGCACTTGACAAAGAAAAGCCAATCATTCTTTCAACTTTTTCCAAACATTTAGAAATACTTGCTACTGCATCTTCAATACTAATAATTACTCCGCGATTAACTCCTTCAGAAGGATGACGAGACAATCCAATAATATCAACCTTGCCATCTTCTTCTCTTATTTGACCAACAGCAACTTTAATCTCTGTTGAACCAATATCTAAACCGCTAATAAGCTGGTCTTTCATAATTAAATTATTAAATAAAATTTTTAATATTATAAAACAAGAAAGAGGATTTATCAATGAAAATATTCTGAATAATCTTTCCTCATTTTCTTATGAGAATACCCTAATAAATGAAGAAGACCGTGAAGAAAAAGAATTTCTATTTCTCTTTGCAGAGAATGGCCCAACTTTTTTGCTTGCTTCTTTGCTTGAGGATAACAAATAATAATTTCGCCAAGATAATTTTCTTTATTAGTAGGCAAAATAAAATTCTTTGGTTTATCTAAAGCAAAACTTAGAACATCAGTAATCTTATTTTCTCCGCGATACCAAGTGTTTAGTTTCTTTATTGTCTTTTCATCCACTAAGGCTAAAGAAACTTTACCTGATCTCTTTTTCTCTTTTGCAGATACTTTTTTAACAATTTTTTTTAAAAAATCCAAAGAAAGAGAAGAACGAATAAAATTATTTATTTCTAACTTAATCATAAACTTTAAAGCTTGCTAATTGATTCCAGCCAAATATCTCCAGCTTTAGCATATTTCTCTTTATTCTTAAACTCGCCAATGATTTTAACTAAATCGTTATTCTCAATCCCTTTAATTTCTACTTTTGGTTTGTAAGTTCCATCTTCCCTCCTCATTCCTTCATACCAAACATTTTCAATTGCTTTATTTTTATCTTTCACATATTCTTCATCTCCTCCTTCTGAGGAAAGAGCAAAGGTAGGCGTAGTTCTTTTCTTTATCTGATCTTGATAATGATACTCACCTAATTCTTTTACATAACCAACTAACTCTATTTTCTTTCCATAATAATTCTGGGGATTATTTTTTAACTCCTCAATAGAAACTTTATTCACTCCTGCCTGAGCCGAGCCAACCAAACGAAAACTTTTTATCATCATTTCAAAAGTGCTTTTAAAACTTAAAGTTTTTTTACCACCAAAATTATAAGTTAAACCATAAATTTTATCTCCTCTTGATAGATAAATCGTTTGCCCATCAATAGCCCAGACACCTTCTAAATCATTTACCTTTACTTTTGTAATTTTAGAAGTATCACTTGAAGACAATTGTTCTAAATACCAATCTAAAGCAGAAAGACGACGAGGATTGTCCTGAACAATTATTTCAATGAATTCACCTGTTGGCGAAGTAAAAATTACTTGACGATTTTCCGTGTTAGGCAATGCTTTAGCCAAAAAGGCTGAAGGATAAAAAACTGAATAATGATAAATAGGATTAGTATAAGTGTTAATTAATCCGGAAACAGATAATCTTACTCCCGGGCCAGCGAGAGGGCTATAAAGATTAACTATTTCTAAGCCATCAGGATAACTATCTCTATCTGTATCTGGGTCATTCTTTTTTGTCTGATAAATTGACTCCTCTTCATCAGTTAGTCCATCTTTATCTTGGTCAAAAGATGAAGGAAGTCCTATTTTTATAAAAGAAGAAGGTTTTTTCTCAACTAATTCTCGGGGAATTGCTAAGCCATAAATATGATAAGAAAGTTTATCTAAAACTATCATTATTGAATTTTCTGAAGGCGATACTCGACCACCAATTTTTTCCCAAAATCCATTTTTATAACCTACGATAACTAATTTATCCTCATAATCTTTTTTAACTAAATCATGGCGATAAATAAAGGTTAAAACAACTGGTTTGGTAACTTCAATTTCTTCAGGATAAAGAGAATAACTGCCACCAACAATTGAAAAACGGGGGTCATTATCTTCAATTGTCTTTGGAGTAAGTTTAATCTCTTCTTCTTTCTTTAAAGCACCTTCGGGAAAAAACAATTTTATTGAACTAACAACTTCTCCTTTATTGTTAGAAAATTTAGCCGTAATAATCTTTTTTGAACTAACTAAAGGACGATTGAGATTGGCGTTCTGGTTAGTTAAAGAAACATTTTGATTTTCAGCCGGCGGAGGAGAAACTATTTTTTCCTTACGACCGCCTTTAACAAAAATAAAAATTACTCCAAGGACCAAGAAAAAAACAATAATTACTCCACCTATAATAAACAAAATTGGACTTTTTTTCCTTTCTTCAATCTTCAAAAACTTCTCCGGCATTGTATGAATTTCTATCTCCTCTTCCTCAAAAAACTTTTCTAAATCTTTCTTATTCTCTTTTTTATTTTCAGAAAAATCTTCTGAGCGATTTTTTTCCTTTGTTTCTTCAAACATAGATTATTTTTCCTTTATTTTTTTAATTTCTTCTTGTAAATCTCTTAATCTTGCTCCAGGTCGTGGATTAAGCGGGTCATAGCCAAATTTAATCTCTTGCCCATCAAGATAACCATCACTGTCGCTATCTGCCTTTAAGGGATCTGTTTTATAAACTTGAATCTCTACTCGGTCAATAAGCCCATCTTTGTCTGTATCAACATCATAAGGGTCAGTGCCTAAGGACTTCTCTTCTTCATCGGATAACCCATCTTTATCAGAATCAAGAACTGTTTTTTGACTTGGAGTTGAACCCGGTTCTGAAGATTGTGGAATGTTTGCTGGCTGATTCTGGCTTTCCTTTTTAGGCAAAATCCCCTGCTTCTTTTCCAGATATTTAAATTTCATATACCCTAAGTAAGCCAAACCGAACAAGATAATGATTAAAACAAAAATAAGCACCTTTTTTATTCCTCTTTTATTCGTTTCTTCAATAAAAATATCTTTCATCGTTTCCTTTTGAGGAGCAGGTTGACCTTTCTTTTCTTCTAATGAAGGACGATTTTTGCCTTTGTCTATTTCAGCAAAAATATCCTCTGGTTCCTGAGAAGGAGGTACTGGAGTTTGAGGAGTAGTTTGAGAAGAAACATTTTCATTTTGAGAGATAGGATTTTTTTCTTTTTCTTCAAACATAGAAATAACTTTTAATTAAATTATATAAATTATTCATTATTTCTCACAAAGAGGATAGTAAGTATGATTACAATCATCATTCATCCAACCTGGTTGGCAATTATCTTTATGGAAAACAGCGCACTTTGTCTTTAAATCAATCGTTGGCTCTCCGGATAAATCCCAATGGGTATATTCTCCTCCTATATTACCCCAGCAATTATTTATTCCGCGACAAAAACCTCCTAAACAATAAGGGAAGTTAAGATCAAGACAATCAGCATTTGATTCGCAAGCACAATAGGACTGACTAAGAGAATGAGTAATGTCTTGACAATGATGGCCTGAAAGACAATTTTCGTCTGAAGTACAAGTATTCTCTTCTTCTGAGCAGTATCCATAAGTATCAAGACATCGTCCTGAAGAACATTCACCTCCCTCAGAACAAGATTTTGGTGGATAAGCATAACAAGCAGCTGTAGGATACTCTTCTCTTCCGCCATCTCTAAACCAAGTATACCAAATACCTAATTTTTCTTCCCAATAAGCAAGCCAAATCCCGCCTGAACAATTAAAATTCTCATTGATAAAAATATCTTCTTCTATATTGTTAATTTTAGCCAAATATCCTCCAGCCGCCTGACAATGTTCTTTTGCTGTCTGCCAATCAACCTTTTCATTAAGAATTTTATACTGATGTCCAGCAAAAGTTAACCATTCATCTGATAAAGCAGCGCAATCAGAAGCGCAAGTCCGCCATCCTCCCCAACGATTGTCTGAATGACAAATACGATATTCTTCTGTAAGAAGATTATAATCATAACTCCCTGGTAAAGAGCATTCTTCTGGAGAAGTTTCTGGACCAGAACAAAAACCCTCTAAAGAACAAGTAGCTAAACCACCTGATGGACAAAGATAAGGATTAGGTAAAGAGCAACTTCCTCCTGCACAGACCAAACAGTCGTTTCTACATTTTTTACCATCACAATCAGGATCAAGACAATCAACTAAGCCATCGCCATCATTATCTCTGCCATCATTACAAGTTATTTCTTCTCCTTCTAATTCCTCAGGGGGATTATAGCGGCAATCTAAATCGTTGAATTTATTACACCCTGCTCTCCAACAACAAAGTCCATCTAAACTAATTGAATTACAACCACAATCAGGATCTTGGGTAAAAGTACAATTAGCCGGACAAATTCCATCACAAACATAAGAGGGTGAAGAAGGATGGCAGTTAACAATTCTTCCTCCACTTGGATTAAGAGCAAAATTCAAAGGACAAGTAGAACTATCTCCTGAATCGCAAGGAGGTTCAAAATAATTATACATATGTTTTGAAGGAGACCAGCCAATATTACTATATTCCATTCGACTAAAAAGCGAATAACTTTTTCCATTTTCTTCTACCCGGTATAAATAGAAAGAAGAATTCATTGGACATTTAAATTTCAAAAGTGCTTTATTCCAGCCAGTTTCTGGAGAAAATCCTCTCTCTAAAGAAATACAACGATAATTATAACACTGCGGGTAATCTTCAGATAAACAATCAGTATCTAAATGGCAAGTATCATCAGAATAAGAAAAGAAAAGTTTATTATCTGGGTCAACAGGTAATTCTTCACCCAATTCTTTAGCCAAAGTATCCTGCCAAGAAGGCCAAAGAGAAGTGCTTTGGCCAGGAAGATAAATTGCTGACTCTAACAAAGGATAATGTCCATTTTTTAATTTATATTCTTCTAACAAATAGGCAATTTTTTCTAAATCTCCTAAACGTCGGGTATCTTTGGCTAAATTAAACTTTTTATCAGGTGAACCGCCTAAATTAGAATTAAATTCCCAATTATTTAGAAGTTGATTATAAATATTGATAATTTTTTCGTCAGCATCATCACTATAAGAAAGTAAATAGATATTAGTATAAATAGAAAGAGAGCAACCAGAACCAGAACAGGTTCCATGAGTAGCTAATTCTCCAGGACAACTTATTGCTTGAGCCAATTTTGGAGCAAAAAGGCGATAAATTATTTTTTTGAAATAATTATAAAGACGAGCAAAAAGACTCTTTTTCTGGTTATTATTCAATTCGCCACCTAAACCAGGAGAGCCGCCTCTACTTGAACCATGACAAATAATATTACTTGCCTCCACATAAACAGTTCTCCCCTCTTGAACAGCCGGATAACCTCCGATTTTTAAATTAGTTTTTGCGGGCAAACGACCAAACTTAAGAGCAAACCAAAGGTCAGGTAGATAATGCTCATCATCTTTTAAAACTCTTAAACCAATTGTTCCTCTGGCTCCTTCAGCACTAAAAAGATAATCACCAATAATTTCTGGATGACCACCTGAAGGTCTTTCTAATTTTAATTCAGGCAAATCATCGTCAGTTGCTAACTCATCTCCGTAATCACGACAGTATCTTAATTTAAAATTAAAATGGTTATCTTCAAAAAATGGTTGGCCAAGAGGATTAAGATTAATAAAACCTGGACGACGGCAAATAAAAATTTCAATTCTCGCTGTCTCTACGGCTGAACCAGTATAACCAGGTAATTCAGGAGAAGCGCTTAGTTGAATCTGTGCTTGACCATTTTTATTATCTGGATGAGAGACAACAATTTCTGAACCTTCAGTTGATGATAAACTAATTAAATGATAAGGATCGCTCTTCGACCAAAGTAAACGATAACCTCTCGGACTTATAGCATAGTTATTAATATCTCTTAAAATTCCTCTAAAATTTTGAAGTTCATCTTTCTCAGTAGAATACCAATAAGAAGGAATAATATCTAAATGGTCAAGTTGGCAAATTTCCGCACTTTCTGAAAGAGTAAAATTTTGAGAAAAGGGAGAATCTAATTCAAATCCCAAAAAAGTAGCCGGGGGAGGAGTAGTCAAGACCTTTATTGAATAATTAGCGCCTGCTTCTAAAAGATCTGATGGCGTGACAATTACTTTGGTTTCATCAACCCGGCCATCACCATCGCTATCATTATCAATTATTCCCATCTCTATTCCTAATTCTTCTTCTGTTGTTCCTTCTATTTTTTTAAGTTTTATATTATCTAAGGTCAAAGAGGAGTGTTCCATTAATTTATCAAAAGTCAAGATAATTTGACCATTAGTACATTCTGAAGGAGTTTCTGCAGAAATATGAATTTCTGCCTCTTCTGAGGAATAACAACGGCAATCCCGGGGCGCGCAAACTAGTCCTTCACCACAACGGCTACAATCGTCCAAGCATTCTCCTCCTTCAGTACCTGGCTCAGGTTCTTCAGAGCCAGACCCTTCTCCAGGACCTTCTCCAGGACTTTCTCCAGGACCTTCTCCAGAAGAACCTTCTTCTAACAAAGTAAAAAACAAAGAATTACTTCTCTGACCATCAACAACTAAATAAAGGTCACCGCTTTCTGTACCTGAAGGCACAGTAGTTCTAACTGACACATCTGAACCAGAAAAATCTGAATGGATATTTAAAGGAAAATTCACATAATCATTGTCTGAATCATCGTCGGTTGGATCCAATCTATCACCAGTAATCTCTATTTCTTCTCCTACTCGAGCCGCTGGAGGATTTAAAGACCAAATACAAGGCCCTTCAGCCGGAGTAGAACTATTAACATAAAATTCTACTTCATTACTTTCCAAAGGCGGAGAGGAGGGATAAGTAATTTTTACTTTTGCTTTTGGCCGCTCACGTTCACTAAAACGAGAAGGCAAGGTTGTGCCTATATAAGTTCCCCTATCATCAATATGACTAATTTCAGCAAGAGTTCCATCAAATTCTAAAACAGGAGACAAACTTCTATCGCTTCCTCTAAAACAATAACCATGAACAATTAAACAACTGCCCGGTGGACCCTGACTTGGATCTAAATAACTAATATGAGGAGAGCAATAACAATCACTGGCTGAAGCTATTGTAAACGACCAACTATGCGAAAGAAATTCACCCTCTTCGCTAACAATTAAATCAGTAGTAACTTCTACATGATAAGTAGCGCCAACAGTTAAATCTCTTCCTGGTTTTAATTCAAAAACTCTAAACTTATTATCAACTGAGTCACTAATATCAATTATTTTAAAAGTTGTTCCATCACTTAAATTTATTTCATAAGGTCCTGGAGATAAATCAGAAGCCCGAAGAGAAACAAGATAAGGAGTAGTAGAACCAGTAGTAATTTTAAAACTTACTTGATTAAAATACATTGGTGTATTGAAAGTCAAAGAAATAGGCGTATCAGGACAAACTCTATCTCCTTCTGGATAATAACTTTCTACTCCTGGCGCTCGGCCATTGGTTTGAAAATACCATTCTTGATGACCCCTCATTTCATTACCACAAAGATCCTTAATCCCTTGAACAGTTATTTTATACCAATGAAAATCAGATAAAGATAGGTGTTCGGTAGAAGGTAGAAAATGGAGACGAAACCCATTAGACAAAATTTCTACCTCCCATTCATTAGGTCTAATTTCCTCAGAACGGGTGCAAGGAGTAGATGGAGCCCTGCCAGTTCCGCATTCTTCAATTTTAATATGATCCCAATTAGGAAAACTTCCTCCACTTAAATGGCTATCAATAACTGTTTCTGCATCAATTGGCTCAGAAAAATGAACAACAATCACTGGAATTAAATTAACATTTCGGTCTGGACGAGTAGGATCATTTGAAGGATAGGTAGAAATTATTTCCGGTGGAGTCTCGTCTGTCTCCCTTCCTGTTTTAAAATTCCAGGCAAAAAATGTATCAGCCGAAGAACAACCTTCAGCTGAACAAAGTTGAAGAGTTGCTGGAGAAGTTGGCGAAGCATCAGATATTCTTTTTGGATAGATGGCTTTATATTCTGTCTCTTCAGGAAAAGAATAATCCGGAGGTTCAAAAGAAATAACTCGGCCAAAACTTTTCCAATTCTCACGACCACCAAAAATAGAATCATCACTTCTTTTTCTCACCGCTAAAATCGGATCCGGACCTTCTTCAAGTAAATAATCAATTGGTTCTTTAAGTCGGTGGTTAAAAACTGCTTGAATCTTACTACACTGATAAAGATCGTCTCTCCTATGAGTTGGTGAACTATAATTTATTCTCTTTAAAGTAAAAAGAGTGCCACCGGGTAAGGTATAATGATAACCACCGCCGCCTCCAGAAGAACCTCTTCCTCCCCTATCTTCTGATGGCCCAAAAAGAGCAAAAACTGCCTGAGCAATACCCCAAGCAGCAAAAATAATTAATAAACCAATTATTGCTTCCTTTAAAACCCTTTTTGCCTTATCAACTTTTTTTGTATCTCCTCCAGCAGTTAACCAGAGAAAACCAGCATAAATAATAATTACTACGGCAATTAACCCTAAAAAGCCCAAAAATTTATCAATAATTTTTTCTGCTGTCTCCCAAGCATTAATGTTGCTCGCAACAATATTGGAATTAGGTAAATTTACTGGCGAAGTTTGAGCAAAAATAAAACTTTTTGCTGAAAAAATAAAAAATAACAAAGAAAGGGTTAAAAATAATCCAATAAAAAACCCCTTTAAAAATAATTTTCTTTTAGTAACCATCTTATAAAAATTATTTTTTAGATAAAATTTCTTTTACTATCCGACTTACTCGAGCACCTTCAGCACGGCCTTTAATTCGCGGCATTGTTTCTTTCATTATTAAACCAAAACTCTTTTCGCTTACCTCTCCTATTTCCTGAATAACCTCATTAACTATTTTCTTTATTTCCTCATCTGAAAGTTGAGGAGGAAGATACTTCTTTAAAAGGGAAATTTCTTCTTTTTCTTTTTTGACTAAATCATTCCTTCCTCCCTTTTCAAAGGCCTCAATTGACTCTTCTCTCTTCTTTATCTCTGATTGAATGACTTTTAACGCTTCTTGGTCATCAAATTCTTTTTTACTTTTTCTTAATTCTATTTCTTTATTTTGAAAAGCCGCTTTTAACAAACGAAGAGTAGAAATAATCTCTCCCTTTCTATTTTTAAGGGCTTCCTGAAAATCCCTCTCTACTTTATCTTTTAAATTCATTTTATTCTTTTAATTTTCCTATTTTTTTCAAATACTCTCTCAATTCACGGGCTGCCTTTCTTGCCAAAGCAGATTCTTTTCTTTGTCTCTTATTCTTTGGCTTCTGAAAAAATTTTTCCTCTTTCACTCTATTTAAAATACGACTCCGTTGTAAACGACGCCGAAAACGTCGGAGTAAACTTTCTACTGACTCCCCAGGTTTTCTTTTAACTTCAATACTCGCCACATTGTCACCTCCTTCCTTTTATAAAAATTATTAAGACATTTTTAATTTACTATAAAAAAATCAATAAGTCAAATTAACCTGAAAGCCATCTTTAAATATCTTTTCCAATTTCACTCTCTTTATCTTATTTTTTAAATTTTTATTCACTGGACAATAAACTTTTAAATAATTTTCAGTAAAGCCAAACCAAAATTTTTCTTTTTTCCCTTCAAAAAGAACAAAAAATTTTTGACCTAACAATTTTTTTCTTTCCTCTTGATTAATTTTAAAAATTATTTTTTTCAATCTTGCTAATCTCTCTTTTTTAACTTCCTCGGGCAACTGACCTTTTAAAACAGCCGCCTTAGTTCCTGGACGAGGAGAATAACGGAAAAGATGCAATTTATAAAATTTCATTTTTTTGACAAAATCCAAAGTTTGTTGAAAATCTTTCTCCTTTTCACCGGGAAAACCAACAATTATATCTCCAGTAAAAATCACTTCTGGAAACTGTTCTCTTATTTCTTTAATCGTCTTTTCTATTTTTTTTATCTTATAATTACGACCCATTAAACTTAAAATTCTTTCTGAGCCACTTTGCAAAGAGAGATGAAAATGAGGACAAAATCTCTTATTTTCTAACAACCTAATCATCTTTTCAGTTAAAAGGCCGGGCCAAAGTGAACTCAATCTTAAACGAGGAATCTCTGTCTCTTTTAAAATTTTTTCAATTAGCCAAACAAGGTTCTTACCTCGCCAATTATATTTGCTAAGATTTGTCCCTACTAAAACAATCTCTTTATATCCCTCTTTTTCTCTCTCCTTAATTTCTTGAATAATTTTTTGAGGAGAAAAAGATATTGGCTTGCCTCTTAAAAAAGGAACAATACAAAAAGAACAAAACTCATCACACCCTTCTTCTATTTTTATCAATGCTCTTATTTTTTCTATTTCCAAACCATTCTTCTTTCTTTCCTCTTTAAAAGTAATATTCTTTTTCTTTATCAAGGAAATAATCTTTTCTAAAGAATTATTTTTTTCTTGATTGCTGATGTACAAATCAATCTCTTTTAATTTCTTCTCTAAAAAGCAGCCAGCAACAACAATCAGTCCTTTCTCATTTTGACGCCTTGCTTGATGAATTGCCTGACGAGATTCTTTTTCTGCTTTATTGGTCACTGAACAAGCATTAATAAAATAAATGTCCGCTTTTTCCTTAAAGCCGACGATTTTAAATCCTTTTTGCCTAAACTTTCTTTTCAATTCTTCTGTTTCTGCCTGATTAACCCGACATCCTAAAGTCAGAAAACTTATTTTCATAATAATTTTCTCTTTTTAACCCTTGATTTTAATTTTCTTTTTACTGCTGCCACAACATTTTTTATATTAATTTCCTCTTGAGTTCCATTTTCCATATCCCGAAGAATAATAGTTCCTTCAACTAATTCTTTTTGACCTAAAATTAAAGTTATTCTTACTCCTAATTTATTGGCTATTTCTAATTGCTGTCTTAAACCATCTTTAGAAAATGCCTCAGCAACTTTTATCTTTTCCCGGCGTAAATTTTCAAAAATCTTTAAACATTCTTTCCGAGCGGCTATTCCTATTTGGGCTAAAAAAACATCAAATCTCTTTTTCTCTGGAGGAAAAAGATTATCTTTTTTCATTTTATTGATAATTCTTTCTAAACCAAAAGCAACTCCACAAGCAGGAGCCGGCCGACCACCAAGCAAAGAAACCAAATTATCATATCTACCACCACCAGCCAAAGCATTCTGACTTCTAACTTCTTCATCTTCTGGCCAAATTTCAAATATTGTCCGAGAGTAATAATCTAAACCACGAACAATTTTAGGATTTAAATTATAAGGAATTTCTAATTTATCTAAATACTCTAAAACCTTAATAAAATGCTCTCGACATTCATCACAAAGATAATCAACTATTTGAGGTGCTTCGTCAGACACCTCCTGACAATTGGGGTTTTTACAATCCAATATCCTTAAAGGATTTTTTAATAATCTCTTTTGACAATCAGAACAAAGAAATCTTTTTTTAGGTCGAAAATAATTTAATAGAGCGCGAAGATATTTTTTTCTACACTTTTGGCAACCTAAACTATTAATTTGAAGAGATGGCTTTATTCCTAATTCTTTTAAAAGATTATAAGAGATTAAAATTACTTGAGCGTCAATTACTGGATCGTCATCACCAATCACTTCTAAGCCAAACTGGTGAAACTGGCGTAAGCGACCTGATTGTGGTTTTTCATAACGAAATTGAGGTCCATAATAATAAAGTTTTACCGGCTGAGGCAAATTTATCATTCCATGTTCAATATAAGCGCGGGCAATAGAAGCAGTTGTTTCTGGTCTTAGACAAACTTCCTCCCCTCCTTTGTCTTTAAAAGTAAACATCTGCTTCTCAACAATTTCTGTGTCCTGTCCTACGCTTCGGTCAAAAAGTGCTTTCTCTTCTAAAATAGGGGTAGAAATCTTTTGAAAACCATAACTTTTAACTAATTCTTCTGACTTTTTAAGAACAAATTCCCAGTATCTCTGCTCAGCAGGCAAAATATCCTTCATTCCTTTTAAAAGATGGGGTGAAAATTTTCTCCTTTTTGTCTGGCTTTTCTTCTTTGCTCTTGTCTTTTTTCTCAAATCTGAGGATTTACCTTTTTTAGTAGAATCCTTCTTTTTTTTATTTTTCTTTTTAGGCATTTATCCCTCTTAAAAATTATAAAGGGGTTCTTCAAATTTAGAAAACCGACTAAATGGCCAACCCCTTAATAAAACTTTACCAATAATATTTTTACGAGGAACAGGACCAAAACTACGAGAATCTAAACTTGCATTACGATTATCTCCTAAAAGATAGTATTCATCAGGCCCAAGAGAGATTTTTAAATTACCCCCTGTCTTTGTCCCGGGAAAAAGATAAGAACTCTCATCTAAAACAATTCCCTGAGGATAAAGTTTGTTATAAATTTTTACCTCTCCCTCTTTTATCTCTATTGTTTCACCGGGAAGTCCGATAACTCTTTTTATAAAATACTCACGAGGATTAAGAGGATACTTAAAAACAACCACATCTCCTCGGTTTGGTTCAGTAAACCGATAACTTATTTCATTAATAATTAAATAATCTCGGTCATAAAAGTTCGGTTCCATTGAAGCGCCCCGGACATAGAAAGGTTGAACAAGAAAATAACGAACAGGAATAACAATAGCCAAAGAGATTAAAGTTATTTTTACTAATTCCAAAATAAACCTAACAACCGAATAACTCTCTTTATTGACTTCTTTTTTATTTTCTTCTCCTTCCATAAATTTGTATAATTAATTGTATAATTAATTGTATAATTTTGACTTATAATTTTCAATACAAATGGGCATTGCAGGATTCGAACCTGCGACCTCGTCGATGTGAGCGACGCGCTCTACCACTGAGCTAAATGCCCTTGAAATGTAAATGATTTTTTAGAAGTATAACACAAAGAAAGAAAGTTGCCAAATCTATATCTATATCTTATAATTCAAAAGAGTAAAAAATAAAAAAATAAAATGAGCGAACCGCGAATAAATTTTTTAGAAGATTTTAGCAAAAAAGATATCTCTGGAGAAACACTTAAAAAAACTAAAAAGAAGGACGGCTTCCCCTTCTTTTTAAAAATTTTTCTTATCATCTTTATTTCCTTTTTTGTTTTCTTCTCCAGCACGGTCTTCTCTAATAACAGCATTCTAAACTTTCATTTTGGTCCATTGCCTCAAATTGGCTTTTCTAAGGTTTGGATAGCCGTTAAAGGATATTTGTTTAACAAAACCCATACCCTTAAAGGAGAAAAAGAAGATAGAATCAATATTCTTCTTTTAGGTATGGGTGGAAAAGGTCATGATGGTCCTTATCTTACTGATACAATTATTTTGGTCAGCATAAAGCCATCAACAAAAGAAATGGCTCTTATCTCTATTCCTCGTGATTTATATGTTCCTATTCCTGGTCATGGTTGGAGAAAAATAAATAATGCTAATGCTTTTGGCGAAGAAGAAACACCGGGAAGAGGAGCAATTTTAGCCGAACAGACAGTTTCTCATATTCTTGACCTGCCTATCCATTATTATGTAAGAATTGACTTTCAAGGATTTAAAAAACTAATTGATGACTTAGGAGGAATTAGAGTTTATGTAGAGAGAAGTTTTGTTGATACCCATTATCCTGCTCCTAATCATAAATATCAAACTATCTCTTTTAAAAAGGGCTGGCAAAAGATGGATGGTGAACAAGCCCTAAAATTCGCTCGTTCCCGTCATGGAACAAATGGAGAAAGTTCTGATTTCGCTCGGGCAAAAAGACAACAAAAAATTATTTTGGCTATTAAGAAAAAAGCCCTTTCTTTTTCTACTTTATTAGATAACTATAAGACAAGCAAAATGATAAAAAATCTAGAGAAAAGCATTCAAACTGACTTAACTTTTGAAGAAATAATACGCTTGGCAAAAATTACTGAGTCAATTGAAAAAGACAATATCATCAATTTCACTTTTGATGATTCACCAAATAATTTTCTTATTCCAGGAAAAACTTTAGATAATGCTTTCATTCTTCAACCAAAGACAGGCAATTTTAAAGAAATGGCTTATTTTGTTAATCATATTTTTGATGAAAAGAATCCTTTAACTCAAAAAGAAAAAGAAAAAGAATTAGAAAAAAAACCTCTTCCTCCAGCAAAACTTATTGTCTTAAATGGAACAAAAAAGAATGGTCTGGCTAAAAAAACCGCTCTTTCTTTAAAAACATTTGGCTTTTCTATAATTAAAATTGGCAATTCGCCTCAGCAAAATTATGAAAAAACAGTCATTTATCAACTAAAAAAAGAAAATCAAGATTCTCTAATTTTCTTAAAAGAAAAACTCAAAGCAAATGTTAGCCATACCCTGCCTGAATTTTTAAAAACTTCTATTCCTTCTAATAAAGAAAATTCTGTTGATTTTATTATTGTTTTAGGAAAAACATAAATATCAATAATTATTATGAAAATCCCTTCTTTTCCGGTAGTAGCCATTATTGGTCGGACTAATGTGGGAAAATCAACTCTTTTTAACCGTCTTATTGAAAAGAAAAAGGCGCTTGTTTCTAAAATGCCGGGAACAACCCGGGACAGAAATTACGGTTTATGTAATTGGCGAGGAAAATATTTCTATCTTGTAGATACTGGTGGATTACTTGGCTTTAAACCAGAAAAACAAAACAAAACAAACCTAGAAGAAAAAATTATTGAACAAGTTAATTTTGCTTTAAAAGAAGCCGATTTAGTGCTTTTTCTTTTGGATAGCCAAACTTCAGTTTTCCCTCAAGATAAAGAAATTGCTTCTCGTTTACGCCGAGAAAATAAACCAACAATTTTAGTGGCTAATAAGGTAGATAATCCCCGCCGGAGAAAAACAGTTAATCCAGACATTTTTCGTTTAGGTTTCTCAGAAATTTGCCTTGTTTCTGCTCTTAATGGAGCAGGCATTGGTGATCTTTTAGATGAAATAATTAAAAAAATCAAATTCTTTCCTACTGACTTTCCTAATGAAAAAGAGTGGATTAGAGTTGCTATTTTAGGAAAACCAAATGTAGGTAAATCCTCAATCCTTAATTCAATTCTTGGCGAAGAAAAAGTTATTGTTAGTGAAATTCCTCACACAACCCGTTCTCCTCAAGATACACTTATCATTTTCCAAAAAAAGCCCATTCTTCTAATTGACACGGCTGGAATTAGAAGAAAGGCAAAAATAGATAATTTTATTGAAAAAGAAGGAGTTAAACTTTCATTAAGAAGTCTTAAAGAATCAGATATTGTTTTAATCATTTTAGAAGCCCATCTTCCTTTAACTCGCCAAGATAAAAGATTGGTCAACCTTGCTCTTCGCCAGAAAAAAAGTGTAATCCTCATTGGAAATAAATGGGACCTAGTTGCAGATAAAAACAAAGAGCAGGAATATCGCAACTATCTTTTGAATTCCTTACCCTCTTTTCCCTTTCTTCCTATTATTATTACTTCAGCAAAAACTGGATTTAATACAGAAAAAATTCTTCCTTTAGTAATTAAAATATCTCAAGAAAGAAAAAAAATAATTGAACAAAAAGAACTAGATAAAATCATTGCTCAATTATCCTTCCCTCGACCTAAAAGAAAAAAAATTGCCAAAATTTATTCTTTAAGCCAGAAAAAAACAAACTTCCCTTATTTTGTCCTAACTGTTAATAAAAAAGAGTTGCTTCCTTCGGCTATCCCTAATTTAATAAAGAAAAAGATAAGGGAAAAATTTAACTTTTTGGGCACCCCCATTGTCTTAGCCATAAAGGAATGGAAAAAATAAATAAAAAATTTTTTATCATTGGCTTAGGAAATCCCGGTAGAAAATACAAAAAAACAAGGCATAATCTTGGCTTCTTGGCTATTGATTATTTAATCAAAAATTTAATTAAAGGAAAAAATAAATGGCGGAAAAATAAAAGCGGTAAATATATTTTTCTATCTGCGGAAATATTTTTTAAAAAAGTAAAATTCATCAAACCAGAAACTTATATGAATGAATCAGGTAATACCTTGGCTTATCTTAAAAAAAGAGAAGGTCTTAAGCCATCGGAAATGATTGTTATTTATGATGATTTGGACTTACCTTTTGGTAAAATAAGAATAAAGAAAAAGGGTTCTTCTGGCGGACATAAAGGTGTCCAATCAATTATAAACAATTTAAAAACAGATAAATTTATCCGGATAAAAATTGGCATTGCTAATAAATCATTGGAAAAATCTTCTCGGGAAAAATTTGTTTTAGAAAAATTTACTAAAGAAGAAAGCAAATTCTTGGAAGAAAAAGTTTTTTCTAAACTGCCGGAAATAATAAAAACTATCTTAGATAAAGGAGTAGAAAAAGCAATGAATAAGTATAATTAAAATAAATCCCGCCTTTGGCGGGATTTTAGGGCTTATCATTCCTTTCTTGAAAAGTCAAAAGAAGAAGGAAAAACAGGTTGTAGAGAAAAAAATTTATAAGGACCTGGATAATAAATCGAATAGTCCTTGCCATCAAACTTAATCTCTAATCTCAACGGTTCCAAACGATTATCTTGGTAAGGTAGAACAACCTTTTTTCTGACAAATTCTCCTGGACCTAAATAAAGACGGAAAAGGGAATGTTCTTTATTAAGTAACTTTACTATACAAGAAGAAGAACTGCCATTTTTTAAAGAAACGTTCCAATCAATTAAAGAATCATCAACTGGAAGAAAAAAAGAAAATTCTATCTCTACCCCAGACAATTTTATTAAGAAAGCATTAGGATAACGAATTACTCGATGCGATGAGGAGGAATAGATTGCCTTTTTTGTCCTAACTGGCTTTGCCATTGGTTCAACCCGAATAATAGTCACCTGACT
>Ga0190361_1000040_pt1 | contig 53460 bp, 38 predicted proteins | sample 48721845_MG_FD_161273 | JGI IMG/M metagenome (GOLD analysis project Ga0190361, IMG submission 161273) | Hydrothermal vent microbial mat bacterial communities from Southern Trench, Guaymas Basin, Mexico - 4872-18-4-5_MG | ecosystem: Environmental > Aquatic > Marine > Hydrothermal vents >... | reverse complement strand
CTCCGTGATGCGGCTTGTATTGCCGCCGTAGCCGTTCGCCGACACACAACAGTAGTCAAGCGTTATGTCACCCGGGGAGGAGGCGTTGTTGTGCACCTCGTTGCCGGCGGTTACGGCGGTGTCGTTCCAGAGGATGGTGTTGTAAATGTAGACTTGCGCGCTGCTGTAACAGTAGAAGGCGCCGCCGCGGTCAGCGGCGGAGTTCGCACAGAATGTGCAGTTCGTGATGGTGAGGTCGCAGGTGGCGTCGCGGGCGTAGATGGCACCGCCATTGTCGGCGGAATGGTTACCAACGAAGAGACAGTTTATGACGCTGTGTGTGCCACCGTCGACAAACAGTGCGCCGCCGTCATCGCTTACGGTCTTGTTAGTTATGAAGACACATTGCTCAATTGACAGATCGCTGGTGATGGCACAAACAGCACCGCCGAAAGCGTCCGCTTGATTGTTGTAGAAGGAGCAGCCCCTCATCGTGGGATGGGAGCCTACTCCGCAGTATACGGCGCCGCCGCTTGTCGAGGCGGTGTTGCCGGTAAAAGTACAATTCACTATCGTCGGCTTGCTCGTGTTTTGGTAACAACTGATTGCGCCGCCATCATGGCCAGATGAGTTATTGGTGAAAGTGCAATTGCTCACTGTAGGACTGCCGGAAGTGCTGCACACGAGTGCGCCGCCTCCAGCAAGCCCTCGGTTGTTAGTGAAGACGCAGTTCTTAATCAATGGGTCGCCATAACGACAATAAACCGCGCCACCCCAGTATGTGGCGATGTTGCCGTCAAAAGTGCAGTCGGCTATCGTCGGACTACCGTAATAGCAGAGGATTGCACCGCCATCGAGACCGGCCCGGTTGCCGGTGAAAAGACAGTTGACTATCGTCGGAGCACTGTCATCGGTGCAGCAGATGCCGGCGCCTGAACTGTTTACAAGGTCATTCCCGGGCCTTTTGCCGTCCCGAATGACAAAATTGTCGATGACGGCGTGTCCGTCCTCGCCGCTGTGAAAGTAGAACGCGCGCCCCTGACTCTCGCAGTCTATCACAGGTCGCGTTTCACCACCCGGGTAGATATCCACGCCTTTGAAGTATATCTTCTTGCCGCCGAAATCCACGTCGCGATTGCCAGCCCCGGTGTAGACGCAGTCTGAAACCAGCACCACATCATAATCGCCCGCCTGCGACGCAGCATGTCCCAGCGTCTTCCACGCTTCGCTCCACGACCTTCCGCTGTTTGTGTCGTCGCCGTTCGCGTCGTCCACGTACCAGACGGCCCTCGCCACCAGCACACACCTTTCTTTGACCTCCTCGTCCGAGCCAGACGGTCCTGTTACCTTCAATCTTACTGTATACCATCCCACACTGTTGTAAGTGTGCAGGAACGTCCCCGGCGGAGATACATCTGTTCGGTCGTATACCCCGTCTCCGTCGAAATCCCACTCCCATTTTGTTATGTTGCCTTTCGACTCATCGACGAAAACGACCGTTAGCGGCATCATTCCCTGCTCCGGCGTTGTTGAGAAATCGGCTTCCAACTCCGGATACACCTCCAACGCCAGCACGCGGCTCTCATACTGCAAGCCGTCGGTCACCTCAACCGTCACCATATAAGGTGAGCCGGATGCCGTTCCGTTATCGGGCGCTCCGGTTATCTTTCCCGTTGCGGGGTCCACATCCAGACCGGACGGCAAGCCACTCGCGCTCCACTGATATCCACTCGCGTCACCGCCCGCTGCCGTCAGCCCAAAACTGTAAGTCACTCCTTCCGTTGCGCCGGGCAACGCAGTCGTCTCTATCCGCAGCCGTTCCCATACTCTGATGCCCATACTCACCGTGACGGTTTGAATTCCATCCGTGACCGCAACATCAAACGAGTACAAACCGTGAGCCGACGCATCGACGCTTCCTCCGATCTGGCCGTTCGAGTTGAGAACAAGACCCGCAGGCAGGCTGCCGGAGACCACCGACCACGTGTAACCGCCGGCGCCTCCACTCGCCGTCAGCGCGGCCGAATATCCCGTCTGACCACTGTAAGCGTCCGGCAATCCCGTCGTCGTCACAGTTAGCGGTGCATGGACCGTCAAGGCAAAAACGGACTTGTCGGTTGCGATACCGTCCGTCACCGACACAACCAGCGTATATGTGCCGGCGCTGCTGGTCGTCAGGTCGCCGCTTATGACCCCACTCGCCGGATCCAGTGACAAATTCGATGGTAACCCGCCGGACACGATAGTCCACGTGAGCGACGCACCGCTTTTGCCGCCCGTCGTCTGCACCGCCGCCGAATACCCGACCTGCCCTTCATAACCGCTCGGCAGCGCCGCCGTCGTTATCATTAATTCCGGCCATATCACAAGCGTCAACTGCGCCTGCGCACTCTGCACAGGGTTGGAGGCGTCCCTCACCTCAACCGTCACGACCACACCGCCTGATGGCGTCGCCTGCGTCGGTGTCCCGCTTATCCTGCCCGTGCCAGTATCCAGCGTCAGTCCGTATGTTGCAAGCGTCCCATTGACATCGCTCCAGGTGTATGAGCCGCTACCGCCAGCCGCCTGTAACACCGCGTTATACGCAACGTTCACCTCTCCCTCCGGCAAATTCGCCGTGGCAATCGCAAGCGTGTCCGTAAACACCGCCTTTATGCTTTTGGGCGCGTCCATCGTCACTGTCAGCGGATTGTCCGTGCTGCTTACATCCCCTTCCCAGCGCAAAAAAACATATCCAGCCGCAGCCGTCGCCTGCAACTCGACCGTATCCCCCTCCGCATAGTAGCCGTTCGGGTCACCACCGTTGGTAAGTGTCACCGTCCCTGCACCAGCAGGTTCTACTTCCACGCTCAACTTATGCTCCGTCCGCCATTGCCAAGTTATGGTCGTGTCTTCTGTGATGGTGAAGGTTATGGTCGTGTCGTTTCCGCCGGTCAGACCGGAGCCTGTGGCTGTGTGCCCTGTGCAGATGTAGCGTGTGCCGCTCTGCGGATCGTCAGACGGATACGGCGTCTGCCCGCAGGTTGCCGTCACCGTTTCACCGCGTTGCAGGTAATGCGTTCCCGCTGACGGACTTGGCTCTCCGTGCGCTGACACAATCGTCAACGCAACGAAAGTGGAAATCTTGTGCCTGCCGCACCCCAGAACGCCCGCCAGAACGACTACCACAATCCCCACAAACACCCATAGCCTGCGCATTCTGTGCCCTCCATCATCTGTGCTGGCACCCTTTCTTGAAAAGAATTTATCGTGTGAAGAATCGGCTTGTCAAGCAGCATTGCGGGGCTGCCTCCATCTAAACCTCACCTCATCCAAATCACCAAACTCCCTATCACCTCCTCCTTCAGCGTCCTTATCAACCGCTCCACATGCCCGTTCTCCCGCGAACTGCTATAACCTGTATACTGAAGCCTCACTCCACATTCCGCTGCATACCTCACAAAATACCGCGATGTCGGCTGACAACCATTATCCACACGCAGCACTCATACCCTGCTATTGGCGTTGCTGTTTGACAGCAATCTAAACTCTGTTTATCATTTATTATGTGGTATTAGGAGAAGCATAGTGCGGAGGGTCGTAGTTGCTGCACTGGTTGTTCTGCTCGTAATCCTTCTTTTCTCTCTCTGGAAACCGCCGTATCAGGGGTCACAAAAACAGACAGACAAACAGAACGCTGTCCAGATGACGCCGCAGAAAGCCAACGCCTGGGTCAGCCTCAAAGGCACACACAGAAGAAGTTATGCTCTCAGCATTGAGGGGGAGTTGCCACGCTTTGTTGCCGTCCCACCGAAAAAACAGAAAAACAAACCACACCAAAAAGAAAACATAAATGTTCGCGTTGGGGTGCTTCTTTCCCAACTCCATGTGCCTGACCAGTTGCTCGTTCGCTTAAAGCCCGGTTGTGGAGGAGAGGTGGGGCGGATAAGGCGTCTTGTTGGGGCGCTGAAGCATCGTGTCGTTCACACAGACAAATCAGGTGTGCTTTTGCGGCTGTGGTTGAGGAGGGGCAGCGACCTGGCCTCAGCGCTTAAGGCTCTGTTGAAAGACGATGCCGTCAAATATGCCGAGCCCAACTATATCCTCTTTGCCGCCTATGTGCCAAACGACCCGTTCTTTGCCTCAAGCAGCACCTGGGGGCAGAGTTACAAGGATTTATGGGGTTTGCACAGGGTTGGTGCGCAGGCGGCTTGGGATGCCTCAAAGGGCGATGGTGTTGTCGTTGCGGTGATTGATTCAGGCTGCGATTTAAGCCATCCCGATATTGCGGACAATTTATGGACAAACAGTGGCGAAATCGCGGGCAACGGTCAGGACGACGACAACAACGGCTATGTGGACGATGTTCACGGCTGGGATTTTGTGAATCAGGATGCTGACCCGAGCGATGACAAGGGTCACGGCACACATTGTGCGGGGACGATAGCGGCTGTTGGCGACAATTCAGAAGGTGTGGTGGGGTTGGCGTTCAAGGCGAAGATTATGGTGCTGAAAGGGCTTTCGGCGTCAGGTGGTGGGACGGTTGGCGATTTGAGCGAGGCGCTCTATTATGCGGCTGACAACGGCGCGCGCGTTGTCAACTGCTCCTGGGGCGGTCCGGGCGACAGTCAGACGCTGCATGATGCGGTGATATATGCGCATGATAAGGGGTGTGTGGTTGTTGCGGCGGCTGGCAACGACAACGACAACGCCGACGGCTATATCCCCGCGAAATGGAGCCAGACCATAACTGTTGCGGCAACCGACCCATACGACAACAGAGCCACTTTTTCCAACTGGGGGACATGCATTGATGTTGCAGCCCCCGGTGTGGACATTCTTTCGCTGCGCGCAAGCGGCACAGGATACGGGTTGGATGTGCCAGGATACGGGAACTACTGCCGTGCGCAGGGCACCAGTATGGCGGCACCGCATGTGAGCGCTCTGGCGGCGCTTATACTGGCTGCACATCCCAACTACACCCCCGAGCAGGTGCGCAATGTGATTCGCTCAAGCGCTTATGACCTTGGGGATGCGGGATTTGATGTCTATTTTGGTTATGGTAGGATAGACGCGGCGGCGGCGTTAGGCGTCTCCGATTCAGGCGTTGCGGAGATAACCCAGCCTGCATCCAACGAGACGGTTGGGGGGATGGTGGAGGTGCGCGGCACCGCCACAGCGGACAATTTAAGCGGTTGGAGTCTGGATGTGGGTGAGGGCGCGGCGCCATCCTCCTGGCAGAACATCGCTCAGGGTGTCAACTCTGTTCAGGGTGGGCTTTTGGGGGAGTGGGACACGACGGCTTTTGCGGACGGCTATTGGACGCTGCGGTTGCAGGTTTTCTCCACGACAGGGCGCGTTTTTGAGGACAGGGTGTCTGTTTATGTGAACAACGCCACGCCGTCTGTGCGGGTGATAGTGACGCCATCAAGCGCAACGCTCAAAGTCGGCGAAAGCATTCAGTTCCATGCAACCACTGAAGGGGGAACCGATACGCTATACAGGTGGGAGACGAGCGACAGCACTGTTGCGACAGTAGGACTTTATGGGAAAGTGGAGGCGCTTTCAGTTGGTTCCTGCAGGGTGACGGCAAAGGGCGATTTGACGAGGGTGCAAGGTGAAGCCAGTGTTAAGGTTGTGAAGCCGGAGGTTACAATCAGTCCGATAGGGGGGCTTAAGATAGGGGAGACAGCGCAACTGCAGGCTACCACAGAATACGGGTTTGATTCCGGCTATGAGTGGCACAGCGAAGACCCGGCGATTGCGGAGGTGGATGCAGGCGGAAAGGTTACCGCTATATCGCCTGGTCGTGCGAAGGTCGTTGCCGTTGGGAAAGATTCGGGCGCGGTGGGAAGCATAGAGGTGCATGTCCTTGAGGATTCCATACGGTGGTCAGACGATGAGGACATGTGGTTGCTCTGTGCTCACCCCTCAGAACACAAATTCTACTTCTTGAAGAGGGACGCCAACGACAATTACTCCGTTTTTGAATACAACGCGGATAATGGGGCAACGCGTGAGGTGGCTCTTGACAGTCAGAACTCCCCGTATTCGAATTCTGCTTTCACATTAGATTCTGCTAACAAACTGCTCTATATCGCCTGCAGAACAGTTCAAGGCTGGAGTGGTTACTGGACAGTGGCGGTGGTGGACATAGAAAACATGCATGTAAGGACCTACTACGACCTTCCTGAACGCACCGACACGCTTGCCGTGGATGGGAAAGGAAGGCTCTTCACAAGCCGATGTATCGCGAATGCTTCCGACGGAACGCTTATCTGCTCTCATGAGTTTGGGCAGGAAACCGTTTATGTGCCAGGTGATATTGTTGTCTCTATCAGTTATCCCGGACCAAATAAGGAGATATACCTTCGGTCGTGGGATGTTTCGGCAACACCTCCCCAGATGCTTGCGGAGGTAAAACGCTATGAGAAGGAGCGGTCACCGACTCATGTTTATGTTAATCCTCGCGATCCGACGGAGATTTTCGTGACCCTGTATGCGGAGTCACATTTTGATGTTCGCAGAGCCAGCGACCTTGAGATATTGCGGGTGATTCGTGTGCCCGAGAAGGATGGTGATTTCCATTGCTGGAAGTTGGCGGTGGGGTACGACCTGGTGGCGGCGTTGCACAATGGAAGAGTTCCACAGGTGTGTCTACTTGATGCGGTGAACGGAGCGGAGATACGGCGCTGGAGATGCCCCGACGAGTGGCCCATGGCTGCTCTTACATCAGATGACGCCATACTCTGTGTTCATGTCTGCCAACCTTACCACATCTACAGCGAGTTTCTACCTACCTCCCACCAGACACGGGTCGTTGTGGTTCCTGAAGGCTGCACTATGGTGGCTGCAACGACAGGTAGGTTGCGTGGCTACACATATGGAAAGATTCAGGACGCCTCCTACCACTGGTGGAGCAGCAATCCGCAGGTGGTGGATGTTGACGCCGACGGTAACCTGCAGGCGAAGGCTACGGGTAGGGCGGTGATTTACGCTCGTGGCGCCCAATCAAACTGCCTCGGATGTGCCTCAATAGAGGTCATCTCCGACCCCCACAAGGAGCGCGTCATATCCTTCTCCGGCTATGCTTATTGTTGTGCGTGCTCCCACCAGAAGGACCTCGTTTGCGTGGGAGTGGATGAGAATTATCTCTTCCTTTTCCGCTCCGACACTGGGTCCTTCGTCGATGTGATTCCGCTACCCGACAGAGCCACTTTGCTGGATGTTTCACCTTCAGGTGAGAAAGCAGCCGCCGTGCTCGAGGACCTCGAAAAGTTAGCAATAATAGACCTCTCCTCCCGTAAAGTTGAGAAATTGATTCCCCTGTCGAGGTCGTTTAGTTGGAGAAATCGTCATTTGTTCTCGCTGATCTACGGCGCAGCTGACACCGTCCACCTCGTCCGCTATGGCTTCGTCTACTCCTATAGCGTAACTCAGGGGAAACTGGTCTCGGACAAATATCTTTCTCCCACCTCGCTTGACTACACGAGTAAGACGCCTGATGGGAAGTATTTTGTCGGCTCAGGCTGGTCTTCATCATATGGCGACGGCACCGGCTCATATGATATCTCCACCGGAATCCCTATTGAGATTGTGAGAACGAACGAATATGAAGGCATGGTCGGCGTTGCTCCCGACTTCACAAAAGCGATTATATCTTCACATGTTCGTGACCCAAGGACTCTGTCGCTCCTGTTTCCTTGGAAAGTTGCAGGAGGCAGACATCTGTTTTCGCGAGATGGTTCCCGCATCTTCTTTGACACAGCCGGTTATCTACTCGCGGCAAGATGCGGTGGAGTCGGTGAACTTGACCCCAACGATTACCGAATACTATGGTTCAAAAGAACCCCTTCCTCGGGTTATCATGCTTTTGTATGCTCAAAAAGTAATAAACTTCTTTATCTGATGGATTGGCATTTTGTCAAGCACCTTGTGCTTGTCCCCACAGAGGGGCATTCTAACCCCCTGGCAGAGATTAGAGGACGCCTCATCGATGCCGCAACGGGCAAGCCCATTGCTGGTGCCTTCGTTAGGTTGCTGCGCGGATGTCTCTCTGTTGGCACCCGTTCTGATGAAAACGGTTACTTCTCAATAATCGGCATCCTGCCTGCCACATACCACCTCGTTGTAGAACGTCCTGGTTATGGAACCCTCTATGAAACAAATCTTGAGTTGAAAGCAGGACAACTCATCAGCGGTCTTGTGCTTTCGCTTAGCACACAAACACTTGCCGTCACCTCCACCTCACTGCCTGATGGGAAGGTCTTCATAAACTACTCCGCACAACTCCAAGCAGACTACGGCACCACACCATATACATGGAACATCTCCTCCGGCTCCCTGCCACCAGGGCTTTCCCTCAACCCATCAACAGGCGAGATTTCCGGCATCCCCACAACATCCGGCACCTACTCCTTCACCGCCACCGTGACAGACGCAAACAACACAACCGCCTCAAAATCCTTCACCATCACCATCGCACCACCACAAATAACCGTCACATCCATAACCGAACGCTTCCTCGGTCCGTCTGTCACCACAAGCGATGTCACCTGGCAATGCGACTGCGACATCCAGTCGTGGTCTGTGGAGGTCGGCGGCACAGGCTCACAAGGCTCAGGCACCCAAATCGCATCAGGCTCAAACCTTGCCGCAAACACCCCCGCAACCTTCACCGTTGCAGAGACCGACATCCCCGACGACACAACCCAGAAAATCTACATCTATGTGGACACAGGCTATGAGACGGTGAAGACATATTTTGTGCTGACCGACGACCACACAGAACCGTCTGTGCAGATGACAACTCCTGCGCCCAATTCCACCGTTGGAGCGTGCCCTGCCATCTCCGGCACCGCTTCTGATACCGCATCAGGTGTTGCTCTTGTTCAGGTCGCAATCCAGAACTCAGGCGGCAACTTCTACGACCCATCAAGCGGACAGTTTAACTCCACAAATCCTGTCTGGATGGACGCTGTGGGCACCGCAAACTGGAGTCTTGACACAACTGCTCTGCCCTGGACCGCCGACACCTATACCGTGCATCTGCATGCAACCGACAATGCCGGCAACTCCGCAATCACGACCGCGTCATTCACACTTGACCCACTGGCACCAACTGTCAGCCTGGTTTCCTTCTCGCCGGCAGACCGCGTTATCGGTCCAAGCGTGGACCTTGTTGTGACTTGGCGCGCCGACAAAGACGGCACCTACACTATAGAAGTCGGCGGCACCGGCACACAGGGCTCAGGCACACAAATTGCAGCAGGAAGCGTGACCGCAAACACAAACATCCAGACAACCATAACCGCCACCGACATCACCGACAACGCCACAGAAACTGTCTGGATTTATGTGGATTCAGGCGGCGATATCGGCTCCACGCATTTTGATGTGACAGACGACCAAACCGCCCCTTCAGTGCAGATAATGAGTCCGTCCAACAACACGACCTTGTCTTCAGGTCCGCAGAAGGTGGAGGGTACCGCTTTTGATGCTGGCGGTTCGCATGTTTTGCATGTCAGAGCGGCAATCCTTGACAAAGACAAAGGCTTGTATTGGGACCCACAGGCAGGCGATTTTGCAACCCCAAATCCGGTCTGGATTGCTGCGACAGGAACATCTACTTGGCAGGTTGACACAGGTGCTGTTTTATGGCAGGCGGGAGAGCGGTATCAGGTAGAGGTTGAGGCGGAGGATGCGGTCGGCAATGTCGGCTCATCTCAAGTTGTTTTCAGCATAAAAGCGCATCAGAAAAAGAAGCATTCAGGCGGTGGTTGTCTGTTTATGCGCAACGCAGATGACAATCCTTTCTCCTTCCTGCTGCCCCTGCTTACACTCTCACTGCTTCTCCTTGTTCGTCTGCTCAAAAGGAAGCGCTACGGTCTCACCGCAACAAATGGCGGATAACAAGTTAGCGACCCGAAACAAAGTCCTGCTCCATCAAGAGTTCTGCAAAAAACCACGCCATCGCATTAAACAACTCGCTTGCTTTCTTGCCAACCTCCGTATATTCTCCTGCAAAATCCAGTCCGCTGTCGCTTCCTTCGTCTTACAAGACATACCTCTGCCGTATATCGTTGCTGTGGACAGGGATGATCGGGGTGGTAATAGTGGAGGAGGGGGTAGCGGATGGAGGGCAAGATGGAAGGTGCCGCCGCCGTCTATGAATCCAACGAGAAGAAAACCTCCATTTTTCGCATAGAAGGCGTCTTAAATCGCTTTCTACACATCCTTAAGTGGCACCTTGCACAGAAGAACCTCCTGATAGATGTCTTCATCCAGTCGGAGCACATCGCCGAAAAGCGCAGGGACAATCCCGGCTTTCTGACTCACTACGCCCTGAAGGAAGGAGCGGAGTTGTGAATGAGGAGGTGGTGAAACTCTGGTTGCGGAAGGCTGATGCGGACTTAAAAATCGGCAAGGACGAGATGCAGACGGATGAGCCGGTGAGTGTAAAGTGACACTTATGTCAGCGTTGTCGGCGGTTTGGGAAAACAGTTTTTCCGGCGGAATAAGGAATTCGCTATGACAAAAGATATCATCGTCTACACCCTGCGCGCAAATGGACACTGTTGTCCCCGCACTGTAAGTGCGGGGCTTCGGGGATGGAACGGGCGGCGCACTGAAGTGCGCATCGCCCGTTTCCCGTTCGGGACGGATTGTGCGGGGCTTCCCGAACAAACGCTGTTGCTTGGTGCGAACTTAAGTCCGCATCAAGTGCTGTTTGACGATTTTGCGGCGTCTGCCCCACAAAAAGAAGCCCCGTGCTTCAGCACGGGGATATTTGCGTTTTAACGCGGGGACTGTGGTGGCGTGCAGGCGTTCGCAACCGCCGCAGGATGCTTCAGAGGGTGTTGCAGGGTTGGCCGGCGACTTTCCGCCGTCTCGCGCTGGGCAGACTACTTGCACGCGAAGAGAAAGAAGTGTGCTTTCTTGATGATACTCCTATCCGTTCCGATTCCTCTAACCAGTTAAGAAGAGTCAACTAGCGGTGTTGGATTTCTGCAAGGGATGTTAGGTTGGCACCTGTAAGGCGTGTTTGAAAATCGCCTCTTTTGAATGCGCGTAGGTCGCAAACAGGGTAGAATAAAGTTCATTAGGAGGTGAGTTATGGCGTGGGTAGGAGTTGATGTTGGAGCGACGCAGACGAAAGCGGCGGTTTTGGGTGAGGGCGGTGCGCTTTTGGGGCATTGTGTGGTGAGGAGTGGGGTTGATTTTGGAGCGGCGGCGATTGAGGCGGCGAAAGGCGCCCTGTCGGTGGCAGGACTTGCTCTTTCTGATATAACGCGTTGCGTCGCCTGCGGTTACGGTCGGCACAATGTCCCATTCGCCAATGCGACGAGAACGGAGATAGCCTGCCACGCGCGTGGCGCCTGGCAGCAGGTCAAAAACCGCTTCACCCTTGTTGATATCGGCGGTCAGGACAACAAAGTGATTAGAGTGAGCGAAAAAGGAGCGGTTGTTTCTTTCAAGATGAACCGCAAATGCGCTGCAGGAACAGGCGCTTTTCTTGAGGAGATTGCGCTGCGGCTCGGCGTCAAACTTGAAGAGATGAACGAAATAGCAGAACAGTCTGACGGTGAGGTGGCGTTGGGGTCGTTTTGCACGGTGTTTACGGCGACGGAGATGCTGGCGCACATAAGGCGCGGGGTGAAACTCGCCCATCTTGTTAAAGGCGCTTACCGTTCTATAATAAAAAGGATTGTGGAGATGGACCCGCTTGAGGGGGATGTATGGTTTTCAGGCGGTGTTGTAGCGCACAATCCTGTTTTGGCGGAGATGTTTGGGCAGGAGTTGGGGCGCACGGTCTATGTGGTGGAAAATCCTGAGATAAACGGCGCAGTTGGGGCGGCGCTTTTCGCGATGGAGGAAGCGAGTTGAGGCTCCTTCTTTCTGTTTTGTTCATTTTGTATGTATCGTGCAACCCAACAGTGACGACGGACGGCGGTGTAAACAAGCGTCTTGACCCGATAAGCGCGAAATGGCTGCGTGCGGGCGAGGTGGCGTTTCTGAAGGGGGATTACGCAGAGGCGGAGAGATGTTTCCGCAACGCGAGAGGTTGTGCGGAGGGGGCGTATTGGCTGGGTCGTGCGTTGTGTGCGCAGAGGAGGTATGTGGAGGCGCGAATGTTATTTGACGCTGCGGCGGAGAAGTTTTCGGGCTGGAAGCGTTTGGACGCGCTGGTGTGGGGTGCGGATTGTGCGATGTGGTTTCACGATTTTGCGGATGCGGCGCGCCGATATGAGGATGTGCTCCGTATGGGGGGCGAGCCATCAGAGGAGTTGCGCCTGAAGTTGGCGGTGGCGCTTCTGCGCAGCGGCGCGTGGGACGAGGCAGCCGAACAGTTCAGGAAAGTTCTCATCGGCGCCAGTGCAAAAGATGTGGAAGAGAAGGCACAAAGAGGGCTTTTCTACTGCGCCAGACGCCATTTCGCTATACAGGTGGCTGCCTTCAAACGCAGCGAATCTGCCAAAAGATTGGCAGAGGACTTGAAGAAGCAGGGGCTTGACGCATACACTGTTTTCTATCCGGAAGGACCGCTCTATCTGGTGTGGGTAGGGCGTTTTGGGAGTTACGGGGAGGCGTCAGAGGCGCTGTCAAGGATAAGGCGCGAGGAGCGGTTTGAGGAAGCGGTAGTGGTTCCGTAAGGAGATGTTGGATGTCAATGCTTGCGTGGATGCGGAAGCGGATGCGAAAGATGCTGTGGGTGGTTGCTATAGTGGCGGCGGTGAGTTTTGGCGTGACGGGTGTGATGGTGTCGGTTTTCAGGCGCTGGACCGCGAGCCAAACGATAGGCTATGTGATGGGACACAGGATAAAGGATAAAGAAGCGCAAGCGGAAATGGTGCTGCTTGAGCAAATAGGCAGGATAATAGGACGAGGGATTGTGCGGGTGGATGGGCTCACCTATCCGCCGACAACAGGTGAGGACAAAAACGAAATGGTGTATGCACAAATAATGCTACTTGCGCTGGCGGAAAGAGAAGGAATCTGGACTCCGACAACAGCAGTGACGGAGATGCTGAAAGGTTGGTATAGGATAAGGCGGCTCCAAGACATTCTTTATGAGCGTTCAGGTGGCAAGGACTGGCGTTTTGCGTGGATAAGGATGTCGCAGCAGGAGAGAAAGCGGCTGTTGGAGCAGGTGGACGAGGAGTTTGCGCAGATGGCGGGGCGCTATTTGAGGCGTGCTGACCTGACATGGGAGGAGTTCAAGGCGATGGGGCAGCGGTTGGGGCTTTTTGAGTTCTATCTGCGCGACCTTCCCAACCGTCTGTCGTGGACGCCCCCGACGGAGGCTTACAAGCGCTTTAAGGAACGCTACCACAAGAGGCGTCTCGCCGCCGTCTGGCTCCGTTCAGACGACTTCAAGTTCGCCGCCGAAGCCTGCGTCACCGACAAAGCCTTGCGCGACTTCTACGAAAAGGTCAAAGATGACTATCAAGTCCCTGAACGCATCAGACTTGAGTGCGTGATGCTGCCAACATCCGCCGCACGCCAACTCGTCAAAACCCCAAACGACAAAGAACTGCGTCAGTTCTACGAAACCATCAAATTCCAGCCGCCCATATGGGACCAGAAACAGAAAGCACCCAAACCCTTTGATAAGGTCAAAGATATAGTGAAAGAGCGTTATGTGCGCAGTCACGCAAAAGAGGCGGCATACAAGAAGATGGAGAAACTGCTCACAAAGATTAATGAAACTTGGCGCAATAAGAAACGCTTTGAAAAGTTGTTGAAGGACGAGAAACTGACACTCTTTGAGACGGAACCATCAACAGAGGACGACTTCCTGGAGAAAAACGCCAAACATTTGGGAGAGTCGGCGAAGGCAAAAACGCTTGTCTGGGACACCATAGCCACAAAGGAGGAAAGCGCCTTAAAGCGGAAGTTTTTCGGACCCGTAGAATGCGAGAAGGGTGTCTTTGTGTGGCGTCTTAAGGAGGTGGCGGAGAAGACTTACAAGAGTTTTAAGAGCGTGAAGGACGAGATAAAGAAGCGCTGGATTGAGAATGAGTCTGGGAAGATAGCCAAGAAGGCAATGGGCGATATAGCCAATCATCTGCGACAAGCGGGCGGCGTTGGCGACTCGTTCCTACTTGAGCGGTCGCTTCCTGTGATAGAGACCGACTTTGTGGGAAGATATGAGCGGATAAAGGAGTTGGAATGGGGACGGCAGTTGGTATCTGAAGGTTTTAAGTTGGAGAAGATAGGGGATGTGAGCAAGCCGCAGAGTTTTGCGACCCAAAAAGGCGAGATATGGTTTGTGGTGGTCTATTTGGAGCGGCAGGAGCCTGAGCCTTGTGATTTTGAGCGTTACAGGCGGGCGATGGAGCGAACTTGGGAGACCGCACGAAAGTGGGCAAAAGAGTGGTGGGACGCAACGGTAAGGGAGTTTTCGCCTGTTGACAAACAGAATCAGCCTCTCATAGGTCGCAAAGAAGAAAGAGAGAAACCTGAAATTCCTCCGCATTTACGGCAGTGAGGGGCTGGGGGTGCGTGTTGCAGTTGCGCTATCGGGCGGCGTTGACAGTGCAGTAGCCGCTTTCCTGCTTCTGCAACGCGGATGCGAGGTTGTCGGTGTCACCTTCACAACCCCATACACTGAAAACTGCCGTCCTGTTGCAGACCACCTCAAAATCCCCCTCGTTGAGATAGACTTTTCAACACTTTTTGAGCGGATGGTGAAGAAATACTTCCTGCGGGAATATTTCTGTGGTCGCACCCCCAACCCGTGTGTTGTATGCAACGAGGTGCTGAAGTTTGGAGCGTTTCTGAAGGAAGCGCTGCGCAAAACAGACGCACAGTTTTACGCCACAGGGCATTATGTCCGTATTTTGCGCACCCCAGACCATCGTTGTCTTATCCTTAAAGGGTGCGACGCAGAACACGACCAGTCCTATTTTCTGGTTCTGACGAGCGCACAGGCTTACAGGCGGGTTCTGTTTCCACTGGGGGAGATGAGCAAAGCGGATGTTCGTGCTGTAGCCAGAAACGCGGGGCTGCCGGTTGCTGTGGAGCGCTCTTCTCGGGATGTCTGTTTTGCGCCTGCAGGATACCGAAGCCTTTTTGCGGCGGACACACGGGTGAGGTGCGGCAATATCGTGGACTGGAAGGGGCGAGTTGTGGGCAGACACAACGGTCTTGTGCACTATACGGTGGGGCAGCGGAAAGGACTGCGTTTGCGGCTGGGATATCCCGTTTATGTGCAGCGACTTGATGTGGGACGGAACGAGGTGGTGGTTGCGCCGCGCAGGCTCCTCTACGCAAGGTCTGTTCTTGTGCATCCTGTAAACTTTGTGGGGTTTGAGCGCCCAAGAGTTGCGCTGCGGGTGCAGGCAAGATGCAGGTATCGCCAGCCGGATGTGCCGGCGGTTCTGCTGCCGCAGCCTGCATCCTTCAAAAATGCGCCTCCGTCGGCGGTGGAGTTGCGATTTGAGGAAGCGGTGTTTGCGCCGGCGGTTGGGCAGTTTGCCGCCTTCTACTGCGGGGATGTGCTGCTCGGCGGCGGCACCATACACAGCGTCCTGTTTCCCTCATAAAAAATTTTCCTGATTCGTGAACCGCAAGGAAAGGTAAGGTGTCAAATTGGATGGAGTTTATGAGGCAACCTTTTGGAGGGTTTTGTTATGAGGCGCTTTTTGATGGCTGGCGTTGCGCTGCTATGTGTAGCAGGGCTTTACGCCAACGGGATGATGCGATTGCGTCCGAGACCCGTGCGACCACTGCCTGCGCGGATAAGACCGCAGCCAGGCTGGGCGTGGGTCAAGGAAGCAAAGATGACGGTGGAAATCATCGGACAACACGCCAAGGTGACCGTGGATGAGAAGTTCTTCAACCCCAACAACTGGCGCACCGAGGGGGTTTTCCTCTTCCCACTGCCCAAAAACGCCGCCGTTTGTGATATGTCGTTCTGGATGAACGGTAAAGAGTATAAAGGAGAGATGCTGGACGCGACTCAGGCGCGCCGTTACTACATTGAAACGGTGCGTAGAATGTATGACCCCGCGCTGCTTGAATACGCCGACAGAGGACTCTTCAGGCTGCGCGTTTTTCCAATCCCGCCGCAGGGAACTGTTCGGGTCAAGTTCACCTACTCGGTGATGATGAAGCGCGACGGCGACCTCGTCACATTCACCTATCCCACAAGCACCAACAAATACAGTCACGGTGCCATTGACTCCTTCGTCATTGACATTAAGGTCAAAACCGATGAGCCGATACGCAATATATTCTGCCCGGACTATGCGGTGGATGTGGCACGGAAATCCGACAAAGAAGCGCACATCACCTTTGAAGGACGCAAAGTCAAACCCGAAAAAGACTTCGTCCTCTACATCCAGTATTCGCCCAAGTCCATCGGCTTCTCCTCGTTTGCTTTCAACGACGGCACCGAAGACGGCTACTTCATTATGCTCATAACGCCCAAATACGAGGTGAAAGAGGATGAGATTCTGCCCAAGGACATCGTCTTTGTGGTGGACACAAGCGGCTCAATGCGCTGGGACAACAAAATGGAGCAGGCAAAGAAGGCGCTGACACTCTGCCTTAAGAAACTGAATAAGCGCGACCGCTTCAATGTGGTGGCGTTTTCTGGTGAGGTGCGCGTGTTCGCCGACAAACTGCTTGAAGCCGACTCCGTCAGCATAGAAAAAGCGACAAAATGGGTGGAGAACCTTGAGCCGCTGGGAGCCACGGACATAAACGGCGCGCTGCTCGCCGCTCTCTCTATGGCGAAGAAGAAGACGGAGCGTCCGTTTATGATAATCTTCTTGACAGATGGTGAGCCGACCGCGGGTGAGGACGACCCAGCGAAGATACTGGAGAATGTAGCCAAAGCGAACAAAGTTCGGGCACGCATCTTCGTCTTTGGTGTTGGTTCTGAAGTCAACACAAAACTCCTTGACCTCCTCGCCGATAAGAACCACGGTCTTGTTGACTACATTGAGAGAACGGAGGCGGTGGACGCCCGCGTTACAAACTTCTATAACAAAGTCTCAAGCCCGGTTCTGAGTGAGTTGAACCTTGAGATACTTGGTCAGAACAAGCCCGAGTTTGAAGTGTATCAGATGTATCCGCGGGAGTTGCCCGACCTGTTCCGCGGAATGCAGTTGATGGTAGTGGGGCGCTATCACGGCGCGGGTGTTAAAGCGGTGCGCTTAAGCGGCAAACTTCTCGGCAAAACCTGGGAGCAGGAGTATGAAGTGCGCTTCCCCAAACACGACGAGAGCAACGATTTCGTGCCGCGCACATGGGCTGTGCAGCGCATCGCCGACCTGCTGACACAGATTCGCCTGAAAGGCGAGAAACCCGAACTGAAGGGTGAGGTGGTCGCACTCGCCCGCCGTTTCGGCATTCTAACCCCCTACACATCTTATCTTGTGCTGGAGGACACCCGCAACCACTTCGGGCGTCCTGTGGGTCCTGCCGTTGCCGCGAAACCTGGTGTGCTTGGGCTGCGGCGGCGCGCTCTTAAAGAAGCAGCGGAAAAAGCACAGGAAGGTCTGAAAATGGATAAGGGTAAGAATGCTGTTAGAGAAGCGAAGAAGTTGGCGAGGATGAAGCAGGCGATGGCACCTGCCGCTGCGGGACGCGGTGGTGGCGCCTTTGCCGCAGATGAAGCCGCAGACCTTGAGCGCCGAACCGGCGTCAAAATCACCCGCTATGTCAAGACCGTCGGCGCCAAGACCTTCTACCTCATCGGCGACACCTGGTATGACGCCTCCTACGACCCCAAAAAACACAAACCCACAATCAAGGTGAAGTTCCTCAGCGACAAATACCTTGAGTTGCTGACGCAGCGTCCCGAAATCGCCAAATACCTCTCCCTCGGCAAGAAGGTTGTGGTTGTTGTGGGAGGTAAAGCGTATGAGATAGTTGCCGAGGAGGGTAAGGAAAAGAAAGAGAAAGACATCAAGAAGAAGGAACAGACCAAATAACGAGCCGACCTGAACGCGGTGCACAAGCCCGACCGTGTCCAAAACGCGGTCGGGCTTACTTTTTACTCCTGCATTTTTTGATTGACTTTCTCCCCACCAAAACCGTCATAATAAAAAACGCAGAGATGCTATGGAGGGGGTAGTATGCGCAAAGTTTTGTTTGTTGCGCTTCTGTGCGGCGTTGTTGCGTTCGGTTGCAAACAGAAAAAGAAAAAGGTTCCACCTTTCCGAGTGGTTCTGACCAGTCCCGCAAACGGCGACAAAAATGTTCCCATAGACGCCCAGATATCGGTGCAGTTCTCCTTGCCTGTTGACACAGCCACCGTAAGCGGCAACTTCAGCGTTGAGGACGCATCAGGCACCTCTATTGCCGGCACCACCTCGTGGTTTGCCGACAACACCATCCTTCTTTTCACCCCCTCCTCAAACCTTGCCGCCAACACAAAATTCACTGTCACCCTCACATCCGCTATCAAATCCCGCTCCGGTCTTTCCCTTGCCTCACACAAATTCTCCTTCACAACGGGTTCTTCCATCGGCACAGGACCCTATGTCGTTGCCACAACTCCGCCTGACGGTGCAAACGATGTTCCCTTCAACAAGCGCGTTAAGATGACGGTCTATTTTTCCCGTGATATGAACGCATCCACCATAACATCTGCCACCATATCACTTGAGGGACCTTCAGGAAGCATAAGCGTCTCCGTCAATCAGGTGGACGCCCGCACATATGAGTTCACCCCGCAAAGCGACCTGCAGTCCGCCACCCAATACACACTGCATATCACAACGGGCTGTCAGGACACAAGTGGCAACGCGCTTGTGTCAGAATTTACCGCAACATTCAGGATGGTGGACATAACGCCAGAGGCGGTAGAGGTTCCCGCAGGCAGCCAGAACCCAACAGGTTATGTGAACGCTGCTTGCGCATCCGCCGCCACCGTCCGCGTCAACCTTAAATCGGGTATGCGGTCAGGCGACACCATCTCCGTCTCCGTATCGGATGGTGCAAACACCGCCACCAAACAGAGCGCATACACTGCCGACCCGCAAGACTTCACCTTTGACCTCTCCGCCTTGAGCGATGGCAGCCTAACGCTTGAGGCGTGGGTTGTGCGCTACGGCGTTGAGGGAGAGCATAAGACAGCAACGGCGGAAAAGGACACTGTTGCACCGGCGCTGGCACTTTCTTCGCCGTCTGCGGTGCCGCAAAACTTCACCCTTTCCACACTAACTTTGTGGTTCAATGTGAGCGAGGCGGGCTTGCTGGAAGCGGAGGTGACAGATGGTGCCGCACAAGTCGTCACCGCCTCCGCATCCGCAGCAGGCGATACACGCATTGATATTCCACTTTATATCGCGTCCCAAAACAACATAACGGTGCGCTTCAGCGATGAGGCGGGTAACTACGCATCCCCGCTCTCCTACACGGTCACCCATCGCGGAGGAATCCGCAAGGTTGCTGGAACACAGGAACTTAAGGTCTGGGTTTACGACTGGTATACGCTTGAACCGATACAGAATGCCGTCGTCGTTCTGGGCGATACGGCAACCTTTGCGCAGACCGATGCCAACGGACTTGTCACATTTACACAAATAACCACCAAACAGACCGTCACCGTCTATTATCCGCCGTCGCTGGGACATCCCCGTTACGGCAAGACTATATTCACAATTTACGATGTTGAGCCGGGTTGCGTTTCCGTGCCGCTCGGCTTTGACGCGGGCAACGACCTTGTTAGGGTGCAGGGAAGCGTCTCAAATCCGCCCTCTGCAGGCAGACCCTACGCGCAGCCATCAGAAGACTGGACCGACGACGACATAACCGACGGTGATTATGAGGTTATGGTTCCAGCGCAGCGCTTTGTCGCTTTCTCCTTTTTCGGTATGGACACATCCTCCTTACCCGACCGCCACGCGTTTTTGACCGCTGAACCGCAGACCGCCGGCACCACGGTGACCCAGAATGTAACCCTGCCAGCAAACGCGGAAACCCCAGAAACAATCCTGCAGACAGATATCGGCAAACTAACTGTTCCACAAGACTTTATGCTGCAGGACACCAGTCAAGGACAGCCCCCTGTCTTTGCCTTTGTTGCGGCGAAGGTAGCCAATGTTGAGGCGCCCGCCATCTGCGGCTGGGGAACATTCCCAACATCCGTTTCGTCCAACACCTTCACATACTCAACAAGCGATATGAAGTATTTCAGGTGGGACGGCGCGGACGAGTATTTTATTGGGGTGTATGCGAGGGATGTGTTTGGGCGGGAGTTTAAGGCGTTTGCGCGCTCGGCAAATCCGCCCACCACCGCGCCTGACCTCACTTTTCTTGATGAGCCGGAGATTGTCAGTCCGCAGCACGGCTCCTGCCCCGCCACCCTCACGCCCAACTTCCAGTTGACATCCGTCCTATCCCGCGGATTCTACCTCGTCAAAATTGAGGCGGAACAAAGTGAATGGGACTTCGTGGTGCCGCATACACTGACACAGTTCCGTGTGCCGTTTCTGGACGAGACGCAACTGACCACGGTGGGGCTGCCGCCAACTGTCCTACAATTTGGGAAGACCGTCTCCGCCACAGCGGAAGCCTTTGAACCCGAAACCTTTGACTGGACGGAGTGGGCGATAGGGGACAACATTTTTGCCTGCGCGCGCTATGCAACCTCACGCCCCAACCTCTTTATGCCCGCCGATACATCGTCAACAGGCGAGGCGATTGCAGGCTTTGGCATCACAGGCGGTCCCCTCGTAAACTCCACACTGACCGTCAAAGTCATGGACTGGATGACACACAACCCGATAAAGGACGCAATAGTCTATGTGGGGAATTATTCTGCCAGCGGCGCTGTCAACACCGACTCAGACGGCATCGCAAAAATCCAAAACCTCACAGGTCCTGTCACCCTAACCGTTGTTGGTCCTGTCGGCTCAACATATTCATATGTGACGGTTTATGACCTAAACGCGACCTATGTGAGCATTCTGCTGCGTGACTTGACGGCAACACCGTCAACATTCACACTTTGGGGCAATGTGAACAACATATCCGCCGCAAACGGCGGATGGGTTCATCTTCCCAATGTTGACAAAGACGACTTGTGCAATTTTGACATATACCATAACCCAAGCAATACTGGACCACAGGAGCCTGATCCTATGGGCAACACATCAGCCGATTCTGTTCCCGACAACTATTCGTTTCGGTTTCCGCAGGCGGCGGACGGCATAACATACGGCTTTACGGCGTTTGACACAGCAGGTGCCTCAGGCGACTACAAATTTACCAACATCGCGGACTGGGCGGGACAGATAGCCCCAAGCGGCAGTCCGCTTGCGCAGCAGGTGGACTTAACTTTCCCGACAACGCCGAAGGTCTTTGCGCCGATAAAGTTCACCAGCAGCCCCAGCACCGTTACGCTGCCCTCTGGGCTTACCAACCCAACAGACACCGACGCGGATGTAACCTGTTACAGTGCTGATTTAACTTTGGGTGTTGAGCCGCTTGTGGGGTATGGTGACACAACAGCCACCAGCAACGGCTTTACATACGGGATAACATATGGTCTGCCACAGAGTTTTGAGGCGGACTGGTTTATGCTGCGTCTGGGCGCAAAGGGTGCTTTTGCGACAAACGATGAGTGGGAGACAGGAACAGTCTTGAGCAGGCTCACTGCGCTGCCTCCATCATATGATGTTGCATTGCCACCGATACCAAGAGTGTTAACGCCAAGTCTGGGGCAGAACAATTCCAGTCCGCCGAGCCAGATTCTCTTTGAGAACGCCTTCAACACCAAAAAAGGCTTTTATGCGGCGATGCTTACAGGACAGTCCGCAACAGCAGGATTCCTATGGCTGCTTGTCAAACCCGTTCCATCAAGCGGAAGTCAGGTCCAGATGATACTGCCAAGCCTGCCTCCCACACACGCGGGTCCCTCTGCCGGTATGGACTACCAACTTGAGGTCAATGCGATATCACGACGCAACTTCAACAAGGACTGCTGGTTCCTGCCTGTGGCGAAGGGTGCAGATGAGCCGTCCAAACTTTTCGTTGAAGAGACGGCAACGAACAAAGGGAGTTTCACCGTTCCGTAGCAAATAGTGTGCCATAACACCCCCTATGGTCTGCCGAAATATTAGATGGAGGCACCATAGGGGAAAGGCAGTTTGGAACGGTTATTTGAGCAGTTTCTGGCATACCTTGAGTTGGAGATGGGTTGTTCGCCGAACACGGTGGACGCGTATAGGCGGGATTTGAAGGTCTTTTTTGAGTTCTGCAGGCGGCGGAAGTTGGCGGTGCCTGATGATTTGTCTCCGCGGGTGGTGTCGGAGTTCTTAAGGGAGCAAACGCGCTGTGGCTTTTCTGCGGCGACGGTGTCGCGGCGTCACGCCTGCCTCAGAACATTTGCGCGGTTTCTCGTCTATGCAGGTGTATCGGACCGTGATTTCACGCGTTCTGTGCGTGGTCCGAAGCCTCCGTTTCGTCTGCCGAAGTTTCTGACGGAGCGGCAGGTGGACAGACTGCTTACGATGCCGGACAGGACGAGTCCGCAGGGTGCCAGAGACGCGGCGATATTGGAGTTGCTTTATGGCGCAGGGCTGCGTGCATCCGAAATCGCTTCCCTCAACCTTGAGGATGTGGATTGGGACACAGGTGTGGTTCGCTGCCGCGGGAAAGGGGACAAGGTGCGGGTTGTGCCGCTCGGTCCTTCAGCATTGAACAGCCTTCACGACTGGGTGGAGAAATATCGCCGTGCGCTTCAGATGCGCAACGGCACAACAAGCGCGCTCTTTCTTTCACGAAACGGCAAACGCCTTTTGCGCGTTGACATATTCCGCATCGTCAAACGCTACGCTCAGGAAGCAGGGCTCCCACAAGACGCGGTCTCGCCACATATTCTGCGCCACTGCTTCGCAACACATCTTCTCTCAAGAGGCGCGGATTTGCGCTCCGTTCAGGAGTTGCTAGGGCACGCATCTGTCTCCACCACCCAGATTTACACCCATGTGGATGTGAGAAGGTTGAAGGAGTTGCACAGCCGTTACCATCCCCGTCCTTAGCCGCCTGACGGAGACGCCCACTCCCCTTCCTCGTAGTCTTCAGGCTCCGCCATCTTCTCATCACGAATCCAGTTGACCAACTCGTCGTAGCGCCAGACCTCTTTGGGGCGGTATGGAGACTGTCGGGCAAGGTCTCGCTCACGCCTGTAGGCTGCCATAACAATGTTGTGAATCATCTGGCGGCATTCCTGATTGATGGGATGTGCTATATCGGAGTGGAGTTTCGGTCTGCCGCGGGTGTCGGATTCGGCACGATTCTCCTTAAGACGGGCACCACAGTTGTTGCAGTAACGGGCGCGGAGATGGTTTTTCGCCCCACAGCGCGGACAGTGGTCCTGCAACTTCTTTGACGGCATCGCCAGAAAGAACCCTTGATTGCCCTCTATCAGACGCAATTCCCGCACAACAAATGCGTCATCAAATGTAACAGTGCAATAAGCACGCAACTTTCCAGGTCCTTTGGTCAGTTTGACCCGCACTTCTGTCACCTTCATACACCACCCCCTACACGGTCAAAACCACTTTACGCCCGCACAGGTCTCAACCAGAAAAATTCTGGCACGGGTGAGAAATCGGGGTGGGTGGCAAAGCCAGTCGGACCTTGGCGGGCCGAAAAACGCGCTTCCTGAACCTGTCATCCGAAAACCTAACGGGTGCAGAACCCTTATGAGGTCACCAATGGGGGGATAAACCCTCGCTGCCGCATCTTCAAGGTCGTTGTGAAAAACTTCCTCCATCACCACATCGTCCCCTAACCCATTATAAATTTTACCATTTACGGATGTGCAAGTCAACTGTATTGCCGAATAAACTGATTTTGTATGACAGACAAAATCTGGCACCACAAGCGTATAGGCTCGGTGTCCAATTTCCACATCCTTCTCAAAGACATCTCCTATCCCACCCATCCAGCAGGGTTGGCAACGCAAAAAGAAGGGGACATCCGAGCCAACATCAAGGGCGCAGGCGATATCTTTTTGGGCATCCTGAGGCACGCCCAGCAGATGATGTAGGGCAAGTATTGTGGCGGCAGCGTCCGATGAACCGCCTCCAAGTCCGCTTCCTGCAGGAATCCTCTTTTCAAGCCGTATGAAAAGCGGCGGAACCCCAGCCCCAAAATGCTGTTTGAAGGCGGAAATAGCGCGCGTGATGGTGTTTCTTTCCCCGCGCAGCGACGGTATCCCCTCAACCACCAACTCATCCTTTGCGGCAAAGCGGAACAGCAAGCGGTCAAAAAGGGTTATGGGAGTCATAAGTGTCCTTATGATATGGTAGCCGTCGGAGCGGCGTTCCAGAACATAAAGTGCAAGATTGAGTTTTGCAGGCGCAAGAACGAGCAGACCGTCCTTTTGGGGAACAAATCTCAATCTGCGTTCTCCTTAGAGGATGTGATACCATATTTCTTCAGTTTACGGAAAAGTGTGCGTTTTCCTATTTTAAGGATACGAGCGGTTTTGGTCTTGTTGCCCCCCGCATATGTGAGGGTCGCCTCAATGACGCGTCGTTCTATCTCCTCAAAAGGCAGTCCAAGTGGTATCGTCAGGGTTTCGCTGTTTTCGGCGCTGCTTCGGACACCTTCTGGCAACAACTCAGGTGTTATTGTGTCGCCGCGACAGAGCACCACCGCGCTCTCTATTATGTTCTCCAACTCGCGCACATTTCCGGGAAAGTCGTAATGAAGCAGCAGTTGCAATGCATCTTCGGAGATACCTTTAACGGGGCGGTTGTTCTCGGCGGCGAACTTTTTGATGAAGTGGTGCACAAGGAGTGGGATGTCTTCGCGGCGTTCGCGCAAAGGCGGCATATTGATGCGCACAACATTTATGCGCCAGAAGAGGTCTTCGCGGAAGCGCCCTTCCTTAACGGCGGTAGAAAGGTCGGTATTGGTGGCTGTTATCAGACGCACATCCACTTTAATGGTCTTTGTGCCGCCAACGCGCTCAAATTCCCTTTCCTGCAGCACACGCAGCAACTTCACCTGCACGGCAGCCCCCAGCGTGCCTATCTCGTCAAGGAAGAGCGTGCCGCCGTCAGCCGCCTCAAAGCGCCCTATGCGCGTCTGGTATGCCCCCGTAAAGGCGCCTTTTTCGTGCCCGAAAAGTTCCGACTCAAGGAGCGTCTCAGGCAACGCAGCACAATTAACCTTGATAAACGGTCCTTTAGCACGGGGGGAGTTGTAGTGGATGGCGTTCGCTATCAACTCCTTGCCAGTTCCCGACTCCCCAGTTATCAGAACCGTCGCTTTGGTGGGAGCAACCTGCTTGACGACATCAAGGATGCTTAAGAGTTTTGGTGATTTGCCGATGATGTTGGAAAAAGAGAATCGTCGGGAAAGTTGGCTTTTGAGGTTGAGGTTTTCAAGGATGATACGGCGTTTTTCGGCGGCTGCGGCAACCCGTGCCCGCAACTGCGCAATATTGACGCGTCCTTCCGCCTCCTTCTCCAGAAAGTCATACGCCCCCTGCTTCATCGCCTCCACCGCCAAAGGAATCTCCCCGTATGCCGTTATGAGGATGACCTGAGTGGTCTGGTCGCGGCGACGAATCTCTCGCAGCAACTCCATCCCATCCATCCGCGGCATCCTTATATCCGTCACCACCACATCCACCTCGTTGTCAGCCAAAACCTCAAGCGCTTCCTTCCCGTCGCCTGCTTCAAGAACGGTGTGCCCCTCACGCTCAAGAACCCGCAAAAGCAGTCTTCTCAGCGGTTCGTGGTCCTCAACCACAAGCACAACGCCCATATCCTTCTCCTTTTCAGCGTGAAACAATCTTTGTCGGCAGAAAGACCGAAACGGCGGTTCCGACATCAGGTGTTGAGTCAACCCTTATATGACCGTGATGCGCCTCAACGATGCGCAGCGCTATCGGCAACCCCAGTCCTGTGCCGTCCTTTTTGGTGGAGAAGAACAGGTCAAAGATGCGGTTTAGGTTCTCCTGCGGGATGCCACGACCGTTGTCGCGGAAGACAATTATGGCGTTGTCACCCTCCCGCCGTGTTATGACTTCAAGGCGTCCGCCGTCGTGCAGCGCTTCAATGGCGTTTAGGGCGATGTTGGTAAATGCGCGCACAATCAAATCCCCGTCCACGGGAACATCAGGCAGCGGTGCAAACTCAACCACCACATCCACACGCTTGCGTTGGGCGTGCTGCTTAAGACTGCGCAGAGCGCGGGTCAGAAGTTCGTTTATATTGTGGAGTTGGATATTCAAACGGACGGGTCGTGCGAACTCACGGAACTCCTTGATGATACGCTCAAGCCGCGCCGCTTCCTCCTCCAAAACCTCAAGCGTTGAGCGCATCTGCTCAACATCAGGCGTGCCCGATTCCATATCCTCCTTAAGGAGTTGAACGGAGAGGGTGATGGCGTAAAGTGGGTTGCGGATTTCGTGAGCAAGGGCGGCGGCAAGATGCGTAAGGGCGGTGGTGCGTTCGTCAATGCGGAGACGCTCCTCAGCGGCAACCTGACCGGCGACATTGCGCAGCAGAACCACGGCGCCCAAAACCGTCCCTCCGCTGTCCTTAACAGGCGATGCCAGAATGTCAAATGGCGCTTCGCCTACACGCGTCGGCAGCAGAAAACGGGGCGCCATTATCGGATGCCCATCCCCTATCACCTGCTCTTTTATAAGGTCGCACCAGAGCGTGCCACGGATGGGACGCGCAAACTGCGGCAGCACATCCCACAGCCTCTCCCCCACCTGCCCCGCACCAAACTCCTCCTCCATCGCCTTATTCCACACCACCACTCGCAAATCTCTGTCAAGCACAACAACTGGAAGCGGCAAATACGCCAACGCCCTCTCAATCAGCCCCATTCTCAAATACCCTCACACGCTTTGCTGAACCGCCAGAATCTCCTATGAAGGTCAGCAGTTGCTCCTTTGTGGGCAGTCCTGCTTTGGCGCCGACTTTTTGGGTGACAAGCGCCCCTACCGCCGCACCCCACAAAAGCCCGTTCTCCAACCCACCGCCAGAAAGAATCGCTGCCTCAAATCCTGCGCAAAAACCGTCCCCCGCACCCAATGCGTCCACCACCCTCACACTAAAAGACGGCAACGCATAAAACCTTTCCCCGTCGTAGCACTGCACCCCCGCGGCACCGTCTGTCACCACCACAACGCCTCCGACATAACTTTTGAGTTTGCGGAATATATCGCGCATATTGTGCGTCCAAGGCTCAATCAGAATAGCGCCTACGGGACAGGCACGAACGCACTCTCCGCAGCGAACACAGCGCTCCTCGTGCTGCGTCTCTATATGGTCGCCCGCAACAACAAAGATGTTCTGCGGGCAGACTGCTTGACAGGTTCCGCAGAGGGTGCAGCGTTGTGTGTCAACAACACGCTTTGTGGCGGCGAGCCCTGTTAGGAACTCCGCCTCGCGACGGTTGACAAAGAGTGCATCGCAGCGGGAAAGCAGTCCTGAAAGCGAGGCAAGTCCTTTGGCGATTTGGGGTCCGCCGGGGTTGAAGAAGAATCTCCCTTTGAAGTTTTTGAGACGGCGTTCAATTTCGGAAAGCAACTCCACCGCGCCGCCGTGCAACGAGGCAAGATGAATCGCATCCGCCGCAAACACCCTATCCCAGTCCACCTTCGCAGCGCTTAACTTCGTATTGGCGCCGCGATAGACAAGCACACTCCGTTCCCCGTCAGCCCCACCCAGTATCACGCTGCATCCTGTGCGCTCATCCTCAATGCGTTGCAGAAAAGAAAGGTTCACCCCTTCGCGTTCAAGCGTGGCGACAACGCGTGCACCTTCCGCATCCCTCCCAACCGCCCCAAGAAAAGACGCTTCCAACCCCAAACGCAGAAGTCCCACCGCCACATTTGTTCCACCGCCGCCAACACTCTCCTCATAGAACGGCACATTCATTTTGCCGCCGTAATCAAGCACCATATAGCGCCTGCGGGCGAGTGGTGTATGCCACTCCATTATCGTTGCCCCAGACGCACGCACATACAAATCAACCGTTGCACTGCCTATACAGACAACGCCCATATCTACTTCTCCAGTAAGTGTGTCATTATATCACATATATGGCAGAATGACACCAACACTTATTTGGATTGAACAAAACGAAGCGACAGTATCATTTCCTGCTAACAATCCTGCTTTAGCCAATCAGCGATTGTGGCAATCTCTTGTGCTTGTTGTTGGCGCAGCCACTCGGCACATTCGCATAGTTTTGCGTGCGCATTGCGGCTGCGTCCTGTAAGTGCTTCCTTCAGTTCATTCGGCTCCTGCGGCAGATTGAAGTCAGAAGGACCGCGCTCGTATCTTCGGGTCAGCATATGGGCTATGTATTCTCTGAAATTCGGTGCCACAACGACCAACACCTTCTTCCTTCCCTGTTTGGAGATGTAAACTTTCTTAATGATTTCTGGTTCGTCTTGTGGGTGCTGTGCGGCTGTTGAGAAGTGTTTCAGGTCAGATGGTTCTTCTTCGTGTGGGTCGGCATCTATCAGTCCCGCGTCGGCTTCACAATTGCATACCTTTCTTATCACATCGTGCTTGCCGCGACCTCGCACCACCCTAACACTAACTGCTTCACCGAGAACCACCCGTAACGCTTTCTTCGCGTAGTTGCTTTCTGTGACAACTCGCACAGATGTTACTCCTTGAGGAAGTCGTCTATGTTCGCCAGTATGTCGGTGCCGTAGGAGAGCACCGTATCATAAGGGATTGGGGTTACGGTTGTGCCGCGTTCTTTATCGGTAGTCGCAACAAAACAGGCAAATTCTCCTTTCGGTGTCTCTTTGGCAAGGGTATAGACAACTTCGGGGCTGTGGGTTGTTATGAAGAACTGGTTGTTTGAGCGTGCAATCTGTTCCGCCAGACTTATGAGGTAGTCGGGGAACGCGTGCGCTTCCGGTTCTTCAAGCGTGACGACGCAGTTTTTGTTGGAAAGGACGGCAGCGGTGTGGAAGAGCATCCGCCGCAGCGTGTCCGAAACCAGATACGGCTCAAAAGTCACAACCCTCACTTCATCAAGTTCCATCTGATATTCGTGTTGACCTGTTTTGAAGACAAGCCTGAAGCCGGCAGGTTCAAGTAACTCGCGCACTGCCGATGTAAGTTCAGGGTTGCTTTGGTCAAGCAGCACTTCTGAAAGGTTGCGCCCGATTGGAGGTAGAAGAAACGACACCCCCGCCTTTTCCTCCGCAGGTAGAGTTGCAGGATAACGATAAAATCGGATAAACATTGTCTCAACCATTCCGCCGGGCCTCTTCCTAATAAGGGAGAAGTTCGCATCGCTCTCCAAAAGTGGAGAGTCCTCTGGGCTTCCTGAATAGAAGAAGATGAAGCCGTCTTTTTGTCCTTGAACCGCGGCATAACGGCGCTGGGTTTCTCCTTCCTCATTCATAGCCTCCAGTGTTATCTCTATTTTGCGGCTTGTGTCGCGGAAGTGGAAGAGTTGCTCACCTCTTCTGACGCGCAGCCACTCATAAGCATGCTGTGGGTTAAAGGCGGCTTGGTCTGCTGCGATATGCTGCAGCCACGACACCAGACCGAGTGCCTCAAGTATGTTGGACTTGCCTGTGTTGGGTTCTCCAATGAGCAGATTCACCCGCGAGCAGGAAAAGTCAAGCCGTTTTATGGACTTAAAATGCACAATTTTGAGTCTCTTTATCAGCATTTATGATGCCTCAAAAACCACTCCCATTCTACAAGGATATGGTAGACAAGACAAGTCTCTTGAAGGGATGCCTGCGTTAAGGGCGTTTTGAGAGTTTGACCTTCAGTTTAAGTTTTTCGCCTTTGCGTTCAATCTCAAGTTCCACAGTATCGCCAGGTTTCTTGTGGGAAAGAAGACGCATAAAGTGCGCGACGGACTCAAGTTTCTTGCCGTCAAATTTTAAGATAACATCGCCTTCCTTCAAGCCCGCTTTGTCAGCAGGGGAGTCCTTCTTAACCCGCGCCACCGTCACCTTCCCCTTATCCATCATTAAGACAACGCCCATATAGACGGCGGGGGGTTGCGGCTGCGGTGGTTGTGGACGCGGACCAGGTCTTCTGCGCAGAACGCCAAGAGGGTCAAGTTTCACCGCCAGAACAACCTGCTTGCCTCCCCGCAGCACCGTTATCTTCACTTCCCACCCAGCAGGATAACTCCACAGACGCCCCCAGAAACGGATGTTGTTGACGACTTTGTAGTCGTCAATCTTAAGGATGGTGTCACCTTTGTGGAATCCTGCGGCGGCTGCGGTGGAGCCAGCCTGCACATCAGTAACAACGGCAGGTTCAGGTTTTGCCCGAAAAACGGCACGGAAGTCGCCAGGCGCCCCTTTCAGCACAAGCCCCTTTATGGTGCCGTGCTGCACAACTCTGCCGTCCGTCACATTCTTAAACGCCTTGAGAAACCGCTTTATCCGATTGACCGGCACAGCCAGACCGATGCCTGTGTTAACGCGGTAGGGGAAGCGGACGCGAATCTGTCCGTTTATTCCAAGCAAACGCCCTTTCATATCAAGCAGAGGACCGCCGGAGTTACCGGGGTTGACAGGGCAGTCGGTCTGGATGCAGTCGGTGTAATTGCCCATCATACGGTGGTTTGCGGAGATGACGCCGAAAGTGACGGTAGGGCGGTTGTCAGCGTTGGCTGTTTGAAACGGTGTGCCAAGCGCAAAAACGAACTGTCCTATCTTGACGGCATCAGAATCGCCTAACTCAACATAAGGGACCTTTTTGCCACCTGTGTCCAGTTTAAGCACGGTTATATCGCCGAAAGGGTCGCGCCAGAGAATTTTCGCCTTGAAACTGCGTCCTGTCTTTTCATCAGGCATAAAGACTGTCCAGTTTCTTGAATGGCGTGCCACATGGTCGTTGGTCACCACCAGCCCGTCAGGCGATATGCAGACTCCACTTCCTATACGGAAGTTCACGAACGCTTTGGACGCCTTTGCCACCACCTTAACGAGGGCGTCCTCAAGTTTTTTCACCTTCTCAAGGTCGCTTGTGGGGTCGGCGAACAACACCGCAGCCGCAAGAACCGCACAGACCAACACCAACTTTCGCATTTCCTGCCCCTCAACAGAACTACCAGGACGCTTTGCCCAGAATCACCTCCATTTCAACAATCCTGCCGTGGCGTATCACTTTCAACTTCACTTTCTGCCCGATTTTGCAGGCTCTGATAGCGCGGACAAGGTCAGCACGGTTGCTCACCTTCTGTCCGTTGAACTCAATGATGATATCACCGTTTTTGAGTCCTGCGCGTGCCGCTGGGGACGGGTTATAGACTTCGGCTACGCGCGCACCTTTCACCTTCGGGTCGTCAGGCGACAGCATCACCCCAAGGAACGGGCGCTTCTCTTTCTCTATCCGTCTGCCCGCAATCAGGTCGGGCAGGTTCTTTTGAACCTTATGGCAGGGTGCCATAAAACCCACACCCGAATTCTGTCCCGCCACACTTTCGGTGGAGACATATGAGGCAATTCCGATGAAGTTGCCGTTTATGTCAACCACAGCACCGCCGGCGTTGCCGTAGTTCAACTTTGCGGAAATCTGAACGCACCATCCACGCAACCGCCCCACCGCGCTTATTATCCCCCAGTTGACGGTCAGCGACTTGCCGTCCTCTGCGCGCCCCACCACCGCTACAAACTGCCCAACTTTTAAGTTCTCGGTGCTGCTGAATGTAACCGCAGGCAAATCTTTCGCGTCTATTTTCAGTATCGCTATATCGGTGTTCTCATCATACCCAAGACGGATGGCTGGGAACTTACGCCCATCGGGCAGGGTCACTGTTATGGATTTGACATTTTTGCCGCGGACATTGAAATAGGTCGTGGCGATAAAGCCGTTTGGTCCGACGATAACGCCTGATACAGGTGCATCTGGACGGGTGTAGTATCTACCGCCGCGGCGTCCCACCATCCCCCCCAACGCCTCCGTTGACTCCTCACCTTCTGGCTTGGTCAGGTCGCGTTCCACATATATGGAAACAACAGAAGGCGCTATTTTCTGCGCCGCCCGCTGAAACACCCTCTCCAGTGCGCCCAAAAGTTCTGTGTCCTTGCTCTCCTGCGCTACAACCATACCGCATAAAAGCACCAACACAAACGCCTGTATCGCCCTCACTTTTTCTTCCTCCCCAGAACCAACTCCACTTCCACAGTGTATTTTTTGTCACGCAAAACCACAAGTCTCAGTATCTGTCCGGGTCTCATCTGCTCAAGCAGTTCCTCAAACTGCTCAATGGTTTTGACGCGTTTACCTGCGGCTTCAAGAACGAGGTCGCCAACCCGCAGTTTCGCGCGTGATGCGGGCGAGTCGGGCGCTATCTTGTCCACAAAAAGCCCTTCTTTCTCTTCCCGCAACGCAAACCCAACATAGACCTCTGCTTTCTCATGTTCGGGTCTCTTTTTGCGCAGAACCCATTTGCCGACCTTGAGTTTCGCGGCGAAAGTCTTGCCACTTCTTTTGACAAGAAGTGTTAAGGTCGTTCCGGGCGGAACAATCGTGAACTCTTTTGCCAATTGCTCCGCACGCTCTATATCAACATCATCCACCTTCAGTATTCTGTCCCCTGTCCTTAAACCTGCTTTGTAGGCGGGACCTTTGCGACTGACGCGTGCAAGACGCACCCCTTCCTCAAAACTCTCCTCTTCTTCGTCAATAACAAGCCCATAACGCGGCACAACTTGGTATCCGTGTCGTATGTCATCAAGGACAAACTTTATCTGGTCAATGGGAATAGCGCATCCGAGCCATCGGGAGTAGGAATAGCCAAGAATCATAATTCCAACCACCTCGCCGCGGAGATTGAAGACAGGACCGCCATCAGAGCCGTGGTTGAAAGCGGCGTCAAACTCCATCACCGTTCCCCAGTAGTCGCCGTCTCCGTGACGAAGACGATAAAAACCCGAGACGACGCCGAGACTGCAGGCGGGTTGTTGCTCCCGCCACGCCGACTCATAAACATTCGCCACCGCCACCACAAAAGAGCCTGGACGGACCGCCGAAGAAGAACCCAATTTCGCAAAAGGCAAAGGCTTGTTTACCCCCTCCAACTTGAGGAGAACGACGGTGTTGCGCTCCTCATAGCCCAAAACACGCGCCTTATAGGTGATGCCTCCTTGTAGGGTGACGCGGATGTTTTCAGCCCCTGGCGGCACAACCGAAAGAACCGTCAGAACTTCCCCATCAGGACTGATGATGACACCAGACCCTACATAAGACGCAACGCGTTTCTTCCTCTTCACATCACAGTGAATCGCCACAACAGTCTTCGCCACGCGTTGATAGAGGGAGACCGACTCCTCGTCGGCTTTTTTTAAGGGCTGCTCTTGGGAAAACGCAACAAGAAGTGGAAGGAGAGCAAACACGACCGCGCCGAGGCGCATAACTATTCCTCCAACGAATCAAGACGACGCGTTATCGGTTTCCCCGATTTCGCCAGAACAATCGCCACAACAAGCCGTTCAAAGGCATCGCAAGCGGCACCTATGTCACCACGAAAATCCTGTCCCATAGCGGCAACAATATCAGCAGCCGCTGTCTTCGCCTCCTCATCACCATATTTACGAAGCACCTGATAAAGGCGTTGGAATGCAAGCGCCGCTCGTCTTGCGTCCCCCTTAAACCCCTCAGCCATTGACGCCACTATCATCTTCGCAAGGTCAACATCCTTTGCCACGACGACCCACCTTAATAGAAACCTCAACCGCATAGATTATAAGTGGGGACTACCGCTGCGGCAAGGGACAAACATCTAAAAAAGCGGGGCCCCGGCGGCGGGGTTCCGGGGCCCCATCGGGGCGGCATCGGGTGGGGCGGGGGGTTTCCCTTTGCCTCCCAATTAAATCTTATAGCAATATATTGCCCAGTTGCAACTTTTTTGCGCTCTTTTGGCTTCATCTTTTCAAGATGATATAATCGCAACTCCCAAATCAAGGAGTTTTGCATCGTGGACGAGGAAGAATTCCTTGCGTGGCTGTTCCGCCGTTTTGGCTTGACCACAAGCGGTCCAGGAGACGACTGTGCGGTTTTGTCTGGAGGGCTGTGTGTCACCGTTGATTCTGTTGTTGAGGGGAAGGAATTCACAAAGGAAACGGAGGCTTTCCTTGTGGGTTATAAGGCGGGGGCGGTGTCGTTGAGCGATTTGGCGGCGATGGGTGCGCGTGCGGAATCGCTTCTATGCGCTGCGGTTGTGCCGCATCACCGACGCAACGAGGTGCGTGAACTGGTTGATGGTTTGGTTGCCGCCTGCCGTCGTGTTGGGGCGAAACTGGTCGGCGGCGATTACGCCACCGGCACACAACGCCTTGTCCTCACGACCGTCGCTCTCGGACACAGCGCCCGTCCCATCCCCCGCTCCGGAGCAGAACCCGGTATGGTGGTCTGCGTCACAGGCGCCCTTGGCGGCTCCATCCTCGGAAAACACCTCTCCTTCCGTCCCAAGGTGAAAGAAGGGTTGGAATTGAGCCGTCTTGGAGTTGCCGCAATGATTGACATATCTGATGGGTTGTTGCTTGATGCGTGGCGGATATGTCGGGCAAGCGGGGTTGGAATGGTTCTTAAGGAAGGAAGCATTCCCGTCAGTGCCGCCGCAAAACAACTCTCCAACAGAAGCGGCAAACCGCCGCTTCAGCACGCCTTAAGCGATGGAGAAGATTTTGAACTGCTTCTCTGCTGCCGTAGAGGTGTGTTTGAAAAGGCGCGTAACATTGTTGTGCCACTTTTCCTTATCGGTGAGGTGGTAGAGGAGCCGGGGCTTTGGATTGAAGATGAGGGTAGAAAGCGTAGGGTTGAGCCGGAGGGATATGTTCATGGTGGAGGTTGAGACGCACAGCGAGGGTGAGACAAGGCTTCTGGGAAGCATTGTGGCGGAGATTTTGCTTGAACGCGGCGGTGGGTTGGTGGCGCTTTTCGGGGAGTTAGGGGCAGGCAAGACGGTTTTTGTGAAGGGGATGGCGGAAGGGCTTGGCATTGACTCCCGCGATGTTGTCAGTCCGACATTTGTTTTGGCGATGCGCCACAAGGGGGCAGTAGTTTTGTGGCATCTTGACGCCTACAGGTTGGATTGTGGGCAGTTTATGGCATCTTGTGGGGAGGCGTTTGAGGAGGGGGGGATTGTGGCGATAGAGTGGGCGGACAGGGTGGAGGGGGTTCTGGTGCAAGAAAGGGTAGATGTGAGGATAGAGCACAAGGGGGAAACACGGCGGCGGGTGAGAATCAGTGCGGACAGCGACTTTGAGGCACTTCTGCGTCAACGACTGGCGAGGTAAACGGTGCTTGTGACGAACTTGCGCCGTCCCTTTGTGTCAACGAAGCCGAGGGTTAGGCGAACGGCAAAAGGGAGGAAACCGGCGCGGAAACGGACACTTTTTTGGCGGATGGGCAGGGGAGGGTTTGTGTTGGCGACACGGAGTTTCACCTGGCTGCCCACGCGCTCAATCTTGATTATAGTGTAGTCGCCGTCATTGCCAAACTTCCAGACACGCTCCTGCGGCAGACTTGAAGAGCCGGGGTCTTTCTGATGTGGGCGTCCGTGATAGAGCAGGATGCGGGAACCGACCGACAACTGGGCAAACTTGTCTTTGAACCCTATGTTGTCAAAGCCGCGTCCGTTCTCATCAGGCACCCATATGATGCGGTCTTTGTCCACCCGTGCCCAGCCGAGATAGCAGAATGTGCGCACCTGTCCTTCGGGAACAGTCACCCATTTCGGCGGCTGTTTCATATAAGGGTCGTGGTAGAAATACTCAACCTTGAAGTCGGTCACGCCGACGCAGATATCGGTTCCGCTTTTGTCTGAAGGAATCTCCTCAAACTGCCCTGTTCCTTTACGCACAAGCACATATTTCTTAAGGACAGGCGTTCCCTCCCTGCCACCAGACAGTGTCGGACGCTCCACACGGTAAAGCACAAGCGCCTCACGCTTGGCACCCGCAACACTCGCCAAAGCCTTGAAGTAAAGAACATCGCTGCGATGTTTCATCCCGCTTTTGTCGGTGTATGAGTCGCCGTATATCGCAAAGGACGGAACATACTGCAGAAGGTTACGCAGGTGTGCCGGCAGATGCGAACGCAACCCCTTAACACTGCCCTTCTCAAGCGGCGAGTATGGCAGACCCGACACCAATCCCTTCTCGTCAAAGTGGCGGTTCCACGGCTGTCCGTCGGTGAAAAACTCCATATCGTGCGTCACACGCACATTCTGCAACTCCGATTCCAGTATCCCCATCGTGTTCACTATCTTTTGATACAACTCCACCGTCCGCTGACAAGCGTTGAAAATCTCTCTTGAGTTGCCGTATATAAAGCCCAGCATAGATATCACCACCACCGCCAGCGCCATAGCCATAAGCAACTCAATGAGGGTGAAACCGCGTCTCATCCACACACTCCTCAAACCATCCTTAAATAATGACGCCGCCACACCATCAACCGCTGCATACCTTATTATCTTACACGAAACGCCACCCCGTTTCTACAATGCCACCCCGCTTTCTATCTGCTCTTTTTGATCTGCCTCTTTGTCCTTGTGCCGTATCTCCGTCAAAAATTCCCGCCCCGCAAAAACCATATAACCTGCAACACCTGCTCCAACCGCCCCTAACACACCACCCCACCCGTCACCTCCACAAAGCAGCGCCAACACCACCGCCGCAGACGCCCCCACAAACCCGCGCCAACCCCCCATAAGCCCCTTTAAGACTTCATCCCGCTCCACCCTTGAAAGCCGCAAAAAAAGCAGCACCGCGTTGACCCACGCCGATACCGCCGTCCCCAAAGCAATGCCGCGCTCTCCGAATCGCCATACAAGGCAGAGGCTTACAAGGATGTTGAGTGCAAGCGCCGAGGCGGTGGTGAAAACTACTGTCCATCCACGCCGAGCCGCATAATGTGCGCGCACAAGAAGATGGACAACGCAATATGCGGGCAGCGCGAAGGCGAAAATCCGCGCCACCCAGACAGTGCGCCAGACGGCGACGACACCGAATTTGCCGCCGCCGAAAAGGAGCGCAACAACCGCAGGTGCGAGGACGAAAAGTCCACCACCCGCCGCCACAGACAACGGCACCACCTTTCCCACCGCCCCTGAAAGCGCACCCTTCTCATCCCTGCTCAAACCCGCAAAAAGCGCTGTCGCTCCCGCCAACCCTATCAGAGCAAGCGGCAACTGAAACAGCCGTTCACCCAGAAAAAGAACACTTACTGCACCCTCCCGCGCAAACGCATATCCTAACACCCGGTCAGACAAGGTTGATACCTGAAGCAGAATACCTGCGATTAAAGCAGGGGCAACTCCACCGATAACGGCGGAAAGATGCGGACTTCTGCCCCTAACTGTTGGCGTTATGCCCACACGCCGCATTAAGGACAGAGCAAGCAGCAGTGACAAAAGCCCACCTACAGGCAACGCCGCCGCCACAACCCATACACCTCCGCCGTAACGCCACACAAAAAACAGACCCAAAAACCACGCCAAATTGAAGGCAATGCCAATAAAGCCCAACGGCAGAAAACGGTTATGGACGGTGAGAACACCACCGAAAAGCGCGGCAAGGCATACGAAAAGCGCATAAGGCATAGAGAAAGCAGCAAGGCGTGTCCATTGCCCCGGCAAAAAGGCAAGCAGCAAAGTCCCCGCGGCAACAGAAGGCACAAGCAAAATCAGAAGAAGTCGGGTGACAGAGGAGAGCAGTTTTTGGCGTTGGGTGCTGTTGAGGCGTCCGTAGACGGGCAGAAGGGCGTTTGTGAGTGCGCCTTCGCCGAACAGTCGGCGGGTAAGGTTGGGAAGTGTGACGGCAAACAGAAGCGCATCATAGGATGTGGAAGCGCCGAGCAGACGCGCCGCCACCACATCGCGCACAAAACCCATAACGCGGCTCAAAAATATCAAGCCACTCGTGCGGAAAAAACCTCTAACGCGCATTCAGGGCTCCACGATAACGCCGTTGAAATCATCCCCTTTCTTGGCAAGCAACTGCAGGAGGCGGTCTTTGATTCGCCGCGCCGCACCACCCACATCCTCCGCCCCGCATATCGCCTCCCCCACCGCCACACGCTCTACTCCCATCTCCACCAACTCCTCAAGTCGCTCCTCCGTTATTCCCCCTATGGCGAACCAGACCACATCCACCCCATTCATCATTTCGGCAAGCGCAGAGCCCTGAACACGCGCATCTTTTTTGGTTTCTGTCGGATAGAACGCCCCCACTCCCACATAGTCAACACCCGCAAAAAGCGCCGTCCTTAAATCATCCCTTCCGTGAACCGTTGCGCCAATAACACCACAAAACATCTTGCGCGCCTCAATAGGCGGTATATCCTGCGCGCCAAGATGCACCCCGTCCGCACCCGACAACAGCGCCACATCAGGACGGTCGTTCACCACAAAAAGCGTCCCAGAATCACCAAGCGCCTCTTTGCAGGCACGCCCAACACGCAGATATTCCCCGCCTCCCACACCTTTTAAGCGCAACTGAAACAGGTCGGCTACTCCTGCCACAGCATCAGCAATCCTTGCCGCCTCATCCCCACCTCTGCTGCAGACAACATAAAGACGGGCTTTCTGCAGCACCGCCCTACCCCGCAGCCTGCCACCCCACTCTTTATCTATTCTGTAAACTTCAAAACGAATTTTCTCAATTTCGCGCGCCACATCAGAAGAGTTAACCTTTGCGGTTTCTTCAAGAACACGGAGGGCTTCCTGAGCACGGGTGATGTTTGCGGCAAAAACGGCGGATATGTCTTTGCGCTGAAACTCCCCTTCTGCGGAGGTGGTGCGACCGGGGTCAGATACGGTATCACGGGCGGCAAGAAGTCGGCTTCTTAAAGGCGCAAAGATTTGACGCAGTTTATGGCGCAAACTTTTAAGGGCACAGAAACCGTCAGCGCAACCGCAGAAGCGGAGCACTTCTTCTGCCACACGCAAACCTTCAGCCGCACGGTTCAAAGACGCATCCACAACCCGCCACATCAGTTCTCCTCCCTCATATGCTCTTTGTCCTTCCCGAAATGCTCAACGATACTGAATAAGCGTTCCTCATCCACCGCCGTCTCAACGCAGCCATCCCGCAGCAGTTCCAGACCAGAAACGGCAACTCCTTTTATGTGGCAGTAAAGCATTCCCTCATAGAGGTCGTTGGCGCAGGCGACTCCAAGAACGGATGTTGGTCTTTCCTGTCTGACGATACGGGTCGCGAATGTGCCACCTGGGGTAACAAAGACTTTAAGTTCGGGGTATGCCTTTTTAAGGCGCCCTATGACGCATTTGCCACATTGCCGGCAGACGATGCCGAAACGGGGGTCAATGCGGGCGGGACACTCAATTGAGCGTAGGCATTGTGGCAGGACAAGGATAGGTGGGGTGGGGTTTTGGAGGAAGCGTTTTTTGTGGATGCGGTTGATGAGGGCAATTCCTGCGTGGTCGGCAAGATGGGCATCGCCGAGGAGTGAGCCGAGTGTGTTGATGGCGCCGCGGAAAAGGCGCACTCCCAGCAGCGTCAGACGCGGCAAGAAGATACGCTGTCGTGCCGCTGCCAGCGCAGCGAAAAAACTGAAGACAAAGAATAGAAAAAACAGACCGCCAAAGGTGGCAACAACAACGCCCAACCAGGAGAAAAATCCGCTCAAGCGCACTTATCCGAAACGGCTGTAGGACTGTCCTGTGAGGCGCTGCCAGGCGGCTTTCAGGTCGCGCAGTAACTCGTCGGGAAACTGGTAGCGCTCATCAGGTTTTTTGCGCATACATTTTTCCACAATTTTTGAGATATAGTCTGGGACGGCGGGATTGCGGCGCTTAATAGGGATGGGACTCTTGCGCTCAATGGCGTCAATCAATTCCCGCAACGAGCCGCCGGAGAAGGGAGGATAACCTGTGAGCATATCGTAGAAGGTGGCGCCGAGGGCGTATATATCGGCGCGCTGGTCACAATACAGCGCGTTTGTTATCTGCTCAGGTGGCATATACTCCAAGGTGCCTTTGCCCTCGCCCACGCGGGTGAAGCCCGTCATCCCCGCGCGCTGATAGCATTTCGCAAGCCCAAAGTCCGTCAGTTTCGCAATGCCTGTGGGCGTAACCATAATGTTGGACGGCTTGATATCGCGGTGGATGATACCGCGCCCAAACATATAGCAGACCGCATCGGTCACCTGAATTATGATGTCAAGTGCCTGCTTCACATCCATAGCACCCTGCTCTTCCAGTATCTTGTCCACAGGCACACCCTGTATAAACTCCATAGCGATGAAATAGACACCTTTGTCGTATCCCGCATCATAGAAGGTGACAATATTTGGGTGCTGAAGTTGAGCCCCGACCTGCGCCTCCCGCTTGAACTCCTTTATGGAACGCTCCGGGTCGTCTGTTGTTATCTTAAGCACTTTGAATGCAACGATGCGGTTCATAGAAAGTTGTAACGCTTTGTAGACAGTGCCCATTCCGCCGCCACCGAGCCGCTCCATTATCTTAAAACCGCCGATGACACGCCCTGCATCCGTTTTCCCCATTGGCTTGGTGCGCTCTTTATAGTGCGGCTTGGCGGGCGGCTTAGGGGGAGCCTTCGGCGCCGTCAGAACACGGATGAACTCTATGTCGGTAGAGCCAATCGTTATCTTATCACCTGAATGCAACTCCTGTCGCTTTATCTGCTTGCCGTTGACAAGTGTGCCGTTTGTGGAGTTCAAATCTTCCAGAACGGAAACATCGCCTTTGATGGTCAGAACGGCGTGCCGCCTTGAAGCCATCATATCGGGCACCTGAAAATCGGCTTCTACAGCGCGTCCCAGAACATAGGAACCGTCCTTCTCTATGTTGAACTCAAGCCCCGCATTCGTTCCCCCCAGTATCCTCAGCCGTGCTATCGGCATCGCAGACTCTCCTTATGCCATCTCAACCTTCGGCGCCGCCGCTTCCAGCGGCTCTATCTCAAAGAATTCCGCTCTCTTGAAACCGAACAGCCTCGCTATCACCGAACTCGGGAACATCTCCACCTTGTTGTTGAACTCGCGCACATTGGCGTTGTAGAAACGCCGCGCCGCCTGTATCCTGTCCTCCGTGTTCACCAACTCACTTTGAAGATGGAGAAAATTCTCACTGGCTTTCAGATTCGGATAGCGCTCCGCAACCGCAAACAAACTCCGTAGCGTCCGCGTCAGATAACTCTCCTGAGAAGAAAGACTTTTGGCGCCTTCCTGTCTCTCAACTCCCGCCACCGCCTTCGCTCGTGCCTCCACAACCCTCTCCAAAACATTCCTCTCGTGCTTGGCATATCCCTTCACCGTCTCCACAAGCCGCGGTATCAAATCGTGCCTACGCTTCAGTTCAGTCTCCACATCCGACCACGACTCTCTTATCAGGTTCTTAAGGTTTACCAGCGAATTATATGTCAAAACGCAGTAAATGAGCAGAAAAAGAACAAAAGCGCCAACTGCTATCAGACCACCCATACCCTTTCCTCCCCATTGCAATTATAACCGCCGATTTATGGGTTGCAACCCACAGCGTCTATTTGCAGAACAACAACATTACATGCGATGTGCTGCTGGACTCTGGCGCCTGCTACGCTATGTCTGTTGTTCATTTATGGGGTGATGAGAGAGAGCGCGGAGCCGTATCCGCCGCTCTGACAAAGTGTCGCAAGTCCTCTTTTTGCGTTCCGCCGTAGCATCTCATAAAGAAGTGTCACCACAATGCGACAACCAGTGCAGCCTATCGGATGTCCCAGAGCAATCGCGCCGCCGTTCACATTCGTCCGTTCAAGGTCAAAAGGCAACTCCTTGCAACACGCAAGGACCTGCGCCGCAAACGCCTCGTTCAACTCCACTACATCAAAATCTTCCAATTTGCCGCCTGTTTTTTCAAGCAAGTTGCGCGTGGCATAAACGGGTCCTATCCCCATTATGGATGGGTCAACACCGCCAAAACCGTAACTCTCCACAAACGCCAGTGGTTTGAGATTGAGTCTCTGCGCCATATCCTCTGCAACAAGAACAACAGCAGCAGCACCGTCGCACAACCCACACGCGTTGCCAGCCGTCACCGTTCCTCCTTCCTTGAAAACCGCCTTCAGTTTGGCGAGTTTCTCAAGCGTTGTGTTGGGGCGCGGATGCTCGTCCACCTCCACCGCAACGGGGCGTCCTTTGGCATCAGGCGCCTCAACAGGAACCACCTCCTCCGCCCACTTGCCCGCATCCTGTGCCGCCTTCCATCTCCGCTGACTCTCAAGCGCATATTCGTCTTGCTCTTCCCGCGATATCTTATACATCTCAGCCAATTTTTCCGCCGTCTCGCCCATCCGCATATTTGAGAGCGGACAGAGCAGTCCATCCCAGTATTGACCGTCAAGCACTTCGGCGTTGCCGAGACGATATCCCATACGGAGACGGTCAAGGACAAAGGGGGTGCGTGTCATATTTTCTGTGCCACCGGCAACGGCGATATCGCAGTCCCCCTGCTCAATATGCCAGGCAGCGTGCACTATTGAGAGCATACCTGAGCCGCAGGTGAAGTTGACGGTGTAGGCAATGGTTTCGTTAAGGCAACCTGTCTTATGCGCTATCTGTCTTGCGGGATTGGGGCGGTTGCCTGCCTGTCTTGCGTTGCCGAAGATAAGGAACTGCACCTGTTCTGGCTCAACGCCGGCGTGTTTTAACGCCGCTTTTGCTGCTGCAACACCCAAATCCACTGCTGGCATCCAGGTGAAACCACCGAGGAATTTACCGATGGGTGTTCTTTTTGCGCCGACAATCGCCACTCTCCTCATTCCGCCTCTCCTCAAAAATCGCACAGCAGATTTTACTTTCCTCACGCAGCGTCGCAAACAAAAACCACCAGCGCATTACCACACTTGACTACGCCTCCATCGCGTGATAGTATTCAACAGACGGAAGGGGAGCCAAAATGAATCAGGAGATAGCCGCCTATGAAGCGCCAATTTTGATTACAGACACTATAAGGATTGTCCCGACCTGAAAGTTGTGTTTCTCCTTCCAAGGTCTGAATTGGCAAAGTATAAGGCGAATCTGACACGCGGGTTCTATCAGTTTCTTGAGGAAAGAGCACCAGATGATTGAGGATTTTCTGGACAAAATCATATGCGGGGACGCACTGGAGGTGCTGAAACGGTTACCAGATGATTGCGTAGATGTGGGGGTGACATCGCCACCATACAATAAGCGTGAGAATAAGAAAGGATGGCTTGTGGACAAAGTAGTTTACGACGGAGCAACTGATGATGTTCCAGAGGATGAATACCAAGACTCGCAGGTTGCGGTGCTTGATGAGTTGTATCGCGTAACGAAGCCTGGCGGGTCGTTTTTTTACAACCACAAACTGCGCTGGGAACGGGGCATTCTGCTGCATCCGATGGACTGGCTGCGGCGCACGAAATGGGTCATTCGGCAGGAGATAATCTGGGACAGAATGATTGCCGCTAACATCAGGGGCTGGAGATTCTGGCAGGTGGAGGAGCGAATTTACTGGCTTTACAAACCTGTCGGGTCAAACTTGATAGGGGAGGAACTGAAGCCGCGCCATGCTTTGTTAACATCAATATGGCGGTTTCCGCCCGAAAAAGGTAACCCTCATCCTGCACCGTTCCCGCTTGCACTTCCTGTTAGGGTGATTTTCTCTATTCTTGATGAGAAGAAGGATTGTGTTGTGATAGACCCTTACTGTGGCAGCGGAACAACACTGGTGGCTGCAAAGATATTGGAACACCACTTCATCGGTATTGACATCTCGCCTGACTATGTCGCATTCGCCAGGAAGCGTCTGGAGAACTATAGAAAAGAGATCCCTGCAGCCAAAGAGGAAATGGCAAAGCATGTTGTGCGTAAGACCTTCAAGGAGAGGAAGGAACGGGGCGAATGGGTGGGAAGGTTCAGAAAAGGATGTCCGCAAAATACAGAGGCGGAAAAGAGGTTGTTTGAGTAGGAGGAGGTGATATGGCAAAAAGAAAAACAACACAAGAGAAACTGCAGAAACAAACTGAACCAGCACTTAAAGCAACACCAAAAGGACGAATGCTGATTCCTGCCTCAAATCAGTTAAGAGATGCTGTGCGGGCGATTCCGCAAGGACGCGTCGCAACCGTTGAACAGATAAGACAAAAACTGGCAAAACAGCATAACGCAGATTACGCCTGCCCACTTGTGACGGGGATATTCTTAAGGCTGCTTGCAGAGGCAACAGAGGAAGGGAATGAGGAGTGGAGTTGTCCGTGGTGGCGGGTGGTGGATAAGGGCGGAAAGATGAGGGGTAAATTTCCTGCGGCGCCGCATCTGCAAGTAGAGCGTCTACGCGCTGAAGGCGTGGAAATCACAACCCGCCGTGGGAAACCCGTGGTTGCCGCCCTCAAAACGCGCCTTGTTTTGTTCTGATTTCAGCAAACTTTTGCCTCTGGAACAACGGCAAGTATCTCTTCAGGAATCGGATAGTCGTCAAACCACAGAGCGTTGGGGTTGCGTTTCATAATCAGAATGCGTCCTCTGACCGATTTGTCGGGACAGCGATGATAGTGGAAGACAATCTTGTCATCTGTCAGTCCGACGATTTCAACTTTACCTGTTTTATGGGACATGACATAGCGTGCGCGTGCTGCAAGCCCACTGCAGGTGCGAACCGCCTCGCTGAAAATGCTGTAACCTTCCTCCACTGGAACGACATATATACGGTTTCCGCTTGCAGGGCGACACTGAAAGACATAGTAGGGCGGCACACCTACCGACTCAAGACGCTTCAACAGGTCAGAAAGTGTTTGTGGATTGTCGTTTACCCCGCGCAGCATAGGGGTCTGGTTGACGAGGATGCAACCTGCTTTTTGAAGCGCCTGAATCGCAGCCACCGCCTGCTCTGTCAACTCCCTCGGATGGTTGAATTGCGTCACAATGTAGAATCTCCTGTGCGGTTTTGACGAACTGGAAAGCAGATGAAGAAGTTCAGGGTCACCTGTTATGCGCATTGGAAGGTATGCCGGGACTTTTGAGCCGATACGGATAACACGCAGATGGGGCACTGTGTCCAGCGCACTGATGATACGGCGCAGTTTCCGCGTTGGAAGCATCAGCGGGTCACCACCTGTAAGCAGCACATCCGTTACTTCTTTATGCTGCCTAACATATTCTACCGCCTTGTCCACATCCTCGTCTTTTAGGACTTCCGAACCCATAAAGATGCGTTTTCTGAAGCAGAAACGACACACGCCTCCACAGACGGGACTCACAAGCATCACCACCGTATCCTCATACTTGTGCTCAACACCACCAATCACCATATATGAGGCTTCAGATGATGGGTCAAGGTGCCCCCATTCAACCAGTTCGTCCTCATTGGGGATGATTATGCGACGGATGGGGTCTTTCGGGTCGTCCCAATTGATAAGTGAAAGATAATATGAGTTCGCCCTGAAACGATATTTGTCCGCAACCTTCCTTATCCTCTTTTTCTCCTCATCATCCAAATGCTCCAGTTCGTCCACAGACACAACAAAGCGCACAGACTTCCACGGCATGGTTACCTCCCCCACGACACCCGCTCTTAGTGTAATTCTAACAGATAGACGCGGGAATGTCAAACGAACGGCACAATAGTTGCTTCACCCTTCTCCGCAGGCGGTCAGCCAACGCCGCGTGGGAAGGCATTCTGTCAACTCACCTTAAACGCCTTCCTCAAATACAACATCTCTGCCTTTCGCTATGGGAAGATGCCACAAACGCGGCTTGGGTATGCTGTATCCGCCGTCGCGTGCCACAGAAATGTTTGGCTAAAAAATTGTTGTTGATGATGAAACGGATATGGTATCCGTCTATATTGCGATTAACGCCTTATTAGGAGAATGGCGATGCGTCTTTTAGCAGCGGTTGGTATCCTTATGGTGGTTCTCTTTTTGGGCTGCGGCAAACAGACCGAACAAAAGACGGCGTGGTCGCTTCTTGGCGGCACAGCAGATGAGATGTTCTCCGCGGTTGCCGTTGACTCAAGCGGAAATGTCTACGCTGTCGGCACCACAAACTCATACGGCTTCGGCAGCAACGACATACTGCTTGCAAAATTTGATGCAAAGTTGAAACTACAGTGGGCAAAAGCAGTGGGCGACTCCAATACCCAAACGCCTGTGGGGATTGCCGTCACCTCCGATGCCATCTATGTCTGCGGAATTGAACAGACCCACGGCTTTCTTGCAAAGTTTGACAAAGACGGCAACCTGCAGTGGGCGAAATCCTGGAGCGACGGCAATGTGAACACTCTGAAAAGTATGGTAGTTTCTGGCAGTTATGTCTATGTTGTGGGCAGCACATCAGCGAACTCTATGGATGCGGTAGTTGTCAAGTTCGGCACAGACGGCAGTCATTATTGGTCGCAGCAGTGGGGGGGCGGCGGTTCTGACTCCCTGAACACATTGCTTTACGCAGGCGGCGTGTTGTGGTGCGTCGGTTATACCGCCTCAACTACCACTTATGATGTCGCCGTCATTAAAGTGACGAGCCTAACGGCGAGTCCGACGCTTGACGGACAATGGGCGTTTAACGGCGGCGGAGATGACAGGGCATTTGCGGCGTTTCTTTCCGGCTCAGCCCTTACGGTCGCGGGCTGGTCGGACTCCTTCGGCAGCGGCTACCGCGATGTCTTCCTCGCCGAACTCAACATTTCGCTTGCAACCCCCGCCATCACTTGGGCGAAGTTCTGCGATGTGGGTGCGAACTGCGGCGTTACAGGACTCTCAACAACCCCGTCAGGACTTTACGCCATTTGTGGTTCACGGGACAACAAACCGCTTTACCTTGAAGCGAAAGCCAACGCGCAGATTTACCCATACGCATACGGCGGACAGAATGTCACACAAGGCGCGTTCACCGACGCCGCATCAGGCGCCGGGCACCTCTATCTCGCCGGCTGGGCGGAAAACTGCGAAAATCTCTGGTCGTCCCTAACAGGCACTGTAGACAACGCCAATTTCTCCTCCTCTTCAATCAACCTCTCTTGGACGGCAGTCAACCCGTCTATCGCAGACATTGCAACCTGGTCAAGTGTTGATGTCAGTCCTTCTGGCTCGGGGGGAACAGAAGGGTTTGTAGTGCGTCCTTATTGACGCCCATATCGGAAAGGATATCGGAAGGGAACGCCGCGCCGAACCACCGTCACAAGCCACGCTTCCACCACCTCCATCTCACGCGAACCCTCATATATCAGCAGAACAAGCATAGACGCAGCACCAACACCAACAAGCGCAGACAGAAGCCAAATCAGCACAACATACCTCCACACAGATGCAATGTGACCGTATCCGAATTATATGCTATAATATAGTAGGTTCAATGCGTCCTTACTATGGAGGTCTGTAACAAGGAGGGCAGTAAAATGCGGAGAAGAGCCGCAATGCTTCTTGTAGGGATTTTGGTTTCTTCTACAGCGGGTTGCGGCAGCGCCGCTGTTGCCGCCGTGCTCCTCCTACGCCCAAAAAATCGCTCTACAGCAGCAGGAACTCAGCAAACACCGCCTACAGTCTATATCCTCTCCGCCTCACAGTCGCAGGGCAGGGATGTTACCATAACCTACATCCTCATTGACCAGAACAGTAATCCTGTGGATATTACGGTTGAATTTTCTACCGACGGTGGCGCGAACTGGAAGGCGGCAACAGAAGCAACCTCATCCTACAGCCACGGCGTAAGCGGACTCTCTGCCTCTCCTGGGGGTGACCTACACATTTTCGTCTGGGATGCCGACAACGCAAGTGACTTGCCAGGTTATGTAGGCGACGCGACGGTCAGAATCACCCCAAGCGATGCTTCAGGACAAGGCGTGCCGGCTGAGGTCACCGTCCGTGTTGACAACAACTCCCCACCAACGGTGTCAGGCGTTGCTCCTCAAACCAACCCCGCAGGTGGTTCTGTCACCATTGACTATACCCTGACAGACGCAGAAGGAGATTCATGCTCAATAACTGTTGAGTATTCCGTTGATAATGGCACGACATGGCAGATGGCAACGGAGGGCACAGGTGGAGATGGTGTTTCCAACCTCTCTTCCTCTACCACCGGCGTCGCCCACACATTTGTCTGGGACACTTTGAAGGATTTGGGGTATGCAAACTACACGGGGGTCATTGTGCGCATAACCCCTGCCGACACAAAACCTGGGAACGCCAAACAGAGCGCGCCTTTTGATGTGAACAACAACGAGGCACCGAGTGTGGCTATCACAACACCTTCAGGTGAGCAAAGCGGCAATGTCGCCATCACCTACACTCTCTATGACTCAAATTCCGACCCTGTTGACATAGAGGTGCAATGGTATGACCCTGTTGCAGACCAATGGAACCCTGCAACACAGGCAGGCGGTGACTCGTTGACGGGGCTTTCTTCCTCTCCAAGCGGAGTTTCCCATGTCTTTGTTTGGGACTCTCTTACCGATTTTGGCACAAAGTTCAGTGACCAGGTAAAATTCAAGATAAGACCAAGTGATGCGACCGCGCAAGGAAACTGGGTGGAAAGCGACCCTTTCATTGTGGCAAACAATAAGGCGCCATCGGCTTCTGTTCCCACTCCTGCAAGTCCTCAAACCGCCTCTGTCACCATCCTTTACACCCTCACAGACGATGAAAGCGACCTATGTAACATCCGCGTTGAGTACACAACTGACGGTGTGAACTGGCAGACCACCAGCGAAGATACATCTAACCCGAATCACGAAGGAGTAAGTGGGCTTTCCTCATCACCTACAGGTGTTCAACACACCTTCGTCTGGGACGCCCAGAAAGACCTTGATGGTCAGTTGGTGACAACAGTTCAGGTCAGAGTCGTGCCTTCAGACACCTACCGTGAAGGAACAGCCGGAATATCAGCACAGTTTACGGTGGACGCCACACACCCTCCACAGGTAAGTGTCACAACGCCAACCAGCCCTGTTTCCGGTCATGTCTCTATTGAATACACATTGACCGACGATGAAAGTCAGAAATGCAGCATAACGGTTGAGTATAGCCGTAACCAGACAAACTGGTATTCTGCCACCAAAGGCACAGGCGGGGACGACACAGTCAACCTTTCCTCCTCGCCCTCTGGAGTGCCTCATACTTTCGTCTGGGACACCCTCACAGACAACATTGGGAAAAGCGGACTAGAGACCGTCTACATCCGCATCACCGTGTCCGACACAAAGACAGGCAACACCGCCCAAACAGGGTCGTTTGATGTGAACAATGCCGCAGGCATCCCTTATGTTAGCGTTACAACACCAACGGGTGAGCAGTCGGGTGATGTGCCTATTCAGTATTCAATTGACGACCCCGACGGTGATATATGCTCCATAGAGGTGCAATTCTGGGATGGCACAACTTGGCGGAAAGCGAATCGTGGCAGTGGCGGTGACCCGACAACCAATCTTTCTACTCCCGGGAATTACACCTTCTCTTGGGATTCTTTGACCGACTTGGGACCGGTCTACACAACAACCGCCCGCGTCAGGATAAAACCCTATCACGGAACAAATTACGGTTCCTGGGTCTCAACAGGATTCTTCACGGTTGCCAACAACGAAGCGCCTTCTGTCTCCGTCACAACACCGACTTCCCCTGCATCAGACTCCGTTGAAATTTCCTACACTCTTTACGACGACGAGAGCGACAATTGTGACATAATTGTTGAATGGAGCGAGGACGGCACAAACTGGAAAACTGCAACAGAGGACACCTCCAACCCAAACAGTGAAGGCACCAAGGCACTTTCTGCATCACCAAGCGGTGCTCAGCACAAGTTCTATTGGGACACAAACACCGACATTGGTCATGCCGCAAAGACGGTCAGAATACGGATTCGTCCCTTTGACCCCTATCGTGAGGGAGCATCCGGCACCACAGACCCATTCCAGGTGAAGAACATGATTGATATCACCTGGACAGGTGATGTGAGCAGCAACTGGGATGACGCGAATAACTGGTCTGGCGGCACGCCTTCTGATGTGGCAAATATCACAATTCCGGCGGGTCGCCCAAATTACCCCGTGCTCAAACGCGATGAAACTATCCTTTCCATCACCATTGAAGACGGCGCCAATCTCACCCTAAAAGGAGACATAGAACTGCACGCAGAAGGCAATGTGACTGTAGCGGGGCAGTTGGTTGTTGATAGTGACTGGTCGCGAGCAACCATCCACATAGACGGTAACCTGACGGTGACACCAACGGGTGTGATAACAGCAAGCGGCAAGGGCTACCCAAGCGGGGTGGGGCTGAAAGTTGGTGTGGCTGGTTCAGGTGGAGACGGCGGAGGAGGCGGTGGACACGGTGGATACGGCGGATGGGGAGACAACTGGGCAGAAGGCGGAGCTCCTTATGACTCGGCTACAAAGCCATCATTACCAGGAAGTGGTGGAGCACCAGGTAACGGTGGAAGTGCCCCCGGTGGAACAGGTGGAGGCGCAATAAAGATTGATGTGGGCGGAACTTTCCGTTTGGATGGTGTTGTTGAGGCAAACGGTGCAGACGGCGTAGACGGGGGTGGCGGCGGCGCGGGTGGCTCTATATGGGTTGACTGCAATATTCTAACAGGGGGAGGGCATTTTGAGGCAAACGGTGGAGATGCGGGCGGCTCTCCTCAGGGTGGTGGTGGCGGCGGCGGCAGAATCGCCATCCACTATAGCGACATCTCCAACTTTACAGGAACTCAAAACTGTTCTGTGAGCGGTGGCTCCGGTGCAAACGACCATTCTCTTTCATACGGCTCAATCCTTTTCATCTGCAAAAACAACACCACCTCCACCGCCGATGACGACCTCTACATCTACCATAACTCTCACATCATTGACACCTACCTTGCCTTCCGCAACATAACAATAAACGGTAATACAACGGTTGTCCTCAACTCATATGAAGCCGACAGAGCAACCTGTCTCCAGATAACCCTTCACGCAACGGATGATATGGAGATTCGTTCAGGGGCTGTCATAACAGCGACAGGGCTGGGTTACCGCCCATCAGAAGGACCTGGTGCTGGGGCGGATAACCCGTATTCGGGAGGGGATGGCAAGGGTTCACACGGTGGGGGGCACGGCGGTTACGGGGGAATGGGCGACAACCTTGAGTCAGAACACCCGGGCGTGCCGTATGACAGTATGTTCCATCCCTCATTAAGCGGCTCTGGTGGAGGTCTGGGTGACGGTCTCTTGTGGGGCGGTGCTGGTGGTGGTGCAATAAAGATAGAAGTTGGCAGGACTTTGACATTAGATGGTGAGATTTGTGCCGACGGCACCGACGCGCCGTCTTGGGATAAAGATTCCGGTGGCGGTGCCGGCGGCTCCATTTGGCTTTCCTGCAACACGCTGATAGGAAGCGGATTCTGCACGGCGGAGGGAGGTAACGGCAGTGACGATGGTGGCGGCGGTGCCGGCGGCATCATCGTCGTCTACTACGAAGACGACTCCAACTTCACAGGACATTCCAACTTCTCCGTTGCAGGCGGCGCAAGAGGTGGCGCCGTCGGCAATACACCCTACGGCGACGGAAACTGCGGCTCCTGCTTCTTCGTCAACACAAAAGGCACCACATCAACTGACGACGACGAAATCCACATCTACACCTACAGCCGCGTAACCGAATCGTTCACCTGCGGTTCGCTCTATGTGCATTCAGGCGCGGCTCTGTTTATTGACTCCCTTGCTGTGGCGACAAAGCAGAACGCACCCCACCCCGTCCAGATAACCATAACCGTAAACGGTGATATGAATGTTGACAGCGATGCAAGGATAATCGGCACAGGGCTTGGATACAGGTGGGGTGAGGGTCCGGGTGCGGGGGAGGATGATGGCGGAGGTGCCGGTGGTGGTGGATACGGCGGTGCGGGTGGAGACGGTGGAGGCGGTTCGGGCGGGCACACATACGGGGATGCGAATGCGCCGACGGATTGTGGTTCAGGTGGCGGCAGCCGCGCCCGAAACGATGATTCAAGATGGGGTGCCCGCGGCGGTGCGTCCCTCAAACTTGATATATCAGGTTCCCTCACGATGGACGGGTTCATAAGAATGGACGGTGAGAACGCGGCGCATAACCGTTGTGGCGGTGGTGCCGGTGGCTCCGTCTGGATTATCTGCAATGTGCTGACAGGTAGCGGCACCATAAGCGCAAACGGAGGCAAAGGGAAAGGCGGCGGTGGCGGTGGTGGCGGCGGACGCATAAAGATTGAAACCAACGATTCAACGGGTTGGAGTGGGACTGTTCAGGCAAGCGGTGGGCAACGCGGTGGTCCTGCCGCAAGTGACGGACAAGACGGCACCGTTATCGGTCCATAGAGTTTGTAAAATCTGCGTAAGCCATCCCAATTAACTGAATGGTTTTTCTGTCCTGTGCATAGTATAATAGTGAAGAGGTTTTGAGGAGGAGTTTTGATGAGGTGGATGGTTGTTACGGTTTTTTGCGCGCTCGCGGTTTGTTTGGCTCTGGGACAGGACGCACTGAAAGATTTGTCATCGGCATTGAGCAAGTTGAAGGGACTGCGCAAGCAGTATAAGGCGGTGGAGGCAGAGCGCACATCCCTTTTGGCAAAACTCCAAGATATTCTGCGGAAGGACCCAAGCCAGCAGAAGCGTCCCAAGAAGGAAACGCTTGAAATTTACAACAGGATGAGAGAAGCGGAGAAGAAGCGTCAGGAGTTGGAGAGGGAGTTGAACAACGCGCGTTCACAGGCGATTGGCGCCGTCAGAGCAGCCGTCTCCACAGACGGAGAGGAGACATTGCACAAGTTACTAAAGATGGTTTACCGTGGCAAACCCGATATGGGAGTTGAGGCAGCATTGATAGACGCGCTTGCTTCAAGCGGCAGCGATGAGGTGGTAACACACCTGATAAAGTTTCTAAAAGAGGAGAGTAACTCAAAGATTCTGTGTGGGCTGTGTCAGGTAATGGAGATAAGGAGAGAGAAGAGGGCGGCGGATGCGCTGATAGCCCTGCTTAAGAATCGCAACTGGGATGTCGTCGTAGCGGCGGCGAAAGCACTTGCCGCTATCCGCGTTAAAAAGGCGGTTGAACCGATGATTGAGGCGCTGCAACGAGCCGAGGACGCCAATAAGGAGGGCGCCGCTCGCGGAATCAAAGTCGCCCTCCAAGATATGACGGGAAAATACAGCCTTACCACAGCCGCTGACTTCCGTAACTGGTGGAACGCCAAAGGCAAAAAAACCTACGATGAATCAGCACCGCCACCCCCACGCTCCGCCGCCAGTGGAAAGCAGAAAGGCATGACCAGCGTCTTGTATGGTGAGATAACCTCAAAACGGGTTATATTCATCTGCGATGTCAGCCACTCTATGAGCGCCCGCGGAAGGGTGCCTGAAAGACCCGCTGAAGGCGACTCATCAGGCGGCGATGTTCGCCCAACAGGTGGTGGTATGAAAAAAGTAGGCGAGCAGCCCAAATTCGGCGAGGGCGGCGTGCAGCCAGGTTATGAGGGACGGCGTATTGATATCCTCAAAATTGAATTGGCGTTCGTCATCAACAAACTGTTACCAGAAGACGCAAAGTTCAATGTGATAATCTTCTCCACCGATGTT
>Ga0190361_1000039_pt1 | contig 53984 bp, 51 predicted proteins | sample 48721845_MG_FD_161273 | JGI IMG/M metagenome (GOLD analysis project Ga0190361, IMG submission 161273) | Hydrothermal vent microbial mat bacterial communities from Southern Trench, Guaymas Basin, Mexico - 4872-18-4-5_MG | ecosystem: Environmental > Aquatic > Marine > Hydrothermal vents >... | reverse complement strand
AACCTTTTTTCCGCCAACGTTCAAATAAACGGGCATATTCACCTTTTCGTCCCTTAACTACAGGCGCAAGTATCTTGATTTTTTGAGATGACAATCCGCTCAACAGCCTCTCCACCATTTCTTCGGGAGTTTGGGGTTGAATTTCTCGACCACAGGAAGGACAAAAGGGCTTCCCCACCCGGGCAAACAATAACCGGAGGAAATCATAGATCTCGGTTATGGTGCCTACGGTGGATCTGGGATTAGGCGAAATTGTTTTTTGATCTATGGAGATAGCCGGAGAGATGCCTTCGACAATCTCTACTTCAGGTTTCTCAAACTGTTCCACGTACTGACGAGCATAGGTGGAAAGGCACTCAATATACCTCCTCTGGCCCTCAGCAAAAAGAGTATCGAAGGCCAAAGAAGATTTTCCTGAACCACTAGGGCCAGTAATGACTACTAACCGATTCCGGGGAATAACCACATCTATATGTTTAAGATTGTGCTGAGCAGCCTTTTTTACGGTTATATATTCCAGCATTACTCTGTGGATTTCTATTTTACTCCCCCTATTGACCAGCCGCAAGCAATGACTTAAGATAAAAAGGTAATCCTTATGGCCCAAAATTCCCGTTTACTCGATGCACTGGCAGAACTTAAAAAAATCAGCCTGGCCCAGGGCTGCATAAAAGCAATCAAACATATTCCTCGCCGGGAAGGAAATTTCCATCCCTTTCCCGAGGATGTCCATCCAGCTTTAATTCAAGCTCTTCATCAAAAGGGCATCTCGCAACTTTATTCTCATCAATATGAAGCGTGGGAAAAAGCCCGGCAGAGAAAGAATATCATTGTTGTCACCCCCACGGCTTCCGGTAAGACCCTTTGCTATAATCTACCGGTTCTGCAATCTATCTTGGAAAATCCCTCCAGTCGGGCCATTTATCTTTTCCCCACCAAAGCTCTCTCTCAAGACCAACGAGCTGAACTAGAAGAAATCATCAACCTCCTGCCCCAGGAAATAAGGATCTTCACTTATGATGGGGATACTCCCCAGGACGCCCGGAAGGCCATCCGAGCCAGAGGGCAGATAATTCTGACCAATCCGGACATGCTTCATACCGGCATTTTGCCCCACCATACCAAATGGATCAAACTTTTTGAAAATCTTGAATACATCATTGTTGACGAATTACACAATTACCGTGGCATTTTCGGTAGTCATCTGGCCAACATTTTTCGTCGTTTGAAACGAATCACCAACTTTTACGGTTCCTCCCCCCGGTTCATTCTCTGCTCAGCCACCATCTCCAACCCAGTGGAAATGGCCGAAAGAATGATCGAGGAACCGGTGGAGTTAATTGACAACAACGGTGCCCCTCAGGGAGAAAAATATTTTATTTTTTACAATCCACCCGTGGTGAACAAACATCTGGGTATCAGGCGCTCCTATGTTAATGAAACTCGCCGGGTGGCCAAAGTATTTCTTGGAAAAAATCTTCAAACCATCGTTTTTGCCCAAAGCCGCCTCATCACGGAAGTCCTGGTCACCTACTTGAAGGCAGATATGGAAAAAAACATAACCCAAGAAGGACTCATTCGTGGTTATCGGGGTGGTTATTTGCCCTTAAAAAGAAGGGAAATTGAAAAAAACCTCCGCGAAGGAAAAATACTGGGCATTGTCTCTACTAATGCTTTGGAACTGGGTATCGATATCGGCAGTCTGGATGTAGCGGTCATGGCCGGTTACCCCGGTACCATCACTAGCACCTGGCAAAGAGCTGGTCGGGCTGGTCGCCAAAATGCCCCTTCAGCTGCCGTCTTGGTGGCCTCCAGTGCTCCTTTAGACCAGTTTATAGTTAATAATCCGGATTATTTCTTTTCCAAAAGCCCGGAAAAAGCCTTGATTAATCCTGATAATCTCTCCATCCTCATCAGCCATATTGAATGTGCGGCCTTCGAACTCCCCTTCCAGGAAGGAGAAAAATTTGGCCGGCTAGAAATAGGGGAAATCCTAAAGTTCCTGGAAGAAGAAAAAATGCTTCACTATTCCCGGGGAAAATGGTTCTGGACTTCTGATGCTTACCCAGCTGACGGAGTCAGTCTAAGAAGTATTACTTCTGATAATTTTGTAGTGGTCGACACCACCGGTAAACCTAAGGTCATCGCTGAGGTAGATTTTTCCTCTGCCTTGACCACCCTCCATCCTAAAGCCATCTATCTTTGTGAGGGGCAACAATATTATGTGGAACAGTTGGACTTCCAACAACGGAAAGCTTACGTCAAGCAAACTGAGGTAGATTATTACACGGACGCTATCGATTACACCAAAATTAAAATTCTTGATTCTTTCGATCAAAAGAAAATAGATAATTACTCCATTACCCATGGAGAAGTTCATGTAGCCACCCAAGTGGTTGGTTTCAAAAAAATAAAATTCCACACTATGGAAAATGTCGGCGCCGGCGATTTAAGTCTGCCGCAATACGAAATGCAGACTACCGCCTACTGGTTGACCATTCCCTCTTTTCTTTTTAAGTCTTTACCCTATTATCCCGAGCAAAAAGTCAACGGTCTTTTCGGCCTGGCCTATTGCCTCCATCATGTGGCTCCACTATTTATGATGTGTGATTTTCATGACGTAGGCGTCTCCATCGGAGATAATTCGACGGGAAAAAGTGTTCCCCCTAAAGAATTAAGAACTAAAGCTTACTTCCAGGAAGAAGGCTTTTTCTCCGAAACTGATTTCGAGCCCAATATTTTCATTTATGACAATTACCCAGGGGGAATCGGTCTCAGTCCCTCTCTTTTTGAATTAGAAGCAGAGTTACTCGAGCGATGTTTGAAAACCATCACTGACTGCCCCTGTCAAGAAGGCTGCCCCTCCTGTGTCGGGCCGGTTAAAGAAAGCGGCCAGGGTGCCAAAGAAGTGGCTCGCGAGATCCTCCGCCGGCTCCTACGAAAATAAACTAATCCCTTTTATCTTGATCAGCGATTAAAGTCCCGGCTAAAAGCAATTTTAGAGAGAAGAAATTGGGGAAAATTGGGTTGAGGTCTCCAGCTTTCACCCTTGATTAAAACTTATCCCTCAGAAATGTCTTTATTCTTATAGGCTTTTTCTTCCCTTTTGCCTGCCAAGGGAATGGTGAAGACCCAAATCCAAAGGTCTGAGCCTCGGACATTATCTTTTATCCTTAATTTTTCTCCCGCCTGGACTTTTCCGAAACTCAGGTTAACTCCTTGACGACTCAATATTTGCGGCAATTAAAAAATAATCTTCATCAAATGAAAAAAGATATTTTTTGGTTGGTTCAAGACTTGGACTGAGAATTCAGCCGAGCCAATTGCTTTTCTTCCCCCAAAATAATCAGGATATCACTGTCTTTAATCACAAAATCAGCTGAAGGAATAAAAGTTATCTTATCAGGGATCAACTCTTTGATAGCGATCACCTGAATACCATATTTATTTCTTAAATCAAGTTCTCGCAATGATTTACCGATAAACTTTTCCGGAGGAGCTAATTCCTGAATACTGAAGCCCGAAATTAGAGGTAAATATTCGAGAATATTAGGATTGCTTAGACGGAGTGCAGTCCTGATAGCCATATCTTTTTCAGGATAAATTACCTCTGTAGCCCCAACAGCTTCCAATATCTTTGCATGGTCTTCCGAGAGAGCCTTAGCAATAATTCTCTTCACTCCCAACTCATGGAGATAAAGCACAGTTAGAATTGAAGCTTCCATTTCAGGCCCTAAACTAACAATAACCACATCCATCTCCCGGACACCCAAAGCTTCCAGATTTTCCTTATCGGCCGAATCCATACACACGGCGTGGGAGACAAAGCCTTTGACCGCTTCGACTCTTTCTTTATCTATGTCTATCGCCAGAACCTCATTGTTCTTTTCATAAAGCGTTTTGGCTATATTGGAACCAAAACTGCCTAAACCGATAACAGCAAATTTCATAACAAACACTCCTCTTCCTGAATTCTAGCCAATCATTACCGATTCTTCAACAAAGGAATATTTTCCAAAGGACTTCTCCCGACTGACAGCATATAAAAGAGTTAAGAGGCCGATTCGGCCACAGTACATGGTGATAATAATAATTAATTTGCCCACTGGGGTTAATTGAGAAGTAATACCGAGACTTAAGCCCACTGTCCCGAAGGCAGAAAAAACCTCAAAAAAGGCCTGGGCCATATTAAGCTGGGGTTGAGTTAAAAATAGAAGAAAACTCGCCAGGGAAATAAAAGACAAAGCTAATGTAACCAGAGTAAAGGCTTTGGTCACAACCTCTAAAGGGAGAGTCCGTTGAAAAAGAGAAACTGAATCCCTGGCCAACAATTTGGACCGAATAAAAGAGAAAATAACTCCAATTGTAGTGGTTTTTACTCCGCCTCCGGTTGACCCGGGGGAGGCTCCCACAAACATAAGTAAAATTAACAGAAAAACACTCCCTGGGGCCAGAGAGGTCAAATCTAAAGTATTAAAACCAGCGGTACGAGCAGTCACTACTTGAAAAAGCGAAGCTAACAGTTTCTCTGGCCAAGCAAAATTAGCCAATGATTTGTTCCATTCACTACCCAGAAAAAGAAACCAAGGAAGCAAAATCAAACCGGTGGTCATCGCTACTACCAGGCGAGTGTGAAGACTTAAGATAAAACGCCTCTTCCTGACTATAGATTGGAAAAACTGAGTTCCTTCCTGAAGAACCAGAAATCCTAATCCTCCTAAAATTATGGTGGTAATCATTGTTAAATTAACCAAAAAATCACTCCGATAAGAAACCAAACTGGTGCTGAAGAGAGAAAAGCCGGCGTTGCAAAAAGCTGAAATAGCGTGGAAAAGAGAAATAAAAAGGGCTCTTGGCCAGAGAAATTCTCTTTGCCAACGCAAAAAGAGTAATCCCCAGGCTATTCCTTCAATGACCAAAGTAAAGATAAAGATTTTTTTTATTAAGGTTTTCAAATCACGGAGAAACCCATAATGGAATCCTTCTTGGATAATTAATCTATCAGTAATAGATATATTCCGGCCGCTAACTAAAAGTATTAATGTTGAAAAAGTCATTATTCCCAGCCCCCCCAGCTGGAAAAGAATCATAATAATTACCTGACCCACGGGTGAGAAAAAGGTTGGAGTATCCTGGACAATTAACCCAGTTACACAGACGGCTGAAGTGGCTGTAAATAAAGCGTCAATGAAGCTAATCCCTCCTTGAACAGTGCTCCAGGGAAGGAGCAGAAAAAGAGTCCCTATAAAAATTGCCCCTAAAAAACTAAGAGCCAAGACTTGGGATGGATTGAACTTTCTTATTTTGGGCATCGTTTTTCAATCAGCTCTCAATCTATTACTTCACTTTTTTTTTGTCAATTCAGCCCAGTCCCAAGAAAGCAAATTGCTAATGGGAGGCCAGGCTTTAGCCTTTCACCTCAAAGGTCAGAGAAAAATTTATCTAAATTCAAATTAAGAATCATTCTAATTAATCCTTCTCAAAGAGAAAGAGCTGCCCCCTCTCAGCTAATTACTTTTGGTTTAAATCTTAGATGAATCAGTTCAGGGTTTGACAATCAGCGGGGGCTGTGTTAATTTTTCTGGGAAAAAATGAATTTTTTGAAACTAATTATAGAAGCTAGCATAGTCGTTCAATTTGTTTTACTTGTTCTTCTTTTCTTTTCTGTTTTTTCCTGGGCCATCATTCTCTTTAAAAGGAAATCTCTCAAAACAGCCGATCTTCAATCGAAAAAATTCTTAGATGCCTTCCGTCGAAGTCGTAACTTAAGTGATGTTACTGAAGCTGCCCGGAAGTACAAAGCTAGCCCTCTAGCGTCCTTATTTCTGGCTGGATTCAAAGAATTAGCCCATTACACCCGAGGCAATCCCAGCCATCAGCTTGAGCCGGCCCATCTGGAAAGAATTAATCGAGCCTTGATCAAAGCCTCTAACGAGGAAGTTTCTCGCCTAGAAAAAATGATGAATTTCTTAGCCACCACGGGCAGTGTCACTCCCTTTATTGGTCTTTTTGGAACCGTCTGGGGAATTATGGATGCTTTTCACGAAATCGGCCTACTGAAGTCAGCCAGTTTAACCACTGTTGCTCCGGGAATCGCTGAGGCCTTAATTGCTACCGCCTTAGGACTCTTTGCAGCCATACCAGCCGTTATTGCTTACAATTACTTTCTCCATCGAATTAAGGAAATTACAGTCAAGATGGAAGATTTCTCAATTGAATTCTTAAACATTACCGAAAGGCTCTATGGCATTTAAATATCGCTCTATCACCAACAAAGAGGTAGGAACTTCTCTATCAGAGATTAATGTAACTCCTTTGGTGGATGTTATGCTCGTCCTCCTGATCATCTTCATGGTGACAGCCCCCATGCTTCAAACTGGCATTGGGGTTAATCTCCCTCAGGCTGAAACTAAAACTACTCCAGCTGAAGAAGGTTTGACCCTGACTATTACTAAAGACAGGTATATTCACCTCAATGAAACAGTCATTAATCAATTTCTCTTGGAACAAAAACTTAAAGAATATTTTTACGGTCAGGATAAAAAAGTAGTCTTTCTGCGGGCGGACGAGGAACTTCCTTATGGTTTCGTCATTCAAATCCTGGATATCATCAAAAGAGCTGGGGTAGAGGTGGTGGGATTGGTGGTGGAACCTCTCTCAGAGAAAGCCAGGAAAAGAAAATGACTCTTACTCAAAGAGAATCTTGGCTCTTTAAACGAGCTGTGGTTTCTTCAATAATCCTCCATCTCCTAGTGGCTCTAGCCTTGATTATTTCCCCCCGAATTCCAATTCCCAGGAAAAAAGGCTTAGTCCAGTATGTCAATCTGATCGCTCTCCCTGGAGGTGGGGGAGGCCCAGGTGGGGGAGGACAAATAAAAGAACTGGGTGAAACTCCTACCCCTCCGAGAGCCTCATTAAAAGACCTTACTACTCCAGAAAAGCTAAAAAGTTCTCCAGAATCATCTTTCCGCTATCCTGTGGAAAAACCTCGTCGAGAAGCAAAAAAACCTCCTCAAAAGAAAAAAGCCGTTATTCAAAAATCCACTTCGTCCAGCCAAGTCTCTTCACCAACAACCTCTTCTTCATCTGGAGGAACTGGCGGCGGTATTCGACTCGGGCTTGGTGGCGGCTCTGGCAGTGGTCTTTTTGGCTCAGCTCTCTCCTCTCAGATCGGTTTCTCCACCTTCCCCTATACCTATTATCTCCAAGCCCTTCTCGACAGAATTTCCAGCAATTGGCTAAAATCCCAACTAAGTGGACTAGATACAGCGGGTTTGCACACAACCATCTACTTTAAAATTTATCGGTCAGGTCAAATATCCGATGTAAAAATAGAGGAATCTTCGGGCATCAAAGCTCTGGATCTTTCAGCTTTAAGAGCTGTTTATTCCTCAGCTCCTTTTCCTCCTCTGCCTCAAGATTATCCTGATGAATATTTAGGCATTCATCTTATTTTTGAACATTAACCATGAAAATAATTAAATGGACTCCGCTCATCATCTTTATTATCACCGCCTCTATTTTACCTCTTTTTACGCAACAAGAAGTCGTGCTCAGCTTGAGGGAAGGCCTACCGGCTATTCCGGTAGCCTGTCCCACCTTCCAGATTTCCGGAGATCAACCTTTCGTCCAAGAAGCTGCTCAGACCCTCCGGGAAGTGCTCCTTGCGGATTTAAAATACAGCCGTGTTTTCGTGCCTCTGCCTGAATCTTACTACAAATATATTCCTGCTCTTAATCCGAACAATATACGTTTCAAAGATTGGGAATCTATTCAAGCGAAATTGCTCTTTGTGGGTCAGGTAAAAAGTAATAACGATCAGAAATCAATTATTTTTGAAGGAAAAATTTATGACGTCAAAAGCCAACGCTTTATTCTTGGCCGCAAATACCAAGCAGACCGGAGCCTTCTGAGATTGGCCGCGCACAAAATGGCCGACGAATTCATGAAAATGTATGGAGAACCACCCCTTTTCACTTCCAAAATAGTTTTTGTCTCTAATCGAGATGGGAATGATGAAATTTATATGATGGACTACGACGGTCATAACCAAGTCCGCTTGACTTATAACCGGGTGCGAGATTATATGCCTGCCTGGGCGCCCGACAGAAAAAGAATTGCTTACACCTCATTTAAAGATGGCCAAGCCATTCTCTATATTCTTGATTTGGAAAAAGGCACCTTGACCGAAGTTCAAAATGAAGGCACTAACTTCGCCCCGGCTTTCTCTCCAGACGGTAAGAAACTGGCCTTTTGTTCTACCTTAGAAGAGGGGAACTCAGAAATTTATGTCGCCCGTAGCGATGGTTCTAATATCCGCCGTCTAACTTTCAATAAAGCCATCGACACTGCCCCCACTTGGTCCCCCACCGGTCGCGAGATTGCTTTTACTTCTGACCGAGGCGGAACTCCTCAGATATATATCATGGATGCTGAGGGAACTAATGTCCGCCACGTCAGCTTTGGTGGCAACTACCACGATGCCCCTGCCTGGGCCCCTACCGGAGAAAGATTGGCTTATGTTTCCCGAGTCTATCTTATTTTTGATATTTATGTCCTCAACCTCAGGACCAATCAAATTATCAAGTTGACAGAAAGCAATGCCCGCAATGAATCCCCCTCTTGGTCTCCAGATGGACGCCATCTGGTCTTTTCTTCCAACCTAAAAGGAACAATCCAGCTCTTCTCTATTGATTACGATGGCACCAACCTGCGGCAATTAACTTTTAAAGGAGAAAACAAACTTCCTGATTGGTCAAAATAAAATTGGGCAAAATTTCTATTTTTACTAATTGTTTATTGACACATCCTTTTCAACCATGTATATATGGAAAACCCGCAGGATTTATGGGTAAAAGAAGTAAAATTAAAAAATCGGAAGGAGGACGTATGAAAAAATTGGTGGTATTTTGCTTGGTTTTCCTGATAACCTTTGTTTTCTTCAATGGATGTCGAAAAAAAGTGGAAGAAGTCCCTCCCCCACCTCCCCAGGTTAAAGAACAACCGAAAGTAGAAAAAGTAGAAAAACCTCCCCAGGTTAAAGAACCTGAACTGACCGAAGAAGAAATCTTTGAGCGAAAAACTTTAGAAGAACTAAATGCTGAACAACCTCTGAAAATGGTCCATTTTGATTTTGACAAATATGACATCCGCGAAGATGCCAAACCAATTTTGGCGGCTAACGCTGCTTGGCTAAAGAAATGGACAAGCGTGAAAATTTTGATTGAAGGCCATTGCGACGAGCGGGGAACTGAAGAATACAATCTGGCTTTAGGAGAAAAACGAGCCAAAGCTGTGTTTGATTATTTGGTTTCTCTAGGCATTTCCCCCGACAGAATGAGAATTATCTCCTATGGCAAGAGCCAACCTTTGGATCCGGGCCATAACGAAGAAGCCTGGGCTAAAAATAGGCGCGCCCAATTCACCATTATCGCCAAATAACAAAGATAGCCAACTAACAAAAAATCAAGTATAATAATCTCGATGTATCGAGAAAAAAGTGGGGTTTTTCTCTTCCTCCTTCTCTGGATAATGAGCGGGGTTTGCTTCCTTCAAGGAGGAGACAAAAAAGAAGAAAAAGTCTATGAGCTCATCTATAAAGATGTTCAACTGATCAAACAAAGTCTCCTTCGTTTAGAGACTCAAGTTAAAGACAATCAAGAGCAATTAAACCGCCTCGAGAAGAGCCTGGCTCATTTGGGAAAAATCTTAACCCAACTCCAGCTGGAACAGGCTTCTTTTAAAGAGAAACAACAGGAAATACCTCTTCTTTATCAAGCTATTCTTGAGAAATTCGATTCGCTTTCTCTTAACTTTCAGAAGATCAAAGAAGAAGTCCTGGCCATAAAAAAAATAGTTGTGCCGGCTGAAGAATCACCGGCGACAGAAACACCTCCAGCCGAAGAAAAAACACAACAAGCCGCGGCCTCTCCTCCTACTCAATCTCAACCTCCAGAAAAACCTCCTCTTCCACCCGATCTTTCTCCTCAAGAAATCTTTAATATGGCCCGGGAAGATTATCTCAAAGGTCATTACGATCTGGCCATTGAAGGATTCAGAATTTATTTGGCCAATTTTCCTGAGAGTCCCTTAGCTGATAATGCGTCTTATTGGATTGGAGAATCACTTTTCAGCCAAGGCAAGTATGAAGAAGCTATTAATCAATTCAATGAGCTCATTCTCAATTACCCTTTTAGTGATAAGATCGCGGCAGCTTATCTCAAGAAAGGCTTAAGCCTCCTCCAACTCAACAAAAAGGAGGAAGCTCTGGCTGTCTTTAAACTTTTAGTTAGCAAATTTCCTCTGGAAGAAGAGACGAAAATTGCTCAAGAAAAAATAAAAGAATTAATTGAGAAAAAATGAGAGATATCAATAGTTTAAACAAAGTTATTCTCATCGGCCGTTTAGGACAGAATCCTGAGTTAAGATATCTTCCGCAAACCGATCGAGCGGTGGCCCGCTTTACACTAGCGACAAATGAAACTTTCTTCAACACAGCTAAAAATGAGAATGAAGTTCGCACGGAGTGGCACCGAATTGTGGTTTGGGGAAAGTTGGCCGAATTCTGCGAGAAATACTTAACCAAAGGCAAACAGATTTATCTTGAAGGAAAATTAAGAACCAGAACCTGGCAGGATCGAGAGGGTAACAAGCGAACCACCACAGAAATAGAAACTCAAACTATTGTCCTTCTGGGCCGACGTGATGAATTACCTCCTCCTGAAGTCGAAGCTACCTTGACTGAAGAAGAGATCATGGATGAACTCCCTCCCGAAGAAGAAGCTAATCAAGCTGAGGGTAGCGATGAAGATGATATTCCTTTCTGAGAGAGCCCCCTAACCGGACCCCAACAGTCAGGAGCAAGAATGAAGGAAAAAGATGAGATTGAGCTTTTTAAAGCTAGTATTTATGAAGAAAATCGCCCTTGGGGAAAATTTCGCTCTTTTCCCCACGAGATGGCCCAGTCCATCAAGATAATTACCGTCAATCCCGGCGCTTCTCTTTCCTTACAATACCACCACCACCGCAGCGAATTCTGGGTAGTGCTTGACCCTGGACTAGAGATAACAGTTGGCGAAAAAGTATGGCAACCCCAAGTCAATGAAGAAATTTTTATCCCGCGCCGGACACTTCACCGATTACGCTGTTTAGGACCCCACCCAGGAAGAGTACTAGAAATTTGGCTTGGAGCCTCCAGCGAAGATGATATTGTCCGCCTCGAGGATGACTACGGACGAACTTAAAGTTAGAGTCGATTTCCTTCGGTAATTTCTCTCATCAAAAAAGCCTGGGGGTATTTAACGAGAATTCTCTCTAAGAGAAATTCTTCAATCTCTTGAGCTGTTCTTAACTTCAAAGCTTCTTCAACCATTTCTTTTATATACTCTCTTTCCACACTCCGAAGCACTTTTTTTATCCGGGGAATAAAAATGGGATTCATACTGAAATGTCGCAGACCAAAGCCAAGCAACACTAAAGCACAAAGAGGATCCGCCGCCATTTCTCCACAGACGGTGACTTCCTTCTCGGCTTCTTGAACGCTCGTAATAATCCACTTTAGTAATCTCAATAGAGAAGGGTGGAGGGGCTTATAAAGGTAAGCCACCAATTCATTGGAGCGATCGACCGCTAGATAATACTGAATAAGATCATTAGTGCCAATGCTAACATAATCTACTTCTTTAATCATCTCATCAACTAAAGTGGCTGCCGCGGGAACTTCAATCATTACTCCTAAAGGAAGATTGGGGTCAAAGGGTACTCCTTCTCGAGTTAATTCTGTTTTAACTTCATTCAGTAACCACTTAACTTCCTCAATTTCTTCCATCTCGGTGACCATCGGAATCAACAAACGGACATTTTTCTGGATACTAGCCTTTAGCACCGCCCGAAGTTGCGTCCTGAAAATGGACCTGTTTTTTAAAGAAAACCTAATAGCTCGGAGACCGAGAGCCGGATTCGGCTCTCTTTCTATGTTGAGTTGAGGAATATTCTTCTCACCACCGATATCAATTGTTCTGATATAAACTGGAAAAGGAAAAGCCTTTTTAGCAATTTGCGAATAAACTTGGTAATGGTCTTCCTCAGAGGGAATTGTCGTCCGGCGGAGATAAATAAATTCTGATCGGAACAAGCCAATACCTTCGGCTCCCAAAGATAAAGCCAAACTGACTTCTTCAGGCAATTCAATATTGGCTAAAGGAAAAAACCTGACGCCATCTAAAGTTTCTGAGGCCAGCTTTGAAGTTTTTCGGAGCTCCCTTAAATAATCATCATACTTTTTCTTCTTACTAATAAATTCCTTCCGAATCGCCAAGGGAGGATTGATAATAACTTCTCCATCGGTGCCATCAACAATAATGACATCTCCATCTTTAACTTTTTTAGTAATATCTCTCAGGCCTACTACAGCTGGAATATTTAAGGAGCGGGCCAGGATAGCGGTATGGGAAGTCTGTCCTCCCATATCTAAGGCTACTCCCAGGATATTACCTTTGCCCAACTTTATGGCTGCTTCTGAAGGCAGTAATTCATGGGCCACCAAAATTTTTTCTGTATCATCTTCCTTCGCCTCTCGGGCATAAGGTTGAAGATGCCGATATACTTTAGAAAGAACGTCGGACAAATCAAATCTTCGCTGGCGGAAGTATTCATCCTCAAGGGTTTCAAAAACTTTCATATAATGATCATGAATTCGGGAAATAGCCCACTCAGCCCTTACCTGTTCTTTTCGGATAAGATTTTCAATTTCATTGCGAAGAGAATTATCTTCGAGAATCAGGAGATGAGCTTCAAAAATAAAGGCATGCTCTTTACCTAATTTATCCCGGACCTGATTTTTAATTTCAGCAATATCACGCTTTGTCTCCTGAAAACTTCGGCGGAGGCGGTCAATTTCTTTATCAATTTCTTCAGGCGGAATTATTTCTTTACGGGAGGTAAAAACCACTCTTTCGGCCAAGCGGACTGACCCCAGAGCGATTCCCGGAGAAACGCCGATGCCTCGCAGTCGAATATATTCGCTGGCCATTATTCCTCATAAAATTTGTTATCAATTAACTTTATTAGGGCCCTCATAGCCGCCTGTTCATCATGCCCAGCGACTTTAAGGATTAACTCTGTCCCCTGAGTAGCAGCTAAAGTCAAAATACCTAGAATGCTTTTGCCGTCTATTTCCTGTCCGTCTTTTTCCAACCTTACTGAGGAAGCAAAACGATTAGCCGTATTGACAAACTTGACCGCCGCTCGGGCATGGAGTCCAAGTTTGTTTTTAATTTTGACTTTTTTAACCAACATAGCTTAAAAATCAGTCTTGTCCTTTCAAAATAGCACTGACCAGATGAATATTCTTCCGGCCTTGTTCTACTACTTTTTTGGCTACTTCTTTAAGATTATTGCTCCGTTGGAGGGAAGCAAACTTAATCAACATGGGCAAATTCACTCCCGTAATTATTTCCACTTGATTCTCTTTTAAAAAAGTAAAACTAATATTAGAGGGAGTCCCGCCAAACATATCAGTAAAAATCAGAACGCCATTTTTCTGATCGACTCTCTTTATGGCTTGGTTAATTTTTTTCTTTGACTCCTCCACATCATCATACCACCCAATGGAAATCGCTTCCATATTGACTACTTCACCTAGAATAATATTGAGCGCATTTAATAATTCCTCCGCTAATTTCCCGTGAGAAACAATTATCCCGCCAATCATTTCTTATCTCAAATCTCTAGCCAATCCATTTCATCTTATCATATATCCGGCCTTGGAATTAAGTTTTTTATTAATTTTAATTAGTTTTAAAGCAATGAAGAGTCAAGGCATTTCGGGCCCAGGTTTTCACCTTTCACCTTGGAGCGAGGGGTCAGCAAAAAATATTTGGTAATTGAACCCAATAATAACCAAAGGTAAAAAGTAAAGACCTCATCCCATAAACCCTATTTATAAATATCTCGATGAAAAATTCGGACATTAAACTTTCTGGATTTCAACCAGCGATATATTTCTGTGGCTACCACCACTGACCGATGCTTCCCCCCGGTACAGCCGATGGAAATGGTTAAGTTGCTCTTCCCCTCGCTGATAAAACGAGGCATTAAGAACTCCAACATCTGAAAAATCTTCTTTAAATATTCTTTCGTTTCAGTTGACTCCAAAACAAAGCCTCGGACCTTTTGGCTCCTCCCGGTTAATTCCTTTAAATTCTCTAAATAAAATGGATTGGGTAAAAAGCGGGTATCTAGAACCAAATCTGACTCCAGGGGAAGACCAAATTTATAGCCGAAGCTCACCACTAAGACCTGAAGCCGGTGCTTACGACGGCGAAAATATCTTTCAGTCAATTTTTTTCTCAATTCTGCTACCGTATAGTCACTGGTATCAATTATCTCATCAGCCATTTCCCTGATTTGGGCCAAACGTTCTCTCTCCAAGGCAATCTTCTCCAACATAGAGCGTTTGGTTTTTAGAGGATGGGGGCGCCGGCTTTCACTATAGCGTTTAATCAAAATCTCATCTCGGGCTTCTAAAAAGATTATCTTCGGAGTCACAACTTCTTTGATTTTCTCTAAAGCCTGGGGAAAATCCTTCAAGAATCCAGCCTCTCTTATATCCACGACCAAAACAATTTTCTGAATTTCAACTTCTCTAGTTTTCCAAAAATCTACTAAATAGGGAATCAACTTGGCCGGAAGATTATCTATCCGGTAATAACCCATATCTTCAAAAAAATGGCTGACAACTGTTTTGCCAGACCCGGAAAGACCGGTGAGAATTAAAAAATTATCATTTTTTTGTTTGGCTGAACTCATTCTTCTCCTTGGCTAAAGCCCGATTAAGTCGCTCAATAATATCCTGAGCAGCAATATAACCTTCTAGACGACAGATATGAACTTTGGTGGCCACTTCAATTAATGTGGCAATATTTCGGCCTGGAGCTACAGGAATACTGATTTTGGGTAAACAAACTCCCAGAAGGTGGCAATCTTCGGGAAAAGAAAGTCCCAAGCGATCATATTCAGCTCCTTCTTCCCATCTTTTTAAATTAACCACTAAATCAATCGTATGCTCATCCAGCACGGCTTCGGGACCAAAAATCTTTTCGATATTAATAATTCCTAATCCTCGGATTTCCATGAAAAATCTACTCATCGAAGGCGCTTTGCCCATCAGCTTCCCTGCCTTCTTTTCAACTAAAGTCACATCATCGGAAATAAATTTATGCCCTCTGGAAACAAGTTCTAGGGCACTCTCACTTTTGCCAATTCCACTATCACCTTGAATAAGAAGGCCATAATCATAAACTCGAATTAGTCCTCCAGGAATCACACTCTTTTTCTCCTGGAACAAAAGAGGCACTTCTCTCATTTTCTGACGCAAATTATCTAAAGGTAGCTCTGATTGAAAAAGAGCAATTCTTTTCTGCCGGGCTACTTGAATTAATTTGGGGGGAATATTAAAGTTGCTGGGAAAAATCAGGCAACTAAGATTTTCTTGAGCGGGCCAAAAATACTCTTTATCTTTGTTATCTTGGAAGAGTTGACTCTCGGCTTCCACTAGCCGACATCCCTCGGGAAGTAATTCTCCCTGAATGAGGTTTAATTGACGACTAAAACCAGTCTTGCCGGTTAAAGAAGTAAGCCGCAGAAATTCTTTGCTCTGGAGAAAAAATTTTTTTACGGAAATAATCAAGCTGGCCTCACTCTTCGCTGACTTTTTCTTCTTCTTCTCGAATAACTTTTAATATTTCTTGATTAGACTTAGCTTGAAGAATTTTCTTGACCAAACCTTTGGATTCCCGGACTAAATGGGCGATGGCGGCTAAAATCTGAAGGTTAATGCTTGGATTTTCAGGCGGAGAAACTACGAGAAAAAAGAGGTAAACCGGTTTCTGATCAACCGCTTGAAAATCAACCCCTTTCCGCGAAATTCCCAGTAAAACCAGCGGCTGCTCCAGACCTTTAATCTTACAATGGGGCACCGCCACTCCTTCCCCGATAGCTGTACTGCCTAATTTTTCTCTTTGAATAAGCTTCTCCAGCAGTTCTTTCCCTTTCCGATTGATGCTCTTCTCCTGGGTCAACCAATCAACCATTTCCTGAAGGACTTCTTCTCTGGTTGCACCGGTTAATTCGGGTACGATCATATCGGCTGTGAGTAAATGATTGAGTTTCACTTTAACTCCTCTGAATTCAAATTGTCCTTACTCAGGCTTGATTAAACCATAGTGCCCATCTTTCCGCCGATACAAGACATGCCAATTTCCCGAAGCCTGGTCTAGAAAAAGAAAAACTTCTCTCCGTTTAGCTTCCAATTGTAAAATTGCCTCCTCTAGACTCATGGGCTTCAGGGAAAAATCGTGACTGAGAATTATCCGTCGAGCCGGCGAAGAAGATTCTATCTCAAGGGAAGAAGCTTCTCTACTTTTACCTGCCCGCCTCTTTTTTTCTCGCTGCTTTTCCTTTTCTTTCTTCAACCTTTTCTCTAACTGATCGAAAGCTTCACCAAAGGAAGCCATCATATCTTCCGTCTCCGCCTCTGTGGTGACCAAGCCACCTTTCCACTTAAGTTTCAATTCAACTCGGTGGCGGTATTTCTCCATAGTATAGACTATATTGACATCCATTAAAGAATCCAATTTCTTCTCTAATGATTGAAGGCGACGTTGACAATAATCTCTGGCTTTTGGGGGTAACTCCACGCCCCGTGAGGTAAATTTTATTTCCATCCTATTCCTCCATTAAATACTTTCTCTTCCGGATATGAGAAGGTTCTAGACCAAGCTGGATTCGGTACTTGGCCACCGTCCGCCGGGCTACTTTGTAATTCTCCCGAGAAAGAATCTCAGCGATTTCTCCATCGCTTAAAGGATTATTCTTATCTTCTTGTTCAATCAATTTTTTAATCCTCTCTTTTATTCTTAGGGATGATATTTCTTCTCCTCCTCTGTTAGTTAAAGAACGATGGAAGAAATATTTCAAAGGAAATACTCCCCGAGGAGTTTGGATATATTTATTAGCTACCACCCGACCAACAGTTGATTCATGAACACCAATTTGTTGGGCTATCTCATTTAAAGTCAAAGGTTGGATATAATCTATACCTTTCTCCAGAAAGTTTTTTTGTTTCTCAACGATATATTCAGCTACCCGGTAAATCGTTCGATTTCTCTGGTCTAAGCTTCTTAAAAACCAATAAGCTTTCTTCAACCTGTCCCGAAGAAACTGATAAGAATCTGAATTTTTATCTTGCTTCTTGAGTAGAGCCTGATAATACCGGTTTATTCTTAACTTAGGTAAGCCTTCATTGTTTAATTCTATCCGATAATCGTCTCCCTCTTTAGTCACAATAATATCTGGAACTACATAGGAAACTTTTTCCTGAGAATATTTCCGGCCCGGCTTGGGATTCAATTGACGGATTAAATCGATGTGGTGTTTAATCTCGCTCAGCGAAATCCCTAACTCCCTCGCCAGCTGTTGATAATCAGATTTTTCTAACAAAGAAAGATGCTTCTCAATAATTTTTCGAGCTAAAGGCGCCTCAATCTGGTAATACTCAAATTGAGTTAATAAAGCTTCTTTAAAATCTCGGCTAGCTACCCCCACTGGATCAAAGCGTTTTATCTTTTCCCGAATCTGTTCCACGCGGGTTACGGTAACACCCAAATGCTTGGCAATTTCCTCTACTGGAACTTCCAAGAACCCGTCTTCATTAATATTCCCAATAATATATTGGGCAATCTCTCTGTCCTTGGCCTGGAAAAAGGTCAAGCTGGCCTGCCAGTTTAAATGGTCCCACAAAGATATGGCCCGGGTGGCCATATTTTCTAAAGAAAAGGACTCCTTCTCTTCCGCAAAATAGTGGCTGAAGCCATTATCGAAGTATTCTTGAAAAAAAGAATCGATCTCATTTTCCTCTTGGCGGGTTTCTTCACTAATTTCCGCTGTCTCTTCGTTGACCTCTTGGTTCTCTCTGGTTTCCCCTGCGGCCTCGAGCATAGGATTTTGAGAAAGCTCTTGGTCAATTACCTCCAATAATTCCAGATTAGAAAGAGTCAATAATTTAATTGCTTGTTGGAGAGAAGGCACCATAATTAATTTCTGTACCTGTCGCTGGTCCAACCTTTGTTTTAGGGCCATTTCTAATGTCCTCGCGGAATTTCTTCAAGGGAAAAATCTTCTCCTAGATACTTCCTTTTTATTAAAGTTGAAACGGCCAGTTCCTGAGGAGAACCCGTTCCTAAAATGCGACCTTCATCAATGACATAGATTCGATCAGCCACGGCAAAAGCATCTCGAACACTATGGTCGGTTATTAAAATACCTAATCCTTTTTGCTTCAAGTCAAGAAGAATCTTTTGCAGAGCACTTACCGCCAAGGGATCAACCCCGGTGAAAGGTTCATCTAAAAGAATAAACTCCGGAGCCAAGGCCAAGGCTCGAGCAATTTCCAGCCGCCTTCTCTCTCCGCCAGAGAGAGAGACAGCTTTAGCCTCGGCTAAAGAAGTGAGTTTAAATTCTCTCAGAAGAGAATCCAGAGTAAAAACCCCTTGATGCCGGGAATTATTCAAGGCCACCTGAATATTCTCGGCCACAGTTAATTTTCTAAACACTGAAGGTTCCTGGGGTAAAAGAGCCAAGCCCTGTCTGGCTCGTAAATACATGGGCAATTGAGTAATCTCATTGTCACCCAGAAAAACTTTTCCTTTATCCACTGACAATAATCCCGCAATAAGAGAAAAAGTGGTTGTCTTACCTGCTCCATTAGGTCCCAATAAAGCAACTATTTCCCCTTGTCCCACCCGAAGAGAAACATTATCAACTACTTTTCTCGAATGAAAACTTTTCTCTAAACCTAAGGCTTCCAGTTTTTGTTTCATGGGTTATGACTTGATGAGGATGATTGATCTTTCTTCTCCCTTATTTTCAACGACGATTCTATCATCGGGCAGATGAAAAGTCAATTTATCCCCCCTTATCTTTCCCCGAGAAGGTTCTTCCAAAATTGGCTGTCCACTCAGAATTAAAGATTGGGATTTATATAAATAGTCAGCCTTAAAGGCTGAAGCTTTGACCCGCTTATAGCTCATTTCAACCTTATCTAGAGCCTCAAACCTGGACAATTCATTACTCTCAGGGTCAAAATAAAGCTTAAATTGACGACTGGTCATTTTGACTTGGCCCATCTCCAGAGTGATCCCCTGTTTCATGACCATTGTTCTAGTTCTCGGCTCAAAAGCCATCTCTTCTCCTTTTATCCATAACTCTCTTTGACTTGGGTCCAACTTCTCTTGAATAATATTAACCTCCACTTCTCCTTGGGCTTCTAACCTCGAAGAATCTCTCTCCAGAACAATCCTTTTGGCTTTCAGCTTGCGGGAACCCTGCCATATTTTTACTTCACCTATAAGTACCAAACGTTGTCCCTGGCGCCGACTTCTCATTTCCTGGCTAGCCAAAAAAACAAGTCTTTCCGGGTCGAAAAAACCTTTTGGGTGAGGTTCAATTGAAGTTTTTCCTTTGACTGTGGCTTCCACCCCTTCTAAGGCTTTCCAATCATTGGTAGCCATTTTTATTTCAATTCGTCCGGCTGAAAAACTTAGGTCTGGACTATCAAAAAATGCACTATTATTTTGGCTGCCGATAACTACCAATATTCTATTTTTTCCTTTCAGAGCGAGTCTGTTTCCACCTAGAGTTATTTTTTTCCCTTCTTGATAACGGACAAAGCGGGCCTCTCCTTCAGTAATGAATTCCTTCAAATCTCCTCTGGCGGTAAAGAAAAAGTCGATTCTCTTACCAGAGAGCAGGGAACTCTTATCATTAGTAGACAAAAACTTAATTTTAACATTATTTGTCAACTTAATTATTTTAATTAATTTGGTCTGCACAAAACTCTCTATATAAATTTCTTCGGCCTCAACTTCCTGAAATTCCGGGTAAAACCATTCAGAGAACTCTGGGGAGGCAGAGGGAGAATTTCCCGGCCACTCATTTTTTAAATGTAATTTTACTTCACCCCGCAGGGTCAGCCATTTAATGAAACCCTCCTGGGCTCCTAATTTAAATTCAATCTGTCTGGCCTGCCCTTGACTTTCCCCATGTTCCAACCATATTCCTCCCTGGCAAAGGCCTATTTTGGACCGCCGGTCATAAGTTAAATGCTGGGCCTTAATGACCAAAGAATTGGCTGAAGACATAAAATTTATTAACTCTAGAAGCACCTCCCCCTTACACTCAAATTTCTTTGTTTTTATTCCCAGCCGAAAACTATTGGCCGTGACTGACCAATTAGCTGTGCTTATCTTGACCCCTTCCCGGCCGGCAAATTCTTCCTCTGGAGCAAAATAATCTATTCGACCCGCGGCAATCTCCACATCCGCCCATTTCACCCAGGCTTTCCCTGTCGTCCAGAAATGATTAAATTCTTGGTCATAAATCAAGGAATCTGATTTAATGACGACATCTTCCCCTTTCTGTTTTCGAGGAAAAACAACTTCTACTCCTCCTTCCAAGTGAAAAAGTCCATCTTCGCCTAAATAATGCCGCTCCGCCTTGACCCGAAGATGCTCTTTAGCCCCCTTTCTAACCTCTTGAAACTGGATCTTCTCCTTTTTCTCTAGAAATAAAGTATCATCAAGCTTTACTTCTTTTTTCCGGCCTTTTCCCCCTGAAATAGAAAGGATTAAATTAACTCCCACCAACACAATAATCGCTAGGGCTAGAGCTAACCACAGCCGCCGCATCAACTTAATCAAAGTAATGACTTGAGGAGAAGCCATTTACAGTCTTTTGGCTCCTTCCAAAGAGAGATAGATAAGCCTCTCGCCACGATATTCATTAATTTGCGGGGTAAAAACTAAATCAATGAGATCCCCTCGTCGGAAATGATCGGCCCATTCAGCTTTACGCCAGCCTAAAGCTTCAAACGAATAATTCTTCTGCCGCACGATTAATTTACAATGCTTATTCTGAATTTTTTTTGGAGGAGAAACAATTTCTACTCTTCGGGCAAGAAAATAGGGTCGGGGATTACCAATGCCAAAAGGAGCTAAAAGATGAAAATAATCCATGAATTGGCCATCAAGCTCATCCAGGTCAATTTCTAAATCAATAAAAATTCTCTTTTGAAGAAGTTCCGAAGCCAAGGTTTGTTCCGCATAACTGGTTAGGCGGGAACGAAATTCAGGCATCCTCTCCAGCGACAACTCACAACCAGCCGCCTGAGTATGACCTCCATAATTATCCAGTAAGTCACGATGAGCATGCAAACAATCAATTAGGGAAAAGCCCTCAATGCTCCGGCCGGAACCAATGGCCTGGCCGTTCTCATAAGCAAAAAGCAGGACTGGCCGGTAAAACATCTCCTTTAATTTAGAAGCCACAATCCCAATAACTCCCCGATGCCATTCTTCACTTCCCAGAATTAATATTTTATATTTCTCATTCAACCTTTCGGTGGCCACCTTATTTAGGGCTTGTTGAAAAATCTTTTCCTCTATCTTCTGTCTTTCAGAGTTAAATCTATCTAATTTCCTAACCAACAAATCTATCTTCTCATCGTCAGAGGAGAAAAACAACTCCACCGCAGCCTCAGCTTCGCCCAGGCGGCCAGCCGCATTGAGGCGAGGCCCAATCCGGAAACCTACATCCCAAACAGAAACCTTTTTTCCCAAAAGACCGCAAATCTCCAGTAATCCTTTTAAGCCGGGATTCACCGCTTGCTTAAGCTGTTCCAGACCTTTCTTCACCAACAGTCGGTTTTCTCCTTTTAATTCAGCCACATCGGCGACAGTCCCAATGGCCACTAGTTTCAGGTAATGAGAGACAATCTTCTGGCGCGGATGTCCGTGGTAAAGAGCCTGAATCAATTTAAAAACCACACCGACAGCAGCTAGATTCTTCTCCGGATAACCTGAGTGCGGCAGGACAGGATTAAGAATAGCTTCAGCCGGGGGAAGAGTAGGCCCTGGTTGATGATGGTCAGTAATTATAACATCTAAGCCGGCTTCTTTGGCTCTGGCCACAAAGGCTGTGGCTGTAATCCCACAATCTGTACTAATGACCAGATTAGCGCCTTTCTTCTTGATTGTCTCCAATGATGATTCTTTTAAGCCATACCCCTCACTTAAACGATTAGGAATATAGTAATCAACCTCTCCCCCTAAATCAGAGATGGCCCGAGTCAACATGACGACAGATAATATGCCATCGACATCGTAATCGCCAAAGACAAGTATTCTTTCCTTGTTCTTGATAGCTCGTTTAATCCGCTCCACAGCCTTCCTCATATCCCGAAAGAGAAAAGGATCATGGAAACAAGACGCATCACCAAACAAGAACGATCTGGCCTCATCGGGAGTATAAATCTGGCGGTTAGTTAACACTCGAGCCACCCAAAATGGGATCTTAAGGGCCTGAGCTAAGAGTTCACTTCGAGGATCGGGGGGATTAATTATCCATTCCTGGTGACTCATCGTCTCCCAATTTAACACATCAGACAGGAATCGACAACCTGGAGATTCTCTAATCTCACCTCAAATTTTGTCTCTCCCAATTAGTTTTAAGCTCTCGACAACCTTCTTTAATAAGGGAGGGATAGGTTGGCATCCTTCATTTTTGACAGCCAGAAGATTTAAGCTCAGGCTTTCATTTTTCTGCTACTGTCCAAGCTTGTGGGGAGGGTGGTCCATCTGCTCCCCGAATTGATTACCAGATGGTAATTGCTTCCGTCTTCCCGGACTTGGCCGAGCACTACTATCTCTCCCCCTCGGATCTTTATCATCCTCCTAACTCGTTCGCCTCTATTTTTAACGTACAAGGTGGTCACTTTTGAGCTTGGAACCAAAGAGAAAGAAAAAAATCTAAGCTTAAGTAAATAATTTCTCTAATGGACAAGTTCCAACCCAAGGGTAAAGGTGAAGAGTAAACCCGAATTTTGCAAGGACAAGCAAGAGAAAAAAAGTGGCTTCACTTAACTCAGTTTTTATCCCAATCCTAATGCTTCACAAGGAGGAAGCCTCCTTACTGCTGGGATGATCGAGCTGTCTGTCGAACTGATTTTCATATCCCAATTTCTAGCCTGGATAATTCATAAAAAAAGCTGTTTCCTTTCCTAACGTATTGATATGTAATACGTTAGAACAAAAATAAAGAGAAATCAGCCATGAAAGATTGGGCTAATCACAAGCTAAGATTTTTGGCTGTTCTTAAATCAATTTTTCTTGTTTTTAAAATTTATGAATAGATCAGGCTATATAAGTTGTCTGAAGATAAATGAAAGGTGAAAATCTGACCCCCTTTCTCGGAAATAAAGACCCTTACCCCTAAGGAGAGCTGATTGACTATCCCCAGAGGGGCAAATATAATATCAATCCATGTTAAACCTGCTCAAAAAAAATTTAAGTCGAACCAGAACTGCTCTTAAGGAAAGAATTACTACCATTTTCAGCTCTAATAGAAATAGAGAGGAAATTCTTCAAGAACTGGAGGAATCTCTTCTTTTGGCCGACATTGGCTGGCCCACAACGGAAAAAATAATAAAGGCTCTCCGTCAAAATTCTCCCAAGACAGCCTCTCCCTTGGAGATAGAGTCTCTGCTGAAAAAGGAAATTTTGACTATTCTCAAGGCTGCCACCCCGGAGGCTCTTTCTTCCTCCGAAAAGAAAATAATAATGGTGGTAGGCATCAACGGCGGAGGCAAGACAACCTCTGTGGCTAAACTGGCTCATTATTACTCCAACCAGGGCCAGAAAGTTCTATTAGTAGCCGCCGACACTTTCCGAGCCGCCGCCCAAGAACAGTTGGCCATTTGGGCTGAACGTCTGGGCCTGCCGCTGATCAAAGGCCAATATGGAGCCGATCCAGCAGCTGTGGTTTATGACGCTTTGCAATCATTTAAAGCTAAAAATTACGATGTTTGTCTTATTGACACCGCCGGACGCTTACATACCAATAGGAATCTCATGGGCGAGCTAGAAAAAATCCGTCGGGTTATTGCCCGAGAATTTTCTGGAGCTCCTCACGAAATACTCCTTGTTCTCGACGCTAGTCTGGGCCAGAATGCCCTGATTCAAGCTCAAGAATTTTATAAATTCTCCGGATTGACAGGAATTTTTCTGGCTAAACTTGATGGGACAGCCAAAGGAGGTTGTGTCATTAGCATTGCTGATCAACTCCATTTACCTATTAAATTTGTCGGGGTTGGGGAAAGAGAAAATGACTACCTCCTTTTCTCTCCGGAAGATTTTGTGGATGCTCTTTTATCATGAACAGCGAAGACCTCAGCTACCTCCATTTAGCCTATGCTTTGGCTGAAAAGGCTAGAGGCTTGACGTGGCCTAATCCCTTAGTCGGAGCCGTAGTGGTTAAAAACGGAACTATTATCGCCCGAGGTTATCACTTAGGACCCGGGTACCCCCATGCAGAAATTGTGGCCATCGAGACAGCGGTTGAACCACTGGCAGGAGCTTGTCTCTACCTGACTCTCGAGCCTTGTGTCCATTGGGGCAAAACCCCTCCTTGTGTAGAAACTTTAGTCAAAATACCCTGGCAAAGAATTGTTATCTCTGCTTTTGATCCTAATCCCATCGTTTATCAGAAAGGAGTAGCTTATCTTCAGGAGCATGGTTACCAAGTGGAAATAGGCCTTCTTGAAGAAAAAAACAAAAAGTTGAATGAAGCTTATTATAAATTCATGACTGCAGGAATTCCCTTTGTCTGCCTTAAAACAGCAGCCAGCTTGGATGGCAAAATAGCCACCCGAACTTTTTCCTCTCAGTGGATCTCTTCACCCCTTTCTCGTGATTATAGCCAGCTTCTTCGGGGTGAATACCAAGCCATTATGGTCGGCATTGGCACCATCCTTCGAGACGATCCCCTCCTCACGGTCCGACATCCTCAATGGCCCCATAAAACCATTACCCGAGTGATTGTTGATTCTCAGCTCAAATTTCCTCCCGAAGCAAAAATGTTATCAACTCTGGACCAGGGAGAAATAATTATTTTCACCACGACCAAAGCTCCAGAAAAATATCGGCTTTATTTAGAAAAAAAGGGAGTTCGAATAGTTACCTTTAAACCCACAAAAAAGGGGCTGGTTCCTCTAGAGAAAGTCCTAGAATGGCTCGGCCAATATCATATTGCCAATCTTCTGGTGGAAGGAGGGGGAAATTTAATTGCTTCTTTTCTAGAAAAAAAATTAGCTGATAAAATAATCCTCTTTTTAGCCCCCAAGTTGATCGGTGGCCTAAACGCTCCCTCTCTCTTTCCCGGCCAAGGAGTGGCCGATCTTCAAGAAGCTCTTTTTCTGCGCGATATCTCTACTTTTCACCTGGAAAATGATATTATCATTGAAGGTTATTTCTAATGTTTACTGGAATAATCACCTCGCAGGGAAAATTCAAGGGTTACCGTCAACAGAAATCCATTCTGGTAATTGAAGTCACTAGAGAAATAACCGAGCTGCCGCTGGGCGAAAGCCTGGCTGTAGATGGAGTTTGTTTGAGTTTGGTGAAAAAAGAGAAAAACTTAGCCTATTTTAATCTTTCCCGAGAAACCCATGAAAAAACCACCCTGGGTAAGTTGGCCCCAGGTTGGCTTCTCAATTTAGAAAGACCGCTTCAGTTAGACTCTTTCCTCAGCGGCCACCTGGTGACCGGCCATGTCGATGCTACAGGTCAAGTTGAGCGAATTATTTCCCGGGGGGGAGGAAAAAGAATCAGGATAAAATACCCGCCTTCCCTCCAACCCTTCTTTATTCCTCAGGGAAGTGTAGCTGTCAATGGTGTCAGTTTAACTGTAGCTGAATTGAAAAAAAATTATTTTGAATGTGAATTGATTCCCATCACTTTAAAAAAAACTAACCTTGGACATTTAAGACCAGGACATTTAGTCAATCTGGAATGTGACATTATTGGCAAATACATGTATAATTTATTATCCAATTTGGGAATAATCAGCCCCCAAAAAAGGTTTAACCATGATTAAAAAATCAGCTATTGTCTCGGTGGAAGAAGCCATCGAAGCAGTTAAAGCCGGTAAATTAATCATTATTGTCGATGATGAAGACCGGGAGAACGAAGGCGACTTGATGGTGGCCGCTGAAAAGGTTACTCCAGATATAATTAACTTCATGGCCAAACATGGCCGGGGACTCATCTGCCTCCCTTTGACTAAAGAACGCCTCCAAGAACTTAACCTTCCTTTAATGGTTCCGGAAAATACAGCCCGGTATCAGACTGCTTTTACTGTGTCCATCGATGCTAAAGAGGGTATTACCACCGGTATCTCTGCCCATGACCGAGCCAAAACAATTTTGACAGCCATTGATCCTCAAACCAAACCTCACGATTTGGCCCGTCCTGGACATATATTCCCTCTCCAGGCCCGGGAGGGTGGCGTGTTGGAAAGAGCTGGCCAAACTGAAGCCGCCGTCGATCTGGCGCGTTTGGCTGGTTTGTATCCAGCCGGAGTTATTTGTGAAATCATGAATGAAGACGGCACCATGGCTCGATTGCCTCAACTTATTGAATTTAGCCAGACATACGATATTCCCATTTTGACCATCGCTGACTTGATTCAATATAGGCTCAAACATGAACGTCTTATTAAAAAAGTTGAAGAAGCTGACTTGCCCACTAAATACGGGCACTTCCGGATTATGGTTTTCGAAGACAAAATTCACCACGAGCACCATATAGCCTTGATTAAAGGCAAAATTGAGACCGAAAAACCAATTATGATCCGGGTACATTCCCAGTGCCTGACCGGAGACACCTTCGGCTCCTCCCGATGCGATTGTGGCGATCAACTTCATCGCGCTATGGCCATGATCGACAAAGAAGGGCAGGGAATCATTCTTTATCTTTTAAATCAGGAAGGCCGGGGGATTGGCTTAGCCAACAAAATAAAATCATATGCCCTCCAGGATGAAGGGGCTGACACTGTCGAAGCCAACCGAAAACTTGGGTTTAAACCAGATCAACGGGACTATGGTATTGGAGCCCAAATTCTGGTTTCTTTAGGAGTAAAAAAAATCCGTCTACTGACTAACAATCCCCGCAAATTTGTGGGGCTGGCTGGTTATGGTCTGGAGATTGTGGAACGGATCCCCATTGAAGTTCCCCCCAATAAATGCAATGTCAACTATCTGAAAACCAAAAAAGAAAAATTGGGCCATATCTTAGAAATGGTCTGAAAACAAAGTTATTTACCCCGCACCTCATTTTTCTTCAGGTCAGCTCTTAGCCTTTAATAAAGGGGGTAGCCAGATCTTTAGGCTTGAAGAAGTAACTGAGATAGCCAGACAAGCTACCTGGGTATCACCCCAATATAAACGTATAAGGAGAGAAATCATTCATCGCCCATCCAAAGAGCCATTCTCACCTTTTCCCTAGTCAAGGCCCAATTCACAGCCCCTGACAGGACCAAGGAAATTATGATATTTTTATAATCTGATTAAATTTACTCAGCCAGACAATTATGGGCCCGAGAAAAAAGAAAAAAGATCAATCCCAAAAAATAATCCCTCTTCACCCCCCAGTTAAAAGAGTAATTAAAAATGCCCAACCACGACTTCAGGACCTCAAAAAAATAATCAAAGAAAATCCGGCCTCTTTAAATATCCATTTACTTGACCTTCTGGCCGATCCCCGAGAAAATATAAGAGATTTCATCATAAAATTTCTTTCTAGCCAAGAACTCTCCCTACCTCTGGAAATTCTAGTTGATAAGCTTAAAGAACCCCCCTGGTTCCGGAAAACAGCTATCCTCAAGATAATTGCCCAACGTCAAGAAATACTACTACTTGACTCCCTAGCTGAGTTGATTAATGATCCTAACACTGCGGTCCGTTGCCAATTGGCTCAAACCTTGGGTGCCTTGGCTCTCCCGCAAGCGCTTAGCCTCCTCAGCCAACTGACAAAAGACACTAATCCCTATGTGCGTCGAGCCGCGGAAAAAGCTTTAGCTAAGGCCAGCAAAATTAGATTTACTTAACCACCAAATCTAGAAAAATAAAAAATCATTAATAAAATACAACTAAATTAAAGAAGAATTACCGCCACCGGAAATATAGAGAGGTGATTCCTTAAGAAGCAGTATTATTCTTACAATGCCACCCGGGACAACTGCAAGAACCGTAGTTAGGAAATGTACCTAAACCTTTGTGCGGCATTTTGCAATGACAGAGCACTGCCTCCTCTACCCGTCCCTTTATTAAAACGATAAGCTGTGGTCTTTCCCAATTTTTGTTTTTCACTATTTCTCTCCTTAGCTCCGCTTTGTGTTATAAAGATAATCTAACTTTTTCGTCATGTCAAGGAAAATTCTCAGAATTTTTTGGCTGAATAGCCTTTATATCTCGACCTCCTTCAGATTTTTTACCCGCTCATGAGCCACCCGACAAAAGTATTCTATGGGCTGATCAAGTTTACCTACTTCTAAATAAGCGTGAGCAGGACACCAAAGACAAAAATTAATAATTGGACACCGATGACAATTCTCCAGAAACTCTTCAGCTCTCGACTCCATGGCTCTCACTTGAGGCACAAAATCAAACCAGGCTTCTTTCAAAGTGCCTTTCCTCCAATTGTAAAGACAATCTGGATGCCAGAGCGAGCTACACAACCGGAAAAGCCCATTATAACTTAGACTAAAACTAGTAAGTCCGGTTCCACATTTAAATAAAAACGCCTGACCTTCTTCGGGTTCTCCCTTTAAAATCAATCGATGACATTCTTTCTCCAGCTGCTGGAATCTCTTTTTGTCTTGTTTCTCAAGTTGAGCAATTTCTCCAGGTGAGAGACGTTCGGCCTTGATTTCCTTATTCCTCTTTTCATCTCGGTCATAACGAAGATGAAGGAAAGGATCGAAACGAAAATAATCCTTGGTTCGCGGCTGACAAAAATCCCTAATGGCCGTCAGTTCATGAATATTAGACCGCAAGGCCATGGTTTTTAATCTTACAGGGAAGCCATTATCTAAAAGGAGTTGAAGTCCCTTTTGAAACTGTTTGAAGGCCGCCGGCCGCCGAGTAACTCTCTGAAATGTTTCTCGGGTGATTCCATAAACTGTGACTTCAAGATCACGAGGGGGATATTTTTTGAATAATTTTATATGTTTCTCTCGAATCAAGGTGGCATTGGTAAACACAGAGACTAATAATCCTTTTTTCTTCAAGAGCAAATATATTTCCTCAAAGTCGGGACGCAATAAGGGTTCACCTCCAGTAATCAAGCACCAAATGGCTCCCAAGGAAACAGCTTCATCGGCCAGCCGCTCAATCTCACTGAGAGTCAACTCCTCTTCCCGGGCTTGTCGGTCATCAGCCGGTCGGTTAATATAACAATGGCGGCAATTAAGATTACAGCGAGCGGTTATTTCCAACTCGAAAGAAGTCAAAAACCGACGTCCGGCGATTTTCTTCCACAGAGAAAAATCCTGAATCTCTTGATAACGGACTATCTTTTTGTCTTCCATTGATTTTCCTTTATTTGGGAAGAAATTCTTTTTAATTGTCGGAGGCAATTAATTATCTTCATTCCCAGGGGACTTCGACTGAACAGGGCTAAAAAATAATGCCAGATTTTCCAAGTAGTAGAAACCACCCGAGAACCTCTCTCAACTCGAGTTACCACCCCAATTATCTCGGAAAGATTGAACAGACCATCACTGGTAGTAAGATTATCTCCCTTAATTTCATAGGCCGTGCCTTTTCTCCGGACGACTCGATGGACAAATAACCGCTGGGTCTGTGGTTCAATAACAGCGACCACTTGACCAACCTTAATTTGGTTTCCTCCGAGGGGACTAATGGTTACAATATCGCCATCTTTGATTAAAGGACTCATACTCCATCCCTTGGCTTGAAAGCGGCAGTGGGCGCCTTTCTTTATTAATTCCTGAAGAACTGCGGCTGTGTCCTGAGACGATAAAATTATTTCTTTTCCCTTAGCCCAATCCATCTTTACTGTTTCTTAAGTCCGGTTCAATCCACCTCAACAATTAACTTTTTTTGATATAACTCCTCCAGTAAGCCGAGGACATCCCTTTCAATTTGCCCGGGAGAAGCAGTGTATTCTTTCAATAAAGCCTCAATTATATCAGCTACTGAATTCTGCCCATCCAATTTTTCCCAGACGGCTAAACCCGTAGGATTTAAAGTGAACAAAGCATCCTCAAGATCCCCAATGCCCGCAGTAATAGGAATAATAATTGTTTCACCTTCAATATGACGAACCACAATATCCGGACTCGGAATATATTTCTTAGATAAGTCAACTTTCACCAGCTCTTATCTCCTTTACTTAAAAAATGTGTCTTTCTATTTTACCCCGCTCGTTAATAAATTCTCCACTTTTTTCAACCGGCGGGACCAATCTTTTACCTGCCATCCTTTCTCTCCTGGAGAGAGCAAACCTAATTGTCTGGCCTGAGCATGAGCCACCTGACAATAATAATCAATTGGGGTATCCAGAGTCCCACTTTCCATCCAGGAGCGGGCTGGACATTGCTCACAGAGGCCCGAAATGAAACAACGAGCACATTTCTTTAAATACTCGTCATTTTCAGCCTCCATTTCCCGAAGAGAAGGGAAAAAATCCATCATTGCCTTCTTTAAATTCCTTTCTTGCCGCCATGGATAAACCAAGCGGGGATGGCGGAGAAGAAGACAGGGTTGTAATTGACCATAACTATCAAGAGCAGCTATTCCCTGCCCGGCCCCACAGGTAAACAGTTTAGTCCCCCGAGGTCCCAGAAAACGATGGACAAATTCTTTCATGGTCTGATTATATAACTCCCTTTCCTGAGCAATTAATTGGACATATTTTTCAGGAGGAAGTCGCAGACGGGCTATTTCTTGATTACGTTGTTCCGAATCACGGCGGGCTCTTAAATCCAGAGAAAAAACCAAAGCGGGTGGAGCACCTGAAGCATCCATTTCTTGGGCCCATTTCTTAAATCGATCTAATTCAGGAAGAGTCGCCGGCAAAACAATCCCTCTCAGGGAAAATCGAATTTTATTTTCCCGCAGGTAAGCTAGACCCGCTTGCATAGCCTGGTAACTTCCGACAACTCTGGTCACTTCTTCATATGTTCTTTCGCTCAGGCCATAAATAGTTATTTCAATCTCTTCTAAGGGAGGAATTTTTTTAAAGAGGGCCGCCAGAGGTGACGTGATTAAAGAAGCATTGGTGGAAAGACTAACTCTCATCCCCAATCGTCGGGTAAACTGATAGATTTCCTCAAAATCTTCCCGCAGAAGAGGCTCACCTCCGGTAAACCTGACGGTCAAACATCCTAACGAAGCTGCCTCCTGAAGAAATTCCTTCCATTCCTCTGTCTTCAGCTCCTGTTGACGAGCCAACTGGTCCCCAGCTGGACGGTTAATATAACAATGCCGGCAATTGAAATTGCACCGCTCGGTTAACTCAGCGGTAACCCACCACAAGAGAGACTTTTTCAGTCCGAGAAGTTTTTCCTGAAAGGATTTAACCTGAGTAAAAGTATCTTTTTTAAGGTTGTTCATAAACGTCTCTCTATTTAAACCTATTTAAACAGCTCGACCACACTCCCATCTAAATTGAACTCCAGCTCATAAGCGGGGACCTCATGGGCCAAACTTTGACAGAGGCTAATTACTTTTTCCCACCAGTCTGGTGTTGGATGAGGCCTGACTAATAAATCCACTAGCCTTTTAAAAACTTCAAAGGGAGACTTCAAAGAAGATAATCGATTCTTGGAGGCTTTTTGGAGAAAATAAAGACCGGTCAAAGGAGCCGCATCAGGAGCAACCTCGGGGATTTCTCCATGGCTCCAGGTACCATAAATCATCCATTTCGACTGTTGGCGACGGAGAATAATCCGATCATCACACAGGATTTTCGCCTGAGGATAGGTCATAAAAAACTTAGTTATTGTTGATTTCCCCTGGCCAGACTGCCCAAGAAAAATCAGTCCTTTTCTTTCAAAAATTATTCCCGCTCCATGAAAATACGCCCCCTGAAGAGAAGGGAAGACCCGGGCTAATAACACTTGGTCTGTAGGAAAAGCGGTGAGGGCGGGGAGCCCTCCTCTTAAGAAGTTTTCTTCACTGCGGTGAAAGATATCTATCTGCCTGTAATCCGGCGAGACAATTGCCAGGAGATATAAATTCTTATGCTCCCAGGGCGAATAGCCAAAATAATACCACTTCTCACCTGACCAACGGATTAGCCATGGTGGAAACTCATAAACCTTTGGACCTACTTTTTCTTCAGTTATTTTAGGAAAACCGAAATGATGACGAATTACAACTCGTTCCTGACCTGGTTGGTGGACCATAAATTTCTTAAATTTAGGGACAAAAGTACTTTCCTGAAAGGGAAGATCAGCTTCCACCTGAATAGTTAATCCGCCTATTTGATAGTAGAGGCAATTCCTCTTTAACTCTTGGCTCATTAATTATTTTTCCCTCAATTAAATTCTTAGGTTGTTTAATAATTTACCACAATTCTCCCTAGTTGCCTAATAAATAGCTGACCTTTTCCCCCAGCCGGCCTATCTTCTATCCTGTTAGCCCGAGAGCCTATTCATTTATGGAGCCTGGGGCACCATGACTACCGACTAGGGGCTCAATATGATATCCCTGACAAATTTTTTTTCTTTTCTAATTAAACCGAATTATTCCCAAATTGAAAATCTTGAAGAAATTAAATTAAGAAAGAGGGGACTCTGGGCTCCTAAATGATGTATGACCCGAGAGAGACAATTAAGTAGTTTTGCCGCCCCAAGGAAGGAATTATCTGGGCTGTAATGAAGACCAGGCGCCCCTCGGATTTTACTCTGGTAATTTTAAACTTCGCAGTCTCTTCATCCCTTAAATATTGGGCTCGCATTAGGGGTTTAAACCACCCCTTCTGGAAAGATCCCCTACTTAGACTATCAATCAAGTGAAAGCAGGAACTCTCCAGAGTATTTCTCCAAGTCAATCAGAAGGCTGACTGGTCCGGCCCAGCAACTCTAACCAACTGCTCCCTCCAACATCCTTCTAACAAAAAAAATTTTTTAGTCTATAACATAGACTAAAATTTAATTATTACCATGAATCTGATTCTGGATAAATCTTAATTCCCTTCAGCTTTTTTCTCTAGAATAAAAGTGACGGGGCCATCATTAATCAAATCCACTTCCATTAGAGCTTGAAATTGGCCGGTTTGAACCTTTAATCCCCAAGCCCGCAAGTTTTCAATAAACTTTTCATATATTTGCCTGGCTCTTTCAGGTTTCTCAGCCCGGTCAAAACTAGGCCGTCGTCCTTTTTTGATTGAAGCCGCCAGAGTAAATTGGGACACAACTAAAACTTCTCGATTAAGATCAAGCAGAGAAAGGTTCATTTTACCCTGTTGATCAGGAAAAATCCTTAATTCAGCCACTTTGCGAGCTAAATAATTAATCACGGTTTCACTATCTCCCTTTTCTACTCCAACCAACAGACAAACACCAGGACCAATTTGAGCGATCACCTGTTGATTAACTTTGACTGCGGCCTTTTTAACTCTTTGCAAGACAATCTTCATTGATTTTTCTCCTCACGAGGACGAAAGCGGCTGATAAACAAACTTAAAACACCTCGAAATTCATCTCTATTGTAAAGCCATTGGCAAAGGCTATAAATCCCTACTCCAATCATAATTGCTCCAGCTAATAAACCAATTTTAGCCCAGGGAGTGGCTTGAGTAAAACCCACTAGATGGATGTAATAAAGAATCACGCCACCCATAATAAGGGCACTAAAAAGACATTTCGCTCCTGAAATCAAAACTTCTCTTTTAGGAATTAGACCAATCTTCCGTTCCAATAAGGCAAAGAGAAAGAAGAAATTAAAAGCCGAAGCCAGAGAAAGGGCTAGAGCCAGTCCCCCCACTCTCAGAGGTCTCATGAGAATAACAGCCAGCAGCAGATAACAAATCATTACCCAAAAAGCCACCACCACTGGTGTTTTGGTATCTTTAAGAGAATAAAAGGCGGGAGCCAGAATTTTTACTCCTGAAAGAAAAGGCAAACTCAAGGAAAAATACAAAAGACATTGAGCACTCATAGCTGTAGATTGGGTATTAAATAGACCCCTCTGAAAAAGCACTTCAATGATTTCTCTATTTAAAATCAAGAGGCCCACGGCAGCCGGTACCGTCACCATCAAGATTAATTTAAAGGAAAACTGCAAAGTCGATTTAATTGAGTCAATATCTCTATCGGCTGCGTATTCCGACAATGTGGGTAAAAGAGCAATGGATAAAGCTATGGAAAAGATGCCGAGAGTAAACTCCTGAACCCGGGAAGCAAAATACAAAGAGGCCACACTCCCTTCTTCTAATAAAGAAGCAATCATTCGACTTAAGGCAAAATTAATTTGGGAAATACCCACGCCAAAGATACCGGGAATCATTAATTTTCCTACTTTTCGCACCGCTGGATGGCGAAAAGAAAGCAAGGGAGTAAACCTCATCCCTTTTTTCCAGAGAAAGGGCAGCTGGAGCCCTAATTGTAACACTCCTCCCACCACTACTCCCCCGGCAAAAACATAGGCCGGCTCAGCCACCCGGCCAGCCAACCAGACTGCCGCCGTAATGATGGCCAAGTTAAAAAGAACGGGGGTTAAAGCGGGCACGAAAAATTTATGGAAAGAATTTAAGATGGCCATGGCCAAAGCAGCCAGGCTGATGAGAAAAATATAAGGAAACATAATCCGGGTAAGAGCCGTGGTCAACTCCCACTTGCCAGCCACATTTTTAAAACCAAAGCCAATTATCTTCACTAAAAAGGGAGAGACAATTATTCCGGCAACAGTAATAAAAGCCATGACCACCGTCAAATCATAAAAAAAGATATTAGCAAATCTCCATAACTCCTCTTTGGTTTTCTCCTTTTTTATTTGGGTGAAAACAGGGATAAAGGCAGCGGTCATAGCTCCTTCACCTGTCAGGCGGCGCAACAAATTAGGAATGACATAGGCGATAGTAAAGGCATCCATGCTTCGACTAGTCCCCATATAAAAAGCCTGGATAACGTCCCGCAAAAAACCAAATATTCGACTGAGGAAAGTAGGAAAAGCTACGGCTAGAGTGGACCGGACTAACCTGCGCCGAGGTAATTGCCTACTGAGAATTTTGTCCTCATTCATTGGGCTTTACCCCTTAAATTTCTCCTGACGAGTTGACATTTCTCCTCAGATAGCTTATCATAGCCTCCCTTTGAGGTGAAAAAAAATGGCGACTCATAAATCAGCTTTAAAAAAATGGCGACAAAGTCTCCGCCGTCGGGCTATTAATCGACGGAACAAATCCATTCTAAAATCCCAGATCAAAAAATTAAGAGCGGCCATCTCGGAAAAAAACTGGGAAGAAGCTCAACGCCTCCTCCCCCAAACATTCTCGATCATTGATCGCTGTGTCAAAAAAGGAACCATCCACGAAAATAAAGGAAACAGGCTTAAGTCTCGCTTAAGTCGCCAGGTAGAATTACTCAACCCCTCTCCTCCCCGTTAATCACTCCTTTCTTTTAGAACCCTTTTCAACCCCACCAACTATCTTGCCCCAGTAAAAAAAGAAATTTTCAAAAACAACCACACTCGGCAGATCTGTTGTTTTAATGGCCAGATCAACTTCTCTTATTTTTTGAAAAACAAGATCTATCTCACTTGGAGGCAAACGATCAACCAGGGAAAAAAACCTTTCGAATTTTGGCTGATAAAAAGAAAAATTTTCCTTTAGATATGGTTTAACTTGGCGAAAAACCTCTTTTTTTCCACCTCCTTCGTGGCGAAGCTGTTTAGCTAGAAAAATATCTCGAAAGAATCTTACCATCTGATGCAAAATATATTCCTCTTTAACTCCTTGGGCTAATAAACGATGACAAACAGAAATACAGTTGGCGACTTGACCTTTCTCCAAACATTCCTCCAAGGCCCAAGCATCCACTTCAGCTACCCACCCAGAGATCTGATTAATCTCCTCCAAGGAAATTCTCTTTTTATCCGCTGCAAATAAAGATATTTTTTTCACTTCCTGGTTAAGAAGAGCTAGATCAGGCCCTATTAATTCCAGAAGTCTCTCTAAAGCTGCTTCTTCAATCATTTGACCTTGAGAAGCAAATTTTTTCCGGACCCACTGTTTCTTTTCACCTAATGAAGCCTTCAACTCGATAAGTTTCACTTTACTGGGTGGAAAAGACTTAAAGAAACGCCAAAAGGCTGTTTTTCTTATAGTTTTCCCTTCTCCAAACATAATAATGACAATTACTGTGGCCGGAGTGGGAGAAGTTAGATAATTTTTAATTAGTTTTTTTTCCTTTTCAGTTAATCTTCCTCCAGCTAATTTTTTACTTCCCTCATCAGCTCGATAATTGTCCTGAAGAACTATTAAACGGAGGGGGGAAAAGAGCACTGGATTAAGCCGGGCTGTCTCCAAGACTTCGGGCCAGGAAATATCTTTTAGCTCAAACTTCTCCATGGGGCAATGACTTCCTGCCGAAGACAATTTTTGCTGTAAAAGTTCTAGAAAAATTTGGGCAAGATATTCCTCCTCTCCATAAAGAAAGTAGCAAGGGATAATTTTCTGCCAGGAAATTCGCTGGAAACAATAAAAATTGTCCACCCGGTTAAAACCCTTCTAGTATGGTAATGACTAAACTCCGGGCAAATTTCTCGGCTATTTTATCAATAGCTTCAGTTTCAACTGATTCAAAGTCAGAACCCTCAGGCACCTCATATTCCTGTTGATAAATGAAACTGGGATTAGAAAAAATAATTTTTCCTCGGGTAACATCCCGAAGAACAATCCGGGCCACGATAGTGATATTATATCGATCGGCGGAAGCCTGACCGGTAAAAGCAATAGGATTGACTCGAAAACTAAGAATTTCGCCATTTAAAACGGCATCTGCTTTATTCGTCTCAGAAGTCACTTCAACTTTCCCTCGAGCGATCATTTCTTCAATTACTTTCCGGGTCAGCTTGACATCTAGTTGATAGCGGGTGGTCAAATTTTTAAACATGGGAATACTGATTCGCTGGATATGCGGGGGTAGGGAACTACCCGTGCCTCGGAGATGATAACCACAACTCCAAAAACTTAATAAGAGCCCCAGAGTTATGATTAAAGTTCTCTTGGCCATTCGTTCGGGCTAAATAACAATATTTATTAACTTGTTGGGGATATAAATGATTTTCTTAGGTTTCTTTCCCTGTAAATATTTTTGGATCTTGGCTAAATTCAAAGCTTCTTCTTTAACCTTCCCTTCCTCGGCGTCTCTTGGAACTTGAAATTTATCTCTTAACTTACCATTAATCTGAACGACTATAGTTACTTTTTCCTCCATTGCCCAAGCTGGATCAAAGGTTGGCCAAGGCGTATTGGCCAGAAGACCTTGATGTCCGGTTTTCTCCCAGAGTTCCTCACTAATATGGGGAGCAAAAGGATTAAGCAGCAGTAATAATAACTCCATTGTTTGCCGCAACAAAGTTCGACCAGCTTCAGTCTGGCGTAAAGATTCGCCCTCCTTCTTTAAAACATTAAATAATTCCATAATGGAACTTATCGCTGTATTTAAATGATACCGTTTTTCAATATCTTCTGTCACTTTCTTTATCGTTTGATGGAGCTTAGTCTTCAATCTTCTCCCTGAAGGAGGTAATTCTTCCATTTCAGGGCTCTTGACCGACTCCTCCTGAAACAGCTCAAGATTATCCAGAAAATAATTCCATATCCGATTAAGAAAACGAAAGCACCCTTCAATTCCTTTTTCATTCCAGGCAAATTCTTTTTCGGGGGGAGCGGCAAAAAGGATAAATAAACGCAGAGTATCAGCTCCATATTGATTGATCATCTCATCTGGATCCACCACATTGCCCCTTGATTTGGACATAGCCGCCCCGTCTTTAGTCACCATCCCTTGAGCCAAAAGATGGGGAAAAGGTTCATCAACGGGCGTTAATCCCAGATCACGCAAAACTTTACAGAAGAAACGGGCATAGATGAGGTGAAGAATCGCATGTTCCACGCCCCCAATATATAAGTCGACGGGCAACCAATAATTACTAGCCGACAAATCAAAAGGCTTATTTTTCTCTTGGGGAGAACAATAGCGGAAATAGTACCAAGAAGAATCAAAAAAGGTATCCATGGTGTCCGTCTCTCGACGGGCTGGACCACCACAGCGAGGACATTGGGTTTCCACAAAACTCTTTACTCTTTCCAGAGGGGAACCCTCAGCAGCTTTAAATTCAACTTCTTGTGGTAAAACTACTGGTAAATCTTCTTCGGGAACACCCACCAAGCCACACTTCGAACAATAAATTATGGGTATAGGAGTTCCCCAATATCTCTGTCGAGAGATCCCCCAATCTCGGAGGCGATAAAGAATACTTCGACGACCAAAACCCTTTTCCTCGGCGAATCTGGTCATCTCAACTATAGCTCGCTTCGAGGTAAGTCCATTAAAGGGACCTGAATTGATCAATACCCCATACTCTTCAAAAGCTTGGCTGAGTTCTCCTTCAACTTGACGATCTTTTCCTTCGGGGGCAATAACCTGCCTAATCGGTAGTCCATATTGGCGGGCAAATTCAAAATCCCGGGCGTCATGAGCCGGAACAGCCATAATGGCTCCGGTTCCATAATCCATCAAGACATAATTAACAATCCAAATAGGAATCTCTTCGCCATTATAAGGATTGATGGCCCGTTGACCAGTATCAATTCCTTCTTTTTCCTCATCTATTTCCTCACGGCGAAGAGTCCGCTGGGTAATTTGTTTCCTAACCCATTGCACCAACTCCTCTTTTCGCTCGGAGTTCTCCAGCAATTTTAAAGAAAGAGGGTGGTCGGGAGCTAGGGCTAAAAAGGTGGCTCCATAAATTGTATCTACTCTGGTAGTAAAGACTTCTATCGCCTCCTCCCTGCCCACTAGAGGAAAGGAAACAATCGTCCCTTCACTGCGACCAATCCAATTCTTCTGCATAATCAAGACATGTTCGGGCCATTTCTTTAACTTTTCGTGACCTGAGAGAAGCTCTTCGGCATAAGCGGTGATCTTTAAAAACCACTGCTCCATTTCTTTCTGTTCCACCAAAGCATCGCATCGCCAACAGCGACCGTTAATTACCTGCTCATTGGCTAAGACAGTTTGACATTGGGGACACCAATTGACCCAACTTTTTTTTCGATAGGCCAATCCCCGCTGATACAATTGCAGAAAAATCCATTGATTCCAGCGATAATACTCAGGATCACAGGTGCTTATTTCTCTTGACCAATCATAACTAAAACCCATTTTCTTTAATTGGGCTCGCATATAATCAATGTTATCGATAGTCCACTTTTGAGGGTGAACTCCATGTTTAATGGCTGCATTTTCTGCCGGCAAACCTAAGGCATCCCAACCAATAGGATGGAGGACATTGAAGCCTCTCATCTTTTTGAAGCGAGCGATAACATCTCCTATGGAGTAATTGCGGACATGGCCCATATGAATTCGTCCAGAGGGATAAGGAAACATTTCCAGACAATAAAATTTCTTTTTACTGGCATCTTCAACGCATTTAAAAGTGTCTTCTTGGGCCCATCTGGCTTGCCATTTGGCTTCAATGTTGGCGAAACGATATTCCTTACTCATAATTAATCTGCTCCTCTAGTAATGTTCTCTTAGCTTTTTCTATATTATATCCCAGAAATCAGTTTCCCATCTTAGATTTTAAGGGGAAAAAAGTCAAGAAAAGGCCGGGTCCTTGTTTATGGTCGTTTAACTTAAAAAGAGCTGAATTGAAGATGAGCCATCACCTCTTCTCTTTGGCTGCGGATGGAGAAAAATGTCTGCCAACAGAAATAATATCTAAAAGGCTGAAGCCAGAGATTTAGCTCCACCAGACTTTGTTCGACAAATATACCAGATTAAAAAGTACTTCTCTTTCTATAGGTCTTTTTAGCCACGTGCTTATTAAAAATAAGTGGAAAAATTTTATAAACCTAGTTAATTTAATAGAATCAATAAAGAGGCAGCCAATGAACTTCTGGTCTCCAAAAGCGAATCGAGTTTGGTTCTTAACCATCTTTCTAGTTTTAAGTCCTCCCCAGCGGATACTCATCGATGATCTCGGCCATCATTTGGAATTGGACCATCCCCCTCAAAGAATTATTTCTCTAGCTCCTAATATCACCGAAATTCTTTTTGCCCTAGAATTAGAAGACCGTCTGGTGGCAGTTACTCAATTCTGTAATTTCCCCCCTGAAGCTCAAAAAAAGCCTCATATCGGCGGCTACATCAATCCCCAATTGGAAAAGATTATTTCTTTTCATCCGGATCTAATTCTGGGATTTCGGGGTAATCCTCTTCCTTTGATCCAACAACTACAAGCTCTCCATCTCCCTATTTTCGTTCTCGACGAAGGCCATACCATTCTTTCCCTTTTATCCATGATCCAGCGCTTAGGCCAAGCAACTTTCCAAGAAAAAAAGGCAGCTGTTCTAATGGCGAAGATTAAAAACCAGTTAGAACAACTCAATCAAATTATGTCCCAAACCCAGCGAAGACCCCGCGTTCTCCTTCTCCTCGCCGGGACTCAACTCTGGACATGTGGTCGAGACACCTTTTTAAACGATCTGATTGCTCGGGCAGGCGGAGAAAATATTATGAAACACATTCACCGCGCCTGGTTCGTAGCTCAACTAGAAGATTTAATTACAAAAAATCCCGAAATAATTATCCTCCTGGCTCCTAACCAAACCGTCTTTAAACAAAGACGTCACGCTCTCACCTCTTTACCCCTTTTTCAACAAATCCAGGCAGTCAAAAAGGGGAATATTTATTATTTAAATGAAGATTTGGTTAGCCGTCTCTCTCCCCGAATAATTAAAGCTCTTTATCAGTTAGCTCAAATCCTTCATCCAGAATTAAAACTTTCCCTAATATATTAAATCAATCCAAGGCTCATTAAGCTGGCTTCTCTCTTGTTGGGCCTGGTCGCTTCTGCTAGAATAGCCGCGCATGGAACTTTTTTTCGTTCTAGATCATCGGGAAAAATACCGCTTATTTTCTCCTTATTCGTTTCAACCAGCTCAGGCCCGCTTCCCCCGTTGGCAAATTCTCTGGAATAAGGCTAAAGAAAAACTCCTTCTTCTCCCATCCCGAGTTCTCTATCAAGAACAAGCTTTAGCTCAAATGAATAAAACTCAAGACGATCAAATTACTATTTTTATTTCTGGCAGACTCCCCCCCGAAAAGCTCCACCGTAAATTTGCCTTCTTTCTTCAGAAACAGAAATCTCTCCATCTCATTTACCTAATTGGAGAAATTCTGCTCCTTCCTCTGAGCGGTCTGGCTGCCCTCCTTCCTGGCCCTAACATTTTTTTTGGTTTCCTCGCTCTTCTCATAGATACTCATTGGCGGGCTTGGCGGGGGATCAAAATTCTTCAGGGTAAGAAAATTAACTTCAAGCCCCATCGCCTCCTCCTAGCTTGGGAAGAGGCTGTCAAATCTCAACAAATTCAGACCTATCCCCAAATACTCTCTCGACTAAGTCAAGCCTTCAATTTCCCCCAAATAGCCCGAATTCTTTGGAAATAGATTATTTCTATGCTCCCTCTTTCTAAGCAAAGTAATTGACATTTCTAGATATTTAAATAAATTAATAAATGCAATGTCTCTAACCCTGAACCAGTTCTTAGGACTTCTTCTAACGTTTGTGGCTGTAGTAGTGGCCACAGTTGTGGTGGTCTTTCTACTCCAGCTGCGGCGAACTGTTCGGCAAGCTGAAAGCACCTTGACCCAGATAAACAGTCTTGTCAAAAATCTAGAAGAAACCTCACGAAAGGTCAATAACGAATTAGATGAAGCCGGCGAATTAATTAAAGCCTCAAAAAAAATAGCCACCAGTGTCGCTGATCTAACCTGGATGGCCACCACCAAATTTATTCGTCCTTCATCGAAATACTGGCCGATTGTTTTCCCCTTACTCAGGTTAGGCTGGAGACAATGGAGAAAATTTAGACAAAAGGAGGGAAAAAATGGCGAATAATAAAGGCTCTTCGGCTTTTGAAATTACTCTGTCTTTTCTTCTGGGAACAGCAGCGGGTTTTATTCTCGGTATCCTCTTTGCTCCGGCAAGTGGAGAAGAAACCAGACAAAAAATCCAAGAAGCAGCGGTTAAAACCGGAGCAAAGGCTAAAGAAGGTTACGAAAAAGTAGCTCTTGAGGCTGAAAAAGGGGTGAAAGTTGTGAAAGAAAAAACATTAGAAGGTATTGATGCTATTAAAGATTTCGTGGAACGAAAAAAGGAAGAATTAGCCCGGAAAAGTAAGGAAACGGCCACTCCGGAAGAAAAGAGCTAAATCAAGCTCTGCCTTCCCGATTATCTAGTTATTCCATCCAAGGGAGTAGATCAAAATGAATAAGACTAAAATAGAAAGTATCAAGTCGATGGAAATCCTCGACTCAAGAGGTAATCCAACTATAAGAACCCAAGTTCGGTTGGAAGGAGGGGCTATCGGGGTGGCCTCTGTCCCCTCCGGAGCCTCAACCGGTAGCCATGAAGCTCTTGAATTGCGTGACCAGGATCCACAACGTTTCCTGGGAAAGGGGGTCTTAAAAGCGGTGGACAATGTTAACCACATTATTGCTCGGGAAATAATCGGTTGGGATGCCTTGGAGCAGGAAAAAATTGACCGATTCTTGATCGAACTGGACGGGACCCCTAATAAAAGTCGCTTAGGAGCAAACGCCATCCTCTCTGTCTCCTTGGCAGTCGCCCAAGCAGCCGCGGCGGCTCGGCAACTACCTCTCTACGCTTATCTCAATCATCAAGAGAAATATTATCTTCCCGTTCCTCAAATTAACATTCTCAACGGTGGCTCTCACGCTGATAATAATGTCGATTTTCAAGAATTTATGATTGTTCCCGCCGGCAGACCTTCATTTAAGGAAGCCCTGAGAGCGGCTGCGGAAGTTTTCCATTGTTTAAAGAGAACCCTGAAAAAAAAGGGCTATTCTACAGCGGTAGGCGACGAAGGAGGATTTGCTCCCAACCTAAAATCAAATACTCAGGCCCTAGATCTGATTATGGAAAGTATTGAACAAGCCGGTTATCAGCCCGGAGTGGATATTTTTCTCGCCCTGGACATTGCCGCCTCCGAATTCTACGAAGATGGCACTTATCTTTTCAAAAAATCGGATGGCAGTCGCCAAAATCCCGAAGAATTAATAACTCTTTATGAAAAGTTGATTACTGACTATCCTATTGTCTCAATTGAAGACGGCCTGGCTGAAGATGACTGGCCTCATTGGAAAATCCTGACCACTCGATTAGGCTCCAAAATTCAATTGGTAGGTGATGATATTTTTGTGACTAATCCTCAAATATTCACCAAAGGCATTTCGGAAAATATTGCCAATGCTATTTTGATTAAACTTAATCAAATCGGGACATTAACTGAGACCATTGAAACCATCAATCTAGCCCGAGCTCATAACTATAACACTGTTATCTCCCATCGTTCAGGAGAGACGGAAGATACCTTTATTGCTGATTTTAGCGTGGCTTTAGGCGCCCAGCAGATAAAAACAGGTTCCTTAAGTCGAAGTGAACGGGTGGCCAAATACAATCGTCTCTTAGAAATAGAAAATGAGTTGGGCGAAAAAGCCGTCTATGCTGGGCTAGAGCCTTATCGGGTTTTTCTAAGCCAGAAATAGATCCCCATGTCTTGACAACAACCATAGTTAAAGGTAAGGAGTGTGAGCGGTCGAGAAAAGGACGAGCGCCAAACTCATTCAGGAATTCCGGTAAAAGTTGTCTATGACTACACGGATTTAATCGACTTTAATCCCCGCCAGGCTCTGGGTCAACCTGGTTCCTATCCTTTTACCCGAGGTATTCATCCTGATATGTACCGGGGAAAACTATGGACAATGCGACAGTACGCAGGATTCGGGACAGCTAAGGAAACCAACCGCCGTTTTCTTTATCTCCTCAAGCAAGGCCAAACTGGTTTGAGTGTAGCCTTTGACTTACCAACTCAGCTCGGGCTTGATTCTGATAATCCTCTGGCTCGGGGAGAAGTGGGTAAGGTTGGCGTAGCCATTGACACTCTGGAAGATATGGCCATTCTCTTTCAAGATATTCCCCTGGAGAAAGTCAGTGTCTCGATGACTATCAATGCCACAGCTGCCATCATCTTGGCTATGTATCTTGTTTTGGCTAAAAAAAAGGGCATTGCCTGGGAACTTTTGGCTGGCACCATCCAGAATGATATTCTCAAAGAATATGTAGCTCGGGGAACTTATATTTTCCCCCCCCGGCCTTCCCTCCGCTTAATTGTGGACACAATCGCTTTCTGTCAACAGTATATTCCCCGCTGGAACACCATGAGCATTTCCGGTTATCATATCCGGGAAGCTGGAGCCACAGCTGTTCAGGAATTAGCTTTTACTCTGGCTAACGCCATGACTTATGTCCATCAGGCCATTCAAGCAGGATTGGATCCAGAGAAATTCGTACCCCGTTTGTCTTTTTTTCTGGCTTCACATAATAATTTCTTCGAAGAAATAGCTAAATTTAGGGCAGCTCGACGAATCTGGGCCAAAATAACTCGAGAAAAATTTGGTTTAAAAAATCCCAAGGCTTGGAAATTCCGGTTTCACACCCAAACCAGTGGTTCTACCCTAACTGCTCAAGAACCGGAAAACAACGTCATCCGGGTTACTCTTCAAGCCCTAGCGGCCGTGCTGGGCGGAACTCAATCACTTCACACCAATTCTCGGGATGAAGCCTTGGCCTTACCTTCAGCCGAATCAGCGCGACTGGCTCTCCGGACCCAGCAAATAATCGCTTATGAAACCGGTATTCCAGATACAGCCGATCCCTTAGGAGGCGCCTACTTTTTAGAAAAACTAACCAACCAGCTAGAAGAAAAGGTTTGGGCTGAAATAAATAAAATTGAAAATTTGGGGGGGATGATAAAAGCTATTGAAGCGGGTTACATTCAAAAGCAAATTCAAGAAAGTGCTTATAATTATCAGAAAAAAATTGAAAAGAAAAAACAATTCATTGTCGGGCTGAATATATTTACTCCAGAAAAGGAGAAAATCCATTTTGAACTTTACCATCCTCCTGATGAGTTGGAAAAAGAACAAATCGCTAGACTAGCGGCTTACCGAGAACAAAGGACTCCTCAGGAAGTTGCCCAGTCTTTAAAAGCCTTGAAACAAGCAGCTCAAGGCAAGGATAATCTCTTGCCCTTCATCATTCAGGCCATTGAAGCTGGGGCCACTTTAGGAGAGATAACTTCATCTCTCAAAGAAGTCTTTGGTACTTACCAGGAAAACCTTGTTTAAAAGAAAGAGATCTTGGCTGCATTGACTTCTCTCCGGGAGGTTTTTAAGATATCGACATGACTCTTGTAAGCAAAAAATCACTCCTTACTTGTTTGATTCTTTTCTCACTCTGGCCTCTCCCTCTGGGAGGAGTCGATAAATTGACTTCTTTACGCCTGAAAAGAGAAATCAGACGGGTGGAGAATGATGTTCTTCAGATTCGTCGATTTCTCCATATGAACCCGGAATTAAGTGCCGAAGAATATGAAACGACTAAACTCATCGCCACCAAACTTCTGTCGTTAAACCTGGAATTGCAAACAAGTCAGGCCAGAACAGGGGCGGCTGGTCTCCTTCGAGGCGACACTCCAGGACTAACCATTGCCTTAATTGTCCCTATAAACGCTCAGTCTTTTGATGAGAAAAATAACTTGCCTTATCGGTCTTTAAATCCTGGGGTCATGCATGCCCAAGGTAATGATGTCCACATAGCTATTGCTCTAGGTACAGCCATGGTGCTGAACTCTCTCAAAGATAAAATCTCAGGCAACATCAAATTTATTTTCCAGCCGGGAGCTCGAACCTCAGAAAACGATGAACCTGGAGCACAATTAATGATTCAACAAGGAGTGCTAGACCAGCCTCCGGTGGGCGCTGCCTTATCTCTCCAAATTTGGCCTTTGGAACTAGGGAAAGTTTACTTTTCCTCAGGACGAATCCTCTCAGGAGAAGAAGAACTCAGCCTGATTGTCCAAAGCCAGAAACCTACTTTAGCTCCTCCCGAAGCACCCGACTTAATTGCCGCCACCTCCTGGTTAATTAACTCTTTTTATCAAATGGCTTCCCGCCAAATTCCTCGAACTGAACCCTATCTCATTTACCTGGGCAAAATTCATGGCGGGGCTAACCTCAGACATTCGCCTCGCCAAGTAATGGTTGAAGGTCTCATCCGCTACACCAACTCTTCCACCAGAATTACTCTCCACCATATTTTGGATGAATTGAGTAATAATATGGCTAATCTTCTTCAGATCCAACCCCAGGTCACTTGGAAGCCCAAAATTCCACCACTTTATAACCACCCCGAACTGGCAGAAATTCTTGAGCCAGCTTTAATTCAACTTTTGGGTAAAGAAAAAATCATTGACTCTTCTCCTCTTCTCTTTGCTCATGATTTCAGCTTTTATAGCCAAAAAATTCCAGCCTTCCTTCTTTTCTTAGGAGCCTCCTCTCCTCGGAAACAACAAAATTTCTCCTATTTACCCCATCCTGATTTTATTCCTAACGAGAAAGTAATCCCCTTAGGAATCGAGATAATTTCTCATCTCCTTCTTGATTGTTTAGCTAAACCTACCCCGGCCACGTCCCATTAGCCTTAATAATTCCATCAAGCTCTTTAATACGACCCCAGAAAAACATCCCTCCAGAGACCATCCTCTGGAAAAAAGGAAGTCAGCTTATGCGTTGCCCTTTTTTCTGGCTGAGCATCTGCTTAATGGCGGGCGTGGTAAGCGCTGACTATCTTCATGGGAGCCTATCCCTTTGGCTCATTCTAAATATCATTTTTTTGTTTTCAGCCTGGGTCTGTTTTTTCCTCTCTAAAAAACAAATCTCGCTTATCTTGGTGGGTGTGGCTACTTTTACCCTGGGCGGGGGATTGTCCATCAACTTCCAGCACTCATTTCTCTCCAACCCACTTTTCTCTCTCCAAAAAGAAGGCTATCTCGATTTTAGGGGTGTAGTGCTTCAGGCCCCAATCAAATCTACTCAACTAATTTATCTTCTAGTAGAAACCAGCACTGTCGCCTGGGGAGGAGACACCAAAAGGATGCAGGGCCGCCTGAAAATAAGTTTACCTCTTTCTTCTCACACCAAGAGAATAGAATCTTTCCTGCCTGGGGACCGGGTTGCCTTTTCCGCTCGACTCCTGCCTCGAGAAAGCTGGTCCAATTTTAATTCAAATAACCAGGCCTTCTTCTCTCTTCAAAGACAGAAAATCCACCGCCGGGCTTTTACTAAATCAGGCTATTTAATTAGGCGAGAACATTCTGGTTCATCTCACCAGTTAATTCGTTATTTCTCTTCTCTAAGAATCAAAGCCCGACACTTCATCGAAAAAAAGTTTTCCCACTCAACAAACAAGACCTTAACTCCGGAGGGAGCTATTCTAACCGCTCTCCTTCTGGGAGAAAGAGCTCAACTCTCTCCGGAATCTAGCCAAGAGTTTCAGGCAGCAGGACTTTTTCATCTTTTTGCTATCTCCGGAGCCCACATAGCCGTTATTTCTTATCTTTTTTTCTCTCTCTTCAATCTTTTAGGCCTGAAAAAAAGAAATAGCCTGATACTTCTTCTATTTTGTCTCTTCTTTTTCAGTCTTTTCCTTCCCCACCGGACTTCAGTCTTCCGAGCAATTTTAATGTCTATTCTTTATATCTTGGGAAAAATCATTTGGAAAGATATTAACCTCCTCAATACTCTGGGAATAAGCGCTTTTTTCCTTATATTTATTTGGCCATTTCAACCCTTTGATATTGGATTTCAACTAACTTTTGGAGCCACCTTAGCCATTATCCTCCTTTTTCCTTTATTCCAGAAACTCCTGCCACATTTTCCTTGGCGAATCAGTGAACTGATGGCGGTGACCACAGCGGCTCAAATCGGGACAATGCCTCTTTTGGCTTTTCACTTCCACCGTCTTACCCTCCTGGGATTTTTCCTGAACTTACCCGCCATTCCTTTGTTGGGCCTAATTATGGGACTGGGCTATCTTCTTCTTGTTAGCTCAACTATTTTTCCCCCTATTTGTCTTCTTGGCCTGCCTCTCCTTAAAGCTTTAACTTTTATCTTTCTTCTCCTCCCTCGAGTTGTTCGAATAATCCCCTTTTTAAGTTGGCGATGTCCCAGCCCCTCTGAAGTGATAATTTTAGGATACTACCTTTCCCTGGCCGGCATCATTGTCTTCCATCAAAAAATCGTTCGGTGGAGCTTAGTCGTCGTTTTTTCTATGGCTACCCTCCTATTAATGACTTCTCCTCGATCTTCTTCTTTTCCTGGCCTTAGAGTAACTTTTCTTGATGTGGGTCAAGGTCAATCTATCTTGGTCGAATTTCCCCAGGAAAAGAAAATGCTCATCGACGGGGGTGGCTTGGTAGGCAGTCAATTTGATATCGGCGAAAAAATCGTCTCTCCTTTTTTATGGAGTAAAGGAATCAAATCTATTGACTATCTGGTGTTAACTCATGCTCATCCCGATCATCTATTAGGTCTCCTCTCAGTAGCTCAGAATTTTCGGATAAAAAATTTCTGGTATGCCTCTCTTTCTCCAGAGAACCTTCTCTTTCAGCAACTCAACCAAACACTCTCTTCTGAAGTCAAAAAAAGACAACTTCTGGCTGGAGAAGAGCTAACTATCGGGGAAGTCTCTCTCCAAGTTCTCTCTCCTGACCAAAACCAAATCAATAAAAACCCTAAGGCGGAAAACCAAAATTCGCTTGTCCTGCGTTTGAGCTACCGATCGTTTGCCTTTCTTTTTCCGGCAGATATTACCTCAGATATCGAAAAAAAGTTAATTCGCGAAGGACATCTGCTTCAGGCTGATATTCTTCAAGTCCCCCACCATGGAAGCCTGACTTCTAGCTCGGCAGAATTCATTTCTCAGGTCAATCCGGTGGTGGCCATAGCTTCGACAGGTGGCTACCAAGCCTTTCAACTCCCTCATCCCCAAGTTAAAGAAAGATATATCCAAAAAAATGTCCATTTTCTGGATACTCACCAGACAGGAGCAATTGAAATCAGTATCGAGAAAGACTCCCTCTCCATTCAGACAGCCAGAACCAGGGAAAAATATAAAGTTTTCTCTAGTGGCTTTTCTTTTTTTCAAATTCAGAGAAAATTTCCTGACAATAAGAGTTTACTTCCGGATTTGACCCTTGAATAAAACTCCTTTAGAATAATAAGGGGTTTAAAGAAATTATGTTGACCAAAAAAATAGGAGTCGGATTTTGCCTTATCATCCTGGCCTCTTCTCTGGTTTTCTCACAAAGTTTAGTCGAACTTGCCAAAAAAGAAAAAGAACGGCGGGCAAAATTAAAGAAAAAAAGTTCAATAGTAGTCACTAATGCCGATCTAGCCCGTTTAAAGAAGAAACCAGCCGTCGAAGTCACCTCGCCTCCCCCCATACTGGAAGAAACCAAACTTAAAGCCAAGAGGACTTCTACCTCCCCTCAAATTAGAGTGACCGACCGAACAGCCACTCCTGCCAAATCCAAAAAGGTGGCCAGTCCACAGGGCGAATCGGTGGATCAACAAGAAACCACAGGTTTCTCTGGATCATTGGAAGAACAACTCAAAAAAGCTCAAGAACTAGTCGGTTTGCTGACTTTGAAAATGAACGCCCTCTGGCAAGAATTCTATAGCTTAGATGATATGACCCCTCGTGACTTAATTCAAAAACAAATCAGCGAAACCTATCTTCAGTTGCAAAAAGCCAAAGCGGAGGAAGAAAGGCTCAAAAAACAGCTTCAAGAAAATAAGAGGCGAGGTAAGAAATAATTCTCTTGCTTCTTTAGATTAAACTCCTTCCTTTTCAGCCCAATAGTTTTAATTAAAGATTAAATAATCTTTAACGGAAATAAATAAAGGAAATCTGTAAACCAAGTTCCCTTTCGTCTTTTGAATTGGGGATAACTTTAGCTGGAATAAAAGTTTTATCCGTCTGGATAGTTAAAATAAACTCGTCTTTATCTCCCAGCATTTCTTTTTTAATATTATAAGAACGCTCGAAATAACTTTCCTCAGGTACAAATTCATCCAAAACCATATCGTTTATCTTAAAAATAACCTTCTGGCCGGGAGCAGCTTCCATATTGACCCCCCCTCGGATGACAAGCAGAGCATCTCGATGAGGGTTATCAATGATGCACCGGGCTTCTTTGGCCGTCCACCGCCACTGTTTTAAGTAAGACTGGGGATCTTCTTCTAAATCATACCAGCCTTCTTCATAAATTATTTCCGGGGTGTCTAGTGGAGGAGGGGTAACTTTTAACTTTTGGGAATAAACTTCCTGCATTGATTCCCCAGTGCGATCATAGGGCGAATAAAAACCTATGGACAATTTTAAAGTCTCTTCTCCTTTAAATTCTGGATCAAATTCATCTATAAAAGAAGGGATATAGATTCTTCTCGAGTAAACATATTCTTTGCCAGCTTCCCATTGAGAAGTGGGTACTGGAGGAAAATGGTCATCCTGAAAGAGTAAATTATCTCCATGCCAAAAATGAACATAAATATTATAATCCTGGGTGAATTTAGTGAAATTCTCATCTGTCGTCCAGGTATATTGCATGTCAGTGATCAAATTGTCTGTTAATTGCTCTTCCGAGAAATTAATTTTTAAATGGACACCTTTAACTTCAGTCTTTTTTTGACAACCAAAAACTACAATAAGCAAGATTAAAACCCACGAAACAACCAATCCTTTTTTCCACATGATCATCCTCCTCTCAAAAGTCTTCTAGATTATAACTAATGTCATCTGTCAAGTAAAGTTAAACCCGTCTCCCTTCTTGAAAGCTCACGGGTGATGGTGTATAGTCGAGAAAAATGAAATTATTATCCATCTTTTTGTCTCTTCTTTATCAATCAGGAATGATATTACGTAATTACCTCTATGACCATAAGCTCCGCCCCATTTATCAGCCGCCTCTTCCAGTTATCAGTGTAGGTAATATTACTTTCGGAGGGAGTGAAAAAACGCCTCTAGCCCGGTTCCTTCTGCATTTCTTTTATGACCTAGGCTTTAAACCTGCCCTGATTTCTCGAGGTTACAAAGGGCGTTGGGAAAAAAAAGGAGGAATTGTCTCGGATGGCCAGCAAATTTTCTCCACCTGGGAAGAGGCCGGTGATGAACCTTTTATGATTGCTCGTGAATTTCCCCAAGCAGGTGTCTTTGTCGGCCGGCATCGGCTTATCTCCTGCCAGCGGGCTCACCAACTCGGTTTCAATCTGGCTATCCTTGATGACGGCTTTCAACATCGGCAACTGGCCCGGAATCTCGATTTGGTTCTTCATCACCTTGAGCCTTTCAGCCTCCAGCGGGAACCGCTCTCTTCTCTCCAACGAGCCGACATAATCCTCATGAAACAGACGCTTTCTCTCATTTCTTCTCTGGAGAAAAAAAGGCAGGAAATTATTACCCGCCTTAGATTGCCCAAACAACAGAAAATCTTTTTTTATCAAATCCAACCTGAGGGATTCTTCACCTTAAAAGATAAGGTTTCCCTGCCCCTCGAATCTCTTCGCTCTAAGAAAATAATAGCTTTTTGTGGCTTGGCTAGACCTCAACGATTCTTCAATCTCCTTCACCAGCTAGGAATTCAGCCTTTGACCACTCTGATTTATCCTGATCACTACCCTTATCCCCCCCGAGCCCTTCACCGAATAGGCCAACTCTGGAAGGAAAGCCAAGCCGATTTTCTTTGCGTTACTGAGAAAGACGCCATCAAACTTGAGGGAAGGGAAGAAACTGTCAACTGGCCTCTTCTTTATCTAAAAATCTCCCTCCAAGTGGAAGAGGCTTTCTTAGAAGAATTAAAGAAAATTGCTCAAAATTGGCCAAAATGAAAAAGAAAAAAGACCTCTACAGCGAATGGCTCTTTTTTCTCTTACTTTATCATATAATCAAGCTTCTCCCTCGTTCCTGGGGAAAAAGGCTAGGCCGAGCTCTTGGCTATCTTATCTACCGTCTCGATCGCTCTCATCGCCAACTGGCTTTGAAGAATTTAGCACTCGCCTTCTCTCAAAGCCTTAATCTTGAAGAAAGAAAGAAAATTGCCGCCGCCAGCTTCAAACATTTTGGAGAGATGATGGCTGATTTCCTAAAATATTCCTCCTTACCGCCAGCCAAAAGACGCTCTCTGATTCGAGCTCAAGGATTGGAGTATTTCTATCAGGCCATGAGCCATCAGAAAGGGGTGATTATTATTTCCGCCCACTATGGCAATTGGGAAGTGGCCTCTTATTTTCTCTCTCTGTTAGGTAGCCTAAATGTAGTCGCCCGCCCTCTAGATAATCATCTTCTAGAAAAAATCTTAAGAAAAATCCGCACTTCTTTAGGAGCAAAAATTATATATAAATACGAAGCCGCTCGGCCTATTCTGAGAAGCTTAAAAAACAAAGAAATCGTGGTCTTGCTCATTGATCAGAATGTTCTAGAAGACACAGCTATTTTTGTCGATTTTTTTGGATGCCCGGCAGCCACAACTCCTGCCGCGGCCATTCTAGCTCTCCGCTCTCAAGCCCCTCTCCTGCCGGCTTTCTGTCAGCCTACTCCTCAAGGTGATTTCCTGGTAGAATTCAAACCACCCCTGTTTCCACCTCAGGAAGAAGGTTACCGAGAGGAACAAATCTTGCAAATCACCCAGAGATGCACTAAGATTATAGAATCTCAAATAAAAAAGGCCCCTGAGTATTGGATGTGGTTCCATAATCGTTGGAAAACCCGTCCTTCTTCTCCCAATAAAACACCTCATGAGGTTGATTATGAGAGCCAATAATCGGTCTAACGATGAGCTTCGTCCAGCTAAATTAATTCTGGATTACATGGAATACGCTGACGGCTCGGCTTATATGGAGTTGGGGAAAACCAAAGTTATTGCCACAGCCACGATTGAAGACAAAGTACCGGCCTTCATCAAAAATTGTGGCACTGGCTGGATTACCGCCGAGTATTCCATGCTCCCCTGCTCGACAGAAAAAAGAACCCAACGAGAAAGAAATCAAAGTCGCATTTCGGGACGAACCCACGAAATCCAGCGTCTCATTGGTCGCTCTCTGCGAGCGGTCACCGATCTGGCTCTTTTAGGAGAAAGAACCATTATTATTGATTGTGATGTGATTCAAGCTGACGGTGGCACTAGAACCACTTCTATTACCGCTGCTTGCGTAGCCCTAGCTTTGGCCCTAAAAAAACTTCTCGATAAAGATCTCATTCCAGAAATGCCTTTGCGTCATCTAATTGCCGCAACCAGCGTGGGCTTGGTGAATAACACCTTTCTGCTTGATTTGGATTATCGGGAAGACTTTGAGGCTGCCGTCGACATGAATGTTGTTGAGACAGACACCGGACAACTTGTCGAAGTCCAAGCTACAGCTGAAAAAGAACCTCTTAGCAAAAAGGATTTTTTAAGCCTTCTTGGCCTGGCTGAAAAAGGAATCAAGCAACTTATTGAGCTCCAAAAAGAAGCCCTAAAAGAAAAAAGCCTTCTCTTCATGGCCTATGGATAAAAGAGATAGAAAGGGATAAAATCATCCAAGAAAGGCTCAGTGAGTCTGGGCTGGAGGGAGGAAGAAATTAAAGGGAAGGAGGCAACTCAGAAGTTGAGGGGATAAGCCGCCAATTGAGGAAAACAAGCGGCGAAGGGTAGTTTGTTATAATCCAGCCCTGAATTTTAGGGAGGATAAATTATTGAAAAGAATATTGATAACTGGTGGGGCGGGCTTCTTAGGAAGCCATCTTTGTGAAAGATTGCTTAAAGAAGGCCATGACGTTTTATGTGTAGATAATTTTTTCTCGGGTAGTAAAGAGAATGTCCGCCATCTCCTGGCCAATCCCTACTTTGAATTAATTCGCCATGATATCATTCACC